>SXGT01080827.1_pt1 | contig 30361 bp, 27 predicted proteins | sample 3176221 | NCBI WGS metagenome assembly SXGT01 (sample SAMN11356862, study PRJNA531348) | freshwater metagenome | isolation source: freshwater sample F1-120 | place: China: Fuxian Lake, Yuxi | collected 2017-12-25 | reverse complement strand
GGCCGGCGTAGTGCATGTTCACCGGCATGATGCTCAGCATCGTGCGGTCTTTCGCGTAGTAGTTCGAAATGAGCGCGTCGTAACACTGCATGCGCACGTCGCCGGGGATGTCGTCGCTCTTCGTCGTACCCATCAGCGGATGGATCAGCAGGCCGTCGCACATTTCGAGCGCACACTTGGTGAGGTATTCGTGCGCGCGATGGATCGGGTTGCGCGTCTGGAATGCGACGATGCGCTTCCAGCCCTTCTCGCGGAACTTCTGGCGCGTAGCGGACGGCGGCAGGTTGTATTCCTGATGGTCGACCTTGCGCTCCTTGAGCGCCTCGATGTCGCCGGCGAGATAAACCGGGCCAGTCTCGTACACACGCTTGACGCCGGGATGGGCCTCCTCGGTGGTGCGATAGACCTTCTCGGCGAGTTCTTTCTTGTCAATGCCGAATTTCTCGGAGAGGTGCAGGATCGCGGCGATTTCGTTGGTGTCGTCCACGAGCGCGACCTGATCGCCGACCTTAAGCGCATCGGCCTCGACCTGCGAGACTGGGAGCAGGATGGGGATCGTCCACGCGACTCCCGCCTGCAGGCGCATGTGATCGAGCACGCTGCGGGTCTGAGCCTCGTTCATGAATCCCTTGAGCGGACTGAGTACGCCCTTGGCGATCGCGTCGATGTCGAAAGCCGTGAAGGAATTCACACTCAGTTTCGGCAGTTTCTTGGCGCGGTCGAGCGCGACCGTGCGTTCGTTACCGGCGAGCAGCCGGTTCACCAGTTCCCCGCCGTGCGGTTCAATAGGCATGCAAAACTCTCCTTCGTGGGACGCAGTCGCCGGGAAATGTCACAGAAATCAGGGCGAATCAGGCGTGTAGAGGCGGAAGTCTAGCAAAGGGAGGCGGGAGCGCTCAACCACTTCACTGGATTGCGACGCACTCCCCGGATACACATAAAAAGAGCCACCCCCAAGCCGGGCTTGGGGGTGGCGTCTACGCTGGATTGGACTAACTTAGCATCACTTTGGCATCGGCCAAACGGCGCGCGATGTCGATCTTTTGCGGACAGGCCTTGGCAGCGGCGGCGAGGTTCGCCTTGTCGAAAGCGCGCTCGCCATCGGTAAGCTGCGCGTAGAGTTCCCGCGCGCGGCCGACCTTGCCGTAGCTGTCCGCGTACATCAAGTAGCGCAAGGTCTCAGCGATCTTCACGTCCGTACCGGCCGCCGGTTCGCAGAGGTGATTGCAACCGTTGCAGCGGTGACCCGCTGTCTGCGCGGCGTAGCGATTCAATTCGTGGAAATCTTCCATTGACAGCGTCGTGGCCGCTTTCGCCGCGTCGCCGTTCTCGCGAATCATCTGCACGTTGGTCATTTCGGAGACCGCCGCGTCGATGCGCGCATCGGCCCAGACCGCCTTGAGCTTGGCCTGCGGCAGCGTGAAGCTCTTGGACTGGAAGTCCTTCACCTTCTCGCTGTCCTGCGGCACACTGGCCTGGGTCTTCATGGCGATCAGACCGATGCCTGCGGTCTTGCAGGCGTCGATCGCCTTGTTCAATTCAGTGTCGCCGTACATGGAAAAGTTGTAGCGGAACTGGATGGCGTCGATCGCGCCGGAGCCGAGTTCGGCCGCCTTGTTCATCAACTCGACGACGTTGCCCATGTGGCACGAGAAACCGAAGTACTTGATCAGTCCGCGTTTCTTGAGGTCGTCGCCCATCGCGATAAACTCGGGATCGAGCTGGCGCACCTGATCGACCGAATGCATGAAGAACATTTCGAGGTAGTCGGTCTTAAGGTCAGGCAGGATCGACGTTTCCAGCCGCGTTGAGTACATCTCCGGCGTGCAAGTCTTCCCGCTGAGCATCACCTTCGAGGTGATCCACAGGTTCTTGCGGCCCACTTGCTCCAAGAAAGGTGCCAGCGTCTTGTGCGACTGGCCATTCGCGTAGGCCTGTGCCGTGTCGAGGTAATTGATGCCGTCGCGGAAGCAGCCGTGCAGCACCTTATCGTAGGTCGCGTCGAACTTCTGCGAACATCCCAGCAACAGAATAGGCACTTCCTGGCCCGTCGCGCCGAGCTTCTTTTTCGGGACGGTGTTCGCGGCCTGCGCGATTTGGATTGCCTTCTCCGTGTGCGCGCTTGCTGTCCCGCTCGCCAGCGCCATCCCCGCCCCGGCGGCAGCCGCTTTTAACAGGTCCCGCCGTCCAAACATCTGCCCACTCATCGTTCACCCTCCCAAACCACACTCGTCCAATGACCTCAGCATAGTCTACGCACCCGCCACTAGAACAATCGGCGAGTACAAAACGATTCCATACAGCCTGGATCTCACAATCCCCTACGCGGTCAGGCCTTTCGCGCCAAGCACCGCCTGCGCGTTCTCGTTCAATATTTGCATGCTGTACAGGCCGGATATGCAGGCGGATAAGCGCTCATCCTCCACTGCCGCGCGCAGCCGGGCCTGGTGGAGATTCAAGCCTTCCGACTGGAATCGCTGCACGAGCGGCGCATCTACCGGCACGGAACTTTGCGTCTTTATGCCGATCAGGCCGATGCCGGCGGCGACACACGCGTCCATGGCCCGGTTGAGTTCCAGGTCGCCGAGGCTTCTGAAACTGTAGACGAACGTAATGAGATTGATTGCGTCGCTGCCGAGCCGGGCCGCTTTGTTCATCATATCGACAGTACTGAGGTCGTGGCACGAAATCCCGAAGTATCGGGCCCTGCCGCTCGCTCTCAGCTCATCGGCGAACGCAAGGTACTCAGGTTCCAGGCATTCAAGGTGCTTCACGCCGAGAAACATGTAGGCATCAAGGTAGTCCGTACCGAGCACCTCATACTCCGGCATGATCGCGTCGCGATACAGCGCCACAGGCGCCGGGCCGTCCATGCCGAACATGCCCGACTGAGACGTAATCCAAAGGTTCTTCCGCCCGACTTGTTCGATGAATGGCTTCAACGTCCTGTGCGATCGGCCGCTCCGATAGGACTTCGCCGTCTCGACGAAGTCAATCCCCAACTCGAAGGCGCGATGGAGTTTCTCGTCATGCACGGAATCGAAGACCTGGGCCCCGCCCATCAGCAATACGGGTACTGTTTGGCCGGTACGGCCCAGCATGCGCCGGGGAACCCGTTGCGGCGCCTCGGTGGGTTGTTGCGCGAACGCCGAATTGTCAGCGGCCAGATGCGTCGTGGCGACGCCCATCCCAGCCGCCGCGGCCTGCTTCAGCCATTGCCTCCGACCCAGAAGATCGCCGCCCATCGCAGGTTCTCTCCGGCGGGCCAAGGCCCGACACGTCATTTACTCCGCAGAAGCAACCGGGCCGCATGGATGAGTTCCATGCGGCCCGGACAACTCTTAACTCGCTGCGACTACGCCAGAGCCGTCTTGGCCGCCGTCAGCCGCTCATGGATGTTGATGTGCTGCGGGCACGCCGCCGTCGCCGCGGCCAGATCCACACCCTCGAAGTTCTGCTCGCTCGGCGTGAGCTTCGCGTACATTTCGCGCGCTTCGGCCTGCTGGTCGTAGCACTCGGCGTACATCAGATACCGAAGCTGATCGCCGATGCGGAGATCGGTCGCGACCTTCGTCTCGCAAATGTGCGTGCAACCCTGGCAGTGCAGGTGGGCCGTTTCCGCGGCATGGCGCTGCAACTGCACCATCTCTTTGGCGGTCAGCGGCTTCGCCGTCATCACGGCCTTCGTGTTGTCCATGAGGATCTGCATGTTATTGATACCGGAGACGCACGCGCTGAGGCGTTCGTCTTCAAGCGCCGCGCGCAGGCGCGCCTGGTGCAACGTGAAGTTCTCCGACTGGAATTTCTGAACCGTTTCGCTCGTCTCGGGCACGGAGCTTTGCGTCTTCATGCCGAGCAGGCCGATACCCGCCGCCACACAGGCGTCGATCGCCTTGTTCAGTTCCAGATTGCCGTAGTCGCGGAAGCTGTACTTGAACATAATCATGTTCACGCCGTCGCTGCCGATCTTGGCCGCCTTGTTCAGCAGGTCGACCACGTTCCCGTCGTGGCACGAGAACCCGAAATACTTCGTCTTGCCGCTCTTCTTCAGTTCATCGGCGAAAGCGATGTATTCCGGCTCCAGGCACTCCGTGTGCTTGAGGCCGTGGAAGAAATAGGCATCGAGGTAGTCCGTACCGAGCACGTCGAACTCTTTCATAATACCGTCGCGGTACCGGCTGACCGGCGCAGGCGCGTTGCCAAACATGCCGGACTTGGACGTGATCCACAGGTTCTTGCGGCCGACCTGCTCGATGAAGGGCTTCAAGGTCACGTGCGACTGGCCGCCGGCGTAGGACTCGGCCGTATCTATATACGTCATGCCGAGTTTGAACGCGCGGTGCAGCATCTTGTCGAAGGTCGGGTCGAACTTTTGCGAACCGCCCATGAGCAGCACCGGCACCGTCTCGCCGGTCTTGCCCAGCTTGCGCCGCGGCACGGTCGTGGGCGCCGCTGCTGCGTCCTGCGCCATCGCCGGGCTCAGCCCAACCCCGGCGGCCGCCACTCCGGCGCCCATTACCGCTGCCCGCTTGAAGAGGTCTCTGCGTCCGAATTCCTGTCCGTTCATGCCCAATCCTCCCTGTTTATAAAATTTAGGCCTGCGCCTTTTCTGCATAGTCCCGGTTCTTCAACAACATGCGCCGGTGTGTACCGCGGTTCTCGCCCACGGCCGTCACATACACGGCGCGATCGTCCTTAATCGGACACTCCGTCTCACAGATGCCGCACCCAATACACAAGTCCGGAACCATGAAGGGCTTGTTCAGCACGACAATATTGCCGTATACGTCCTTCACTTCCATGTCTTTGGTCTGGATGGCCTTCGGCGAGGTCGGGCACACTTCCTCGCACACCACGCACGGGATTTCCATCGCGTGCGGCAGGCAGCGGCCCGTATTGAAGAAGGCCGTGCCGAGGCGAATGGGGCCAACTTCTTCGTAATCCGCCTTGCCGAGTTTTTCCTCGACGGTGATCCGGCGGATAGCGCCGGTCGGGCAGACTTCCGAGCAGAGCGTGCACTTCAGCTGACAATGGCCAATGGTGAATTTCATCACCGGCGTCCACAGCGCTTCGATGCCGCCCTCCTGCCAGGTCGCCGGCTGGAGCACGTTCGTCGGGCAGGCGTTGATGCACTGGTCGCACTTGATGCACTTTCGAAGGAAATCGGACTCTTCCACCGAACCCGGCGGACGAATTAGCGAGCCCTGGAAGTTGAAGTCTGTGTTCACGCCATGATTTCGGATGAACGGATATGCCAGCACACCCGAGAGCGCAGCGAACACCACCTTGCGGCGCGAGATGTCCGGCGCGGCAACGACCTGCTTGGTGTCCAGGCCGAACATCGTGAAAGACAGCGCGTCTTCCGGACAATCATCGATGCAGTTCATGCACGAGAAGCACTCGCTCAACCGCACCTGGCCCATCGGGTCCGCCGCGCCTTCGCAGCGGGTCAAGCACAGGTTGCAGTCCGTGCACTTATGCACGTCGCGGTTGATGCGAAACAGCGAGAAGCGGGAAATCACACCGAGCAACGCGCCAAGCGGGCACAAGGTGCGGCAGAAGAACCGCGGGATGACCACGTTCGCCCCGACGAGGGCCATGATCATCAGTCCAATCCAGAACGAACCCTGGAACACGCGCGACTCGACACCCGGCTTGAATTTCAGCGCGTCGAACACCGTGGTCTCGATTTGCATGGTCTTGGCGCCTTCAGAAAGCTGCACAAGGCCCATGTCCACGGCCGGCGCAATTGCTGTGGCGAAAGTACGGTACATCAAGCAAATCGGATCGAGCAGACCGATCTGGAGCGATCCGAAAGCCGCCATGATCAGCATCACGATAAGAATCGCGTACTTGAAGTAGAACATCCCGCGGTATCGGTTTGAATCGATGCGCAGCTTGCCGTTGCGGGTATTGAAGAGCCAGCCGATGAATTGATGCAGCGTGCCATACGGGCAGATCCAGTTGCAGAACACGCGGCCGAACAGCAGCGTCACGCCCAGAATCACGAGCCCCCATCCGAGATAACGGTACACATAACCCGTACTCAGGATGTTCGAAATCATGACGAGCGGATCGAACTCGAGGATGCGCGAGACGGGATATCCCTCGAGGCGGTCTGTGAACGTCAGCCATACGGACAACGTAAACACCGCGAAGAAAAACACTTGGCTCAGCAGACGGACGTTCGTAATCCGCAGGAACTTTCTGACCCGCGTGCCGTCTGCCTTTAGTTTGACCGTATCAGACATTCTTCTAGACCTTCGTCCTTCCGGTTAAATGTGGACTTCCTTGATACGCCCGGACTGTTTCCAGTTCGGATCGAGCAATTTCTCGCCCGGCTTGGCCATTTTTGCATACTTATCCACCGCAAGCTGGATGTAAACCGGCAGATCTTCCGGCCGGCGTTCAAGACAATTCTCAAACGCCCACGCATCCGACGCGGTCATATCGAGGCTGGCGATGACTACGTTACCCTTGCGCACGTTCGACGGATCGCCGCCGGTCGGACCGTTCTCCATCAGAATACTCGTGCCGTCCAGAATCGTGAGCGTCGGCTTCATCATCAACGGGAAGTCGCTGATAATGCCGTGGATGTCCTGGTGGAACTGGTTGCGCGTCCCGCCAAGCAGGCCGTACCAATTTTTTATACCCATCGATGCGTGGCACAGGTTGTGGTCCTTCACCGGCGAAATGCCGATGACCTTGTCCACGTTCGTGAAGGGCCGGTGAAAGAAGTACCAGTTCTCGATGAGCTGCGCACCCGGGGTGTTCAACACCTGGAACGAGTTGCTGTCGGGCAGGTATGCGCGCCCGCCTCCGTTCGCGATGGCCTGGTCAATCTTACTCTTGCGGAAGCAGTCGTGCGGCGCTTCGATTGGATTGTCCGCCACACGCACTTCCTGCGCCCCGGCGTCGAGCACCATGCGGATCATCTGCTCCACGATCATCGGGTTCGACGTCGCACCGAGGTTCGGCGATCGGTCGAAAGCAACGTTCGGCTTGATCAGAACGATGTCGCCCTTCTTGATAAAATGCTTGATTCCGCCAACCTGATCCACGGCCGCCACCAACAGGTTTTGCAGCACCTCGGGCTCAAAGTCGAGCGGTTTGCCGGCTTCGTCGAATTTGCGTTCCGCGCGCGAGATGCCCATATCGGCGAATACGCCGGTGGCGCGCTCGACGCGGAAGTCCTTGAGCTGGATCGGCTTGGGCTTCTGCGAGATCAGGCTGCGCATGCCCGGCGCACGCTTGTCCTGGAGGGACAGGGGCCAGTTCTCCGGCGCCCACGCGGCGTATCCCGCCGCGCCCGCGATCCCGGAAGCGGCCGCGATCCGTGCGAAAAACTGACGCCGATCCATCGGAGTCTTTACGTACTCCGGATGCTGGACGGATTTCTCTTTCTTCGCCATGTCTCACCATCCTCCCAGCGGCGAACCGCCATGGCGCCTGCCTGCTTCGCTGTTATGCAACGTTTGAAAACAGCTTCGCGGCAAGCGCCTCCAATGACTGCGCCGCATCCGTCGTGTCCGGCGCCTGATCGATGCCGTACACAAACGAATCGCGCTGCTCAATTGAAAAATAGGTCTTCAGGAAATTGTGCTGTAACACCGCCCGGTTTCCTTCCTTCGAAACCACGGTGTAGTCCCATTGATGCTCTTCCAGGATTTGGCCAAGGAGTTTGGCCGCTTCTTCCGCGCTCGCCGCTTCGTGGATGAAGTACCGCTCCTTGCCTTCCGGCGTCTTCTTGCCGAACCAGAAGTCTTTGCAGAACGCATACTGGAACACGTCTTCAGGCTGATATTCGATTCCGCCGACGTCCACGCCCAATCCATCCACCAGCAACGTAAAGGACTTTGGCGCCGTGCTGCCTCCGGCCTGAGTAGCGGCAAAATCACCAATGATGCGCAACGCATGTTCCTGCAGCTTCGGATTCGGTGCGTCGCCGGAAATCTCGAAGTAGTATTTGTCCACGATCCCGATTGCGCCGACTTCCGTCAGATAGAGATAAGAACCACCGCGGTTTTCCACCTTGCTGCCCGCGCTGCGGCGCGCGCCGAAAATGCCGAGCGAATTCTGGAACGAAGCCATGTCGTAAAGATAAACATTCATCTCAAGATTTTCGGTCGAGTTGGCTACGCCGATAAAGTGAAGCTTCTGGAAACCGTAGGCTTTGTACTGCGTTTCCTGACCGTTGATCTTGTCGGCAAGATTAGTACCGTCAAATTCCTGCATGCGCGAGGACTCTTCCCAACCCTCGCTGACCGTGGAGGCCGGGAAAATACCGACGGTCGGCGCCGGCGCCGCGCCGCCCACCACCACATGCGAACCAGGCTCTGTCCAACGCAACAGCGGAGGCTCCCACAAATGGTCCTCCACCTGCTGGGCCAGCAACACGTCCATCGAGATGTCGCGGTCTTCGGGGTTGTAGTTGTTCTTCTGAAGAACAAACCAGCCACCCATCACCGCGGTGAAGAGAACAAAAAAGACGCTGAACGCGACCTCGCTGCTGCCGATGTAGTGCCGGAATATCTTCCGCGGCCGGTCGTTGAATACACGATTGGCCGGATCCGCCTTTTTCTTCTTCTTTTTGCCCTTGCCAAACATGCGTCGCGAGTACCTCGTGAAATGCCCCCGGAAACCACCCGTTCCGGGACAGATCTGATCCCTCTATTGAAACCCGCTATTCGGGCCCGTCGTTCCGGCTTATGCCTATCAATCGAGCCTTGTCCAGTATAACGATCTACGCCCAGACAAGACCACCCGGTGCGGAACGCGAAAATCCCATCAAAACCGGCCAAAAGCTGGGAAATGGCGTTCACCTAGCTTTTAAGGGGGATTACTGCCGGACGCCCCTTCTGATAAACCCTTAACCAGCGGTGCATTGTTCCATTCCAATACATGCGGGTCGAGGGGAAACGAAAATATCGCTTCTGGGGTCACGCCACGCGTGCAGGATCCGGCTCTTCCCCGTGCGCCACCACCGCCGCGATCACGAGATCTCCGCTGACGTTGACCACCGTACGGCACATATCGAGGATGCGGTCGACCCCCAATATCAGCCCAATCCCCTCCGCGGGCACGCCGACCGATTGCATCACAATCACGATCAGCGGAAGACTGCCGCCGGGCACGCCCGCCGTGCCGATGCCCGCGAGGATCGACATGAGCACAACGGCGATCTGCTGGCCCAGAGTGAGATCGACCCCGTAGACCTGCGCCAGGAAAAGCACGGTGATGCCTTCAAAAAGCGCGGTGCCGTTCTGGTTGGCCGTCGCGCCCACAGTGAGCACAAACCGCCCGATGCGCGAGGGGATGCCCAGTTTCGTTTCCGCCGTCTCGAGTGACTTCGGCAGCGTGGCGTTGCTCGACGAAGTCGAGAACGCATACAGATACACCTCACGGCAATCCACAAAGAATTTCCACGGCGAGCGCTTCGCCAGGAACCGGAGCATGAGCGGATAGACCGCGAACTGCTGGATCAGCAGCGCCAGCAGGACGACACCCACATACCCCAGCAGCGAGAGGATAACGCCGAAACCGTTTCGAAAGGCCGCGTTGAGCGCGAGCGAGAACACGCCCGCAGGGGCCATCGCCATCGCGAAGCCGACAATTCGAATGCAGACGGCGAAAATCTGTTCGAGCAGCGGCACCAGCGTTTGGCGCACTTTGTCGCGAATACCGGGTGCGCTCATCGCCGCGCCGACAATGAGACACGCGACCATGAGCGCAATAATTTCCCCGTCCAGCGCGCGCACCGCCGAATCGAGCGGGTTGCGCGGCAAGAGATCCAGCAGCGTCTGGCTCAGTGGCTTGGCCTTCGCAGCGGCATCGCGCACCGCCTGGGACTCGGAAGCCTCGACCGGAGCCAGGTTCGCCCCTTCACCGGGTTTCAACAGCGATACGAGACTGACACCAATAATCACCGCCGCCGTACTTGCGAGCAGCGTGCTGCCAAAAGTCTTGGCGAACACGCGCCCCATCCCCCGCTCGCACCCGAGTTCGAAGGCCCCGAGGAGCAGCGCCGACACCACCAGCGGCACGACGATCATGAAGATCAGGCGCAAAAACACCTGGCCGATGAGCGCGATCCATTCCGTAATCAACGGCGTCAGCCATTCGTAGCCACCGGTGTCCTTGAGCGGATGCAGCGCTCCGCCGATCGCCATTCCGGCGATGAGCGCTCCCAGCAACCAGGTCGCTTTCCGCATATGCGAGTCCTATCCGTCCACTGGCCGCGCCGGTGTCGGCAACACCAACTGATAAAACACGAGATCCAGCCACCGCCCAAACTTATACCCCGCCTGGCGGATGTCGGCACAACGCGTGAACCCGAACTTCTCGTGCAGCGCGATGCTCCCCGCATTCGCGGAATCGATGCCGCCGATCATCACGTGGTATTGCTGTTCCTTCGCCGCTTCGATGATTGCGCCGAGCAACACGCGGCCCAGTCCCTTCCCGCGTTGCGACTTCTCCACATAAATCGAGTGCTCAACAGAATACTTGTACGCGGGCCAATTACGAAAGGGACCGTAGGTCGCAAAGCCAAGAAGTATTCCCGCATCGCCAATCACACCGACGACCGGATAGTTGCCTTTCTCTTTCGCGTCCCACCACGCCTGCATCATCTCTGGCGTTCGGGGCTTGTAGTCGTAGATCGCCGTCGCGTTGACGATGACTTCGTTGAGGATTTCGAGCATCGGTCCGGCGAGCGACCGATCGCAGCGGATGACGTTCATCGACCTTGCGCTACACCCGGTGCCAATCCGCCTGCCAGTTCTTGATCAGCTTCTTAATCTCGCTGCGCTTCTCGATTTTTTCGTTCAGCACTTTGCGCGCGAGGTCGGGAAGTTCCGCGTCCGGCGCAAATCGGAGCGCAATGAGTTGGGGGACGGTGAATTCGAGCACACGGCCCTTGAGATCGTCAGGCAAGATCTGCGCGAGCCGCAGGCGCATCTCGAGGCGAATGACGCGATCCTGCACCTTCACCGAGTAGCGCCGCGCCATCACCGCTGCGACGGCACCGGCCAATCCCGCCACGGCCGCCGCCGCGCCCGCCGTCCGCGGACTCCCGATCGCCAGCGCCACGATGCCCGTAATCAGCGCCGCCACGTTCAACACCAGCACTGTGGTAACCACCCAGTCCTGCCGCACGTGGTTTTCAAAGGTTTGCACTGGCTGGTTCGCCATTTCTTCATGCCTCCAGAAAGCCGGCCGCCCGAATGTGGACGCACCGCGTCAATATTTCCCGATAACTCCGTACCATACGCTGCCGCCAAACACCGAACAATACAACTAGCCGTTGTGGCAGCGCGCGCGTATACTACGCGCTTATCCGCCGGCAACACAACGCCCGGCCCTGGGAGATTCGCATGCGTGTGATTAGGACCTTCGCTGCACTTCTGCTTCTCGCCTTCGCTTCAGTACCGGCCTTCGCGCTGGAATCGGGCACCTTCGATTCCGACGGCGTGCCGATCAAATATGTGACCGAGGGCGAGGGTGAGCCGGTTGTCCTCATTCACGGCTTCATCGCGAGCGCACAGCTCAACTGGATCGCTCCGGGCGTCTTCGGCGCGCTCGCGAAGGACTATAAAGTGATCGCGCCCGACCTGCGCGGCCACGGTCAAAGTGGCAAACCGCATGACCCCGCCAGCTACGGCCCGCAAATGGCGAAGGACATCATCAACCTGCTCGATCACCTCAAGATCGAGAAGGCGCACATCGTGGGCTATTCGCTCGGCGGCTTCATCACCGTCCACATCGTGGCGCGTTACCCCGATCGCGTCATTTGTGCAGTGCCCTCCGGCGCCGGCTGGAGCCCGCCCGGAGGTGAGCGTGAAAATCTATCCGATGAAATCGCCAAGGCCCTCGAAAGCGGACAAGGCATCACGCCGCTTATTGTCGCGCTCACGCCCGCCGGCCGGCCAAAGCCCAGCCAAGAACAACTCGACACGATGAACAAGATGGTCCTCGGGATGAATGACCCGCTTGCGCTTGCAGCAGTCGCCCGCGGAATGAGGAACCTTTCCGTGACCGAAAGTGAAATCGCGGCCATCAAGGTGCCCGTACGCGACGTGATCGGCGGCATCGACCCGCTCAAGGAATCAGTGGACGCACTCAAACGCGCCAATCCGTCTGTGGACGTCGTCGTCGTCGAAGGCGGCGACCACATGAACACCTTCGGCGATCCGCGCTATCTCGCGGCCGTACAGGAATTTATCGGCAAGCACGCTTCGCACCAGCACACGGATGCCGGGCACGAAACAGGGCACGCCGTGGCCGCAAAATAACCTTCCGCAAATTTCAGACGGCGCCGCGCGCAAGCACGGCGCCGTTATTTTTTCCTGCGTGGGAACCGTCGCGGTTCTTTTCGCCGCTTTTGCGATTTGTTAGCCAATTTTTGTTTGCGCGATTCTTCGCCGCTGAGTCTCAGTGGCAAGCAGGCCAGCACGATCGCAAGCAGACCGATGACTATGGAAGTCTCGAACGTAACTAAGCCACCCCAATAGTTACGATGGCCTGCCTCGCCTCGCTGATACGAACCAATCCCCAGTAAGACACATATCACCCCAAATACAACGAGGAACACTCGACGCAGCCACTTACTTCGCGCCAGGAAGGCATAAAACTTGTACATGAATTCTCGTCCCGTGGAATTTCCATTCCATCGTACTCGAATACCCTCCGCGAGGCGTGGATATTCATCCGCATTGGGTGAGACAGCCGGGTTCGTGTAGACTCGCGCGCGGGGTTTCGGGGAATTTATATCGTGAAGTGCGTGCTCATCAAGGACCACGGCGACGTCCGCGTAATTTCCATGGATCGGCCCAAGGCCAACGCGATCCACGAAGGTCTCGTTCGCGATCTCACCCAGGCCCTGCACGACGCGCGCGAAACGCCGGGCGTCAAAGCGATCGTCCTCTCCAGCGCACAGGAGGGCTATTTCTCCGTCGGTTTCGATGTGCGCGAGGTCTTCGATTTCGACCGCGACCGCATGCTGACATTCTGGAGCGAGTTCATCGATCTCTACGAATCGCTTTATCATTTCCCAAAACCGGTCGTCGGCGCGCTGCCCGGCCACACCTTCGCCGGAGGCATCATTCTCGCCTTCGCATGCGACTTTCGCGTGATGGCACAGGGACCCTACGGTCTCGGCGTCAGCGGGATCAATCTTGGTATCCCGCTGCCGCTCGGCGTGATGAACATGGCCATCAACGCGATCGGTCCGGGACACGCGCGCAGGCTCTTTCTCTCCGGCGAAACAATCACCCCGGAATACGCACTTGAGATTGGCCTTGTGCAGGCACTTGTACCCGCAGAGAGAGTGCTCCAAGGAGGCATCGCACTGGCCGAGACGCTGGCGAATAAATCGCCTGCGGCCTATCGCGCAATTCACCGGATGTTCGACGCGCTTTCGGGTTTCGACGCGATCGGCAGTGACAAGGACCGGCTCGACGAATTCGTCCAATGGTGGTTCAACGACGAGTCGAAAATGTACCGCACGCGCGTCCGCGCGCAGATCTCGCGAAGCGCATGACGACCTGGGGCAATATTCCGCAAGGCCGCGCACCGCGGGTGCACTTCTCCGGCATCGGCGGCACGGGCATGGTCGGCGTCGCGCGTCTCGCATTGGAAGCCGGCTGGGAAGTCCGCGGCAGCGACAACCCGCTCTACCCCCCCACTTCGCAGATGGTCGAAGCCCTCAGAGTTCCAGTCGCGAAGAGTTACGCGGCGGCGAACCTGGACTGGCAGCCGGATGTTGTCGTGATCGGCAACGCGCTCAGCCGGAAAAACACCGAACTGGAAGCAGTACTCGATCGCGGCTTGGCCTATGTCAGTTTTCCCGAGTGGCTGCGTTTCGCGGTCTTGCAGTCCCGCAAAAATATCGTCGTCTCCGGCACACACGGCAAGACCACGACGACGACGCTCACATCGTTTCTGCTGGATCGCTGCGGCCTGAAACCGGGCTGGCTCATCGGCGGGCAACCGCTCGATCTCGAGCATCCTGCAACGCTTGGCGCGCCGGGCGACCCTTTCGTCATTGAGGGCGACGAGTACGACGCGGCTTTCTTCGACAAGCGCGCAAAGTTTTTTAGCTACCTCCCGCATACCTTGATCGTCACTTCGGTCGAGTTTGATCATGCCGACATCTACAACAACGTCGAAGAAATTGAGCGCGCGTTCCGTCTGTTGCTGCGCGAGGTACCTGCGTCGGGCCATGTATTGCTTTGCGCTGACCATGAGCGTGCTGTCGCCCTGCGCGACCACGCCTTCTCCAACATCCATACTTATGGCTTCGATGCCAGCGCGAGTTGGCGCATTGAAACAGTGGACGTCTCGCCGCGCGGCCAGACCTTCCGCATTCATCACGCAGGCAAGGTCTGGGGAGAGTTCTTCACCACGCTGTTCGGGCGGCACAACCTGCAGAATGCCGCCGCGGCACTCATCGCTGCATCGCTGCACGGCGCGACGCCCGCGGCGCTTGCAAAAGCACTTCCAACCTTCGGCGGCATCAAGCGCCGCATGGAGGTCTTCCTCGAAACCGATGGCCTCACCTTCGTGGACGATTTCGCACATCACCCCACGGCGATCCGCGAAACAATTGCGGCGGCGAAATCACGCTGGCCGGACCAAAACCTGACAGTCATTTTCGAACCCCGCTCGAACACTACTGCCACAAACCGGATGCAGCACGAACTCGGCGAGGCCTTCGACGGCGCAACAGAGGTGTGGATCGGCCCCATCTACCGCGCCGAAAAGTATGCCGACAGCATTCGCCTTGATCGTGCGCGGCTTATCGCGGATATTTCCAGCCGCGGCCCGCGCGCGCATTTCGCCGAGGATGTCGCGTCGATTGTGAACCATATCCACACCAATCGTACTGAACATGGAATTGTCATGGTCCTCAGTAACGGCGCGTTCGGTGGGATCTACGAGCTTATTCGCTCACAATTCGGCTCTCAAAAGAACCGCTGACCTAGCCTTTCGAGCGATTCGTTCTGGAACGCCGCTGACTTCGAAATTTTCAAGGCCGGCGCTACGATCGCGTGCTAGAATGTCTTATCCGCAGGGCATTTCCTCGCCAAGAGTTTTATGGTGGAGTTCTTCACATGACGCATGCGACCAAAACGCTGCTCGCCTCGGCATTACTCTCCATCGTCAGCATCGCCGCTGCCGACACGGTGGTGTTCAACGACCACCGTTATGAGGATGTCTATGTAGTCGAAAGCGCGCGCGCCTACTATGTCTGTCTTCCAGGCGAAGGTCGTGCGTTCAGTGTCGCAAAATCTGATCCGGCACTTGGAGAGGTGTCCTTCGCAAACGACCCTGCTCATCGTGCAGCACTTTACTCTGAATTCAAAGCGCGGAGAGTCCAACAAGAGCGCGAGAAGGTTACGGTTCCTGAGGCAACGCCTGCTGCCGATAGCGGATTTGAACTTCAATTCGAAATGGGTTCGCGGTTTCGCGCATCCGGGTCAGCCCCTATACAACCAAAAGTGCCTGAACTTCGCCTGAAGGGCGAACCCCGAATCGCGCCGCCCGAAATCCAGGCCATCATTGATGCAAACCTCGGTGCTGTACAGCCCAACCAGTCTGTCGGCGGGGGTGCTGGCCCTGTAGGCGGGGGCGGCGGAGGTGGAGGGGGTGGCGGGGGTGGCGCAGGCGCTTATGGATCCTCAGGCGGAAGAGGCGCCGGGGCGGGTGGAGGTGGCGGGGCGGGCGGTCAACAAGGCGGCATGGCCCGCGGCACTGCAGGCGGTGGTGGTGGCGGTGCCGGCGGTGTCGGATTCAGCAATATCTCCGATCTGTTCACGACTGTCAGCGATTCCGAAGTCGGCGAGTCGCCCAACTCGATCACGAACCGCTAAATCGCCCTACTTTTTCTTTCGTTTCGACCAGCGTTCCGCCCAGCGCTGGATCGGTTCCAGATTCTTCAGCAGGCGGGAGCCCTCGGCGGTTAACGCATAACCCTCTTCTCCCCCTTGCAGGATTCCCGCATCGCGCAATTCACCCAGGCGTTCGTTCAATACGCTGGGGGACATATCTTCGCAACGCGCCCGCAGTTCGCGGAACGTCAGCGCGTCTTCCCGCAGTTCCCACAGTACACGCAGCGCCCAACGCCGGCCCAGCAGGTCGAGCAAGGCCATAATGGGGCGGCCCGTGCGGGAACCGCGGACGGGCCTTCCAGGAACCGGTACAGTCATGGTTGCGCTACGTTTTCCGAAGCGATATAGTATTGCTACGTTTTTCGTAGCAACTATCACTTGACCCAAGGAGCATTCGATGAGCACTCCGCGCATTGCGCCCCTCTCTCCGCCCTACCCGGTCGAGATTCAGGACGCCTTCTCGAAGATTATGCCGCCGGGACGGCCTCCCCTCAATATCTTCCGGACGTATGCCCGGCATCCGCTGATGCTTAAGCGCGTCATGCACCTCGGCGCGGCACTCCTGAGCCAGGGCTCGCTGCCGGCACGCGATCGGGAAATCGTCTTGCATCGCACCTGCGGGCGCTGCGGATCAGCCTATGAATGGGGTGTGCACGTTGCTGCGTTCGCCCGGCCTCTCGGGTTCACGGACGCGCAGATTCGCGCAACGGTGTTGGGCGCCGCGGATGATCCTGCCTGGACGCCGCGCGAACAATTACTCATTCGCGCCACGGACGAACTGCACGAAACCTCGACCATTTCGGACGCGCTATGGAACAAGCTCGCGAAGGAATGGACAGAGGAGCAACTGATCGAAATTATTTGTGTCGCGGGACTCTACCACGCGATTTCATACATGACGAACGCATGCCGGATCGAAGGCGAAGTCTTTGCGGAGCCGTTCCCGAGCGCGTGAGCTAGCGCTGTGTGACCGCCGCGGGTGCGAAGTGCTGCGCGGCATACGCAACGCCATTGCGGAATATTGCGAGCCCTGCGCCCTCTACTTGCAGGCCATCACGCGTCCACCGCGGATGGTTCGTCCCTTCGAGAAAGGCCTCGGGGTGCGGCATGAGGCCAAAGATGCGCCCGCTTGGATCACAAATTCCGGCCACGTCGTCGAGCGATCCGTTTGGATTCGCCGGATACGCACCCTTCGCGAAGCCGCCGTCTGCTGTGGCATACCGTAATGCAATCTGCCCGGCAGCGCTCAAGCGATCGAGGACGCTCTGATTTCGCACAAGAAATTTTCCTTCGCCGTGCCGCACCGGCAATTCCATCCCCCTGATCCCGCGGGTCCAAACGCAGACCGACGCAGGCTCCACCGCCACACGCACCCAGCGATCCTCGAAACGGCCCGAGTCGTTGTGCGTCAACGTGGTTTCCTGCACGAAGTCGTCACTGAAGAAAGGCAAAATGCCCATCTTCACGAGCACCTGGAAACCATTGCAGATGCCGATGATCAGTTTGCGCGCGGATATAAATTCGCGCAGCGGTTCGCCCAGCCGGTACCGCAACCGGTTTGCCAATATTTTTCCCGAGGCCACATCGTCACCGAAGGAAAACCCACCCGGCACCGCGAGAATATGCTGGTCTCGCAAATACGCCGGCGACTCAACGAGATCGCCGAGGTGCATGATCGTTGCAGATGCACCGGCGCGCTCAAAGGCGAGGCGTGTCTCCGCTTCGCAATTGATGCCGTAACCCGCTAATATCAGCGCCCGCACCTTCATGTCATCACCATGCCAGCGGCCGTTTCCAGGCCGCTTCGAGTTGTGCCAGCGCTGTATCCACCCGCACGCGCTTGCCGTTGCGAATGCGCAACCGCGGCGCGTCATAGACTTTGCCCACGCAATGGCACGGCAAGCCCCGGAACAATTGTTCGAAGGCCGCCGCCGTCGCAGCCGGGACCGTTACCACGAAGCGGCTCTGCGATTCGCTGAACAGCGCAACCACGTCGTCCTCCGTCTGCAAGGGAGCAATGTCGAGGTCCATGCCGAGCCGGCCCGCCAGCGCCGTCTCCGCGAGTGCGGCGCCGAGCCCCCCGTCAGACATGTCGTGGCAGGAAGCCACGAGGCCCTTCTCAATCGCGGCCGACAGCGCCCGATACAGCACGAGCGCGCGTCCGGCATCCACGCGAGGGGCGGCGGCGCCGATTTCACCGCGCAAGGCGAGGTATTCGCTGCCCCCCATCTCGTGCCGAGTCTCCCCAAGCACATAAACGAAGTCGCCCGCGTTCTTCGCGTCCATAGATATACAACGCGTTACGTCGGAAACAATACCTGCCGCGGTAAAAAGCAAGGTCGGCGGGATCGAAATTTTCGTATCACCGATCTTATAGTCATTCTTCATGCTGTCTTTGCCACTGATGAGCGGGATACCGTATGCAAGACAGATATCGCGCAAGGCCTCGCAGCTCTGCACCAGTTGCGCCAGCTTGTGCCGTCCGTCGGGCGTCTTTTCGCTCTGCACGGGATCCGGCCAGCAGAAATTATCGAGCCCCGCGATCGTCCCGAGCCGCGCGCCCACGCACAGCAGATTGCGCACCGCCTCGTCGACCGCCGCTGCCGTCATCGCGTAGGCATCCAGATCGCTGTACTTCGGACAAATGCCGCACGCAATCGCAAGTCCGCGATTCGAGCCGGGGACCGGCCGGATCACCGCCGCATCGCCTGGGCCGTCGTGCGCCACACCCTGGAATTGCTTGAGTACGCTCTGGCCGAGCACTTCGTGGTCGTACATCCGCACGAAAGCTTCTTTGCTACACACGTTGTGGCTACCCAGCACCGCCAGCAGATCGGCCGTCAGATCTTCAGTGTCTTCGAGTGTCTCGCTGCGGGCCGGCGCAGGATCAAGCCGCGCCTCGAGCTCCATCAGGGGCACGCCGTTGTGCAGAAATTCCATGTCCAGCGCGGCCACGCGCCGCCCACTGTAAAAGCATTCAAAGAGACCCGAGTCGGTAAACTCCCCGAGATCGGTCACTTCCACTTCACGCCTGCGTGCGAGATCCAGGAGCGGTTCGAGCGATTCCTCCGGCACGGCCAGCGTCATGCGCTCTTGCGCTTCGGAAAGCAGAATCTCCCAAGGCGCAAGTCCGGCATACTTCAACGGCGCGCGATCCAGATGAATCAGACAGCCCCCGGGGCCCTTCGCCATTTCACCGACGCTTGAGGCCAGACCGCCCGCGCCGTTGTCCGTGATCGAACTGAAGTAGCGGAGATCGCGCGCTTCGAGCAGAAAGTCCGACATCTTCTTCTGCGTAATCGGATCGCCGATTTGCACCGCCGTGGCCGGCGAGCCCTCGTGCAATTCCTCCGAAGAGAATGTCGCGCCGTGGATGCCGTCTTTGCCGATGCGTCCCCCCACCATCACAATGCGGTCACCGGCATTGGCGCCTTTACGCTCGCTGCGCTGCCCCTCGATTCGCGCGGGGAGCAGTCCGCCCGTTCCGCAGAACACCAGCGGCTTTCCCAGGAAGCGATCGTGAAACACGATCGCGCCATTCACATCCGGAATACCGCTTTGGTTGCCGCCGTCCTGCACACCGGCATGAATGCCGCGTAGTACGCGCTTGGGATGAAACAAGCGCTCCGGGATCGCACCGGCATAGTCCGGCGGCGCAACGCAGAACACGTCCGTGTTCAGGATGCACCGACAGCCCAATCCCGCACCGAGCACATCGCGGTTCACGCCGACGATTCCCGTGATCGCGCCGCCATAGGGATCGAGCGCGCTCGGACTGTTGTGCGTCTCCACTTTCAGCGCGAAGTTCCATTCGTCGTCGAAACGAATGATGCCTGCGTTGTCGTCGAATACGCTCACCAGCCAGTCGGCTTGTCCGCGCAGGCTTTCGGTTGTGTCCTTTATATAGGTCCGGAAAAGTCCGTGAATGGTCCGCGTATCGCCGGTTTCATCGGTGTAGTGGACGTTCGCCGCGAATATCTTGTGCTTGCAATGCTCGCTCCAGGTCTGCGCAAGCGTTTCGAGTTCGATGTCCGACGGACCCGCGGGCACGCCCAGTTTTTCGCGCGCCGCGCGCACGCTGGGCGAGCGGTAATACGCCTGAATCGCGCGCATCTCGGCAAGGTCCAGCGCGAGCAGGCCCTCGCGGCTGATACGCATGAGCGCGTCGTCCGGTACTTCGAGATTGATCTCGCGTACAATCGCCGGGCTGCGCTCCGTGACGATCGGCAAACCCAACAGCGGCTGCCCGCCCAACGCCTGAAGGTCCCGCGGTGATTTCACGGTCCAGCGCTGGATGAGTGAATTCGCCAGCGCGCCGCGCGCGATGCGATCGCACTGCGCGGCATCGAGCGCACCATTCAACAAATACTGCGTCGATTTATAGACGGCCTCGTCGCGCGCCAGCGGCCGGCCCAACACGTCTGCAATGCCCTGCGCGGCGCTCTTGCCAACGTTATCCGTCACACCGGGCAGATAGCCGACCTCGATCAGAAAATCGAAGTCGCGAGCAAGAGTGCTGTCGAGCCGGGACTCTTGAATCACCGGATCGGTGAATAATTCGTCACGAACACGGGCAAGATCTTTCGGATTCATCTCCGCGTGAATCGTGTACACATCGATCACGCGTACGCGATCGACCGCAATGCCGAGATCGTCCGCCAGCCGCGCGCGCACGCGCGCGCCCATTGCATCGGGACGGTTGGCCTGCATGCCGACCTCGACGCGATGCATCGGTATTTTCAGAGTCTCAAGCTTGGCGGGAATGGTCCAAACTCCCCGTATAGTGCACGCGCCCGGCTTCATCCTTGATCACACGGCCGATAACGGCCGGCGGTTCGAGCGACTGCATGAGCACGTCCATGGCCTTCTCTTCCTGCGCCTTCGGCACGACGACGAGATAGCCTTGTCCGCAATTGAAGGTGCGCAACATTTCCGACTGCTCGACGCCGCCAGCCTCCTGTAGAAAGCGGAATACGGGCGGCAACGTCCACGCATTGAGATTAATCTCGGCGCCGAGACCCTTGGGCAAAACACGCGGGAGGTTGTCGGTGATTCCACCGCCGGTGATGTGCGCCATTCCGCGGATCGTTACGATCCGCGACAAGACCTGGATGACCGTCGCGTAACTCTTATGGGGTTCAAGGAGCGCTTCGCCCACGCTGCGCCCCACGCCCGGCATGGGATCGTGCACGCCCAATCCTGCGGCCTCGAAGCAAATCTTGCGGGCCAGGCTGTAACCGTTCGTGTGCAGGCCGGTCGATTGCAGTCCGATAATCACATCGCCTTCTTCAATTGCGGCTCCGTCGACGATCTTCTTTCGATCCACGACGCCGACAATGGTGCCCGCGATGTCATACTCCCCGGGCTTGTACATATCGGGCATCTCGGCGGTTTCGCCACCCACCAGCGAGCACCCTGCGAAGCGGCAGCCATTCGCCACGCCGGAAATCACCGCCTCAACCACACCGGGATCAATCTTGCCGAATGCAAGGTAGTCGAGGAAGAACATCGGGCGCGCGCCCTGCACGAGGATGTCGTTCACGCAGTGCGAGACAAGATCGACACCCACGGTGTCGTGCTTGTTCATCATGAAGGCGACTTTGAGCTTCGTGCCGACACCGTCGACGCTCGAGACGAGCACCGGTTCTTCCATGCCACCCGGATCGAAGCGGTACATCGCGCCGAAGGTGCCGATATCGCGCAGCACGTTGTCGTCGAAGGTGCGCCGGATGGATTCCTTGGCGCGGCGCAGGCCCTGATCGGCCGCGTCGATGTCCACCCCCGCGTCGCGATAGGTCAGTCGTGGCTTTTTAATCGGCATTGGGTCCCATCCACAGCAGCATCAGCCCCTTCACGCACAATAGACCTGAGTCACTCATAATGCAATCGAAATATTTTTATTAAACTGATAATATTTACTTATGATTCAACTGGATACACTCCGCTGTTTCTGCGCGGTGGTGGATGCTGCCAGCTTCCGCATCGCCGCGGAACGCCTTCATCGCACGCAGCCCGCCATTTCGCAACGTGTCGGCGCACTCGAAAAGCAATGCGGCGAGACACTCCTCGATCGGCGCACGCGGAAACCCACCGTCGCCGGCCGCATCGTGTACGAGCGTGGCCTCGATCTCCTGCGCGCGGCGGATCGGCTTGAAGCCGAAGTCCGCGAAAAATCCGGCGCTAGCGGCGGGGAACTTCGCATTGGCACCAGCGACACCAACGCACTCTATTTCCTGCCCGCGCGCGTTCGCGCATTCGCGCACCGCATGCCGAAGGTCCGCGTGTTCATCCACTGCCGGTCGTCGGATGATGTGGCGGATGCCGTACTCAAGGGCGACCTCGATCTGGGGATTGTCACCCTTCCACTCGATCGTGCGGGGTTGGACGTGCGCCCTCTCTTCGATCAACGTCTGGTCTTGGTGGTACCGCGCCAGCATGCGCTCGTCAAACGCAAACGCACGGCGCTGGCGGATTTGGCTGGTGAACCCATGGTGCTCATTCAACCGGAAACGCGCACCGGGAGTCTGTTGCGGGCGCACTTCCGCGATCAGGGTTTTGTACCCAACGTGGTCATGGATAGCGGCAGCTTTGAAGTGATCAAACAATACGTGGCGGAGGGCGTAGGTGTTTCGATCCTGCCCGAGATGGCGCTGCGCCGCGAAGATCTGCGCCGGATGACGCCGCTCCAACTTCCCGGCCTTCCACGTGTAGCCATCGGCGCAGTGTGGCGCCGGGGTGGTTACGAATCTTCCGTGGCTCAGACCTTCAAATCGCTGCTTGTAGACGGATAAGTCTCCATCAGATCCCATACAACTCTGCGTATTTCGACTCCAAATACGTCAGGTATGGCTCGACACCCGGCTCCTTGCCCGTCGCATCGCGCACGATCTCCGCAGGCAGTCTTCGGCGGCCGACGCGATGCACCTTCTCGCGCAACCAGCCAAACAGTGCGCAGAAATTTCCCTGACCAATCTGCGTCCATAACTGCGGGATGTCCTTTTGAATCTGCGCGAACATCTGCGCACCGTAGACATTTCCGAGTGTATAGGTCGGAAAGTATCCGAGTGCGCCGTGCGACCAGTGGACGTCCTGCAGACAACCATTTGCGTCGTCCGGCACATCGAGACCGAGGTACTTTTTCATCAGTTCATTCCACCGGCCCGGCACGTCTGCTACTTTCAGTTTCCCTTCGATGAGGTCGACTTCAATCTCGAAGCGCAGAATGATGTGCAGGTTGTAGGTGCACTCGTCGGCCTCGAGCCGGCGAAGCGTCGGCTCGACGTGATTCACTGCGCGGTATATCTTCTCTGCCGATATACCTTTTAATTCATCCGGGAAGAACCCACGCAGCACTTCGCCGTAGTGACCCCAGAAAGGCCGGCTCTGGCCGACGAGGTTCTCCCACATGCGCGATTGGCTCTCGTGGATGCCGAGCGACACCGCCTGGCCCAGCGGCGTGCGGCGATCCTCTTCGCGCAAACCCTGCTCGTAGAGCGCATGGCCGCCCTCGTGCAACGAAGCCATCATGCCGGCGAACAGATTGTCTTCGTATACGTGCGTGGTCACGCGCACATCGAAGAGGTCGAACTCCGAGGTAAACGGATGCTCTGCTTTATCCTGCCGGCCCGCGCCGAAGTCGTAGCCCATGTCTTTCAGCAGACGCAGCGTGAAATCCCACTGCTTGCCCGTGTCCCATTTCTTGTCCAGCCACGAGAGATCGGCCTGCTTCGGCGACTTCACGATCTTTCCGATCAGCGCACTCTGGCGTTGCGCGAGGGTCGCGAACATCGGGCGCAAGGCTTCCACGCGCAAACCGCGCTCGAAGTCTTCGAGCAACGCGTTGTACGATGAGCCTTCGTAGCCCATCAACTCTGCGCGCTCGCGGCACAGGCCCACGAGTACGTCGAGCTCCTTCTGGAACTCCGAAAATTTACTCTCCTTTTTCGCCTTGATCCAGGCCTGGAAGCCCCGACTCGTGGCCTCGGCGAAACGCGTGACGAAGGACTCGGGTAACTTTGTTGCGCGCGCGTAGTCGTAAGCCGTCTCCGACACAAGCTTCTGCTCATCGGCGGAGAGCCCCTTTGCATCGCCAAGCCGCTTGATCACTTCACCGACACTTTTATCGGTGAACATCCGGTGCGCGACGCCCGACAACGTGGCAAGCTGCTGACCGCGCGCAGGGGCCGCCTTGGGCGGCATGTTCACTTCCTGGTCCCAACTCAGCAGTCCGATCGCCGCACGCACGTCGAAGACCTCGGCCAACTTACTGCGCAGCTCATTCAACTCAGCGACAGACATTGTCCACTCCTCAGCATGATCGAATCGATCATAACCGAAACTGGACACTGAAGACTCGAACGGCGTCCACGAACAGCCTCTATATATCTGGGCCATCTGTTGCACTGGCGGGAAACATGGGTTGCGAAACAAGGGATCTGACGATTGATGATTTGGGAGTCAGTCGCTGAGCGCGGTAAACCAGGCGCGAGACAAGGGTGATTCAACAGACTGAAGCGAGAAATGATTCACGGAATGGCAACAAAAGGACTTAGGCTTCCGAAGCTTCAAGCGGTCTTGCGCATTTCTTCCTGCGGCGTTTCGGCTTCGTCGACTGGCGGAAGCGGGCGAATCTCTCGCGCGCGCCGCTCGAGCGCGGCCTGGCGGCCTTCGGCGGTCACCATGAGTACAACGACCAGCGATACCACGGCGGCGCCGAGCATCAGACCGAGCACGCTGTCGAATCCGCGGGTACTGTTGCGCAATAGAATCCCCGCGATGCCGAGCGCGAAAGCCATGAGATAGATGAAAAGCACCGCGCGGCGTTGCGAGAAGCCGAGCCACACGAGCCGATGCGAGAGGTGGTCCGGTGCACAATGCTCGATGATCTGCCGGACCGTTTTTGTTTCGCCGCGTACGATGCGCGCGATCAGAATGTACGTAAAATCAAACACCGGCACGCCAAGGATGAGCACCGGAATGGTGCACGCGACGACGCGGCTATCCGCCCACTCGCCCATCACGCCGAGCGCCGCGAGGATAAACCCCAGAAAGAAACTTCCCGAATCGCCCATGAAAATTTTCGCCGGCCTGAAGTTATAAATGAGGAAGCCGAGATTTGCGCCGATCAAACCCGCAGCCAGCAAGCCAAACCACGACAGGCTGGTTTCGGTACCGGCGGCATAATGCGCATCGAGCGCGATGGTGAGATACATTGCAGAGACGATGACGGCGACTCCGCCCGCCAGCCCGTCCATGTTATCGATGCCATTGAAGGCGCTGGTCACGCCGACAATCCACAGCCACGTGACGAAGAGATCGAGCGGGAAGTAACCGAAGAGTTTCAACTGCACCCCGAACAGCGCCATGACCAATGTAGCCCAGGTGAGCGCGGCAAGCTTGATGACGGCCGGCACTCCGCCGCGAAGGTCGTCGATCGCGCCCACGATGAGACAAATGAGCGAACCGATCATCACGCCCTTCATTGGGTTGTCACGGTAGTCCGGTAGCAGCACGGCGACGGCAAATGCGAGAAAAACGACAATGCCCCCGCCGCGCGGCGTCGGCTGCGTATGGATTTTTTCCGCTGTCACGCCGTCCAGAATCTTGTAACGCCGCAATAGCGCAATCGCTACCGGCATCAAAAACGCCGCGAGCACGAACGCGATTGCGCCGGTGTACAGATACAGCACCGGCCAACTTGGCAACGTCGAATACATGCGTTTCCCCCAGCCTTGCCTGAACCCCGGCGCCAGCCCCCGCCCGCGCCGCCCTCACGCTTTACTTCAGCCGAAAAATCCTTTTACAGAATCAATCACCGACTCGACTTCCTCGTCGCACATGCCCGGATGAATCGGCAGCGACACGGCCGTCATGTGCGCACGCTCGGCGTTCCGGCAATCGCCCACAAGCCGCGCCACTCCCTCCGGAGCGCTCTCGCGCACATACCGGTGCGCGGGACGATATACGGGGCGCTTCGCCTCGACGCCCTCGCTGATCAGGCGCGCCATCAGCCGCGCCTGCACCTCCGATGTCACGACGAAGCGGAAGTACACATGATCCGACGGATCTGGCAGACCCAGCGGCAACTCCGCGAAAGCATCGAGATACTGTTCGGCGATCTCCTGCCGCCGCTCGATGAACCGCGCGAGCCGGCGCAACTGCACACGCCCCATCGCCGCTTGCATCTCTGTCATCTTGTAACTGAACCGAGGTACGAAGTCGTCGCGATTGTCATAGTCCCGCAGATCTCGAATCCGCTCGGCCAGAGGGCGGTCATCGGTCAGCACCATGCCGCCTTCGCCGGTCGTCATCAGTTTTGTCGCGTAGAACGACACCACCGCAGCGATCCCCGCGCGGCCGGTGACACCGCCGATCGATTGCGCAATGTCCTCGATCACCACGCCGCGCGGCAAAATGGGCGCAGCCTTGCCGAAAAGGTGCGGCGCGATGACGAAGCGCGCGCGCGGCGGCACGCCGGAAGGATCGAGATTAAAGTCCGGCCCGATATCGCAAACGCGCGCGACACTGCCATTCAGCGCGGTGGCCGTCATCAGCGACGCGCAGGCATAGGCCGGAATCGCGACCTCCTGCCCGCGGGCGTCCAATGCGTGCAATGTGAGGTGCAACGCCGCAGTACCGCTGCTTAAGGCGACGCCGTACCGCCGGCCAACGCGCGCGGCGCATTCGTTTTCGAAGGCCTCGACCTCCGGCCCCTGAGCCAGACGGCCCGAACGCATCACGCGCAGCACGGCCGCTTCTTCTTCAGCGCCGATCTGCGGGGCCGAATGCCGGATTAAGTAAGTTGTCCGCACAGGACCCCCAACGACTCCGGCCCGCAATTCATCAGCAGGTCCACAATCGATAAATCCGGCGCGAACTCGCCGTAGAGTTGCGGATAGATCGGCGCGCGCCATTCTTGCAAGTCGAGCGTGATCCCCGCCCGCGCGAGCGCGTCGGCATCAAGATAGGCATCGAGCGCATACGCGCCGCTGTAGTACGACTCCCCGCCGACGGCGCGTATCAAGTTGACCAGGCGTTCCGTCGCTGTTCCTGGCACGTTCAGCGCGGAGGAATACTCGACGCGCGTCGTCACACCAAGTGCGCGCAGATAAAAGTCGAGCATGTGCCGATTCAACTCGTTCAGGAATTCCCACTCGCGCGCGTAGGTGGCTTCCAAAAAATCCGCGTACTCGGAAAAGAACGGTGCGCGACGGTAGCTCTGCTCGATGGTCTTCCAGTGTTTCTTCCGCCAGGGAGTGCGCTCGTCGATGCGGACTTCGTCGAGCCGCTGTGCGAATTTCATCTGCACGGGCACCGTGAGCAAAGCGGGACCCGATGAAGTCTTCACCCGGTTACGGTTCTGCCAGCCGTTCTTGTTGAACTGGATGTCGTCCAGTACAACGAACACGTCGCAGTTTTGAATCTTTTCGAAATAGCGCAACCAAGGAAGATAATGGAGTTGGTGGATCCCCACCCGCATGCGTTTCCCCCGCATTTCCGCGCCCCGCAAGTCCCGCATCCCCCGATGCTGGACCGAAGTGTTACCGGATATCCGCCTCGAACCAGCGCAGCAGCCCGACCAACCCGCGTGCCCGACGCAGCATCGTCGGCTTCAACCCGCGGACGCGCAGCTTTTCCTTGGCGTCCTTGCGATTTTGCGCGACGAGCACCCCGCCAATGAACGACTTCTCGAGGTTTTCGCCGCTGCCTTCAGCTCGAATCGCGTGATATTCGTAAGTAGGCATCGGTCTAAGTCTCCGCGCAGGGCCAGTATATCACGTGAATTTAGGAATGCCACACAAAAGTGTGAGTATCTGGAAAGACCTGACTACGCGCCAAATTGGAGCATTGACTAGGTGAGCGCGCCACGACACGCCTTGATCGCATGCGCCAGCATCGCATCGTCAATATCGAGATGAAAAACCGCGCGCAAACGCTTCGGACCCATCGGGATCATCAACACCCCTTCGCCGCCCGCCTTGCCGATGAACTGCATGACGTCCGGCACTTCGAAGATGACGATGTTCGTCGGATTCGGAAAAAGAAAATTCACGCCCGGCAGGCCTTCGAGCGCTTTCCGGAATTCCCGCGCGCGGCGGTGGTCGTCGCGAAGGCGTTCAATATGGTTGTCCAGCGCGTAGTTCGCCGCGGCGGCGAGAAGGCCCGCCTGGCGCATGCCGCCGCCGAGCATTGTCCGGAAACGGTGCGCCACTTCGATCATGTCGCACGTACCGGCGAGGATTGAGCCGACGGGGCAGCCGAGGCCCTTCGAGAAGCAAAAACAAATCGAGTCACAATACTTTGCGAATTCCGCTGCGGTGTATTTCGACTCTACGACGGCGTTGAACAATCGCGCGCCGTCGCAATGCAATTTCAGGCGATTCGCATCCGCGAGTTCACGCAACTCGCGAAGAGTCTCCAGCGAATAGATGTTTCCACCCCCGCGGTTGGTTGTGTTCTCAATCGAGATCACACGCGTCTGTGAGTAGTGATGGTCGGGTGTTTGAACAACGTAGGGCTCGACTTCCGCGCGCGTGATCTGGCCGAGCGAACCCTTGATCGTCCGCGTCATCAGGCCGCCGACTGCCGCGATGTTTCCGGCTTCGTAGTTATAGGGGTGCGCGTCTTCGCTCAGGATCAGCGTGTCGCCGGGGCGCGTCTGCGCGAGGAACGCCAGCAGGTTCGCCATCGTACCGCTCGGCACGAACAGAGCCGCTTCTTTCCCGAGCACCTTTGCGACCCGCTCCTGCAGACGATTCACCGTCGGGTCTTCGCCGAAGACGTCGTCCCCCACCTCCGCCGCCGCCATTGCCGCGCGCATGGCCGGTGTCGGCCGCGTCAACGTATCACTACGCAAATCCACCATCATCGTTTGTCGCCCTCATCCGCTTTCCCTTTCGGTATCGTAATCGTTATCGTCCTCGTGATCGTAATCGGCATGGAGGGGACCTGTGAACATCAGCAACATGAACGGTAAGACCTGCATCGTTACCGGCGCGAATATCGGCATAGGCCTCGAGACAGCCGCCGGACTCGTCCGACAAGGCGCTACGGTAGTCCTTGCGTGCCGGAATGCCGCTAACGCCGCTTCGGCCGTGAAGGAAATCGAGTCGCGCGGGGGACGCGGCAAGGCCGTTGCGATGCCGCTCGACCTTGCGTCGCAGCAGAGCATTCGCGACTTCGCGGGAGAGTTTCGAAGCCGTTTCAAAAGCCTCGATGTCCTGGTGAACAACGCAGGGCTCATGCTACGCGCACGCCAATTCACGAAAGATGGAATTGAGATGCAGTTCGGCGTCAACCATCTTGGGCCCTATCTGCTGACCCGGCTGCTTCTGGATGTGATGAAGCGAAGCGCGCCGTCACGCATTGTCGTGGTCTCATCGACGATGCACCACAGCGGCGAGATCGCCTTTGACGATCTCCAGGCTGAAAAAAATTACCGATGGACGACGGCCTATGGCCAATCGAAGTTGGCCAATATCATGTTCGCGTGCGCACTCGCGCGCCGGCTGGAGGGCAGTGGTGTTACGGTCAACAGCCTGCATCCCGGCGTCGTGCGCACGAGCATCGCGCGCGATATGCCAGCCTTCCTCCGGCCCATCGCGGCGCCGTTTATGTATCTGCTGATGAGTCCTGCGAACGGCGCGCGTACCAGCGTCTATCTTGCGTCGTCGCCGGAAGTGGACGGCGTATCGGGGCAATACTTCGTGAAGAGCCGGCCCGCAAAAATGTCGATTAGCAGCCAGGATCGCGACGCGCAGGAACGCCTGTGGGAAATCAGCGCACGGATGACGGGTCTGGACGTGTAATGTTGGTGTCAGCCGTGGACCACAGAGCGTGCCAGTTTTCGCCCTCGACCGCGGCCTCGATTTCCTGCCGCGTGAGCGAAGGCTCATCCGCCTGTCCGGCGTTCAGCAGGTAAACGCGAAGCCACCGGCAAAAATCCGCGTGAACGCGCAGGCCCTCCGCGGTATTCGTATTTGCGATGGGTTGCTCCAGAACGGGTCGGAGCCTGAGAACGCTTCGATACAGTTCCGCCCATGAGGCATCCATGCCTCTACCTTCGTCACCTTGCACGCAACGTCCCCCAGCGGGGCGGTCAACCCCGGCAAAACAGGCACACTTTCGCCCTTCGTCAACTTCTATCGGCGTTCTATCGTGAAAGCTTTAGGCCGCGATGGAAGGTGCAAAAGCCCCCCTCGGCGTGATATAAGACTGGCGTAACCGATCTGCTGCGCCGGCATGAATTTCGCCCGGCCACACCAAGGAAACCGCTACTTGTTGGAAAAAGAAAAAGCGCTTGAACTCGAAGGCACCGTGACCGAGACGTTGCCCAACGCGATGTTTCGCGTGAAGCTCGACAACGATCACGTAGTCCTCGCGCACATTTCCGGAAAGATGCGCAAGTACTACATCCGCATTCTCCCGGGTGACAAGGTCAAGATCGAGATGTCGCCCTACGACCTCACCAAAGG
>SXGT01705961.1_pt1 | contig 30363 bp, 50 predicted proteins | sample 3176221 | NCBI WGS metagenome assembly SXGT01 (sample SAMN11356862, study PRJNA531348) | freshwater metagenome | isolation source: freshwater sample F1-120 | place: China: Fuxian Lake, Yuxi | collected 2017-12-25 | reverse complement strand
TATTAACAGCACTTTTTACAATGCTTCCAACAACAGTTAATGCTCGGTTGTTGTAGCTAACATCGGGTTCTGCGAGTTTGACTGTGACATTATCAACATTACTTGTTGTACTAACTGCTGCACACCATAGTTCAATATATGTAGTTAAAGCGGTAGCAATAAAACTTACTGAAATAGTGCCAACAGCCGCAGTAGTTGGTGGCACGACATTTCCTAAACTAAGCGATGTACCTACCCTGTAGGCTGCTGAAGTTCCTGAAACAGTAAAGGTCAACACATAACATTTTCCAACTACTGTTGATATTGATAAATAAGGATTTCCTGCCGTTCCTCCTGAACCTCTAACAATTTGCATTACCCCTGCTGATGCAGAAAAAGTTATGTCACCAGAACCATTAGATAACCATCCTCCTATAGTAGAAGTAAACGTACTACTATCTCCAGTTACAAGATCAGTAGCAGTCAATGTCTCCGCAGTACCCTGACATAGCCAAGCACCTCGAATATCACCGAACTGATAGCCACTATTAAAATCTTTGGTGATTGTTGCGTATAAACTCGACCCGAAAGCAGTAGTGTTAGGTTTAAGTAATGTTAGCGATCTGCTGGTTGCAACAGCTCCCTTTGTCCAATCTGCAATAGCAGAATACTGCCCTCCATAATGGATAGCTGGATAATTGCTATTCCAAACAGATGTGTGATAAGAAACAAGACAAAAAGATGCGCCCCCATAGCTGCTGCCAGAAAGAGTATTAGCTGCTAAAAACCTCTCTCCGTAAGGTTGCAATGAAGATGTGCTAGTTGTGAAATATACATAATCTCCATCAATCGTAATATTGTAAACTTGATGTGCGGAGTTTCCACTCGTATCAGTCCAATTACTAACAGTTCCATCATCAGCTATACGAGATACACCTCCAAGCGTGCCGACCCAAACAGTTGGTACTGGTAATCCTGTTGCGTTGTCGATGGGCGCTGTTGGTAGGACTGTTGCGGTGATACAGTTGACAGTTTGATTTGCTAATGCAGGTAAACCGCTTGCTGTGCCTTGTGCGTAATAAACCGTTCCATTTCTGCCAGCGATATTAACTCCACTATCACCACCGTAGCTGCTTGCTGCATATATATAGGCAGAATCAGTTATGAAGCTTACTTTATTCACCCCATAAAATGAACTACTGTTACCAATATACAAAATGCCATTAATCATATAGATAGAAGATGATCCAGGCTGAAGTATATTGGTCGTCCAAACAAAGCTCCCCAAATTAAACACCATCCACATCGGAGAAGTAACATCAGTCAGATCGTAAATAGTCACTGTTGTTGCTGTTGCAACTATCCCAGCGATAGCAGGAAATTTTCTAGTTGCGCCGCGTGTAGCAGTATTAAGCGTTTCATTGTACCAAGACAAGTGCGAGCATCTATCGCGCCATGCTCCGCCATCTGAATCCTTGGTCGTGTCGTAGACAAATGATGCTACTACAGTCCCGCTCTTACTCTGGTTTATAGCTGCATTTTCCAGCATCGCCGCCGTAGCGGAGCAGTACACATCCTTGTTACCGGCACTGAAACTAACGAGTGCCCCCGCATTCGACGAACCTGTTACAGTCTGCCGTACCAGCGTAGTCGATCCTGACAGATACCCGAAGCCTGTCTCCCACTCTGCACCGCCATTAGAACTGATGGTGTAGTAGAACGTCACGGAACTACCCACTGCGAACGCAGAGCTGAAGCTGTTAAACCCAGTCTGCGCACCACTGAGTGTGATAGCCCCCGTCCCAGTAGTGGTAGTGGTCTCTTTGATTCTATCAGCTACGGAAGTCATTAGTTGTCAATCTGGAATGTTAACGCAGCAGCTGCAAACGAGGGTGCAGCGTCACCGTTGTTCACAGTTTTCGATACTGTAAGTGCGCTATAGAACAGGAGGTTGCCTCCTGATACCGCATCATATACACCAACACCTGTGATAACTCCCCAGTTAGCCGTAGGCGCTGGGAACGTAATAGCAATGTTGTTACTAGTTGTGCCACCGGTGCCGGTCGACGCTGTTGTCGACGCCGCCGCTTGAGTGCCTGCCCAGTTGGTCAAGCTCGAAGCCACAGTCACTCGAGCATACGAGCCACCAGTAACCTCTGTGCCAGCCGTTGAATCAGTTGGAGTTGCGGTTAGTAACCCGATATACAGGTTAGTTGGGCCAGTGCCTGCAGCAGCAGAAGCTCCAGTGATGCCGATAGCTTGGCCTCTAAACAGCCAATCAATAAGTTTATTCTCTGCGAAATCTGTAAACGCCGCCATGAGTACCTCTTGTATAGACAGCACTCATGCGCATGTTAATGATAGCTAAAGTATATCATAAAAAGTCAGTGGCTACAGTAGGGTTAAACCTAGCCCGGTGATACCCGCGGCTATCCCGTAGATCTCGCTCAGCAATACTGCGTCACAAAAAACTTGTGCTTGACCTAATGTCAATCCTGGCTCACCAATCCACCGCAACGCAATATCAGCATTAACAGCGTCAACCAGAGCCTGCGGGTTTGTTTTAAAATAGTTGATACTTGCCGCCATTGATTCAGAGCAGGGTGTGCCATAAACTGCATACTCAACGCCGTTAGCATCAGTAGCCAGAGTTTCAAAAGCGGCATATCCACCGACATCTGGGTCAAGAGAGCGAGATACTGTTTTTGCAGTAGTAACGATGTCTGATTGGTTTGGTACTGCTATAGTGATGTAGCTCATATAGTCACTCCGTCTGTCAGTTTAGCTATGTACTTTTCAATGAGCAAAGCTTCTTTGTCTGTGAGCGTGCCTTTGATGATGCAAATAGCGTAGATACCACCTTTGTATCGTTGCTGTACCGCACCGCCAACATACCGTTGCCCAATATGTGTTCCAGTCCAGTTATAAGGGGTTAACGCAGTAGAGGCAGAGCTATAGTTAATCCCATTTCTCCGTATTTTCTTTGAGTCTCCCGTTTTAACTGCAGAAATAACTTCGCTTACTCCCTCTGTCGAGGCTACTGCAGATATTGGGGAATCTTGTATCGCTAGATTGTCTTTATACACCCCCCTTGCTTGTTGCGTTGAGTTATATCCGATTTCAAAGAATGAATTCGTAGTTGTGACGTCTCCGCTGCTTATAATTGACCTTTGTATGCTCGCAGTTGACTTAACCGCTACACACGCAAAACTATCATCAGCCAGTTGAAAAGGAACCCTACTCAACTGCAAGTAGTCATCAACACCATCAAAGTCTAGCCAGTAGTTACCGACTCCGTTTGAGGCTGGTGCGGTTGTTGTTACAGCTTGGTTGGTGTCTGATGAGGTGGATATTGAAACTTGATACCAATATGCTGACCCAGAAAAGTAATATCCTTGCGAACCATATATATAAATATTTAAGATTCCAGACGTGACTGGGGTGATTATTTTTTGTATTCTTACCCATCCATTTGTAAGGAGAGTTCTAGTTAAATTAGTACCAGCTAATGTATCAGTATCAAAGTTATAGTTATTTTGCTCAGAATACGCTGTTACAAACTCCCAACCAACCGTACTTTGTCCTAACTTCTTTATATAAAAAGTTAGGTAGTAAGTGATTCCACTTAATACACCCACGCTAATAACTTTATTATTATTTACCGGATTACTAATTGACCACGCGTTATTTCCACCAAACGGATCACCAGTTGCATTGGGGGTGCACGTAGTAGTTACGTTACTCCACGCAGCAAAGTTATTAGAATTAAGCAACAAATTAACCGCCCCCTTCCGCAAGATCGGACGATAACCAGATGTGCCTTGAGTTTCTATTGGGTTGACTTGTTTGACTGATACTGCGGAAATATCTAACGGAGTTCCCGTAGCTTGGTATAAGTTTAAAACATTGCCCCCAGCCCTGATAACCACATACTGAGAAGTTTTCCCTCCTAGAGATACAACTCCTACTGCGTCATGCCAACTCAAGCCATTAGGGGCATTGCGTATTACAAATGCATCACCGGGCGCCGCCCCATTCTTCATTGTTCGTACAGCTCCTGATGAAAGCATACCACCCAGTGTATTAAGCTCCGGCCCAAGATACCCACTACCATCAACCACCCCGCCAACAACTCCATCAACAACAGCAGGGATGCTACACGCGGAGTCTTGGAAGCATGTTGTTAGTGATGGTGGGTAGATAGCGCCGCCCTTCTTCCTGATCAGAGCTGTAGCTCCCAAGTACTGACTGCTTATCTGGCTAGTACTCGAAATCGACAGTCCTCCAGTGGACGTACCTGCGAGTAGTGTACTAATCAGCATTACACCAACGCCTCTACGTACACGTCATTACCCGTCGCTGTCACAGTGAATGCCGACAGGGGCATATACACCCGTTCGATATTCACACTCGTAGCTACAGTACCGTTATCCCCGTTGATCCACACCGCCGATCCGGACGTTGGGTTACTCGACACAGAGTACTTCAACAGTGATGACCCGCCAGCTGACGGACTCATCGCTATTGTCATCCCGGTAAACGGTCGTAATTGTGGTACGTAGACAATCTCAGAGGTAGTCCCTGAAGTGACAGTCCCGGTTACTTGATAACCAGCACCGTAAGGTTTGATTGTTAAGGGCATCGTGGTATACCTATATACACATATTAATAATGGCTAGAGTATACCAGATTACCTAACGGCAAACCACAGTGTACACTTCGCGAACCGGGCTGAACTGCGTACTCTCGCACTTCACCTCAACCGCCTTCACCTCAGATATCTGGCCGACCTTCACACTGACATCCTTATACCCTAGCACTTCGCCTGTAGGGCTAAGTACTAAGAGCGAAGGGATACTCAGCGTTGAATCCTTAGCGTTATACGTCGCAACCTCAGCGCTGGCCGTGAACGTAACTAATAACAACAGTAGTATTCTCATGTTCTAGCCACTCCTTTCAGCTTCTCAACCGTCCGATACCCGCCCAACCCCAGTATACCAAACAGAACTTGCATAGTTAGGTCAGTGTTCAGCACAGGGAACGCCCCAGTGTACGCAAACACCACGATAGCTACGAACCTCGCGATAGGTTCTAGTATGGCCGAGTACGCCAATGCCGCCCCACACGTCCACATAATGAACGGTCTAGCGCCACTCACCCAGGTACTCTGGTTAGCAGCCTCAGTATTGTTAATTTCCAGCTGTTTCAGCTGCACTGTTAGCGCATTCTGCACCTCTAGCGTCAACTGATTGATCTTAGCCTTCTCGATTTCCGTCGCATCAGGCCATATACGCTTTACCGCGCTATCTGCCAATGTAGTTACTGCTGCAATAGCATCATCAATCCCGAACATTAAACACCTCACATGCCTTGTCGAAGTACGCCAGCCTGTGTCCCAAGCCGTTGTAACCCCCGTTAATGCGCTTACACAGCGCTCTTTGATCGTTAGCATCCGCCAACTTGTTACATCCGTGCGTGCCCCAGAACCACGTCGCGCTTCTAGATGCCCATTCCGGCTCTTCGAGCTTGTACGGCATCTTCACGAAGTCTATCCCGAAGTGCTCAGACAGTTTCACGTAATTAGACCGCCCTGTGAGCTGAATTAAGCCCCTCCCTTTATACCGGGCACCATCGCCTTTCTCTACATTCCCAAGGTCTTTACGCCCCTCGTATATGCGTCCATCCGCTATTTCCTTCACAAACATCAGCTCACCCGATTCATGGGCGATCTGAGCAAGGAAACTAGCCACCCTTAAGGGGGTGTTTATCTCAAACTCCTCACATCCTTGGTTCAAGTACGGCAGGAAGTTGTTAATCTTCCTAGCCAGCGGCATGATCCGCTTAATATCGTTCTGTTCAATTACCATGTATACCCCTTACTTTTCAACATCCTCAATGTACGCCTGCGATCACGGGCGTTTCCCGACAGGTGTATGTCCCAAACATCCAGCCCCTTATGTACTTTCATGTTCAATCACCACCGGGGACGTTTTGCCCACGCGGGCTCTAGCGGATTCGAGTATTGAAGTAAATTCACCAGCCATATGAATCGAAGCTTTGATCTGAAGCGGGAGGATCTTAATGTAATGCCCATAGAATTCTCCTCTATTGTTCTCCGCCCACTCTGCGTAGGCTTTAACACCCCCGATTCTCTCGAAGGTTTCAATAACAGTGGCCTGGACTTCCTTCTGCCGAGGGTTCGTATACGACGGATCAGCAAAAGGTGTCTGATCTAGGTACGAAGTACGTTGGTTTTTTCCAGGGTATTTTCTTGCATTTCGGTGACTTACAGCACTCTGACTAGTTGAGTACGGGTCTTCGAGCTTCTTTCGATGCGGTTTGGTTTTAGTTTCAGCCATATAGGACTCCTAGCCCGTAGAACAAAGCCATGAGCAGCAAAGATGATGAGATGTATCGGAACGTCGGGTTTTGGGCCAAGCTCCAGGCGCTTAGAACTACGAATGCTTTAGCAAGAGACATAGAGGATCACCTTCGTTGCTATGGAAATCAGTGCTAGGCACGCAGAGCTAAGGGCTAGGAGCAGGCCTATGTCAATTAGCAGGTCTTTATACACGGTCGAACTCCTTCTGTAAGACCCTGATTACTGAGGGCTTGATATCGCCTCTCTGTTCTAGGTGTTTGTAAATTGGTTTGTACACACGTTTAGCCATGAGCTTGTGTACATGCCGTAAGCCCACAAACACCTCCGGGGTTACGCTTATTACAAGCACCTCAATGGCTTTTTGCTGTGGGATGGTCAGCTTCTCGTACCATGGGTACTTCCGCAGCCAGTCTTTCAACTCATCGGTCTTCATTATTTGCGCCTTAGTAGTTACGTTAGGGCAAATTCTACCAACTGATGTTCTGGGGGCTGCTATTAAATAACCTTACTTTTTGTAAGGTTATTCAAAATAATGGCCTTCATATTTTTTACATATATCTCCTTGGGTGTATCTCAAAGTTCTAAGGGTGTACCCCCCACCCCCCACCCCCTTAGTTCGAAGCTCGAAGGCGGCAGGCACTGCGTTGCTGTGCCCGCAGTCCTAGTTCTTTGTTCACGCTGTTCACGCTAAGGTCACGGCTCTAAGCGCTAAGAGCTGTGAAGTGCAGGCATGTTCAACACCTTGGCCTGGAGCTCAGCCCTTAGCCCTTAGCCCTCGGCTCCTAGTTCACAGCTCTCAGCCCTTGGTTCTAAGACCTAGCGGTCGGCTTCTTTACCTTAGGTGGTGTAGTTCCTCATGATAAAACCTCAGGGCTTAACCCTAAAGGGATTAAGCCTCAGACTTCAGATGGTGTAGCAATGTTGCTATGTATATTATGAGATTAAGCATATGAACACATACTCACGTGATGAACTGAACACCATGTACATTGACAGAATGGTACAGATCGAAGACCTGATAGCAGCTGTTGAAGCTGGCCCTATCAAACAAGATGCTCTGCTCTTAGCCCTTAGAACTTCGCTCGAAGAGGTCACTGCTGAGCTCTACAACCTCAACAACATCTCAGCCGAGTACGCTGAGTACTTAGAAGTTCTGATCGAGGCTCTTGATAACCCTGATGACCGTGAGACTTTACTCGCGGCTCGTAGATCTAATAGCTTAGCTATTGATTTCATTGGAGTTAATGGTCGAGAGACTGTGACGCGCAGGGGCTAGGAACTAAGGGCGTGGAGCTTGCACGCACCATATTGGTGCATATGTGATGAAAGCCACGCCCTTTTAACATTTATTCTGTATACATCTTTGAGGTAAAGGCAATGTCTAAATTATTAAAAACTATTGAACAAATGCAAACTGTCCGTTTGAACCCTGCTGAAGTGTTCGGCGGCTTAGTCAACAGAGCATTTATCGAGTTATCTACAGGCAATGAACTGGCGTTTGGTATTCCAGAGCCTGACTTAGTCGTTACACCTTATGATCGCACTATTGACGGTGTCGATATTTACAAACAAGCGTTAACCGCTCAGGAGGCTGGCTTAGTGGCTGCCATTCGTATGGCTTTCACCACGGGTCATATCACTGATGCATTGTTACTCGCAAGCGTTACAACATCGCTCAACAGCGCTAACATCACTGGTATTGAGATGTCGCATATCGTTGAGATTCGCCACTTCATGATTAATCGTGGCTTGATCAATCGCAAAGCAACAGAGATTCCCTATCTAGACCGTCACACTCAGGTTGTGAAGCACTCCAAAGTCTGGACGCTGGCCGGTAAATGGGCTGAAAAGCGTAATCAAACATGGGATCGTGCTACTGAAGAGTCGTTCAAGCCTTCGTATTGCTCGCTTGATACGATTATGCAGTTAGAAGCTGGTGATTATCTGCCTGAGATTAAAGGCGAGAGCACCTGCTGGACTTCTACTGCACGCCTCAAACTCGAGTTCGTCGCTTATCAGATTGATCCGATCTGGAAACGTAAAGCAATGGCTGAGGTTAACAACTCACGCTTAGCTCCACGTAAGGCTGATGAATCTGATTATCAGTTCGATCAACGCGTTGCTAAGCACAAAGACAAACAGCGTCAGCTTGAAGCTTTGTTCCAAGCACCAACAGGTGTTGATATCCACTTCCCTGTGACTTGTGACTTCCGTGGTCGCATGTACTACAGAGGTGGCTTGTTATCACCTGCCAATGGTAAGTTCCAACGCGCTGCCTTACAGCTTGCTAAAACTGAGATGCTTACTGCGTCCGGTTGGGCTGAGTTAACTATAGCGTTTGGCGCTGCTAAACCAGGGCCAGAACGTGATGCTCTTGAAATGGCTATACGACGAGGTGCTACCGAACCAGTCGGCGTAATCATTCGTCTTGACGGCTGCTGCAATGGTGTACAGCACATGGCAGCGATTTGTAAAGACCTCAACGCTGCTAAATATACAAACCTCGTTGAGAATGAAATTGGTCAGCCTCTCGATTTATATCAGCACGTTGCTAACAAACTCAACGTTGATCGCGATGTTGCTAAAGCGATTGTCATGCCTTACGCATACGGCGCATCTGCTGGCAGCATTGCCAATACAACTGGCATGCCTGTCTGGGAAGTTAAAAAAGCTTTGGCTACTATCGACGCTGAGTTCTATTGCATCTCTGCATTCACAAATTGGGTGAAGATGTCAGCTGAAAACCAAGAACCCGATGCTTTCCGTTGGACTGTCGAGGGCTTCAGTGTAGTTCACTCCTATGAAGCAATGGATACTCTGTACGCTGGCACGCTTGCTGTCACTCGCAAATCAGGTGAGATGGACTCGGCCAAATTGGTCAACGCACTCCCACCAAACATTATCCATTCTTTGGATGCTGCTCACTTGCGTCGCGTTGTTGAGCGTTGTAACTTCGATGTCTCAACTATCCATGACTCATTCGGTTGTCACCCAAATCATGTTGCTGAGCTGCGTAAGATAATCATTGAAGAGTTCCAAGCACTCCATGCGATCAACCCGATTGACTCTATAGCCACTGATCTTGGCTTCTATGAGCCAGGGTTCCAAGGGGACTTGACCATCGACATGATCACCAATCAAAACGCTTTCAAATAATTTTCATAAGCACAGGGATGTGCATACCTCGAGGATACCTACATGTACGACGTATTATTCAAAGGGCGCATTGTCGCTCATGCTGATTCACTTGTTGCTCTACGTATTATCAAAATCACAGAGTACACAGACATCCGTCCATTCTTGAGACGGAAACGCTAATTACCTCAACTGCCCCTATCGGAAACGGTAGGGGCTTTTTTGCATTTTAAAAGGAGTGCTCCGCACGACCCATCTATTAGGCTCTTATACCTAGAGTCTTGTCAGTCTGAGGCCGTGTGCTGGTCGGCATCTCGGCCCCTTGGGCATCTTAGGAGAACATATGGGGCGCGGGGAATTATGGATTGCATGATATTCGGCTGTAAAAAACGAGCCACAGTATTAACCCAAAACACGGTAGATAAGATGATCATGCCCAGATGGTGCAACACACATCTAACTGAACACATTGAGGCCTGCAAACTACGTGGTAATGCAACACCATTCAAAGACTTAACAGCTTTAAACGAAAGAGATTACATCGAACAACTGGGAGAATCGTTATTATGAAAATTAAAGTAGTCAAAACAAACCCGAACGTAGACCTGCCGCAACGTAAATCAAACGGAGAGGCAGGTTTCGACTTACAAGCAGTTATCGATCACCCATTCATCCTGTACCCGGGTCAATCGCATCTAGTACACACAGGGCTCAAGATTCACATTGAGAACACTGGGGTTGTTGGGTTTATCCTGCCAAGATCAGGTAAAGGCAACCAAGGACTGGTTGTTGGCAACTTAACTGGGGTGATAGATAGTACCTACCAAGGTGAATGGATGGTGAGTCTGTGGAATAGATCAGACCATGAACAGTTTGAAATTAAACCATACGAGCGCATTGCTCAAGTGGTGTTCCTAAGATTAGCTGAGCATATTGAGTTTGATGAAGTTCCAAACTTCGCTATCCCTAGCTCACGCGGTGAACAGGGCTTCGGAAGTTCCGGGTCATGATTAGGGTCATGATTAGGGCCATGATGGCGTGTTGTGGGATGCTTGCATTCGCCGTAGCTGTAATAAATCACGAGCTCTGGGAGGCTGTCATGTGGTGGTTTCTAACATGGGTAGTTGTAGATTGCGCGGTCGAGGATTAGTGATGATTCTATTACGGATATTATTCCTACTCGGGTTGGTATTATTTGGATTCTCTGCATATGAGCACGATATAGTTCGTGTGCATTTATGGGGGATCCTCCTGTGGTTATTATTTGCCACTCTTAATGAGGACTAACAATGAAAGCACTAATTTTAATTAACAAAGGTGTAAATATATTCGCCTTTTGTATGGCAATACTCAGCTTATTACTAGCTGAATTCACTCTAGCCTTAGGCTGGATAGTTATCTGGACATTTGGGTTATTAGTACTCGAAGAGGGTATTAAAGCCTCTAAACAATAACAGCTTTCTAACACTCGCTCCGTAAAATGGGGGTATCTAAACGGAGAAAATTATGCAAAGAATATTTATAGACTTCGAGACTTATTACGATAAGGAATATAGCTTAACTACTATGACGACTATCGAGTATATACTCGATCCAAGATTCAAAGTATTAGGAACGGCTATCATCGTCGAAGGTAGTCCCGCGGTCTGGTATGACGGCGAGAAATTACCTGACCTTGATTGGGGTATCATGGAAGTAATAGCCCACAACAATTATTTCGATGCAATGGTTCTAGTCTTGCACTACGGGATAAGAGCTAAGCGCTGGGGTGATACGTTAAGTATGGCTCGAGCAGTTATGCCAATCAAGAGTCACAAACTCGCCTTAATCGCTCCATTATTGAAGATAGGTGAAAAGGGCGAAGGGCTAACATTAGGGGCGGAAGAGTCTGACGAAAAGCTAATCGACTACGCGCTACAGGACGTGCTCTTGTGCCAGGGTATTTACATGAAGCTGTTGCCAATGTTCCCTGAAGATGAGCTTAACCTGATCCACTTAACAATACGTTGGGGTGTTGACCCAACTTTAGTGCTTGATCTACGAAAACTAGACGACACACTACTGGTAGCTCAAGGCGAACGTGCGCTGGCTATTATCAAATCAGGCTTAACTGAAGAGGTTCTAGCTAGTAACAAGCAGTTTGAACGATGGATGATCAACGAGGGCATTGAGGTGCCTCTGAAACCATCCCCCAGTGGTAATGATTATATGATTCCGGCGTTCGGTAAAAACGACCCTGAGTTCCATAAAACACAAGCTAACAACCCTCAATATGAGCATGTATGGAAAGCGCGTGAAGCTGTTAAAAGCAATATAACAATCAGTAGAACGAAAACTCTGATTGACATAGCTAACTGCTCACCAACACACATAGTGCCCATGCCTCTGAAATACTGTGGTGCTCACACCATGCGCTGGTCAGGTCATGAAATTAACGTACAGAACATGCCTCGTGGTAGCGAGATGCGTAAAAGCTTCAGAGCTCCTGAAGGCCATGTGGTTGTAGTTGCTGACTCAAGCCAGATCGAATTGCGAGTCAACGCATGGTATGCGAATGAAATGTACGTGTTCGATGTACTCCGTAAAGGGGAGGATATTTACAAAGTAACTGCAACTAAGATATTCGGTGTGGATTACGATAAGGTAACTAAAGACCAACGTAGCGTAGCTAAGGCTTGTGTACTCGGAGCTGGTTATGGGATGGGAATACCTAAATACAAAGATTACATGGCAAGTGGCCCGCTAGGAATGGCTCCAATGTTCCTAACAGACGACGAAGCAACAATCGCTATAACAGGATATAGAGATGCAAACCCTAAGATCGTAGCTAACTGGAAACTCCATGATAAAGCTTTAGCTATTATGGCGGCTGACCCGCGGAATAAACGCAATACAAGGCCGACATCCCTAACTATAGGCCCTGCTGAATTCGCCCGTAAAGCGGTCAAAATGCCTAATGGTATGAGTCTGCTATACAGCGGGTTAACCGCAGCACACGATGGCTATAGATACGGCATAGCAGGGATAGAAACTCACACCTACGGTGCCAAGCTAGTTGAGAACGTAGTTCAATGTCTAGCTCGGATAATCATCGGTGAACAGCTTCTAGAATGCGAACGCCGAGGTATTCACACTGTCAGTACCACGCACGATGAAATCATCGCTGTGTGTAGGGCTGATGAGGCTCAACAAGTTCACGATACTATGATTGAAATTATGTCAACACCGCCTCAATGGGCTCAAGGCTTAGAGCTAGGGGCTGAAGGGGGATGGGATGAGTGCTACTCAAAATAAAGACTGCTGCATATGCGGTGGCCACCCAGCTGTAGGCTGGTTCGCAGATCGTGATCTCGTAGAACCTAGCAACCTTTGCGAGAACTGCTGGACTAATTCTAATGCTAGAAGCGGTGGGGGTTTCATATTCGCCCATTCTAAAGAAGAGGTTGACACATGGTTCATCGAGGGGTTGCTATGAATCGGTGTCAAGCTAATGTCGACTGTCTAGACCCACCAAAAGCATGGTTTTGCTACCTAGAAGATGACTATGGCCCGCTAGAAGTCCAAGGGGTATGTGCTGAGCATATAAGCGCGATGACAGAACCGAACCTACTCGCTATGAGTAAAGAAGAGGCTGAGGAATGGCTAATAGAAAAAACACTGTGACATGCACCTTCTGCCGTACATATCCAGCAACTGGTTTCTACGCGAACAAGTACTCTGTCTATATAGAAAAGAGTATCAAGTGCAAATTATGTTGGGAAGACCGCAATAAAACCATCACTGGAAGTAGGTACTTCGATACTAAGGAGGAAGCTGAGTTATGGCTAATAGAAAACTTAATTTAGATTCATGTCGAAGTTGCGGGAAACCTGCAACCGCATGGGATTGTTTCTTCGTACACAACAGAAGAAGTGAACCTACTGTGGTAGGGAACTGTGCTGCGCATAATACAAACTCTAATGGGACGGAGCTATACACCCGCTCAAAAGAAAAGGCGGAACTATGGCTCATAAAGAACTCACTATGAAATGCGGACGAATCGGATGTAATAAAGAACGAGCTGATAAATGGTTTTTCAACACTAACGAAACAACCCCGATCATAGAGCAAAGCCGGATGTGCGAAGACCACCAAGTAAGTTGGTTTAAATACGCAGACACTTGGGACGAAGCTCATAACCTCTTAGTAGAGCAGATGCTATGAAATGCTATAAGTGTGATAACGAAGCGACCGAGTTCTGGAGTGTTCGTTATGCTTACTCTCCGAAGGATGACCCCTACACTCTCGACCTATGCACATCCCACGGGCACGGACTAAACCCAACGGATAGTTGGGTTAAGTTCGACAGTCATGAACAACGGGATAGTTTCCACATAGACAGATTATTATGAACCTAGAAATATGCATAGCAACTTCGCTCGAGGAGGCTGAAGCATGGCTCGTAGAAAAAAAGCATTAAGATGCGAGTACAAATGCGAGGAGCAAGCAACTACGTTCTGGGCTTGTGTCTGTATATCGGGGAAAGCCTACTTCAAACGAGACTTATGCGCTAAGCACTCAGCAACATTCGCATCGGATATGGAGGATCATCGCTTCCCCTTTAAAACACCTGAAGAGCGAGATACCGCCTTAGTGGGGTTGAGTCTATGAGATGTAAATTCTGCAGCCGGCCTGCGGCGAAATTCATAGCTGCCCACTACAAGTCACACTACCAAGTATGTACATGGCACGCAGAAGTAGTAAAACGCTACCATAGCCCAGATACTATATTCAATTCTAAAGAGGAACGGGATTTATGGCTAATAGAAAGAGAACTTTGAAGTGCAGTTACTGCGACGCGCCTGCAACTGAGTTCTGGGTTCTTGCCTGGGAGATGTTCCCTTTAGAGGGTAGAGACGCCTGTGGAAAACATGGGTTTTCCCTATCCGACCCCTTCCCGAGCACTAAAAAGATTCGATTTAAAACTTCAGAAATCCGTGATGCATACCTAGTGGAACAAGCTTTATGAATGAACAATGCAATTTATCGAACTGTCGCAACTCAGAACTAAGAGCTTGGGAGGTATGGAAAGGAATGGCCGGGCTTAGAGTCATAGGTTATTGCTCCATGGAACACGCTAAACAAGGTTCTGACCCTATGACCGTACTGCTAACGGCTGAGGTCGAAGAGGCTTTAGCTTACGTCGTAGAGGAGGCTTTATGAAATGCGCTTTAACAGGGTGTGAGAACGAAAAAATGAAATACTGGGAAGCGTGGGTAGGTGAATATATCGGCCCTAGAGTCTTAGGATATTGCTGCAAAGAACATGCAAAAGAGAACTCAGACAGCGCGACTTTGCTCTTAACTCGTAGTAGAGAAAAAGCTAAAGCGTGTATCGTAGAGCACGTGCTATGAGCTGTGACTACTGCTTAAAACCAGCAACTGAGTTCTTTGCCGTTCATCTACATTCTCCGGTCTATGAGCCGAGGGATGTGTGTAAGCGCCATGGGATGCGACTATATGAATTCTACGCTAAAGTCAGCGTACAACAGTTCGATAGCCGGGAAGCAAGGGATGAGTTCTTAGTGGAGAGGCTTTTATGAAATGCACGCAGTCTAACTGTGATAAAGAAGCCACGGAAACTTATTATTTTAACCCTTACAGCTTCTGTGCCACAGTGCTGAAGAGCAAAAGATGCTACAGGCATCGGCCAATAGATTTTTTGTACTTCGATACTAAAGAAGAAGCAGAACAAGCACTGGTGGAGAGGCTTCTATGAAATGTCGCAATTGTAAACAAGAAGCTACTACATTCTACACCTTCAAAACTACGAACTCAGTTCTAAGGGTTTGCGACAAGCACAAAAGGATCATGCTACAACGGCACATCGTAAATAAGATGTTTACGTCTGAAGCAGCACTAAATGAATACCTAGTGGAGAAACTTTTATGAAATGCCAACGACACCCAGGTACTCCGTGTAAGAACGAAGCTACTGAGTTCTGGATCTATACTCCAACAGGAAAATACTTGTGTTTGTGCAAAGAACATAGCGTCGAAGCGCCATTTCCTCAGTGGGAACGGTTTAGTACGAAGGAAGAATTAGACCAAGCTAGAGTGGAGAAAGAGCTTTAGTTTGAAAAACAAGGGGTTATGAATTTGCCTTAAAACACTATGGACACGAACTCAATGGTTTTTAAGACATGTCCTCTATCTTTTGAGTGTTAAAAGTGCCTCAAAGCCACGCCCAGCATGGGCTACAGGGCTTTGGACGCAAAGACGCGAAATTCCACCCTTATATATATACTATAGTAATATGCACGTGCATTTAATAGCACTAGTATGTGCATATTACTATATATATTTAAAAATATAAAAGATAGTGTCCATATGTCCAAAGGACTCCCAAAGCCTTGGTAGCTCTAGGGTGTAGGGTAGACATGATAAAGGGAAGATAGTGTCCATTAAGAGAGATGGCGTCCATAATCAACTGTTTGATTAGATTGCGCGTGCATTTTACTATCTATATATAAAACTAATAAAGTACACGTCCATACGTCCAAATCCTCTACAGCCGTTGTAATACCTGGGCTACAGCATAGACACATATACGACCGCACACGTCTGACGCGTCCAAAGCCATTTCTCAGCCCTTAGCTCTTAGAACTTAGCCCTTAGTTCCTAGCTCTTAGAACTTAGCTCTTAGTTGCCATCCAAGCCACCTACCCCTAGCTACCCTTGCCAACAACCGAGAGCTAAGTTCTAAGACCACTGAACCTAGAGCTAGGAAAACAGCCCCACGAACCTCACCAGTTAAAATACACGACTATGAAAACTAACGTAACCGTAAGACTAGACCCAAAACTCCTAGCCCTTAGCCGCCAGAACAAAGTTAATTTGTCTCAGCGCTTAGAGCAAAGCCTTCAGGACTTAGAGCCTGAGTACGCGCCGAAGACGCACAAACTTACCGTGAGTGTTAATCAGCCTGTGGGAGAGAACAAATCCAAGTACATCAACAAAGCTATCCGGTACTACTTGGGCAAACACCCAGAGCTCCTGCATCACGACGTTGTTTCCGATGATGAGTTTGAGACCCTAGCTTCGGCCAAAGGACAGACCCAGGGGCTGGGTGAGCCCTGCACGATCTATGTAAGCGATCTGCTGTACATGATCATCCGTTTATGGGACTTATGCGAGCTAGTAGACAATGCACTCAAAGAATACAACGAACAATTCCCTGAACTGCTGGCACTGTAATAAACCTGCTGAATGGTTCGCCGTTAACAACGCCTCTGACATCCCGCTAGACCTGTGCAGCATGCACTCTCTATGGGCCCGTAACAGCCAGATGTACACAGTATTCGGAACGCCTGAAGAACGTGATGAATACCTGATCGAGAAGGCGCTATGAAATGCTGGATGACATTCTGCAAATATAAAGTCGAAACGTTTGGAGTCCATATTTCATCAGGGACAAAGTATGAATGGTGTGCATACCACATCCCATTCCCCGGCAATATATACATCGGATTTAAAACACCTGAAGAACGTGACGATTACTTAGTCGAGAAGGCGCTATGAGATGCTTATACCACGCTAGGCATGCTTGCTGGAACGAAGCTGTATGGTACTACGTGTACCCAAACAAGAAGATAGACGCTAGGTGCGATGCGCACCGCGTCAGACCAGTACCCTGGTTGAACTGGACAGAACTTAACAATGAAATTGACTTAGTAAAGGCACTTATATGAAGAAAAAATCAAACTGGATGAAAGGGTTCATCTTACCTCCACGTAAAACGCTAGGTGAAGTATATGAGGCATCAACACGAGCAGAGAAGATCAGATTCAACGGGCGATCCAACGGATACAAGCCCAAGATGTGACGAGTGCTCCGGGGTAGCGATTCAGTTCCTATTGAACAAACATGTTGACTGGCCGCTAAACCTATGCATCAGGCATTACTATGCAAATATAAACCCGTTGGCCCCCTGGCACGAATACCAAAGTGCCGAAGACAGAGACGCAGTGATGATTGAGAGGATGTTATGACTAAATGCTCCGTAAATCTTTGCGACAATAACGCAGAACACTACTTAATACACCGAAGGCTCCGCCCTTCAAACATATGTTCACGCTGCTTATCCCTTTATAAAGGCTCAAAGCAACCAACGTTCTATAAGACTGAACAAGAACGTGATTTAGCCCTTATCGAGATGCTGCTATGACCTTATGCGATAGATGGGTGACCTGCAGGGCTCCGGCCAAGGTCTTCGCCCTTAGAGCTGAGCGCCGATACCAAGCCACTAAGATGACGTATGTACCGATGAACCTTTGCCGAGAGCATGCTTACGGCAATTTACTTAAATTTAAAACCAAAGACGCACGAGACGCGTTCTTAATCAACGAGGCATTAGATGAACCTTAAAGAATACCTTGACTACGGGCTGAAAAACCTATCACGCGCCGAGGAAAGAGAGCTTGCCGACATCAAAAATAAGTACTGCGAAAAGCGGAAAGAGCTAATGGTAGCTTACCAAGAAGCCGTAGAAGAAGAGCTGCGAAATGCTCAGGAAGCTAAATTCCACGAATTATTAACAACACCGTGCTGGAGATATAAATGAGAGCTGAAAGACTAAAGAAAAAATTAGACCAAGCTGCTAATAAATGGGAAATAGAAAAGCAGGAAGAGTTAGTAGCGATGCTTAGAGAGATCAACCGCGATGCTGACACCATGCGCAAACTATTCGACCTGATCTACCGGAATGAACGTTTCCATGAATACCTCCACACCCCATGTTACAGATATAAAGCGCTATAGCACGTACCCAGTAAAAACGTGGGGGATAAGCATCCAGGAATGTTTAGACCCCGCGGTTTACTTTTTAATATTTAACGCAAGCGGTGAACCTCGAAACCTCTGTAAACGATGTTACAGAGGCCGGACGCCTAAATTGTATACGGAGTTCCTGACTAAAGAAGAACGTGACACCGCCATGATAGAGAGGTCGCTATGAAATGTGAGCTACCACACTGTAAAAGCGAAGCAGCCCTGTTCTACGCATTTCTTGGCCAATTAGACCTGGATATTAGGTTTGACTCTGTGCAAGACAACTGGAACTACATCGAATACCGCTGTGAACGACACAGATGGTTAAATCCGATGGGATCTAAGGTTTACAAAACAGAACGCGGGGCTAAAGCCGCAGTAGTTAAGAGGCTGCTATGAAATGTTACCAACGACGGAGGATGGACAGCTGGCATGAAACCACCCCATGTAAAGACCCGGCTGAACACTTCCTAATTTACATCGAATTAAATGAACCGAGAAACCTATGCAAGTCCTGTTACTACAGTGGAGACAAAGATAATTACCTGGAGTTCTGCTCTGCGGAAGAACGCGACCTCGCCATGACCGAAATGCTGCTATGAAATGCATGTTCCCACGCTGTGCTAATGAAGGAAAATTCCTGATAAAAGATTTTAACCCCCCTGGAATACCGTACTTACTGCACTGCGGAGAGCATAACTTCAGACGCAAAAACACAACCACTAACCCTAGAAAAATAGAACAATTCTTAATAGAGAAATCACTATGAAAAATTCACAATTACACAAAGCATTAGAAGTAGCCCACAAAGCAAATTTATCAGTATTCATTAAAGGCGCTCCAGGCACTGGAAAGACCGAAGGTGTTAGACAGTATGCGGCCAAGAAAGGCTTGAAACTGATCGCGATCCACGCCCCATTATCCGATCTCTTAGACCTTAAAGGCGTGATCTCAACCAACGAAGATAGCGCTAAGTTCTTACCCCTTAGCCTGTGGCCCAAAGAGACAGATGAACCTGTTGTAGTACTGATCGACGAATTACCGCAGTGCGTACCCGCTATCCAAAACGGTTACAGCCAGTTACTCATTGACAAAGTCATGGGTGATGTGAAGTTACCCGAAGGTAGCTTAGTAATCGCAACCGGCAACCGCCGCGAAGACAAAGCAGCGACACATAACGTGCCCTCGCAGATCATCAACCGTGTTATGCACATTGACATCACTCACGACGTTGAAGACTTCTTTGATTGGGGTTTAGCGAACGGGGTGTCACCGGAAGTTATCGCATTTGGGCGCTTTAGACCGGGTGTAATCCACAATTTCGATGCTAGTAATAGCCAAGAGCCGTACGGCACATTCCGTAGCTGGAAATACGTATCGGACGTATTGAAATCAAACCCACCCGAAGACCTGTTATTTGAACTGGTGTCAGGCTTAGTAGGTAAAGGCGGAGCCTCAGAGTTCATCGCGTACTTACGCGTGTACCGCAGCTTGCCAGACCCTAAAGTGATCCTGAAAGACCCAATGGCTTACACCATCCCAACTGACCCAGGTGTGATGTTCGCATTGGTAGCCGCACTAGCTCACTACGTAAGCAAAGACACCGCCGATGCATTCTATGACTTCGCCTTGCGCTTAGACGCTGAGTGGTCAGTAAGTTTGGTGAAATCCGCGAAGTTGGTGTTCCCAGAAATCACTAAAGCGAAAGCCTTTAGCAAATGGGCGAAAGAGCACAGCAAATTCATCTTACCCGATTAATAACACCAAGCCCCTCGAAAGGGGGGCGCCTTAAGGAGGCACCATGTTTAATGACTTATGGGAATTCATTTTAATAACTGTAGCAGCCATAATGGCAACAACGTTAATACTCATAGTGCTAAACACCCTACTGATACCGGAGGCAAAAAAGCTATGGGATACCGTTCAGATGTTGCAATAGGCCTAACAAAAGAAGCCGACGTACAGCTACGACTGAGTGACAAAAAACTTGCAATCCAAGTCCTAGATGAAGCAGACGACACCAGTAAATACGAAAACCACACAAACTATTTCTTAGAAGGTGTCAAGTGGTATCAAGGATACCCAGATGTTGACCAAGTAATGGAATTCTTAGATTCACTACACCATGATGAATTTGGATTTATACGAATCGGCGAAAACGACGATGACATAGATATTAAAGGCGACCCCTATGAGTACGGAATTGAACTTAACAGACACCTTAGCATTTAAACTTTCAGCCGCTAAAACGAAGTTCACAGAACAAATTATCGAGAAACTCGAGAACGTTGATATCGATGCAGAAATCGTTAAGGTAATTGAAAACCTACACCACGAAATTAAAACAATAGCTGACGCGCTGCTCGGAATCGACCGCAGCTGGTCACGGCTGGAAATACGCGACGGACTCATTAGAGAACAAATGAGAGATCGTGTGAACGAAGCCTTAGATAAAGTTCTGGCCCCCAAAATTGTAGCTGCAGTTGAAAAGCAGCTAACACTAAAATCAATCAATGAGCGGGTAAACCGCGCAGTTGAAGAAGGCATAGAGCAACGGATGCGAGACATGCTAAACACCTACGGAAACAATAGTGCCCTGCGGAAAGAAGTAGACCGACGGGTAGATGCCTTTGTACAGGAAATAATAAAATGAACGCCAAAGACAGATTAACCAAAATCAGAACCCAATTAATCCTAAAGCACCCATTCTTCGCGTGCCTAGCCCTTAAACTGAAGCTTGTAGAATTCAAAGAAGAAACTATGGCGACAGACGGAATGAATCTGTTCTACAGCCAGAAGTTCGTAGATGACACCCCTGACGAGGAACTAAGAGGTGTGGTCTGCCACGAATTACTACACTGTGCATTCTTGCACATGTACAGACGCAATAACCGTGACCCTAAACGTTGGAATGTAGCGTGCGACTACGCTATCAACTGGTTACTGACACAGAAAATGAATGTGAAGTTGCCCCAAGACGCACTGTTAAACAGTGAATACGCCAACATGTCGGCAGAAGAGATTTATAACCTGTTACCGCCATCCCCTCCACAACCTAAATGGGGAGGATTCATGGACGGTAAGGGGCAAGAAGGCAAATCTACAGCCGAACAAGAAGCTGAATGGACTGTTACCGCGGTGCAGGCAGCCAATGCAGCCAAAGGAGCTGGGATGGATCTAGGTGGATTGGAACAGCTAGTAGCCGAAGCACAAGCAATAGTAAACTGGCGTGAGCAGTTAGCAAGACTGTTAAACGGCATCGCTAAAACCGATTACAACTGGTACCCACCTAACTTGGTGTACGTACAACGTAAACTCCACGTCCCAACGCTGAATGCACCTAGCTTAGGCAAGTTAGTGTTCGCGATTGACACCTCTGGATCTGTGAGCAACGACGAGCTGGCTCAGTTCATTGCTGAACTCAAGCATGTAATGAGCAACCTAGCATTCGAGAAACTGACAGTTATCCAGTGCGACACCACAGTAACTAACGTTGAAGACTACGAGGATTGCGACGACATCCCTGCGAAAGTATATGGACGTGGCGGTACTTACTTCAAACCCGTGTTTGATCACTGCGAAGAGATCCAAGCAGACAACCTGATTTACTTCACTGACATGTGCCCATGCGACCCATGGCCCGAAGACCCAGGTTACCCAGTATTCTGGGCCCGTACAGCTAACATTGATGCGCCTTACGGACAACATATAGATTTATGGAGGGGATAATGCGGATACAGAACCTATCTAGTGCTTACGACATAATAGAAAAAGCTAGGAACAACGGAATGAACCTTTCCTACGGCGACGCATACCTGCTGGAAGAGAGGTTCATTAACAAGCATAAACGAATGAAAGAGAGGTTGCTCAGGCCATACCGCAAGTACCTAGAGCGAGTACCACTAAAACCGATCTACAAGCTCGTGAACGTGCCCATAGGTTATCACTTACACATGGTGGACTGGAAGATCTATATGTTCCCGGACGCCATGAAAGGAGATATGGCCCCTGCATCATCGCGTGTAACTGACAAACGTATGCAGTTGGAAAATAAACGACAGAGTGCCGCGGCGCATATAGTAGGGTACCACTTCCAAAACCCTCGGAAATGGGTAGATAAGTATCAAACAGCACTCAAGTTTGAAACCCCAACACTTTCAATCCACGAAAATAACGAGCGGTATATTGATCTGAAGGTACCGCCCGGATGGGCAGAGCTCAATAAACAGGCGACTGATCGATATCTCATCTCTCGGAAAATCATGCAAGTCCAAGAAGGTGAAATAACCATATGGAAAGTCAAAGTATGGGACAAAGTAGAAATCCGCAAGAAAAGGGGCCCTGCTACAGAGCATAACGCCTTCCTTGCTTATACCCCATACGCGCACACAATATCCCTCACTGAAGCGGGAGCGCGTAATGGTGTAATGACTAAACAATTCAACAAAGTACGAGGCTCATTATCATGAAAACAGCCCCACAGACCCGGAGGAGTAGAATTCATCGCTAACAAAAGGAGAGACTATGAATATAAACTTTGTCGCAGCCAACGTACCGCTGACAAAAAACCTGATCACAGGTGAGAGCTACCCACACGTTAGCAACGTGACAAGCTTCAAAGCAACTGTAAACACTCTTGACGAACTGTATAACCAGTTAACAATGCACGCTAATCACGGCCATGCCTTATTAACTGGCCAGCTTCAACGAGACTTAGTATGTGAATCTAGAGCAGGGCTGATAGACAAGGGGCCAACCCAACTATTCATCCTTGATGTAGACAGTGAGAGCTTACCCTTCAGTTCACGAGACGAACTGGTAAGCACGCTAGGCCTAGACGGAGATTATATCTTCCAGCACTCCGCCCGTAGCCCTAATCCCGAATCACTCAGAGGTCATTACTTCTTTCTTATGAACGAAGCTGTGAGCACTGAAGAAATCAAAAACACCTTGAAGTACCTCAACCTAGAGCATTGTTACCCATACGTAACTCTAAGTTCGAGCACCCGTGGGCTGCATTGGCCAATCGACGTAGTCGTCAACGACAACGGCCGGTTGATCTACATCGCGCCGCCCGTAATTGAAAACGACCCTCTGCCTGAGCGAATCTTAAAACCGACAGGGAATAAGCTCCTAAGTCTAGAGGTATACAAAGACCCTGTTGATATATACCAGCATCTAAACCTATTACGGGAAGATGTGGGGATGGAAGTGCTAGCAGAAAACGTGGTCACGCCAATTAAACCAGGTGAAATCACAGCTCAAATTGTGCGCGAAAGTGAAGGATTCTTGTACCTAAACTTAAATGGTGGAGACAGCGAAGCCTACTACGTTCATAAAAATAATCCGGACTTCATCTGGAACTTCAAAGACGAACCGTTACTGCCATTAAAAGAGGTAGACCGGAGTATCTGGGAATCCTTGAGAATAGTACCACCATCGGGGGGTGAGATTCTAAGGATGGAAGAAGGGGAAATAATCAGACGCGACGTAATGAGTTTCAGGGATCCTGAATCAGACTTATACGCTCAAATCATCTACGACCCAACATCAAATGAAGTGGACGAATATTACCTGACCTCTAATAAACAACGTGTCAACGACTTCCTAGGGAGCCGTGGGGTTAAGCCGCCGAAATATATCCACGACGGTAAGCTAGTTTTCGACCCTACGACGGATAGAAAGTTTGACCCGACTAGACGATGGCTAAATACATTCAAGCAAACCGAGTATATGACAATGGAAGAAACTCACGATTCCATGCCGTTCTATATCGACAAGTTAATCCGCCACATCACAGTCGATGATGAGTGCTATGAACACTTCTTAAACTGGATAGCGTATATCTGGCAGTACAGGAAGAAAACCGGAACCGCATGGCTATTCCACGGCCACACAGGTACAGGCAAAGGCACCCTATTTGAGACGGTACTAAGACCCATGTTTGGTAAAGATCACACATACATAGGCCTAGTAGACTATGCACTCGATACTTACAACGACCACATGGCCAGAAACCTAATCTTGTTCCTGGACGAAGTAAAAATCACAGACCTTGGAGACAATAAGGTATTCAACAAACTTAAAAACTATATTACTGAACCGACGCTAACGATAAGGGGAATGCGTGCGAAACAAATCACCGTAACAAACTACAGCAACATGATCCTAGCGACCAACGAACACAATCCCATCAAGATTGACGAAACTGAACGAAGGCTGAATATTCCGCCCCGACAGGAAAAACCGTTGGAAGGGTTATACGACTTTAGACACCTCATAGAAGGCGAATTACCGCAATTTGCAGCCTTCCTAAAAGGGTATAAAGTCGACGAGAAGAAAGCCAGAACCATCATCTATGGTAAAGGCAGAACTGAAGCTATCAAGATCAGCCAAAGTTCACTCGATGATTTCTTTAACGCCATTAAGACTGGCGATCTAGACTTCTTCACCGATCACATCCATGACGTCCCGCCTTTAGATGATCTCTTAGCCTACAAGCAATACGAGACCATCGTACAAGATTGGATGGATACGAAAGACCAAGAAATTAAAGTGCCGACGCAGACAATATTCAAAGTTTACAAGCACCTGTTCGGAAACTCTAAACACAGCGAAGTGAAATTCAGCGCCTTATGCAGGCACTTTGGACTGGATGTTAAACGAAGAGTTGTAAACGACCGGAAACTAAACTGCATCACCGTAACCTTCAAGGGCGACACCGTCGACTTATCTGAAGCTGTAGACGAAATATCTAACGTAGTGGCTATCCGCTAATTGTGAACCCCAAGCGGATAGAGGGGTAAATCATCCGCAGCTTGAGATAGGTGTCCTTTTACTGGTTTCTATCACCTAGGCGACAGCCGTTAACCCACGAGACGGGTATTAATATGAATTTACTCTATAAAGGCCCTTCCATGATTGATGGAGGGCCGATCATAGCCTTGCTGACGGGACTAGATAAACCCAGCAGCAATGCAAAAACAGGGCCCATGCTCCAGACCTGGATACTACGCGAAGACATGCCTCCTAAGGAAGCGTTGAACGGAGCGGATTATTCAATATGTGGAGCATGCCCACTTAAAAAAGACGCATGTTATGTCAATGTACATTTCGCACCGAGAGCACATTATCAAAAGTATAAGGAAGGCAAATGCGAGACTGGAAACCTAAAAAAGCTTGGGAGAAACCAACGAGTACGGCTCGGAAGTTACGGAGATCCAAGTGCAGTACCGATACAGATATGGAACGATCTACTCTCCCATGCGGATGGGTGGACGGGGTATACACACTCCCCTCATATTCAGCCGGAATTGAAAAAATACGTTCAGGCATCGACTGAGTCAACTGAGGATACAAGCAGGCTGCAGGCTGAAGGTTGGAAAACCTACCGAATTAAAAACGAAGATGACCCTGTAGAAAAAGGCGAAGTACTGTGCCCATATGGACAGGGTGTTAAATGCATATCGTGTTTGATGTGCGATGGCCAAACCAAAAACATAGTGATTAACGTACATGGTACAAAAAGCAAAATCAAAGCCTATCAAAACCTTCATATCCCGTGACGGATCAAAAATCGAGATCATAGAGGAACACGGAGAAGACCCAAACTTCCCAGTCACAGGACTAGTGTACCCAAAAACTTTAACCATATACGGAGGAGGCCATCTAATCAATTTAACCAAAGACTACAAGTTCTTACCCAACGGCGAGAGTTCCTACGACTGCATGGAGGAAGTACATGAAACCTAAACCTAAATCATGGTCATTCTCGAGTTTAACGCTCTATGAAGAATGCCCACAAAAGTACAAAATTCGATATGAAGATAGAATCTACCCCCCTAAAGCGGAAGCCGCAGATCGTGGAACAGAAGTCCATAGCAACATCGAACTCTTTCTACAGGGAAATGCCAGTCTACCTGACGAGGCCCAAACCCTACGTGCTGAGTACGAAGCTCTTAGATTCTCAACACCGGAGATAGAAGTAGATTGGTGGTTCGACCAAAACTGGAACCCGTGTACGAAAGAAGCGGGCTGGGTACAAATGAAGTTAGACGCCTTCGTTATACCGGTGCCCAAAGAATGCATAGTTGTAGATCACAAAACAGGTAAGGACTCACCAATCAAACGCATTGGGCAAGGCCAACTATACGCCATAGGTGCCGCTAAAAGATACCCACAACTCGACAAGTTCGAGACACGATTTATGTACGTTGATCAAGGAGTCACTAAGAGCAACATCTACACCCGTGCTCAGGTTGAGAAGTTTCAAGCCACGTTCACGAAGCGTGCTAACAAGCTGCTAAATGACCGGCAATACAAACCTATCAGCAACAAATACAACTGCAAATTCTGCCCCTACGGCAGCGAAAATCTCGCTGTATGTGAATATAGAACAGAGGAGTAAGCATGAAAGCACTAGACCTAATAGGTAAGAAATTCGAAAAATTAACTGTCAAAAAACGGGTACAAAACAGCCCTGCAAACAAAACAAAATGGGAATGTGAATGTGAATGCGGGGAAACAACGATCGTTTTCAGTACAAATTTAACGCGGGGGCATACCAAAAGCTGTGGGTGCGAAAAAGGAATAACCCACAATAGTAGCAGAACAAGGCTCTATCGTATCTGGGGGAACATGAAAAACAGATGTAACAGCGAGAATCGTAAAAACTACAAAGAGAGGGGCATAACAGTAACAGAAACGTGGAATTCATTCAAATCGTTCAAAGAATGGGCGCTCAATAACGGATATCTAGATACCCTAACAATAGACAGAATTAACAACGATGGGAACTATGAGCCCTCAAACTGCAGATGGACAACCGTCGTAGAACAAGCGCGAAACACGAGAAGGAGTGTGTTCAATGAAGAATTAGTAAGCGTAGCAAAGACAATGAATAAATATGGCCTAGGACACGTAAAAATTGCGAGAGCGCTAGGAGTAAACTCAACAGCCGTAAAATTCGCACTGTCAAATAGAGGACACTGGAGGGATGTACCATGTCTACCAGTGTAATCCCACCATTATTCGAGCATCAAAAAAAGACTGCTGATTTTCTTTCTTCCGTCCCGAGAGCTTTATGCACCTCAGATCCAGGGACGGGTAAAACTAGATCAGTACTTGAAGCTATAAAATACAGGGAAGGGAGAACCTTAGTGTTCGCCCCAAAATCTATACTGCAGCCTAGCTGGGGTAATGACATAGAGAAGTTCACACCCGAATTAACCTATGTAATAGCTACGGCAGATAACCGCAAGCAAGCATTCGACAGCGACGCTAAAGTGGTAATCACGAACATCGATGCAGCAGTATGGGTCGCGGCCAAAATAAACCTCGATGAATTCGATACCCTAGTGATTGATGAGAGCACTGCTTATAAATCACCCACAAGTAATCGCAGCAAGGCCATGGCCAAAATAGCCACTCATTTCAAGTACCGAATAGCCTTAACAGGTACCGTAAACCCTAACGGGATTATAGATATATGGCACCAAGTAAAAATAATTGATGATGGGGAACGATTAGGCAACAGTTTCTGGAAATTCCGAAGTATGACGCACAACGCAGTACCCAGAGGGCAATTCACAGAATGGGTCGAGCGCGAAGGTATATCACAAGCTGTATTCGGATTAATTCAAGACATAAATATTCGATTCAAACTCGAGTCAGTGATAGATATGCCTGAGCGCTTAGTAACCGATATCCACTTCGACCTTAGCCCTAAGCACTTAGCGCTTTACCGCCAGATGAAATCAGAAATGGTTCTCTACTTACAGAGCAACACGGTAACCGCAGTGAACAAAGCCTCTCTAGCCACGAAACTTATGCAGATGACCTCCGGTGCTGTGTACGGTGACAATGGGTACGAAGAGATCAGTTCTGAGCGCTACGATCTAATCATCGATCTCATAAAACAAAGAGATCAATGTGTTGTAGCGTTCAACTGGGGGCACCAAAAAGACATCTTAACCAAAATGGCTAAGAAGATGGGAATTACCTACGCAGTAATTGATGGGAGTGTGTCAAGTAAGGATCGTACGGAAGCTGTCAACCAGTTCCAAGCCGGACTGATAAAAGTGATCTTCGCTCACCCAGCCTCAGCCTCCCATGGACTTACCCTGACTAGTGGGACTACCACAATCTGGGCCAGCCCAACATACAACGCGGAGCACTACGAGCAATTCAATGCTCGAATCTACCGTGCGGGGCAAACAAAACGGACGGAAACAATTCTGATTTCCGCCAGAAACACCATAGACAATCAAGTTTATGAAAAGTTGAAAACTAAACAGTCAAGAATGACTGATCTATTGGAGTTATTAGAGTCATGAGCGCAGTACAACTAAGAATGGCCAGAGCGGCCTTAAACGTACCACTAAAAACTGTAGCCAATGCCGTGGAAGTATCGTACCAAACGATCCTCAACATGGAACTAGGTAAACAACATGTCAAACGAAGCACACAGAATAAGGTAATGGAATTTTACAAAGAAAACGGAATTATTTTCGTAGGGGACTCAGTAGTCCATGTCAAGGCGATAGCAGAGCAAGGAGTTGTATCGAAAGCTCATAAACCTCAACCTACAACGATCTTTGAACGGATGAAATCGCTTGCATTGTCAGGGCTACTCTCATGAAAACAGCCCCAGAGACACCCCCTGTTAAACTAGGCGAAATTATAGATCACATGCTTGTGATCCGTGATACGCGAAAGGAATTAGACAAACAATCCAGTGACTTGAAAGCAGAATACGAAGAGCTGGAAACAATTTTATTAACCCGATTAGCTGAAGAAGACACAACCCAAGGCCGTAGCAAAACCGCTACTGCCACGATAAGCGAAATGACAGTTCCGACTATCGACGACTGGGAGAAGTTTGAAGAATACGTCAAAGAAAACGACGCATTCTACATGCTGCAACGACGTATAGCCGCTGCAGCCTTCAGAGAACTGAACGCCCAAGGAGTCACGATCCCTGGGATTAAACCAATGATCCAAAAATCAATATCACTAAGGCGCCTATGAGTACTGAAATTTTAGACCTACAAGCCCAACTAGAAGCTGAGCTAGCTGCTCAGAAACAATCACTGCCCGGCACCACTAGCCGCATTGGGACGAAGGGTAAAATCTTCAGCCTCCCAGACGGAACCACTAGTGAAGGGCCCTTGCAATGTATCATCCTAGACTGGAGATGGCAACATAGTTTCTTTGAGGGAATCTATAACAGCAACAACCCCAAACCACCTGTTTGTTTTGCGAGCAGTAAATACGAACACGAGCTGAAACCAGATCCGTCATCTGAAAAGCCTCAAGCGGAGGACTGTGAGTCGTGTCCTAAGAACGTATTCGGTTCGGGCATTTCCGGTAAAGGTAAAGCCTGCAAGAACTCTGCTCGATTGGCTATCGTACCTGCTAACCCAACGGCAGACATGACCCCTTGGGTGATTGATATCCCACCAACTGCTCAAAAAGGCCTGATTGGGTACATCAATGCCTTACAAAAAACCGGTAAGTTAACGGTGCAGATGGTCACTGAGATCGACTTCGATCAGAAAGTAGACTACCCGACTACCACATTCGCTAACAAAGGGGAGCATAAGCACATCCAGATCGCGATGGGTTTACGTGAAAAGGCCCAGAACCTACTCAAATGAACGAGTCTGGTTTTACCCAAGCGGTAAATAAGAAGCTCTCCAAGAATATCTATTACTGGAAAGTCAGTGATAGATATACAGGAGGGGTTCCGGATGTCTATTACTCATCGAAACGTGGCGACATGTGGATTGAGTACAAGTACCTCCATAAATTACCAAAACGGGTAAAACCAAATCTGTCATCGCTTCAAATTAAATGGTTAAGAGAACGACATTCTGAAGGCAGGAATGTCTTCGTAGTCGTTGGATCGCCAACCTTGTGTCTGCTTTATGAACAGCGCAACTGGGAGAAAGCAGAAGTTTTCCAAACCCTGACTAGAGATCAATTAATAGCATGGATAGATTCGCGCCTAGGATAACAGTTCATGGAGACGATCCGATTGTTATCGATGTACTGAAAGTTA
>SXGT01224776.1_pt1 | contig 30371 bp, 25 predicted proteins | sample 3176221 | NCBI WGS metagenome assembly SXGT01 (sample SAMN11356862, study PRJNA531348) | freshwater metagenome | isolation source: freshwater sample F1-120 | place: China: Fuxian Lake, Yuxi | collected 2017-12-25 | reverse complement strand
CGCACCAACGAGATCGGCATCCTGCTGTCGCTGGGCTTCAAGCCGTGGGCGATCTTCGCCTCGTTCCTGTTCGAGTCGCTGGTGCTGGGGCTGCTGGGCGGGATCGTCGGATGCCTGATGGCGCTGCCGCTGAACGGCGTCGACACGGGCGCGATGAACTTCCAGACCTTCACCGAGGTGGCCTTCGCGTTCCGGGTCACTCCGCAGGTGATGGTCGTGGCGGTGTGCTTCTCACTGGCGCTGGGACTGCTGGGTGGCGCCTTGCCGGCCTTGCGCGCGGCCTCCTTGCGACCGACGCAAGCGTTGCGCCGCGACTGAGCGCGGCGGTCGAGGTCAATCGCGCGAGCGGCGCCAGACCGCCATCGTCGACGTGCCGGCCGGAGGTCCGAGGCGCTCGACGGCCCGCGCCAGCAGAGCGGCTTCTTCGCGCGGCACGAGGTAGGCGCGCGCCTCGGCGCTCGACAACCAACGCGCCGCCTCGTCGAGGTCGACGACGACGAGATCGCGCCACGCGCAGGCGGCGAGCGACAACTCGCTGTGCAGCTGCGGCGGCACGGCGACGAGTTCGCCTGCGCTCGTCTCCGCGGCGCAACGCGGCCCGAGCATGGACGGCGCCGGCCTGGTCCAATGCGCTCCCGCCGCGCGCCAACGCAGGCGCGCCTCGGCCGCGTCGTGCTCTCCCAAGAGGGCGGCGTGCAAGCCTGCGCGCACCGCGGGCGGCACTTGGCTCGAGTCCGATCCAGGCGTGCCCGCGTCGTGCACGGCCCGGCGCGCCCAGACGGACTTGAGGCCCAGCTCGCAAGCGGACTCGAGGGCGAACCACGCCAAGCAAGCCGCCGCGGCCGCGCGCGCCCCCCGCGGAAACCGCTCGCCGAGCGCAGCGCGCAGGCTGGCGACGCCGCGCGGCATGCCGGCGGCCAACGCGCACAGGCCCGGCGCCACCGCGAGTTGGAAGATGCCTTGGTTGTCCTGGAGCGCGTGGCGTCCAAAGCCCAGCACGTAGGACAGCGCCCCGAGGCACAGCGCGAAGCCCGGGGCGAAGGCGTCCATCCACCGCGCGCACGCCCCGCTCCATGTGGCCGGTCGCGGTTCTCGGCGCGCCGCCAGCAGGAGGCCGACCGCCACGAGCGGCGTGGCGACGACGAGCCACGCCAACGGCCCGTGCCAGTCGACCAAGCTCGACCACAACGCCGCGAGCTCGAGTGGGCGCGCCAGCGCCAGCGCGCGTTCGAGCGCGCCACCGCCCTCGAGTGCCAACCCGCGCGCCACCATCACATGCAGCGCCAGCGGAGCCGCGCAGGCGCACGCGCAAGCGATGGTCGTCCGCAGCGCGGCGCGCCACGAGCGCTTGGTGGCGAGGACGAGCCCGATTCCCGGCACGAAGAAGAGCGGCATCCACGTCGTGCAGCCAGCGAGCGCCATCCAAGCCACGCAAGCGCCATCGCCGCCGAGCCGCCAGGCCGCGCGCCACGCGGCGCGCAGGGCGAGCAGGATAGGCACCAGCGCCAAGTGCTCGAAGTTGGGATGCGATCCGTAGAGGACCTCCACCGGCAGCAGGCAGAAGAGCCCCGCGCCAAGGCGCGCGCCCGCCTCGCCCGTGGCCGGCCGAAGCAGGAGCAGCAGCAGCGCCGCGCCGGCGGCGTGCAGCAGCAGGAACGGCAAGCGCACCATCCACTCGAGTCCTTGCACGCCTCCCCGCCGCTCCCAGCCCTCGGGCGCGAATGAGCGCACGGACGACCACGCCAAGAGCGGCGCGATGGGCGGGTGGTTCGCGTAGATCCACGCGCCGTCGGGAGCTTGGCGCAGATCGTCCTCGGAGATGCGCGCGCCGTGGATGGCCACGGAGGGATAGCCGCGGTGCTCGAAGGCTCCACGCGACTCGTATTGGCGGGCCCCCAGGGCGAAGAAAGCGGCTTGCCAGCCGCCCATGCCGCGATCGAGCGGCTTCGCCAAGTCGACCAGGCCGATGCACAGCGCGAGGAACGCCGCGAGGAGCGGGGCGAAGGCGGCGTGGCGCGCGATCCGTCGAGCAGCCGCGCTGCGCGGCCTGCTCATCATCCCTCGCCCGGTCGTTCGAGGTGGTCGAGCAGCACGCCCAGCCGATCGGGATCGGAGCAGGTGGCGCGGCTCGAGCCGCCGCGGGAGAGATAGGCGCGCGGCGCTTCGACGTCGCGGAAGTAGCTCGTGGCGGCGAGTCGTACGGCGTCGTGGCGCGGATCGAGCGTGGCGACGGTGCGCCAGCGCAGCGGACGCGCGAGGGCCGCGCGTCGCATGGCCCGCGCGCGATCGTCGTCGCGCGCGCCCACGATCACCACCGAGACCGACGGTTGCAAGGCGAGTTGCGCCGCCATGGCGTGCTCCGCCGCGGCCAGTCCGTGCCGCTTGTGCTCTCCCGCGAAGGCTTCGAGCACGCGCAGGGCGCGCTGTTCGTGGCGGGCGTCGCCTGCATGGCGCGCGAGCGCGCACAGCGCCTGCGCCATGGCGGCGTTGTCGCGCAGGCTCCGCCGGCGCGGCGCCTGTGGATGGCGCGCGAAGACGGTGGCCGGCTCGTCGGCGAAGGCGCCATCGTGATCCGACAAGTCGTCTTCGACGCGCTTGGCCACGGCCTCGGCTTGCGGCAGGCGGGCGTTGTCGCCGCTCCACGCCGCCTCGTCGACCACGGCCCGCACGAAGCGCGCGGCGTCGAGGAGCCGACCGGGCAGGTGCGCTTGGCCGTCGTGCCAATGATGCACGCCGCGTTCGTCCACCATGCGCGTGGCGACGAACTCCATGGCGGCATGCGCCAACTCCGCGGCGCGTTCGTCCTCGAGCACCGCCGCGGCCCGCAGCAAGGCCGAGACGCAGGCCAGGTTGGCGTCGGCATGCACGATCTCGTCGCGCTTCGGACCACCGTCCTCGTCGGACGCGACCGAGCCGACGAAGGCGCCGAGTCGCTCGTCGAGCAGGTCGCGGCGCAGGAAGGCCACGATGCCCGACGCGGCCTCGAGGAGCGCCGGCGCGGGCGATTGCGCGTGCGCCGCCACGAGGGCTTCCAGCAGTTCCGTGTTCGTCTCGAGCAACTTCTCCCTGTGCGGCACGCTCCAGTCCGGGCGTTCGCACAAGCGGAAGAACCCGCCGCGCGCCCGGTCGTGGAGCGGCGACGCGCACAGGCGTTCCAACTCCGCGCGGCCCATGGCCCGCGCTTCGTCGTCGCCCGATTCGCCCCGCGCCAGCAGGAAGAGCAGCAGGTCGGCGTGGGGGAACTTCATCCCGCGACCGAAGCCGCCATGTCGCGGGTCGCGTTGCTCGCGCGCGGCGCGCGCCAAGGTGGCGCCGCAGTCCGCGTCGATGGCGCCGCGCGCCGGGCTGGCGCGCGTGCCGCGCGGGATGGTGGCGCGGCGTCCGGCGTCCCAGGCGGCCTGCACAGCGGCCACGCGCGCCAGCAACGCCTCGCTGTCAAGGAAATTTGACAGATCCAGCAGTTCGCCGTCGTGGTCCACGAAGGCCAGCGCGGGCCAGCCGTCCGGCGCGTACTCGCGGTCGAGGTCGGGACGTCGGTCCTTGTCGACTTGCACGCAGACGAAGCGCTCGCTCAGCAAGGCGACCACGCGACCGTCATCGAATTGACGATCCTGTCGCGCGCAATGCGGGCACCAGGAGGCGCGCACGTACGCCAGGACGGGCACGCCGCGTTCGCGCGCCAGCTCGAAGCTCGCTTCTTCCCAGTCCCGCCACCGCATGGCGAGGAGGTTAGGGAGTGGCGCGCGTCCCCTCAACAGCCGCGCGACTTCAGGAATCGGCGTCGGCGAGCAGCGCTTCGGGCAGCGCGACCGCCTTCCAGTCCAAGAGCGGGCAATCGCGGTACAGCTGGTCGAGCTGGTAGTACTCGCGCGCCTCGGGCTGCAGGACATGCACGACCACGTCGATGTAGTCGAGCAGCACCCACCATCCGAGTTCGGCGCCTTCCGCCTTGGAGTGGGTCTCGCCCAGCTGCTTCAGCCGCACGTGCAACTCGTCGTGGATGGCCTTGACGTGCGGACGCGACAGTCCGGACACCACCACGAAGTAGTCTGCCACGCGCAAGGCTTCGGACACGTCGTAGACCTTGATGTCCACGGCCTTCTTCTGGTCGGCGAGGGCGGCGGCGCAGGCGGCTAGCAACTTGGCTTCGATGGGGGGCTCCTTGGGGTCCGAGTCTAGCGCCGCTCGTCGTCCGCGGCCATGCGCGCCTTGCGGCTGCGCCACCAGCGCCAAGCGAAGATGCCCAGCACCAGCGCCAGCACGGTGTACAGCACGGTGTGGTTGTAGGAGGAGACCTTGGCCGCGGCGGCGGCCAGATCGTCGCCGATCTGGTCGAAGACCTTCCACGCGATCCAGATCGAGGTCGGCACGCTGATGGCGATGCCGGCCATGTCGAGCAGGAAGAAGCGCGCGTAGCTCATCCGCAGCGTCCCCGCGACGAAGTAGCCGGGCAAGCGCAGGCCCGGCAGGAAGCGCAGCGTGAAGACCGCCCAGTTGCCGTTCTCGGCGAAGCGACGCTCCAATTCGGCGAAGCGCTCGGGATGCAGGATGCGCGCGACCCACTTCAGCTTCAGCGCGGCGAGTCCGTAGCGCCGACCCAGCCAGTAGGGAATCGAGTCGCCCCCGATGATCGCCGCCGTGCAGACCAGCGTGATCCAGACGAAGTCGACCTTCTCCTTGTGGCACAGGAAGCCGCACCCAATGAGCGTGATTTCCTCCGGCATGGGCAGGCCGATGCCGCACAGGAGCAGCACGATGAACGGCGCCCAGTGTGGATAGTCGACGAACCAGCCCACGAGGAACTGGAGCACGCGCTGCAGCAGGTCGGCGAGGATCGCGATCAAGGGGCGCAGATCTTAGCGAGGTGCGGACTGATCCATGCCAGTGGCCTCCTCGGCGCGGCGGCGGGCGGCCGCGGAGGCCTCCTCGGCGTGGGAGAGGCCCTCGTGGGCGGCGACCTCGAAGCGTTCGGCGGCCTTCGACCACGCTTCGCCGGGTGCCAGGCCGGGCCACAGCTCGGGCTCTTGCGCCAAAGCCACCCAGATGGCGGCTTGGCGCAAGGTCAGCTGGGCTGGATCCTCGACCCGACCGCGACCGGATTCCAAGAACAACAGCGCCCCGCGCAGCCAGGCGATGCGTTCGGCGGCGTCCGGCGTGCGCTCGAGCGAGCCTCGCTCGAAGGCCAAGTGGTGTCCCCAGTACAGCCAACCCGAAGCGTCGGTGGGATCGAGCGCCAGGGCGGTCTCGGCGCGGCGCAGGGCGAGCCCCATGCGGCCTTCGCGCACGGCGGCATCGACCAGCACCCATTGCGCTCGCGCCGCGGGTCGCGCCAGCGGTCCGAGTGCTTGCGCCATCAAGCCGCGGCCATCGTCGGGTCGCTTGGCGAGGAAGGGCGTGGCGACGAGCATCGCCGCCACGCACCAAGCCCATGCGGGCGCGAACCGGCGCGAGCCGCGCGCCATCACGCGCCTTCCTTGGCATGGCGCGCGTCCATCGCGGCGGCGCGCGAGGTGCCAAGCAAGCGCCAGGCTCCCAACACGACGCCGCCAGCGCCGAGCAGGAGACCATCGGCGATTTGCCACACATCGCCCTGCGGCGGCAGTCGGCCTTCGCGCACGGTGGCGAGGCACGCGCCCAGATCCGCGCCCGCGAGCCACGCAGGTTCCAGCCAGAACCCCACGGCCCACCATGCGCAGAGCGTGGTCGCGCCGGCGAGCATCGGGCGCATCCACGCCGCCGCGCCGGCGGCCAAGCCGCACAAGGCGAGCAGCGCGGCCACCGACCGCCACCACAACTCGAGGCTGGCGAGACGCGCGCCTTCCAACGCGCCTTGCCAGCGCGCGCCGTCGAGCAGGTGCACGCGCGCGTCCGGCTCGAGCGTGCGCAACGTGATCGCGAGCGGCGCGCCCGGAGGCAGCGCCAACACCGCTTCCCCTTGCAGCGCGATGGGAGTTGCGCCGCGCGTCGTGCCTTGCGGCGTGCGCGCCTCCCAACCCACCAAGGTTGCTGCTCCCGCGCCACCTCCCAGGCCCAACGGCAGGTTCAAGGCCTGCGCCGCATCCGGTCGTGGATCGACGAGCACGAACTCGAACCCCTGCGCATCGACCCAGCGGCCACTTGGCGCGGGCGCCGCGCCGAGGCTGCGCGCGACCATGCCGTCGGCGTGCGCCCCGGACTCGATGCTCGCGCCCGCCAGAGCCAGCGCCAGCGCGCCCGCCGCGGCGACGCCCAGCGCCGTCGCGCCCAGCACGAGCAAGGGGCTGGCCCCCGACGCCAGGAGCAGCGGTCGCTCTCGTCCCAACGCGGTGTGCGAGGCGCCGGCCGCCAGCCATGCGAAGGCCGGCGCCAACGCGACGAGCACCAGCCACCAGGCCCCATGGCGCGCCAGCATGTCGGTCTCGAGGGTGGATGCCGCTGTTCCGGCGAAGGGCGTGTTGGCGCGGTCGAAGGCGCCTCGCGCCAACCACGCCACCACGCAGACCAGCGCCAACACCGGCCAACGCGCGCAGCGCAGCGCTTGCAAGCGCGCCAGCGCCATCCAACCGGCCGAGTTCAAGGTTGCTCCCGCCGCAGTCGCGCGTACAAGCCGAGCAGGCCGTCGCGCGCGACGAGTTCGTGCGGCGCCCCGCGTGCCGCCACGCGTCCCGCCAGCAGCACGACCAGCTCGTCGGCGCCCGCGCCGAGATCGGACGGCAGGTGGGAGGCCACGACGATGGTGGCGCCACGCGCCTTGGCGCGCGCGAGCAACGCCGAGTAGGCCTCGAAGCCCTCGGCGTCGAGCCCAGCGGTGGGCTCGTCGAGCAACAGCAGCTCCGGCTCGTGGAGGAAGGCTTGCGCCAGGGCGAAGCGCTGCACCATGCCGCCGGAGCCGCGCGCGATGGCCTGCTTGGCCTGCGCCCCGAGCCCCACCTCCTCGAGCAGTTCCCGCGCGCGTCGGCGCGCGTCGCGACCGAGGCCGCGCAGCGCGCCAGCGAGTTCCAACGCGCCGAGGAACGACAAGTCGCCGGGCCAAGCCGCTGCTTGCGGGCAATGGCCGATGCGACGCGCGACGCCCGGCTCGCGCGGATCGCCGCCCAGCACTTCGAGCAAGCCCGCGCGCGGCGACTCGAGTCCGGCGCACAGCTTGAGCAGCGTGCTCTTGCCCGCGCCGTTGGGGCCGGCGAGCGCGAGGACCTTGCCGCGCGCGCACTCGAAGTCCAATCCGCACAGCGTCGGAACCGCGGCGCGGAACAGTCCGCGCGCGTAGGCGTGCTCGAGATGTCGTGCGCGGAAGGCGGGTGATTCCAAGGCAGGCGGGAGTCTACCCTCGCGAGCGCGTCGGTCAGGCGAGCCGCGGGTACTTGCGCCGGAACTCCGCCTGCACCTCGGGCCGGTCGCGCAGCAGCTCGAAGTCCGCGAACTCGAAGCCCGGGGCGACGCTGCACGAGACGAGGCTCCCGGCCCCGAGGCTGCGCGCCATCTGCCAGGCGCCGGCCGGCACGACGTGGTGGGGCTGCGCGTCCGTCCCGAGGTGCACGCGTTCCACCTTCGACAGGTCGCGGTGGACGATGGTCAGCTCCAGCCGCTCGCCGGCGCAGTGGATCCACGCTTCGTCGCCCGCCACGCGGTGCCAAGCGCTCGTCTCGCCGGCGAGGAGCGCGTAGTGGATCAGCGTCAAGGCGGAGCGTCGGCGTCCGTCGGAGGTCGTCACCATTTCGAGGGAGCGGAAGGTCTCGCGATACCAACCTCCCTCTGGATGGGGTGCGAGTCCGAGTCGATCGATCCAGTCGCGGCTGGTGACTTGCATGCGTGGCGATCCTCCGGCCTCGCAGTCTAGCGCCGTGCGGAGAACGAGTGGCGGTCGGGATCGTCGCCCGCAGGACCGACTACGCGCAGGGGACCATCCCATCCGGGCGCTGCGCTTCCTACGCTAGTCCACGCACATGGCCTCGCCCGGATCCACGCACCAGCTCGAGTTCCTCTGCGGCCCGCTGCAGGGCCGCGTCGTCCCCTTGCAGGCGACCACCGTCGTCGGGCGCTTGGCGGGCGAGTGCGATCTCGTGGTGGCCGACGCCAGCGTGTCGCGGCGCCACGCGCGACTCGAGCTGGAGGCGGAGGGCTTGCGCGTGGTGGACGAGTCCTCGCGCAACGGCGTGTGGCTGGGCGCGAGGCGCGTGTCCGAGGCTCTGCTGCGCTCCGGCGACGAGTTCAAGCTCGGCGATGTGCGGGTGCTCTATCGCGTCGCGAAGGACTCCGTGTCCGGGCCCGAGTTGGACTTGCCGTTGGAGGAGCTCGATCTCGAGTTGCCGGACTTGGACCTGTCCGAGCCAAGCCGGTCCGAGTCCGACCGGCCAGGGCACGAGCAAGCAGCCCCTGCGCGGCGAGTCGGGGCGGCGCAAGCGGCCGCGCTGGCGCGCGAACCGGCGAATCGCCGTCCCGAGCGCGCGTCCGCGGCGGCGACGCGCGGCATCTTGCAGTACTCCCGCCACGAGCAGGCCGCGGGCCTCTCGCAGGGCGACTTCGCGCAGCTTCCGGGTTGGATGAAGGCCGCGGCGATCGCGGTGGCCTTGGTCTTGTTCGCGGCCGTCTTCGCCCTCGCCTTCCGCGGCGGTGCGTGGTTGCGCGGGGCTGGCGGTGGTGCGGCGGCGGGTGCGGAGGCCGACGGCGAGGTCGAGCCGCCGGTCGAAGACGGCTGAGCATGGCTGTGGCTGGCGGCCCGCGGATGGAGGGCGATGTGTAAAGTAAACTTAACGCAGTCCGCGCTGGAGCCGGCCTAGGCGCGGGCGCCGGCGGCCGCCAAGGCCCAACCGTCCACCAGGCGCCGCGCGCAGGCGTCCCAAGTGCGCTCGGCGGCGATTTGGCGCGCTTCACGCGATTCCGCGGGATCGCGCCGCAGTTCCGCGCGCAAGGCGCGCGCGCAGCCGGCGGCGTCGTCCGGCGCGAAGCGGCTGGCGCGCGGCGCGATCTCCGCCAACGCCGGGATGTCCGCGGCGCACAGCGGGGCCTCGGCCAGTTGCGCTTCCAACGCCACCAGCGAGAATCCCTCGACGAAGGACGGCACGCACACGACCCCGGCTTGGGCGTAGAGCACCGGCAGATCGGACTCGGCGACGATGCCGCGCCACTCGATGCGCGCCGCGACGCCCAGGCTCTCCGCCAAGGCGCGCAAGCGCTGGTCCTCGTCGTCCTTCGCCGCGCCGTGCACGACGAGCCGCGGCAGCGATTGGTCCAGCGCCAAGGCGCGCAACAGCACCTCCAGGTTCTTGCGGCGCTCGATGTGGCCAACCACCAGGATCGGCGCGTCGCTCCGCGCGGAGCGCGGCAGGGGGGCGAAGTGGTCGCCGCCGTTGCCGACGAGGTGGATGCGCTGCTCCGGAACCCCGAGCAGGCTCGCGACTTCGCGTCCGACCGCGGCGCTGACCACCATCCACAGCGCGGCGGCGCGTTTGGCGCGCGCGTAGGCCGTGCGCGCCGCCAAGCGCCGCGGCATGCTGGCGACGCGCGCGTCCAAGCCGCGCAGGTCGTGGACCAGCAGTGTCAAGGGAAGTTGACAGTCCGGCGGTGGCAGGTGCGCCGTGTGGACGAGGTCGAATGGCCGACCGTCCGATTCGGCCGCGCGCAGGGCCCGGGTGCACTCGCGCGCCTCGAGCGCCGCGCGCAGCACCACGGGACGCGCCGGCGCCGAGCCCGGCAGGAGCTCGACGCCCGGAAGGTCGCAGGCCGGTGCTTCGCGTCCGCAAAGCACCGCGAGCGAGCCGCCACCCTCGGCCAGGAGGCGCGCCGCGCGCGGCAGCAACTCGGCGTTGTGGCGCCGCACGCCGCCTTGCGGCTGGCCGAGCACCGTGCCGAGCACCAGGACGCGCGGCGCGCGCTTCAGCGGAGCGAAAGCCATGCCTCCTCCATGCGTCGCGCGCTCTCGTCCCAGCTGCGTCGCGCGGCCACGGCGCGCCGCGCCGCCACGCGCTTCGGATCGTCGCGCTCGGCGACGGCTCGCGTGAGCGCGCGTCCCAATTCGTCCGGCGCGCGCGACGCGGCGACCACTCCACCCTCCGCCGCCACCTCGGCTTGCGCGCTGCCCGCCGGCACCACCACCGGCACGCCGCGCACCAACGCCTCGAGCACGGGCAGCGACCAGCCCTCGCTCAAGGAAGGCACGGCGACGCAGGCGGCGTGCTGCACGAGCGCCTCCATGCTGGGCTCGTCGACCACGCCCACCGACCGCAAGCGCGCGTCGCGCGGCTCCGCGGCCGACTGTCCCGCGCTCGATTGGTCGGCGCCCGTGACGACGAGTTCGAGTTCCGCGCGAGCAAGCTCGTCGCATGTCGCGAACGCAGCCAGCACCGCCGATGCCTGCTTCTTCGGTCGCGCGCCCCCGGGCACCAGCACATAGCCGCGTCGCCGCGCGCCGAGGGCTTCGACCAGCGTCGCGTCGCGCTCGATGCCGGGAGATACGCCCCAGGGCACCACGGCCAGTCGCGCGGGACGGCAGTCCTCGCGCAGCTCCGCCGCCACGGTCTCGGTCATGGTGACGACGAGGTCCGCCAGGCGCGCGCCCAGGTGCGCCCACACGCGATGGCGCAGGCCGGCGTTCTCGGCCTCACCATGCAACCAAGGCAGCTCGTGGACCGTCTGCACGCGGCGGCACGGAGCCCACAACGGGAAGGCGCTGGTGAACGAGTGCAGCGCATCGAGGCGGGCGCTGCGTGCGAGGCGCGCCAAGTCGTGGTGGCGCCAGCTGCGCACTCCCCGGCCGGGCGGTGGACTCAGGCGCACGACCTCGACGCACCCGCGGCGTTCGAGCGCCGCGCACAAGCTGAGCGCCGCGCGGGCGACCCCGGGCGAGCCGTGGCCGGCGGCGGGGGATAGGTCGAGTCCGATGCGCACGGTGGGGTCGTCGGGCTTCCGCGCCCGCGTTCCTGTATACCACTAGGCCATGAGAACCCTCTTCGCCGCCTTGTGCCTGGCGTTGGGCTGCGCGTCGTGCTTCCTCGCGCGCGACTCGACCAACGAGCCGCTGTCGCGTCGCGACCTGTCCAAGTTCGTCGTCGGAGAAAGCACGGCCAAGGATGTGGCCGCCTCCATGGGCGCGCCCAACGAAGTCGTCCAGCTCGGCCGTCGCAGCGCGTGGCGCTACGACCACAGCCACGGCAAGGTCGCCGGCCTGACGTTGATCGTGGTGACCTTCGTCAACCGCGACACGCGCACGGACCGCGTGTGGTTCTTCTTCGACGAAGATGACCGCCTGTCGCACATGGGATCGAGCTTCGAGGCGGACGACGCGGGTTGGGCCATGCCATGGCAGGACTTGTCCGAACGCTGATGCTCGGCGCGGGCTGCGCCTCCTGCGTGCAGCTCGACTGGTCGCGCGAGCGCGTCGACCTGCGCCCGACCGACGAGGAGGTGCATGCCCTCGTCGCCGGCACGGCCACGATGGAGGACGCGTTGCGTCGCCTGGGTGCGCCGCTCGAGGCGTGGCAACTTCCCAAGGACGGCGTGGCCTTGGCTTGGGGCGGACTCGAGCAGGAGGAGTTGGGGGTGTCGGTCTCCCTTCCGCTGCAGCGCGGCGTGGACGCGAGGTTCGACTACAGCGACGCGCAAGCACTGGTGCGCGGGCATGTGCTGTTCTTCGACGGCGCGGGGACGCTCGTCGCGACCGGCGAGGGGCTGTTGGACGACTTGCGCAAGGAGAGCGAGCGGCGCCCGTCCTTCGTCGAGTGAGCCGCGCGCGCATCCCATGGCCCCCACCATCGCCAGCACATGTCCGCTCGATTGCGCCGACGCCTGCGGCATCCTCGTCGAAGTCGGCGACGATGGCGAGCTGCTGCGGTTGAAGGGCGATCCGCGCCACGGACATTCGCGCGGCACGCTGTGCGGCAAGACCATGCTCTACGACGAGCTGCGCTCCTCGGACGAGCGCGTGCGGCATCCGCTCGTCAGGAAGGGTGGCCGGCTGGAGCGCGCCAGTTGGGACGAGGCGCTCGATGTCGTGTGCGAGCGCGTGGCGCGCCTGCGCCCGGCCGACATCCTCGCCCTGTGGTACGGCGGCACGATGGGACTCGTGCAACGCAAGTTCCCGCTGCGCGCCATGCACGCTTTGGGCGCGACCTTCCACGACGGCGGCGTGTGCGACGCGGCCGGGCAGGAGGGCTACGCCTCCGTGCTCGGCCGGTGCATCGGCCCCGACATCGAGGAGGTCGAGCGCTGCGACCTCGTGGGATTGTGGGGTTGCGACGCGGCGCGCACCGTGCAGCACATCCAAGCCCCGCTGCGGCGCGCGCAGCAAGCGGGCGCGGGCTCGTTCGTCGTCGACATCTGGCGCACCGACACGATGAAGGATGTCGAGGCGCGCGGCGGCGAGGGCTTCGTCGTGCGGCCCGGCAGCGACGCGATGCTGTGCCTCGCGTTGGCGCGCCTCGCCTTCGAGCGCGGCGCGGTCGATGCCTCGCGTGCGCGGACCGAGTGCCTTGGCTTCGACGAGTTCGAGGCGCACGCGCGCTCGGGCCACGACCTCGCCGCCTGCGAGCGCGCCACGGGGCTCGCACCGGAGCGCGTGTCGCGCCTGTTCGAGTTGCTCTCTCGCGCGCGGTCGCCGTTCATCAAGTCCGGCATCGGCTGGACGCGTCGCAGGAACGGAGCCATGGGCATGCGCGCCTTGGCCTCCTTGTGCGCGATCCTCGGGCATGCCGAACGTCTGCACTACGAGAGCTGGGAGCACTTCCAGCTGCCGGAGGACTGGATCATGCGGCCGGACCTCCGGCCGGCCTCGGCGCCGCTCGCGCACACCAGCCAAGTCGGTTTGGGCCGCACGCTGGAGGACGGCGCCTTCGGCGCGGCCTTCGTGTGGTGCCACAACCCGGCGGTCGTGTTGCCCGACTCGAACCGCGTGCGCAGCGGGCTGGCGCGCGACGACTTGTTCGTCGTCGTGCACGAACAAGTCATGACCGACACGGCGCGACTCGCCGACGTGGTGCTGCCGGCGACGGTGTTCCTCGAGCACCACGACGTGTACAGGAGCTTCGGCCACCGCCGCCTGCAGCGCGCGCGACCCGCCTTGGCGCCGAGTGGCGAGGCGCGCAGCAACGTGCAGGCCTTCGCCGCCATCGCGCGGCGCCTGGGCTTGCCGCCCGATTGCCACGAGGTCGACGACGAACGCTTGTGCGAGGACTTCGTCGCGCGCTGCGCTGGCCGCATGACGGACGAGCAGCTCGAGCGCGTGCGTGCGGGCGAGCCGGTCAAGCTGGATCCGTTGGCGTGGCGCGATCGGGGCACGCCTTCCGGCCGAGTCGAGTTGTCGAGCGACGCCTGCCGCGCCGCGGGCCAGCCCGCGCTCGCCAGTTGGACGCCCGATGACGCCTGCGGAGACCAGCGCGGCCACTGGCTGGTGCTCGCGCCGAGCGTCCACACGCACAACTCGACCTACTCGCACTCGGCGCGCCACCGACAGAAGGCCGGTCGGCCGCGCGTGCACCTGCATCCGGCCGAGCTCGAGCGCCTCGGGCTCGCCGTGGGCGCGCGCGCGCGACTCTCCAACGCGCACGGTTCGTTGGTGCTCGAAGCGGCCGCGGACGATTCCATGCCACGCGACTGCGCGCGCATCGACGGCTTGCCGCGCGGCGAGGACCTCGTGGAGGGCGTCGGCGCCAACGCGCTCGTCGCCGGCCAGGTCTCGGATCTCGGCGGAGGCAACGTCCAATACTCGACCATGGTCGACGTGGCGCCGGCCTGAGCGTCGATGCTGTCAAATTTGTTTTACTGAGGCGCCCAGGGTCCGTCGAGCACGAGCAGCACCGGCGCGGCGAGCGGTCTTCCGTCTGTCGAGCGCAGTCCGACCTGCAGCTCCACGCGATCGTCGGGGCGCCAACCGCCCGGCGGCGGCGCCAGCACGATGCGCCCCGATTCGAGTCCGACCAAGGCGGCGAGCGGCGCGGCGCCGCGGAAGCACGCCACGCCGAGCGGCAGGCTGGTCGGGTCGGGTGCGCCTCCGGCGAACTCGAGCGAGAGCACGGCGTCCGGAGACACCGGCGTGGATGGGGATGGAGTGCAGCGCGCGACGTGGAACGCCATGTTGGCGAGCGGCTCCTCGCGCCCTGGCGTTCCACCGAGCGGCGCGCCGAAAGGCCCCGCGTCGGGCTGCACGCCGTCGAGCGCCGGCCAACCCGCTTGCACCAATCCGCCGCCCGGCGTGGCGCGCCAGTCCTCGTTCGAGTCCTCGGCCAGCAGGAACCAGCCCACAGTGGGCATGCGCCGTGCGGCGGGAGCGGGCACGAGTTCGAGGATCGCGCCCGGCGCGGCGACGACTTGGCGCGGGACCTCGTCGCCGGCCAACTCGAACCATGCACCGACGCCCGCGGTCGGCGCGGCGTCGAGGCGCACGCCACCGGCGACCAGCGCTTCCACCCGCGCGTAGTCGATGGGCAAGCTGGCGTGCAAGCTCGGGTCGTGCTCGTCGCCTTGGATGCAGCCGTGCGCGACGACGCCCACCCAGGCGTTCGGCTGGGCATCGGCGCTGCACGACACGGCGACGCCGCGCGCGGCCTCGGCCACGAAGCCGCCCTGGGCGTTGCCGGCGAAGGCGCAATGCGACGCGCACACGGCGATGTTGCCGAAGGTGCTGCGCAAGCCGGCTCCCAGGTTGCCCCACGCGGCGCTCGCGGAGACGGTGGCGAAGCCCGCGTGCGATTCCGAAGCGACGCGGATGCCGTCGCCGGCGTTGGCCGCCGACGCGACGCGATGCAGGAACACGCTGCAGGCGGCGTCGAGGTCGAGATTGACGCCCGAGAGTCCGTTGTCGCGCGCCGACAAGCCGCGCCCGACGATGCGCGCGTCCCAGGCCGGAAAGGCCTCGTAGTCGATGTCGATCTTCAGGCCATCAAGCGCGTTGCCGACGAAGTCGTTGTCGACGAGCTCGAGCGTGAAGCGGCCACCCGGCCCCGTCGCGCCAGCGGGGGCGGACAGCTGCGCGTCGAGGCCTTCCTGGGCGTTGCGCGTGAAGCGGCAGCCGCGCACGACAAGGGCGATCGACGCGCCCGCGGGGGCGTGCAACTTGCCCAACGCGGCGCCTTCCGCGCCGTTGCCGTCGAAGTCGCAGCCCTCGAGCACGAGGTCGAAGCTGCCATCGACCGAGAGGCCGGCGTTGACCGCTCCGCGCGCCGAGCATTCGGCCAGCACGACCTCGGTCTCGGGCGCGTCGGGCGCGGAGCGCAGGCGGAAGCCCCGCACGCAACCTTCGATGGCCACGCCGCAGGCTTGCAGATCATGGCCCGAGGACTCGATGCCTGAACCGGTAGTTGCCAATCCAGCCAGTTGGAAGCCATCGATGGAGGCGAGCGCGCCAGGCTCGCCCGGTCCCAAGGTCACGAGTGCCGGGTCGACCGTCGCCGCGGGATCGTCGGCCGCGACGAGCCTGGTGGGAAAGAGCAGTGGGTCGCGCCTTCCGAGGGCGAACTCGGGGCCGAAGCCGCCGGCGAGGTGCAATCCCGTCGTCAAGGGCAGTTGCACGGCCAGTTGCTCGCCGCCAGCGACCCAGACGACGCGCTTGCCGGAGATGGGCGCCAGCACCAGCGCCAGCGTCAGATCGCGCAGCGCCGAGGCGGGAGTCGCGCCATCGAGCGTGTCGTCTCCACCGAGCGGATCCACATACAGCGGCGCGCCGGTGTGGCAGGCGAGCACCGGGCCCAAGCCGATCCACTCCCCGCGCACTTCGTCGCGCGCCGCGAGCCGCGCGTGCAGGAGTTGATCGACCGGCAGGTCGCTCCACAGCGCGTCACCCGACGACTCGACCACTTCGCGAGGTTCTTCGTTAAGCAAATTTGACGGATCCGAGCCGACGAACACCGCCAGCCTCGCGGGCAGGGCGCGCTCGCCTTCGGGCAGCCGCCAGCGCACGCGCACGCGTCCGTCGCCGCCCACGGCCGAGACGAGGCCGAGGCTCGCCTGCGCGTCAGGCAGCGGATCGAGGGGCGCTCCGCGCCGGAGCAAGATCCGAGCAACGCCATCCTGCACCTGCGCATGGCCGCCTTCCTTGGGGCTTGCGATACGCGCGCGCAGCAATCGGCCGAGGAGGTCTTCCTGCGCGAACTGCAGATCGAGCGCGACACTCGGGCCTTCGGTTTGTGGTTTGCGCTGAATGCGTTGCGCATGGCGTTGGTCCACGCGCCGCGTCCACGCACGCGCCACGCGACCCCGTGGCTGCTGCGCGTCGCCGCCGAGGCGGCCGAGGAGTTGGCCGCATGATGCGCTTGTTCTTCGCGTTCCTCGCGCTCGCCGCTGGCGTGCTCGCCGCGCATGCGCAGGAAGGCGCCGCGCCGAGCATCTCCGACCTCAAGGTCGGCCATTGGATCGAGGCCAAGGGCACGCTGCAGGCGGGCGTCTTCGTGGTGTCCGAGATCGAGGTGCAAGAGCCCGCCGACGAAGAGGAGCTGATCGGCTGCGCGACGCGCGTGAAGGGCCTCGACCAGCGCTTCGAGCTGTTGGGGATGCGCGTCGACATCGACTCCGAGACCAAGTGGAGCCAAATCGCGCTCGATTCCCTCGAGGGCCGGCGCGTCAAGGTCGAGGGACGCTGGAAGGGCGGCAAGCTGTCCGCCAACCAGGTCTCGGCGCGCGGAGACGGGCGCGATCGCATCGTCGGGCGCATCGACGCCATCGCGGGCGAAGCGCCGCGCCTCGAACTCGCCGTGATGGACTTCCGCTTGCGCCTCGCGGACGGCGCCACCTTGGACAAGCCGGATGCGATCGGCTCGGCCAAGCTCGCGCCAGCGCGCGAAGTGACGCGCCCCGACTCGATCGGGCGCATCGAGGCCGACGACTACATCCCGGGATCCCTGCGCTTGTCGGAGACCTTGCGCCTCGGGGCCTTGTTCGACACCAAGTGGACCCGCGAGGTCGACCGCGACTTGGACTCGACGGAGCCCGACGCCATCGACAGTCCACGGGCGGCCTTGCGCCTGCAGCTCCTGTGGCTGCCGAGCGACACGACCGCGCTGCTCGTCTCGCCGCGCGTCGAGTGGTCGGCCTACCTCGACGAGGGCGGCGACGACTCCGAAGGCTTCGACTTCGACCTCGTCGAGGTCTGGGTCCGCCAGGATGATCCGTGGGGGCTCGGCCTGCAGGCGCAGCTCGGTCGCATCGACTTCGACGACGACCGAGAGTGGATCTACAAGCGCCACCTCGACTCCGCGCGCCTGCGGTGGGAGGGCGGGGGATGGCACGCCGAGGCGGCCGCCATGACGCTCCTCGACGGCGACTCCGATTCGGATTCGGACCTGCGCGACGAATCCACGGACAGCCTCTGGGCCTCGGTGGGATGGTCGGACGAAGACCGCTCCGCGTCGTTGTGGGTGCTCGACCAGCGCTTCACCGGCATCGATCCCGACCCCGCTGATGGCGAGGACCCGCTCGATGGCGAGGACTGGCCGTTCTTCATCGGGGCGCGTGTGCTCGGCGAGTGGATCGAGGACGTGGATCTGTGGGCCGACGCGGCCGTGGTCCGTGGCTGGCGTGGCGAGACGGACATCGAAGGCTTCGGCTTCGACATTGGCGCGACCTTCGAGCCCGATGCTGTAGCGCCCTTCTACTTCACGTTGGGCTGGGCGCACGGGAGCGGTGACGACCCGGCGACCGGCGACGTCGACGAAGGCTTTCGCCAGAGTGGTTGGCAGCGCAACAACGGCAAGTTGGGCGGCGTGACTTCGTTCCGCTACTACGGCGAGGCGATCGAGCCGGAGTTGTCCAACCTCTCGATCGCGACCGTGGGCGTCGGCATGCGTCTCGGTCGCAAGAACTCGCTCGACCTGGTGTGGCATTCGTACACCCAAGACGAGGCGTCGCCCTTCCTCCGCGACACCACCATCGACGAGGATCCCGACGGCGTGTCGCGCGACATCGGCATGGGCGTGGACTTGATCTTCGGATCGAAGGCCTTCGATGGGTGGGACTTCGAGCTGGTCTACGGGCGCTTCTTCCCGGGCTCGGCCTTCGACGACGCCGAAGACCTGTGGATCGCCTCCGCGCAAGTGCGCTACCGCTTCTGACTCGACCCGGCGTCCGGGCGCGGTCACACTGCGCGCCATGGATCTCTTGCTGCGCGACAAGACGGTGGTGGTGACGGGCGCCTCGGGTGGCATCGGCCGCGCCTTGGCCGAGGCCTTCGACGCGGAGGGCGCGCGTCTCGTGCTCATGGGCAACTCCGCCTTCGATGCGCTGGAGGATCTTGCGCGCGCGAAGGGTTGGAAGGACCACTTGCTGGTCAAGGTCGATTCGACCGATCCCGAGGCGATGATGGCCGCCTGCGAGCGCGCCGCCGCACGCTTCGGTCGACTCGATGCGTGCATCGCCAACGCCGGGCGCTGGACGCCCGAACACGCGTTGGTGCACAAGGCCTCGCCCCAGCGCATCAAGGACAACATCGCCGTGAACCTGCTCGGTTCGATGTGGACGGCGCGCGGCTTCTTCGCCGCGCTGGAGCGCAGCGGTCCGCGTCCCGACGGCCATGGCGCGAGCCTCGTCTTCATCGGCTCGACCGCCGGACGCTTCGGCGAGAAGGGTCATGCCGAGTACGCCGCCTCCAAGGCGGCCATGCACGGGTTGACCCTGACCTTGAAGAACGAGATCGTCGAGCTCGATCCGTTCGGGCGAGTGAACCTGGTCGAGCCGGGTTGGACCGTGACGCACATGGCGCGCGCGGCCCTCGACACGCCGGGCGTCGTGTCGCGCGTCGTGCGCACGATGCCGCTGCGCCAGCTCGGCCGCGCCGCGGACGTCGCTCGCGTGTGCGTGGCGTTGTGTTCGCCCGCCGTGTCGCGCCATGTGTCCGGGCAGACGATCACGGTCGCCGGCGGCATGGAAGGCCGCACCTTGTGGGATGCCGAGCAGGTCGACGAGGCCGCGGTGCGCGCGCGTGCCAGATCGGACGCCGACTAGGGTGGCATGCTCAGCCGCGCGCGGGGAGCAGTTCGCGCCACGCGGCCAGCATGTCGGCCGCGCACATGCGCCAAGTGAAGCCGCGGGCGCGGACACGGCCGCGCGCGACGAGGTCTTCGGCCAACTCGCGCTCCAGCAGCACCGCGCGCAATTCGCGCGCCAAGGCTCCGGCGTCCAGCGCCGGAGCGAAGAGTGCCGCTTCGCCCAGCACCTCGCGCAGGCAAGCGATGTCCGAGGCGACCACGGGAGCGCCGCAGGCCATCGCCTCGAGCGGCGGCAAGCCGAAGCCCTCGTCCAGGCTCGGGAAGGCGAAGGCGGCCGCGCCCGCGTACAGCGCCGAGAGATCGGCGTCAGGCACCTGCTTCAGGCGCACGACGCGTTCCCTCGCGCTCGAACGCGCGAGCAGAGCCTCGAAGTCGAGCGCTCCGTGGCCGTCGGGCCCCGCGATGATCAAGCGGTGCGGCAGTCCATCGCGCACGAGGATCTCGAAGGCCGCCAGCAAGGTCGCGTGGTTCTTGCGGCCGTCGACGCGCGACACGATGAGCACATAGGGCGTGCGCGGCGCCACCAGAGTTCCAGGCATGTGCCGCAGGACATGGTCGCAGCCGAGCGGGACCACGCGCAGCCGCTCCAGCGGGACGCCCAGCACCCGGTGGATGTCGTCGAGCGCGGTGCGCGTGGGGGCGAAGACCAGGCTGGCGTGCTCCACCTGCTCGCGGATGGCGAGTTCCATGGCGCGCGCGGCGTCCTTGCTGATCGAGCCGGTTTCGCGCGCCCAGATGCAGTCGTAGACGACGCATGTCTCGCGCGCCGCGCGCACCGGCAGGCGCACGGGTTGCGCATGGTGGAAGATGTCCACGCCGCCCAGCAAATCGTCGATGCCGCGTCGCGAGAGGCGGCACAGGGGCTCGATCCAGCGCGAGGGGAAGCGCAACCGCGAGAGGCGCGTGCGCTCGTCCAAGCCTAGTTCGGAGCGCTCGAACGCGGAGCGCCGCAAGGTCCAACCGAACAAGCGCAGATCGTCCTCGAGGCCGAAGCCGGCCAGTGCGCGCGCCAACTCGCGCGTGGCGCGGCCGATGCCTTCGCGATTGACCAGGGCCGAGCGGTAGTCGAGTCCGATCCTCATGGCGTGCTCCATGCTGCGTGGACCGCCTGCGACAGCCACCAACCAGCGACGAGGCAGGCCGGTGGAACCAGCCACCAAGGACGCGCCACGCGCGGCGCCGCTCCGCGTCGAGCGAGCGCGATCCAGCCCGCGATGGCCACGAACGCCTCGGTGGCGAGGGTCGCTTGCGCGGCGCCGTCGATGCCGCGCGTCGGCACGAGCCAGGCGTTCAGCGCGAGGTTGAGGGCCAGGGCCGCGGCAGAGATCTTGAGCACCGCGCCGCGGCCGCCGCAGGCGACGAGGCCGGTCAAGAGCGCCGCGCCGAGGTGGATCGCCACCACGGCGCCGAGCAGCCAAGGCAGCGCGTGGCGCGCGGCGCGCGCATGCTCGCCGAACAGCGCGAGCACTTCGTCGCTCCACGGAGCCAGCAGTGCGGCTCCCGCGCAGGCGAGCGAGACCAGCGGCAAGGCGATTGACTCGATCGCGGCGCCAAGTCCGCCACGCGCGTGCTCGCGCGCGAACCAGGGCAGCGCCGCGCCTGTGGCGAACAGCACGACCATGATCGACGCCGAAAGGACGCGCATGCCGATGTTGTAGGCGCCGAGCAGCTCCTCGCCGCACCAGGTCCGCACATAGAGGTTGTCGACCCAGAAGTACGCCTGTTGGAACAAGGCCGCGAGTCCCAGCGGCAGGCTGGCGCGCCACATGAGGGCTGCGTCCGAAGCGGCTGGCTCCGGCGCCAAGTCGCGGCGCAGCATGGCGTGCAGCACGAGGTTGCCAGTCGCGCTGCCCGCCGCGATCGCGAGCAGGTGGTGCGCGGGATCGTGGTCGCCTAGCCAGAGGAGCCAGCTCGTGCCGACCACCCACAGGCTGCTCGACAAGGCGCGCGTGGCCGTGTGCAGGCGGTAGTCGATCGCTTGGCGCTTGGCGACGGTCGACAGCTCGAGCGCGTGCGTCAGGGGATACAAGGCCGCCAGCACGATCCATGCGGCGCTTGGTTCGTCGTACGTCCAAGCGGTCAGGGCGACGAAGCCGGCGCCTGCGAGTCCATGCAGCACGCGCAGGCGCCGCGCCGCCGCCAAGGAGGCTGGCAGCTCGCCGGGCGAGGCCGCGGTGCGCGCGACGACGGTCTGTCCCGTTCCGAAGTCGACCCAGGTGTCCAGCACGCTGAACACCGCCAACCAGAACGTGAAGCGGCCGAAGCCCGTCGGTGGCAGCGCATGCGACAGGCGCCACAGCACGAAGAAGGTGCACAGGGACCCGAAGACGCGCCCGAGCACGAGCAGCGCCGTGCTGCTCCAGACCCGCCTGCGCGTCACGGAACCGTCTTGCATGGAGAGAGGATGCGCGATGGTCGCGGTCGCGGGAAGCTCGAGCCGACGACGGGAACGGATTCGTCGCGTGGTCGGCCTCGCCGTCGAACCATGTTGCCAGCGACGTTCCCGGACGCGATCATCGCGCCATGCACCCGCGCAAGCGGTTGGACGTCGGCTGGGGCGATCTCTTCCATGCGGCCTTGCACTCCGCCGCCGACGAGTCGCGTCGACGAGTGGAGCTCGAGGCGGCGGCGGGTGGGCCGGATTGGCTCGCCACGCTGTCGGTGCGCAGCGCGCTGGATCTGGCGCTGTCTTGCGCGGCCTTGCCCGTCGGCGCGCGCGTGATCGTCTCGGCGCTCACCATTCCCGACATGCTGCGCGTCCTGCGCGCGCACGGCTTGGAGCCGACGCCCATCGATGTCGACCCGCGCACGCTCGAGCCCGATCTCGGCGCGGCGCGGCGCATCCTCGAGGCGTCCGCGCCGGATGAGCGTCCGCGCGCGATCCTCTTGGCGCACCTCTTCGGGACGCGCCTCGATCTCGCCGCGTGGACCGACTTGGCGCGCGAGCATGGCGTCGAGTTGTGGGAGGACGCGGCGCAGGCGTGGACAGGCGATGGCTGGCGCGGCGACGCGCGCAGCGATCTCGCATTCCTGTCGTTCGGCCCGATCAAGACCGGCACGGCGCTCGGCGGCGGATTGGTGCGCGTGCAAGATCCAAGGCGTCTTGCCGCCATGCGGCGACTGCACGATTCATGGCCACGCCAGCGGGCCCGTTCCTACGCGGCGCGACTGGCGAAGTACGCCTTCTTGAAGGTCGTGGCGACGCGCGCGTGCTTCGGGGCGTTCGATCGGGCGTGCCGCTGGATGGGCACCACCAGCGACGACTTGATCGCCGGCAGCGTGCGCGGCTTCTCCAGCGCGCGCTTGATGGAGGAGCTGCGTCGTCGGCCTTGTTCGGCCTTGTTGGCGACCATGGCGCGGAGGCTCTCGCAGGAGGAGCGCGGGCGCGTGGCGCGTCAGCGCGAACTGGGCGAGTTGTTGCGCGCGCGGCTCGCTCCGCGGGTCGAACTAGTGGGCGGCGCCGCGCGCGTGCGCCATCATTGGGTGGCCGCCGTCGCGAGCTCGAATGCCACCCGGCTCGTGGAGGAGTTGCGCGCGCGGGGCTACGACGCCACCGCGCGGGCGACGCTTTCGTGCAATGGCGCCCAAGAGCAGGCGCAGCGCGCCTCGTGGCTGGCGCGCAACCTCGTGTACTTGCCGTTGCACGCCGAGATGGGTGCTGGCGAAGTCGAGCGTCTCGCCGATGTGCTGCTGCGCTGCGGCCTGTGCGACTCGCTTGCTTCGCCCCCACTCGGTCAAGCGATGGCTCCGGCATCCGGGGCGGAGCCGCGCGGGCCGACGAGTTCCACGCGCGCCGAACTGGTCGGTTCTACGCGACCCTAGGTCCGCATGCGTCGCACGACTTCGGCCGTGAAGGCCTGCGTGCCGAGCTCGCCGCCGATGTCGCGCGTCTTCCGACCGTCCTTGATGGCCGAGTAGACCGCGCCCGTCAGGCGCCGGCTGGCCTCGGCTTCGCCGACATGGCGCAGCAGGTTCGCCAGCGACAAGAGCGCCGCGGTCGGGTTGCACAAGTCCTTGCCGGCGATGTCGGGCGCCGTGCCGCCGGCCGGATCGAACATGGCGCAGCTGACGTCGCCCGCCTCGTCGAAGGCGAAGCTGGACGAATCGCCCAGGCCGATCGAGCCGATCAGTCCGCAGGCCGAGTCCGACAGGAAGTCGCCGTACTCGTTGGGGCACACGATCACGGCGTACTTCTCGGGCTTCATGATGATCCCGGCGAGAAGCGCGTCGAACAGCTCCTTGCGATGCGGGATCTTCGGGTAGCCCTTGGCGACCTCCGCCACGACCTCCTCGAACAGTCCGTCGGTCGCCTGCTGGATCGTGTACTTGCTGGCGGAGACGACATGCGTGCCGCGTTGCCGGGCGAGCTCGAAGGCGTAGCGCGCCGCGCAGAAGCTTGGTCGGCGCTCGATCACGCGCAAGGACACGGCGATGTCTTCGCCCAGGCGCCGGCCGGGATCCTCGTAGGTTCCGCCCGTGGCGATGCGCACGACGTCGATGTCGATCGTCTGCTTGAAGTTGTTCTCGATGCCCGGGATGGTCGCGACGGGTCTGTGGATGACCGCGAAGTCGCACTCGTCGCGCAGGATCTTGTTCGGGCTGTCGGCGGTGGTGGCGGTGGGGTACTTGATGGAGACCTTGTGCTCCTTCATCAAGGCCACCGCCTCGGCGTAGAGGGCCTTGCCCCGCCGACGCCGGTTCTCGTCCGACAGATCGACGGGCACGAACGAGAGCGAGCAGGGGAGCTGGGCCGCGACGGCGTGGACGCTGGCCGAGAGTTCGCTCGAGATGCCGTCGCCGAGCAGCTCGACGACCGTGTAGGAGTTCATGCGACTTGGACCGGATCGGTGGCGACCGAGGTGCCTCCCCGGTCGAAAGAGGCTACAAGGATAGCGATGCCCCGCCCAGGTCGCAGCGGCTCTTCCACGGCTTCCGGCCGCGGGCGTCCTTGGACGCTCGAAGGCGCGACGCGCCTCGTGCGCGCGGGGGCGTGGATCGCGCTGTGTTCAGCGCCGGCCAGCGCCACGACGCGCTCGACCGAGCTTGCCGTCGTTTCGCCCGTCGAGGCGTACCGCGTCGAGCCCACGGTGCGCTTGGAGGTGCTGCGCAACGGCGTCTTCGCCGAGCATCCCGCGCCGCTCGTCGACGGACGCGGCGTGCGGCCGCTGCCTTGGTGGCGCACGCCGCGCGGCGCCGAGCATGTGGCCGAGGGGCGACTCGCGCTGCGCGACGGCGAGCGCGCCGAGCAGCCGCTGGCGCTCGATCCGACCCTGGCGCGCAGCCTGCGCTTGCGCGGCGAGGTCGAGGGACCGGCGCGCCTCGTGGTGGTCGACGGCGAGGAGGGCCAGATCGTGCTCGAGCCGCGCGGCGAGTTCGCCATCGACGGCGCCGAGCTGGAGGCGCGGCTTGGACGGCCGCTCGTGCCGCGGATCCTGCTGCGCCTCGAGGCGGCGGGCGGCGAGTGCCGGTGGAGCAAGTTGGAAGTCGACGCGGAGTTCCCATGCCCCTCGCCGGAAGCGCTGGCCGCGGAGGTGCGCGCCGAGCTCGAGCGCATCGTGCTCGAGTGGGAGGAGCGGGCGCTCGACGAGTTCGGTCCGCGGCGCACGCGCTTCGTGGCGCGCGCCTTCGACGCCGAGACGGGCGCCGAGCTGCAACGCCTCGCCGCGTGCGCTCCCTACATCCCGTTCTGGAAGAGCGCGTCGGTGCTCGCCGCGCACGGCGGGTCCGAGCGCGTCCGCGCGCTGCACGCGGCATGGTGGGACGACTTCTTCGAGTTGGGGTTCGCGCCCGGCACGGGACTGCCGACGATGTGGGATCCCGCTCGCGACGAGCGGCTCCTCGACCGACCGGTCGAGATCGCGCTTCCGTTGGCGCATCTCGTCGAGGTGGCGCGCGAAGGCGAACCCGCGCGACGCAGGCCGGCGCTGGAGCGCGCCGTTCGCATCGCCGAGCTGGTGCTGGAGCGCGGGCTGCTGCCGGACGGCGGGGTGGCGGCGAGCTACCGCCCGGGCGACGGGCGGCCGAACCTGGACACGGCGCTGCTGCGTCGACTCGACGTGCCGGCCCAATTGGCGCGGCTCGCCCCGCTCCTCGAGTGCGCCGCGGCCGAGGGCGCGCCTGTGTCAAGTAAAATTGACAGTAAGGCCCTGTTGCGCGCGGCGCACGAGGCCTTGGCTGCGCTCGAGTACGCGCACCACTGGGCCGGTGGCTGGCAGGCGATCGATCCCGGCTTCGACGACGAGTTCGGCCACTATGGCGCGCGCGCGGCGCTGGTGGCGCGCGACCTGCCCGACGAGCGCCAGTTCCGGCGCTTCGCTCTCGAGGGCTTGGATCGCTACCTCGAGCCGTGGCGTGGCGCCACGGCGCTGGGCGGCAACCTCGCGGCCGACCAGGTGCGCTGCTGGCAATTGGCGGCGGATCTCGCGCTGGCCGAACCGTCCATCCTGCCGCGCCTGCGCCCCGCGCTGTCCGACGCGGCCCACGCCCACATGCAGGGCGAGCAGTATGGCAATGGCGCGTTCGGCGACGTGACCATCTACGCCTTCGATCCGCGCACCGCGCTGCAGGTGGGCGACCTGCCGGGCACGCCTTCGAACCTCCTTCAGGGCTTGGCGACGCTGGCGGCGCCGCATCTCGGCCTGCCGCGGGAAGAGGTGCGCGCGCGCTACGCCACGGTGCTGCGCACGAGCGTGGCGCGCTACCGTCGCGCGCACGGCTTCCTTGTCGATCGCGCGCCCAAGGCCGGCGCGAATCCGGCGTCGGGGTCGTTGCGCATGATGCTCGGCCTCGAGCGCATGCTCGTCGCGCTCAACGCGTCTTCAGCACGCTGATCGAGTCGCCGAAGGCGTTGGCGACGAGGATCTCGGGCGCCTCGTCGCCGTCGAGGTCGACGAGCAGGAGCCCCAGCGGTCCGAGTCCCGCGCCGATGTCGGCGGCGCGCGCGAGGACGCCGAGGTCGGTCGCGCGCCAGGCGTTCAGGTGGTGGCTGTTCTGCGCCGAAACGAGCACTTCGGCTCGTCCATCGCCATCGAGATCGCCAGCCACGAGGTCGTAGGGGCGCAGGCTGGTCTCTTGCGGCTCGCACCAAGTCGAACCGTCCGTCGCGCGCAGCGCGTGGAGGCGGCCTGGCCCATCGCCGAGGAGAGCGAGGGCGAGGATCTCGGGCGCGCCGTCCCGGTCGAGATCGCCTTGCGCCAAGGCGAGGCAGGGCGCGGAGAGGTCCACGCGCCAGGACTCGGTCGCGGGCAGTTCGAGCGAGCCGCGCGCATCGAGCGGCAGGCAGGCGAGCGCCTTGCCGGAGGCGTGCCCGACATACAAGCGCCGCGACTCGCCGTCGAGCAGCAAGGCCGTCGGCGCGCCGCTCGTCGCGCGCGTGGCCGCGAGTCGCAGGCTCGGATTGCCGTCGGCGCCGGGGACGATGCGCACGACGTGCAGCGCGTCGCCTTCGGGATCGGCCACGACGGCTTCGACGCGTCCATCGCCATCGAGGTCGACCAGCGCGAGGTCCTTCGCGCTGCGCCCGACCTGCAGCGGCGCCACCAGCGCGCGCTGGGCGAGTCCGCCGCGTCCGTCGCCGAACAAGGCGACGAGGCGCCCACCCTTGTCCGTGCGCTGGGCCAGCAAGAGGTCGAGCTTGCCGTCGTCGTCGAGGTGCAGCGCGCGCGGCGATTCCACGCTGCCGAGGTGCTCGACCACGCGCTTCTCGAGCAAGTCCGCGGGTCCGCCGCGCAACATCGACAGCGTGCCCTCGAGCGCGTCCAGCGTCAGCACATCCAGCCGTCCATCGGCGTCGAAATCGGCCGCGAGCAGCTCGTAGGGCGCGCGCCCGGTCGCATGGTCGCGCGCGGTTGTCCAAGAAACTTGACGCGTGCCCGCGCCACGCTCCCCGTGCAGGAGCGACACGCGCTTGGCGTCGCCGTTGGCGAAGGCCGCGTCCACGATCCCGTCGCCGTCGAAGTCCCCCAGGCAGGCGTCGAGCGGATGCTGGCCCGCGTACACGGGGCCGGGCGCGCCCATGCCGTGGCCACGCCATTCCTGGCCGCGCAAGGCGAGCGACCACGGGCCGCCGTCGGGATCGAACTCGAGATCCACCGGCACGATGCCTGCGTCCAGCCGCTCGACCACGCGCAGCTGGCTTGGTTCGAGGATCCACAAGTCGTGGTCGCCGCCGGCGACGAAGATGCGCTGATCGCCGCGCCACGAGCCGCGCGCCAGTCGTCGCGGCAAGCCGTCGAGCGCGCAAGCGGCTTCCTCGCGCAGCGCGCCGTCGACGATGCGCAGGCGGACCACGCGGCGCGTGCCTTGCGAGGCCACCAGCACGCTGGCTCCGCCGTCCTCGGGCAGGAGCGCCGTGGTCTGCTCGTCGGGCAGCCGCGCGTGCACGAGGAGCACGCCCTCGCGCCAAGCATGCAGGTCGTCGTCGATGGTCGCGACCCAGATGGACGCGCGACCGGAGGCGTCGTGGCCGCCCACCGCCAAGGCGCGTGGACGCGACGGCAGGTCGGCGCGCCACGCCACGGGCAGGGCGCCCTCGTCGGAGGAGAGCAATGCGCGCGCGTCGGCGACCACGACCCCGGGCTTGGCGCGCGAGGCCAGCACGACGCGCGCGTCGTCGGATGTCGAGCGCGGCGCCTTGGAGGCGAGCCACGCCGGGCCGAGCGGGAAGTCGTCCACATCCAGCGCGCGCGGCGCGACCATGGGCTCGAGCCCGCGGCCTAGATTCGAGTAGAGCTGCAAGCTGCCGGGGCCGTAGCATCCGGCCAGCAACTCGTCGCGTCCGTCGCCATCGAGGTCGCCTGCGAGCAGCGCGGTCGCGCGCGCGCCGTTGGCGGTCATGTGCTCGTGTCTCGCGGCGATGCGGCCGGGCTTGGTGGACGCGACGCCTCCATCGGGCTTGGCCGCGTCGCGAGGCTCGGAAGCGAACGACCCGCCGGCCCGCGAAGGCATGGCCGCCGGTTCGCACGCGGCCGCGAGCGAGAGCGCACAGGCGAGGCTCGGTACGAACGGAAGTTGGGCCACAGTGCATCCAGAGTAGGCGCCACGAGGCCTCCAGACCAACCCTTTGGCTATGCTGCGCCTCCGGCACGCCGTTCGCATGCCGTCGCACATAGCGCATGCGCCGCCGCTCGTACGCCTGGATCGCCTTGTTCGTCGCCTTGGGGGGCGGCGCTTGGGTGCTGTTTGGTCCACGCCCCGATCGGCGCGCGCCGGACGCCGTGGAAGCGGCCCCTGCCGTGGCCTCGGAGCAGTCCGAGGCCGCCAAGCCCGCACCCGTCGAGTACGCGCCGCTGCCGGTCTTCGAGTCGCTCGAGACCACGGTGGTCTTCCCGCTGGAGGTCGTGCTCGACCTCGCGCGACTCGACGCCGGCGACGAGGGCGCGGGACGCAGCGGAGCGACCGCGCGCCTGTCCGGCATGGTGGTGGACTCCGCCGGAGCGGGCACGCGTTGCGAGTTGCGCTTCGCCGGCGGCCTCAACCAGGGCCGCGTGCTGTTCAGCGACGGTCTCGGGCGCTTCGGCGCCAACGACCTGTACCCGGGCCTCGCGCTGGTGCAGGTGGTCGCACCCGGGCTGCCGGGTTGCCTGCGCGAAGTGCGCTTGCGCAACGAGCGCGACGCCCTGCTCAACGTCTCCTTCGCGCGCATGGCGCGCGTCGCCGGCAAGGTCCTGGGGCCGGATGGGCAAGGGGTGGCCGAAGCGCGGGTCCAACTCGATGGCCAGTCGGCGACCACGGACGAACAGGGCGGCTTCGTGCTGCCGCAGGTGGCCGCGGGGGAAGCGCTGTTGTTCGTCGACAAGCCCGGCCTCGCCAGCGCGCGCAGCATCGTGGCCGTGCCGGTCGGCGGCGTCGTCGAGCCCGAGCAGCTGACCATCGTGCTCGAACGCGGCGCGCGCCTGACCATCGCCGTGGACGAGCCGATCAACAGCGGCGTCGAAGCGCTCGTGTACCTCATGGCCGAGGCGAGCGGCGCCCAGCGACGCTATCCGTGGCATCGCGTCAGCCCTGTGCGGGTGTGGCCCGGTGGGCAGGCGACGGTCGAGGACTTGCCGAGCGGGCCCTTGGCGTTGCGCCTCTTCCACGCGGGCGCGCGCGCCAAGCCCGAGCGCGTGCAGGTGTCCTTGTCGCCGGGCGAGGAGGAGATGGTCGTGCTGCACATGGAACCGGCGCCGGTGGTGGCGGGCGGGGTCACTCTGCGTGGACAGCCCGCACGCGCCGCCGTGGTGCGCCTCGAGACTCCCGATCGCGTGGGCTCGTTGCTCAAGTCCTACGGCCAGTCGAACTGGATGCAGCTCGAGGCGGAGGTCTACAGCAACCTCCCGAGCGCCGTGCAGGAGATCCGCGCGAACGGACGCGGCGAGTACTCGATCAGCTCGTACGAGGACTTGTCCGCGCGGCGCTTCTTGACGGCGGTCAGCGCCGATGGACGCTCCCGCGCCGCGCGCCTCCTCAAGGGAGGCGAGACGCGCGTCGACCTGCAGCTCGAGGCCGTGAGCGCGGGCGCGAGCGTGGTCAGCCTGCGACTGCCCTCGCGCTGGCAGGCGTTGCCGGTGCGCATCGTCGTCAACGGCGAGCCGCGCGATCCGTTCTTGCTGCCGCCGGGGCAGGACCTCGACATCGAAGGGCTGCCGAGCGGCGAGTGGCTCGTGTCGGCCACCTGGAATGGCGAGGCGCTGGTCGAGAAGCGCAGTCTCGTCCTGCGCCAGGAAGCCACGATCGCTTGCGAGTTGCCGGAGGGCGCCATCGCCGGGCAGGACGAGGACACTCGACGGCGGGCCGGAGCCCGCTGAACGGCGCGCGAGGGGCCCGGCGCGGCGTGATCGCGCGCGCAGGGCCCGTTACATTGGGGCGATGCGCACGCTGACACTCGATGGACGCTCGCTGACCCTCGCGCACCTGAAGTCCGTGCTGGCGGGCGAAGAGGTGCGCCTCGTCGTCGCCAAGCCGGCCATGGCCGAGGTCAAGCGCGCGCACGCCATCGTGGCGCGCCACGTGGCGCAAGGCGACGTGGTCTACGGCCTCACGACCGGCTTCGGCAAGTTGAAGAGCGTCGCCATCGCCCAGGAGGACTTGGCGCAGCTGCAGGAGAACCTCGTCGTGTCGCATTGCGTCGGCGTGGGCGAGCCGCTGCCGACGGGCATCGTGCGCGCGGCGCAGGTGCTGCGCCTGAACGGCTTGGTGCGCGGACGTTCGGGCGTGTCGCCGGCGCTGGTCGAGAGGCTGGTGGCGTTCTTCAACCTGGGTTTCGCGCCCGTGGTTCCCGCGCAGGGTTCGGTGGGAGCTTCGGGCGACCTCGCGCCCTTGGCGCACATGGCGGCGGCGTACCTGGGCCACGGCTCGTGCGAAGTCGGCGGCTTGCGCATGACGGCGGCCGCTGGCCTCAAGAAGCTCAAGCTCGCGCCGGTGGTGCTCGGCGCCAAGGAGGGGCTG
>SXGT01519237.1_pt1 | contig 30372 bp, 20 predicted proteins | sample 3176221 | NCBI WGS metagenome assembly SXGT01 (sample SAMN11356862, study PRJNA531348) | freshwater metagenome | isolation source: freshwater sample F1-120 | place: China: Fuxian Lake, Yuxi | collected 2017-12-25 | reverse complement strand
TTGATCTCGTGCGCAACCTGCCGCGCCATCTCGGCCCAGGCCTTCTCGCGCTCCGCGACAGCGAGACGCTCGCGACCCTGCGCGAGCTCGCGCGCCATGCCGTTGAACGAGGCGGCAAGCTCGCCGAGTTCGCGGCCGCCGCCTGCTGGCACCTGCACATCGAGATCGCCACGCGCGATGCGCCGCGTGGCATCTGCGAGTTCGCCGACCGGTCGCGCAATCGCGCGCGACGCCGCCAACGACCACACCATCAGCACGAACACCGTCGCACCGATCGAGAACCAAAACACGCGCGCAAACGAGTTCGTGCCCGCAAACAACTCGGCCGTCGGCGCGACGACAGCCAATGCGAAGTTCGACGCACCGCCGATGTCGAGACGCTGAAAGCCGCAGTGCATCGCGCGACCGGACTCTTCCTCAAACTGCGCCTCCCCTCGATCCGTAGAACCAACTCGGTCGCGCAACGGTTGCGGCTGCAGCAGTTCGCCGTAACGCGACCGATCGGTGTGCGCGCGAACGCGACCCTCCCCATCGACGAGCAACGCCTCCGCGGACGGGTAGCCCGCGTCGACGAGCGCCTGCTTCGTTTCGTCGAGCAGTCGCTGCACTTCTTGCCAGCGCACGAGCGCGAGCATCGCCCCCGCTTCGCCACTTCGACGCGGCACATCGAACGCAAGCGCGAGGTGATGCGCCGATGGGTCGCGTGGGCGCGCAGTCTGAGCGTCGCCGGCGTAGGGAGCCTCGCCCAGCGGCAGGAAGACCGCCGTTCGATCATGCTGCGCGCGCACGAACCAGGCTGCGTCGGCTACGGACTGCGGGATCCGCGCCGAACGCGCACCGCGCGTCGATGGGTCGAGAAACTGACCGTCCTGCCACCAGGCGACGCGACCGTCTTGGTCGGCGAGCACGAGCAGGTCGAGGTAGTTGTCGAGCAGGTCCGGCACCAACTCGACCTGCTCGCCAAAGGCCGCGAGTTCTTCTGGGCTCTCCAGCGCGCGCCGCGCGATCTCGCGCACGACCGCGCACGACTGGTAGATCTGCCGCAACCGATCCTCGATCTTCTGCGCATGATCGCCACAAAGGCGAGGCACAAAGGTCGAGACGACCTGCGCGTCGATCAGGCCGCGAACGCTGCCGAGCGTGAACCAGCCGAACACCAGCAATGGAAGGATGCAGGTGACCAACAGGGTCGCGAGGAACCGGCTCGCCAAGGACGTCGCGCGCACAGGCGCGATCATGGCGCGGCGAACACCTGTCGTCAGCTTCCGCCGCCCGCGCCTTCACTGGCGGGCTGCGCCAGCTTGGCTTCGATCGCCGCGATGCGGGCTGCGACGTCGCGGTACTTCGCGTAGTAAGTGCGAGCCGTCTTGAACTGCTCCAGCGCCACGGCGTGATCGCCTCGCTGCTCGGCCTCCGCGCCGGCCGCATATGCCGCCACCGCCGCGTCGATGTCGATGTGCAAGGCCTCGATCCGAGTCTTCTCGTCGTCGAGACCCTCGGGCCAATCGACGACCAACTGCAGAAATGCGCCCAGCGCCTCCTGCTTCAAACCCTGCAGTTCGAGATCCCGCGCAGCCTTGTAGGCGAGCATCCCCTGCCGCTTGCGACACTCGACGCGGAGTTCGGTGACCGTCGCACGTTCGAGCACGGACAAGGTCTGCGCCTCTTCCAGCAAGGCCGCGGCCTGGTCGAACCGTCCCGATTGCACCGCCAGTTGCGCCTGCTCCATCTTCTGCTGCGCCTGCAGTTCGCGCTCCATCTCTGCGATCGCGGTCGCGACGCCAGGCATGTCGGCCCAGATTCGCTGCGCGGTCCGATACTCCATCAACGCGGCGCCGTAGAGCTTCTTGGTGCGCGACTCCTCGGCGCGTTCGCGCGCATCCTGCGCGATCTCGTTCATGGCACGACGCTTGACCTCCGCCGCGTCCGCTCGCGAAGGATCGCGCGAGATCGCAGCCTGCGCGTGCCAGTCGACTTCCGGATAGCGGAACTCGGGCAACTTGCGCACGGCGTCGAGGAACTGCTTCTGCGCCTCGCCGTGCAGACGGGACACGGACTCGCGGACCTTGGCCTCGCCTTCGACCGCCGGCGCGAAATCAGGCTTGAAGCCCTGGGCGCGACGGAATGCGGCGACTGCCTGCTCGAAGTCCTTCTTTGCCAGCATGTCTCCGCCGATCGCCACTTCGCGCTTGGCGAGCTTGAGGCGCGCGCGATCGAACAAGGCGAGCAACTGTTCATCGCCGGGACGCAACTCCAGCGCCTCCTGCAAGGTGGCGATCCCTTGCACTTCTCGATCGAGATAGATTTCCTGCCGACCACGCTCGAGCAGGTAACGGAAGCGAACTCGCAGCCACTCCGCCTGCAGTTCGTCGTCGACCGCGCCATCCTCCTGCAACTGTCGGGTCCGCTCCTGATCGAGTTCCTCGAAGGCCTGCAGCACATAGCCCTCGGTGAGAAACTCCTCTCCACGCTGGATCGCTGAGTTGGCGCCGCACCCGGCGGCAGCGAGGCAGAAGAGCGATGCGAGGATGTTTCGGCGGATCGTCATGGAATCGGGTGGCGGGTAGCGCGACTGCGCCCAGACCCGCAGAATGTCCGGGCTTGGACCGGGTCGGTCCAACAATCTTCCCGCGCAACCCGACGATGTCTACAGCGACGCACGCCGTCTACGGGCTCTTGGACTATGTGCGCGACGTCGGCGCCCTGTTGGACCACAAACCCGCGCTGCCACGGATCGTTCGTGAGGTCAGCAAGCTGACGAAGAGCCTGTGCGCCAGCGACCGCTGGCTCGAGGAGCGCCATCGCGTCGGCAGCCACGACCACTACATGCGGCACCTGCTGCACAAGGACCCAAAGAACCGGTTCGTGATCCTCTCGCTGGTGTGGATGCCAGGTCAGGCGACCCCGATCCACGACCATGCTTGCTGGGGCGCGATGGGCCTCTTGGAGAACTCGCTCCAAGAAGTTTGCTACGACCGCCTCGACGATGGCTTCGATCCGTCGCGAGCCGAGCTCGTGCAATCGCGCGAAGCCCAAGTCGGCCGAGGCACGGTCGCCTACTTGCTGCCGCCCTACGAAGAGATCCATCGGATCGGCAACAACACGGACAAACCGACCATCTCGTTGCACATCTACGGCCGTGAACTCGACGAGATCAACGTCTTCGACCAAGCCACCGGCAAGGTGAGCCCGATGCGTATCAAGTACTACTCCGGTGAGTGCGGCCGCCAAGATTTCGTGATCTGAACCAAGCACACGACGCTGCCTGATGAAGAACATCCACGCCGGCATTGGCCCCAGTGCGCAGGCCGGGTGACGAAAGAACCCAATCCACCCCGGATGGACGCTAACCACTCCACCATGCAGGAGCAGACCCGAGTTGCCAGGGAGGACGCGCCCTGTGTGCGCGTTGCCGCTGCCGCCACATCGGCATGGGCGCTCGCTGTAAGGCACGACGACGTCAGGCAGGGAATCGAATGCCTCCTTGCCACGACGCTCGCTGCCTTTGACGCGACACGAGCGGAGGTTCACCTCCATGAAGGGACCGTGCTCACTCTGCGTGCGCACGCCGATGCGCCGGGGGCACAGCAGTCCAACGAGACCCATCGGGTCGAACAACCACTGACCCTGGCGGACGGCACGCTTGGGGTGCTCGCGATGAGTCTGCCCAATCGCGCCGTGCCGGTTGAGCACGAGAAGGCGTGGCAGCTGCTGACGAGCGAACTGACGCAGCTGTTGCAGGCAGACAAGTCGGCGCAAGCGCGCAAGGTCAGCCTACAAGCGATTCGCGAACGCGAATCCATGTGCCGCAAACTCGTCGAACTCAGCAACGACCTCATCCAGAGCGTCGATCCGGCGGGTCGGATCTTGTTCGTCAATGCCGCATGGCGACGGACTCTCGCCGTCGAAGGACTCCAGTTCGAAGGCAGGTCGATCCTGGACTTCGTGCATCCGGACAGCCTCGACCACTGCATGCAGACGATGAAGCGCACCTTCGAAGGCGAGCCGCTGCAGCGAGTCTCGTTCGCATTCATCAATGCGCTTGGCTCCAAGGTCTGGGTCGAAGGCGATGTGATCCCACGTTTCGAAGACGGCGTCGTCGCGTCGACGCAGGGCTTCTTGCGGCGCATCCACACACCCTTAGAGAGCAACGAGGAGAGCCTCCGCCGCCTCGAGTTGCACGACGAAGCGTGGGAAGGCTCCCCCGAGGCGCTGGCATTCTTGTCCGTGGACGCCAAGGTCACGCGCATCAACGCCGAGTTCTCGCGGCTATTCGGCTATGCCGCGGAGGACGCGATCGGCAAGTCGATTGACTCGCTCCTCGTTCCCGAACGACTGCGAGTCGAAGGGGCAGAACTGTGCCAGCACGCCGGTCGTTCCGAGACCATCAATCTCGACACGATCCGTCGCCGCAAGGACGGCAGCGAAATCGACGTTTCGTTGATCGCGACGCCGGTGCGCGTGAACGGGCGGCAGGTCGCCATCCAGTGCATCTATCGCGACATCCGTGACCGCAAGCGCCTCGAAGCGCACCTGGCTCGCTCGCAGCGAATGGAGGCAGTCGGCCGACTGGCTGGCGGCATCAGCCACGACTTCAACAACCTGCTCACTGTCATTCATTCGACAGCGGACATGCTGGTGGATCGGCTTCCGAAGCACGACGTGCTGTGCGAAGACGTCCGCGAGATCGCAAGAGCCGCGGATCGTGCCGCCTCGCTGACGCGGCAGCTGCTTGCCTTCAGCAGGAAGCAGGCGCTGGCGCCGCTCGTGCTGAACCTCAACGAGTCCGCCAGCGAAGTCGTTCGGATGCTGCGGCGGCTCATCGACGAAGACATCGATCTCGTCACGGATTTCTGCGGCAACATCGGCATGGTGCTCGCCGACCCAGGACAGCTGGAGCAGATCCTGATGAATCTCTCCATCAACGCGCGCGACGCGATGCCCAAGGGCGGGACGCTTCGCATCACCACTGCCAACGCAATCGTCGACGAAGTCGGATGCAAGCCGCTCGGCCTCGACCCAGGCGCCTATGTGACGATGACAGTCCAGGACACCGGCTGCGGCATCCCGTCAGATCAGCTGGAACAGATCTTCGAGCCGTTCTTTTCGACCAAGGCGGAGACCGGCAATGGGACGGGTCTCGGTCTCGCGACCGTGTACAGCATCGTGCAACAGTGCCATGGCGCCATCTCGGTGCGGAGCGAAGTCGGAGCGGGCTCCACATTCACGGTCTACCTGCCACGCACCGACGACATCGCGGCGTTGAGGGAGACCAAGCCCGCGGAACGACCGCGCACACAGTCAGAGACGATCCTCGTGGTCGAAGACGACCGCGCCATCCGCACACTTGTCGAGCGCGCACTGACCAAATCAGGCTACGCAGTGCTCGTCGCCGACACGCCGGCAGAAGCGCTACATATCGCAGACAACAACCCGCAGATCTCGCTGCTGTTCACCGACGTCGAGATGCCCGGCATGAACGGCCCGGACCTAGCCGAGCGGATACTTGAAAAGCATCCGAGGATCCGCGTGCTCTTCACCTCGGGCTACTCGGACGACAAGGTGTTCAAGGACTCGGGCACGCCTGCGGGCGCGCACTTCTTGCCCAAGCCGTATTCGTTCGCGGGACTCGCGAACAAGATCCGCGAGACATTGCAGGCAAGAAGCTAGTGCCTGCGGCGAGTCAGGCCTTTGCGATGAAGGCTTCGAGGTCTGTCTTCAGCTCGACGAGGCCATAGCTCGGCACCGTGATCGCGCGGTAGATGATGCGCTCGAGTTCTGGTGGAGTCTTGGGATTCAACGTGTGCGGCGGGCAGTAGCTGAAGAAGTAGCTCAACGACAACCGCACCGTCTCGCCGCCGCTGCGTTGGCAGGCGAACTCCCACGGCACGTCGTCGAATGGCAGGGTGCCAGTCAGGATCTCGTAGATCATGATGCCGACCGCCATCACGTCGGCCTTGCTGTCGGTCAGCAGCAGCGGATTGTAGTGCGGCGTCGTCGTGACGACTCGCTGCTCGCTGCCGCGCATCGCTGGATCGAGCATGACCACTTTGCCGCTCGGTTTGACGACGATGTTCTCGGGTTTCAGGTCGCCGTGGTACGACATCACGCCTTGATCCTTCAGTGCGATCAACGCGCGCGTCAACGCCAAGAACCAATTGAGGTGGATGCCCTCGAGGCTTCGGATCTTCTCGCGCAGCGTCTTGCCGCGAACGAAGTCGAGCACGAGGACGGGATTGCCGTCGATCGTGAGGCGCTCGCGTAGGCCGACCAGGTTCTCGTGCTTGGCGTGGGCGAGCAGTTCTGCTTCGGCATTCAGCATCTGCCGGATCTCCTGCTCGTCGAACAGGTCGATGCGGACACCCTGTGGCTCGAAGAACACTGCCTCCGCAGGCAACTCGTCCGGGCTGATGCCCTCTGGAGTGCGACGCGAGGTCACCTCGAGCAATCGAGTGACTTGTCGGCCGCCGCCGGCCGCATGGCCGACTTTGATGGCGACCTTCTCTCCCGTTTGTTCGTGCTGAGCCAGGAAGACAGAGGCGAATGCTCCGCGTCCCAAGAACCGGTCGACCCGGTAGCCCTGCACGATCTCACCGATCGCGAGCTTCATCATCAGTTGGTGTCCGTCTGTGGTGCGTGGGTCAGCTTGCGCCTACCCGCGGACTATTTCGGTATCCCCCTGTGCGTTGTTGAGTTACGAACGCACGGTGTGCCGTCGGGACGGTGACACCGAAGGTTCTTCAGCGAGAAATCGCAACAGCAGCAGCAGCACTCCGGTACACGCAGTTGTGCGCAGGAGATTCGACATGCCAGTGGAACTCGGCAACCCCTGCGATGGCATCGCGCAGCGCTCCCTCAACGCGCGCTTCGCAGCCTTCGACCTTCACTCGCGCGAGTTCGGTGAAGTCCGCGCCCACAATCACCAGGTCAAAGATCCGGAGTTCGGACGCAGCATTCTCCTTCGCCCAGGACCAACGAAACACCTCGGGCATCGAGGCGAGTTCTCCGAGCGGTTCGACGGCAGCAAGTCCTTCCGAGGACACGCGCGCGGCCGCGATCGACTGTAGAACTCCCCGCGGCATCGGATAGTCCGGGTCCAATGCCGCCGTCAGGGCAATCACCATGAGCAGGACTCCCAACACGCGCGTCCACCGCGGGCGCGGGCGCGCTTCGCGCAACTCGCGCGCGGCTACCCGCGTCGACTCGCGCCTTGCCCGAGAGCGCGCCAGCAGTCCAAGACCCTTGACCACACTCGATTCTCGGAGGATCTGCCGTTCGCATGAGCAACCTGCCGTTACTGCCCGGGCGTTGGCACTGCTGGCAGGCGCGGCCGGCGGCGACCAAGAACGCGTCAGGCTGGATCGGCGCAGTGGCAATATGGCCGGCGGCCGCTGCAGGTCGAAGCGCCTCCATGCGAGGAGCAACCCGCCGCGACCGGGCAACCGCACCAGCGTCTTGGCGCCGCGGCATGGTTACGTTCACGGGAACCAGAACTTGACGGAGTTCCACCAGCCGAACTTCGCCAGCCTGTGCGCGCACCACCGCCACGCATCTTGATCATGGCCACGACCTCGCTCCGCATCCTTCCTGTGCTCCTCGTCGTCGTCGTGTGCACGGCACGGGCACAAGAGCTGCGTTTCGCTGCGCTCGATGCTGATCTTGTGACGGTCGCGCGCCAGATCCGGTCGCGCTCGGTGGATGAACACCACGAGCTGCACACGTTGCAGATCCTGCGCACGGTCCGCGGTGGACCTGCAACAGCGCCATCGACGATCGCCGTCATCGACTTCACGGACTTGCGCCTGCGTCTACGGCCGACGCCACTGGAGTCGCGCCTCTACTGCCTGCACGACGCCACGAAGACTGCGAACGAACTGGGTCTGGCCGCTGACCAGGGCCCCTTCTTCGTGCTCAGCCAACGCGCTGGCAGCAACCCGATCATCGGAACCGACCTCGACGTGGATCCCACCCTGCGCTTCTGCAAGCTGCTGACCAGAGCAGAAGGCGGCGAGCAGCCGGGCGAAGTCGCGCAAGGCTTAGTCGAGACCGCGATGTCGATGCACGCCGCCACGCGCCTCGAGGCCACGCGCCTGCTCGTGGAGCGACCGCTCACCGCAGCGCGCGTCGCCGAGTTGCAATGGGGCGAGATGCTCGCGCGCACTTCCGCCGAGACCGAGGATGTCGAATACAAGTTGGCGATGTTCGAACTCTGCGCGACGCGCCGCATGCCGGGTCTCATCGAGGCGATGCTCGTGTCGCTCGACAAGACGCGCACGCCGCAGTTCGCGCGCGCCGTTGGCCGTCTGAGCCTCGCGCTGCGCGGCGACGACGCTGCGCAACCGATCCTCGCGCGACTCTCCGCTCACGTCGAGCCCGATTTGCGCGCCACGTTGTTGCTGGCGCTCGGCGCGACCCGCACTTCACAGGCCCGCGACGCGCTCTTGCGCATGAAGCAAGCGAACGCTGCCGATCCTGCCATCGACGCCGCGCTGAAGGAGCACTCGGGCACGTCGGCAGACGAAGCGAGTGGCAGCCGCAGCGCGCCAAAGCAGGACGCGCCCCATCCAGGCGACGGCGCCGGCAAGTAGCGATCGCCTCAGCGGCGCGCTGGCTTCTTCGCGCTGCCCTCGCGCGTTGCGACGACGACGGCCATCGCCGCGTCGATCTCGTGATACAGCAGCTGCGCTTGCAGATCAGGCATCGCCGGTGCGACGGTCTCGGCGCCAGAGCCGGCTTCGGTCGTGGCCGACATGCCACAGATCGCAGTGCCGTAGCCGAGCCGCCACTCGACGAATGGGTCCGCGCCGTTGCGCGCCAGCTGCATGCACACGAGGCCCTGTGCATGCTCGAAGCGGAGGTCGAAGCCCGCATGCATCAAGTACTGCAACGGATCGCTCCCCGTCCGCGGCGGCATCGGCGAGTCCTTGCGAAAGACCGCGTTGAGCTCAGACAGGATCAACTGCAGCTGCTCCACCGACTCGGGATGTCGACGCTGCGCGCGCGATGCGCAAAGCAGCTCCATCGAATCCACGAGCGGACCTGCGAGCACGCAAAGGCGTTGCGCCGGCATCGAGACTTTCGACTCCAACGGCGTCAACACGCGCTCCATCGTCACCAGCGGCCCGAGCGCAATCGTGCGATACAGCGATCCTCCGTCACCGAGGCACGAGATCACCGGCAGGCGGAATGCACCGCGCGCGGCTTCGTGCGTCGGGTTGCCGCGACGGAACAAGCATGCGTCTTCGATCCCGTTGCGCACTTCCACGCACTCGATCGGCGCCCGGCGCGAGCCGCTGCGGTCGATCGCGACGGCCGTGCCGTCGGAGAGCCTCAGGTCGACGCCAGCAAGGAATGGCCCCGCCTGCGTGCCGTCGCGAAGGTGCATGTGCCCGTCGGGCGCGTAGAGCAGTTCGCGGCCGCTCGGGAACGTGAGCTTGACGCCTTCGCGTCGACATTGAACGACCACGCCGCCCGGAGTCGTGCACGTCCCGGACTCGCTGCGAAACGCCGCCTCAATGGCGCGCGCGCCCGATCGCGCGCCCGCTTCAACGGCCGCTGGGGTCGCCGTGCGAACACCGCCGTCGCCGAGCAAGCAACCCTGTGCCAATGACACGCCCTCGTGCACGACGACGAGGCCCGTGTCGACCGACATCGCCGCTTGCGCTGATGCCTTGCCTGTCGACTGCGGTCCAGATGGAGCCGCGCTTGGCGCCAGTTGCGGGAGCAGGATGACGAGGGTCGCAATCGCGCAGGAGACGCCCATGGGAAGGGAGTATCGGCAGCGGCGACCTCGGGCTTGCGCGGTTGCAGCCAGGAACTTCGGCCTCGCTGCGGCTGGGCCCCGCTTCCTCCGTCTCGCCTGCGGGCGCGGCCTTGCGGTCGGCGCCCTTACGCCGCCGGCGGCTCCGAAAGTCCTTGCTGCAAGGCAGTCAAGAACGCGCCGACGTCCGTCACGATGCCCTGGCTCTGCGCTGAGCCGCGGTCACTCAACTTGGCGACCACAGCCGGATGAATGTCGACGCACACCGTCTGCACGTCCGCCGCGATCATGTTGCCGGTGCCGATGCCGTGCAGCATCGAGCCAAGGATCACGACCAGGCCCGCGCCTTCGAGAATCTCCGCGTAGCGCGCTTGTGCAGCGATCAGGTCCATGACCGTGTCTGGCAACGGGCCGTCATCGCGAATCGAGCCAGCGAGGCAGTATGGGACCTTGGCCGTGATCGCGGCGTGCATCACGCCGGCCTTGAGCAGCTTCTTCTCGACAGCCTGCTGCAACCCGCCAGCGCGGCGGATGCGATTGATGGCACGCATGTGGTGCATGTGGCCGTGGACCGAAAGCGCGCCGGTCTTGAGGTCGACGCCGAGACTCGTGCCGAACATCGACGCCTCCGTGTCGTGCACTGCGAGCGCATTGCCGGACAACAAGCCATCGACGTGCCCTGCGCGCAGGATCGACGCGAGCGTCGCAGCCGCTCCGACGTGGATGACGACGGGGCCGGCGACGAGGATCACCTTGCGGCCATCCGATCGCACCTGCCGCCACGTGCGCACGACCTGATCGACCTGCGCCGCGAGGCGGCGCTCGCTCGACGCCCCGCTTTGCATGAAGCCAAACTTGGCCTCTTGCAGCTTGCGCGTCGTCTGCGCCGTCACGCGCACGCCGTCGTAGCCAGTGACGATGCGTTCGCCGATTTGCAAGTCGCGCAGTTTGACGCAGCGCGCGCGACCGTCCGCAACGACGACTGCAGCATCCATGCGCTGCTTCTCGACGAGAAGCCACTGGCCGCCGACGTGCACTTCCGTGACGAGGTTCGTGGTCGAATAGAAGCCCTCGGGCGCAGTTCCCGCGATGTCCACGACATCGAGCTTGCAGTCTTCGGTGTTGGTCTCGTTGATGCCAAGCGACATCAAATCGGCGCGCACGCGCTCGTAGATCTTCTGGCTTGGGCTGATGACCTCGAGCTCCAGTTCGCTCTCGTCGGTGCGGTGCTTGCCGATGTCGAGGCGCAGCACGTTGTAGACAGCGCCGGCGGCTTGAACGGCCTCCATCGCGTCGGACATCAGGCCCGAATCGATCAGGTGGCCTCGGGCGCGGAACACGGCGACGACGTTCTTGGGCATCTCCGTGCAGGTTAGCCAAAGGTAAGCCGGACCTGCCACTGTCGAGCTTCCCGACATTCCCCATGGTCCGGGATCAAGCCGGGAGCGCGATCCGGCCGATAGCAGCGGGGCTATGGCAACGGCGACGAACGAAGTCAGGGTCCTTTCCACGCCCCGGAGCGCTGTTTCGTGCGCAGGCTTCTCCTGGTCTCTCGACCCGGAATCGAAGCTGTGCGGCGCGCTCGTCACAGAACGCTCGTTCGAAGCCGCGACATCGCGACTGTTGCAGGCCGCGGTTCGACCGGGAATGACAGTCCTCGACGTCGGCGCGCACGTGGGCTGGCACACGCTGCGAATGGCGCAACGGGTCGGCGACTCGGGTCGCGTCGTGGCCTTCGAGCCGGTCTATGCATTTCGCAAGGACTTGCAGAGTCACCTCGCCGCAAACCGACTGCAGCGTCGCGTCGCGGTGATGCCGCTCGGCCTTTCCGACCTCGACGGCAAGCGTTCGTGCTCGATCGATACTGACTCCGCAACCGTGTGCGCCGAGGGCGATGTTGCGCCGGGCACGACCACGGTCAAGGTGCGCCGACTGGACGACGTCGTCGTCGAGCTGGGCCTGCCGCGAATCGACTTCGTGAAGATCGACGTCAACGGCCACGAACGACACGTGATCGCCGGCGCGCGCGCCGTGCTGACCAAGGACCGGCCGATGCTCTCGGTCGCGCTGGCACGGAACGACGCAACTTCGCTGCGCGCCACCGTCGCGCTGCTGCAGGACCTGCACTACGAGCTTTGCGACGAGACGACTTGCATGCCATTCGCCTCGGACGATGAGGTGCTTGCCCAGGGCGGGGACACGGATGGTCCGTTGCACACGCTCGCCGTGCCCGTCGAGAAGCTCGCCGGCCTCCCCGTTCGCCTGCATGCGACCCTGACCGATCTCCAGACCGCACTCGACCTCGTGCACGAAGGCGCGATCCTCGAGCCCGACATCGACACGATCGAAAACGAGTGCGAGCTGCACCACCGCAAGCGCCGCGACGCCGAGGCGCTGTGCACCGTGGCCCGCAACGCAAACGGACCGTGCCTCGACCTCGGCACTTCCCACGGCCGCAGCGCATTCCGGCTCGCCACGAACGTCGGTCCCAACCACACGGTCTACACCGTCAACATGCTGCCCGAGCAAGCCGCGGCGGCGGGCGTCCACGTCACGCACGTGCTGCAGAAGGAGCAGATCGGCGCCTACTGCCGAGAACGCGGCATCGAAAACATCGTGCAGATCTACGCGAACACCGCGGAGTGGACGCCGCCGCCCGAAGTCAGCGATCTTGCCGCTGCCTTCGTCGACGCGTGCCACGACGCCGAAGCGGTGCGTCAGGACTCGCACCTGGCTTGGCAACGGTTGCGCAAGGGCGGCCTATTGCTTTGGCACGACTTCAGCCCCGTGCAACGCCATCGCCATGCGTGGATCAAGACCTCGATGGACGGCGTCGCCGCGTTCTTGCGCGACATCGGTCATCGCGGCCCCGTGCATCATCTTCGTGGATCCTGGATCGGGATGATCCGCAAGGCGCAGTGATGAGGCCGCTGCGCTGGCTCATCGTCTATCCAGAGTACTCGTCGACGCGCGCCGATGAGGAAGAGGCATTCGTGTCGCGGTTGCGGGCCCGTGCAATCGATGCGCGTGCGTTCGGCGTGCCCTGCGAGGGCGGCTGGCTGCCGTTCCACGAACTCGACCGCCGCTATCGCTCGGGCGACCACGCGCTCCACGCAGCCTACCAACGCTTGCTGCGCGAACTCGACGACCGCGACGTCCTGGTTGCAGCCGGCGGCGCGATGCTGCATCCGCACCTGCTCGACCAGATTCAGCAACTGAAGATCCTGATCTGCGCCGACGACCCCGAGAACTCCGAGCACCTCTCGCGCCCGATCGCCGCGCACTTCGACCACTGCTTCGTCGTCAACGCGGCGCATGTCGCCGACTACTCGACTTGGGGCGCAAAGAGCGCGTCCTGGATCCCGCCAGTGCTCCGGCCCGAACGCGTCGATCCATTGCAGACCGAGCGGCGCATCCTCTACGGCTACCGCGAACACGACATCGTGCTCTGTTGCGACCGTTCGTTCGGCATCGGCGACCGCTCCGCGCGCGCAGAACGTCTCGTGTCGGCGTTCCCGCAGGCCCACGTCCGCGGTCGCGGTTGGCCGCTCGGACCGGCAACGCAACGAGAAGTCGTCGAACTCTACGCTCGCAGCAAGATCGGCTGGAACCTCCACCACTCGACGGGTCCTTGCAACACGCGACTCCTCGAGCTGCCCGCGAACGGAGTGCTGCAGATCTGCGACAACCAGCGCTTCCTCGGCCCAATCTTCGAAGTGGACCGCGAGATCGTCGGCTTCGAGACGATCGAGGAGTGCATCGACAAGACTCGCTACTACCTCGCGCACGACGACGAGCGTCGCCGCATCGCGGCGGCCGGACGCACACGCGCGCTCCGCGATTACACCGAAGAACGGATGTGGGATCGCGTGACTGAGAAGGCGCAACAACTCGCCGCACTCCGTGCCGTCCCGACGTCACGAGTCGACGCATCGACTCCGCCTGCGAAGGCCCCGGCGGGACGACGGCCCAAAGTCTGGTTGCTCGCCGACCGGCGCGACTGGGCCTATGACCGTGAAGCGCAGGCAATGAAGCGGCATCTTGAACCGGAGTTCGAGTGCCGTGTTGCCTATGTGCAGGAGAAGACCGACCTCGCGTCGTGGGACTTCGACCTCGTCTGGGTGTTCTTCTGGGGCGAGACCTGGCACCAACAATTCGTGAACGACCCGCGTCGGGTCATCAAGATGGTTGGCAGCCATCGTTGGCAAAACGAGCTGGCCTACGGCCACCTCGATCCATCGACCTTTGCAGAACGGCATCTCGCCGACGCCGGGCACTGCGCGGCGATCTCGGAGCGCCTGCGTTGGCTCGTGCAGACCGTGCGCGAGTGTGACCTTGCTCCCCAGGGCGTCGAGCTCGACGTGTTCACGCCAGCGGGTGACGCGCCAAAGGGAACGCTTCGCGTTGGTTGGGCTGGCAACCGCGCCGACACGTGCAAAGGCTTGGACGACGTTCTGCTGCCGGCGTGCGCTGGACGCTTCGAACTCGAAATCGCAGGCGGCAACGTGCCGCCGTCGGCGATGGCCGACTTCTATCGCGGCCTCGACGTGCTCTGCGTCGCATCAAGCGCCGAAGGCGGGCCGCTTCCATTGCTCGAGGCTCTCGCGTGTGGAGCATTCGTCGTCACGACGGACGTAGGCATCACGCGCGAAGTCCTCCGCCACGGCGACAACGGGCTCATCGTCGCGCGCGATCCAGCTGCATTCAGCGCGGCGCTGCACTGGTGCGAGCACAACCTCGAGTTGCTGCGATCGCGTCGTCACGAGCGTGCCGCATATCTGGCGGCGATCCGGAATTGGCAGCAAGCGTGCGCTGTGCGCGCCAAGACGCTGCGCGATGCGATGGCACGACTCCAACCTGCCGCATCGCCCGCAGTATCGGCCCTCGCAACGCCGCAGCCAGTCGCTGTCACTGCCCACTTCGTCGACGGCACGACGCCATCCACCGCAGCAACATCGAACACGACGGCTCTGGCCAGGCGAGAAGGCGAAGCCACCGCCCCACCACCCTCGCTCTTCGACGCGCTAAACGCTACCTACCACGACCATCTGAGCGCGGTCAGCGGCGCCGATGAGCAGACCTACCGCGCCGCGAGCGCCTACTATCGAGCCGAGCTATCGGCCGTGCTGCCAAAGGCGCGCGACGCGCGCATCGCCGAGGTCGGCTGCGGCTTTGGTCACTTGCTGCGGTTCCTGGCCGAGCGCGGCTACCACGACCTCACTGCGTGCGACCTCGATCCACAGTTGGCTGCCGCCACCGAGCGGCGCCTCGCCATGCGAGCGAAGGTCGTGCACTGCGAAGCGCGTGCGTTCCTTCTCGACCACCCCGGCAAGTTCGACCTCGTGCTGGCCTTCGATCTGCTCGAGCACTTTGACCTCGAAGGGGCCTTTGCATTCGCAGCAGCGGCGAAGGCAGCGCTGAGGCCCGGCGGAGTCGCAGTGTTTCGCACTCCAAACATGGCCAGCGTCCTCGGCGGTTACTCGCGCTTCATGGACCTGACGCACCGCATCGGCTTCACCGAGCAGAGCGCCGGACAGTTGCTGCGCGCCGCAGGCTTGGTGGACATCAGCGTGCTGCATCCACAGCACGAGCCGGGACCCTTGCGGGACGCGCAGGCGCAGAACCAGAAGCTGCACGAGCAGTTGTTCGCGCAGCAGGACCGAACGCGCCCCACGTGCTTCGACAAGAACCTCGTGATCGCCGCACGCGCGCCCCGAGAATCCATCCGCGACAGCTCGCCGCGCGGGCACGCAGCGGGAGTTGCACGATGACTCGATCGACCCGCTTTTGCGTGACGCTCGACGTCGAACGCGACTACGGCAAGGGCTGGGCGACGCCGCCTGCCAAGACCTTTCGCAGCATCGTCGATGCGTTGCCGAGACGCTTCGCGCCGCTCTGCAATCTCCACGGCATCCGTCCGACCTACCTCGTCAGCGCCGAAGCAATGCTCGACATCGAGGCCGTTGCCGCGTTGCGTGCGCTCACGGACTGCGAGCTCGGCGCTCACTTGCACGCGGAATACCTGCCCCCAGGTCCGCGTCCTTCGACTTGGTCGGATCCAACGCTGCGCATCTCTACGATGCAGCGTGACCTGCAGCCACAAGACGAACGCCAGCGCCTCGCGACGTTGACGCAGTTGTTCGCGCAGCAGTTCGGCGCGCGGCCGACCAGCTTTCGCGCCGGTCGCTTTGGCGCGGGTCCACGCACTGGCGCCTTCCTGCAAGAACTCGGCTACGTAGTCGATTCTTCCGTGACGCCGGGCATCGCTTGGAACGGCAACGATGGGGCCGCGGGCCCTGACTGGCGCGGCCTGCCGTTGTCGCCTTGGCGCGTGCACAGAAATGGGGACCTGCGCATCGCTGGCGATAGCGCTTTGTTCGAGATCCCAATCACCATCGCGGCTCCTGAGCGCGTCGGTCGTGCAGGCAGCGAGCCGATTTGGCTGCGGCCGTGGTACAGCGAGCGCGCAGCGATGCTGGCGCTGCTGGAAACCGCAGCGCGCGATGAAGACCGCGGCATGCCGTGGCGAACGCTCTGCATGATGTTCCATTCGATGGAGTTGGTCGCAGGAGCGTCGCCTTACGCCCAGACAGATGGAGAAGTGGACCGCGTTCTCGCGGACCTCGATGCCGTGTTTGCGCGCGCACGAGAACTTGGCTTTTCCCCGGCGACGTTGACGGAAGCGGCGGAATCGCTCGCTCGCGACGACGACGACGCCGTCCGTTCGCGTGCGACGCGCGTCGATCTCGCAACGTGGAACCCCGACCGCAACCAGTGGCGCGCGTTCCCGCCATCGGTGGACCCTGCGCCGACACTCGCCGCGCACGCCACACAGCCGTGGTTCCTCTACAGCATCGAGCAACGCCACGACCGCTGGGACAACTGCCTCGGCTACAGCTGGATTCACGAGAACGCAGCGGCGGACGGGCCCATCCTCGACATCGGTTGCGGCCCTGGCGTCAACTTGCAGTGGCTCGCGCGCAACGGGCGGCACTTGCTCCACGGTTGCGATCTCGATGACAAAGCAGTGGCGGCAGGCCGCGAACTGGCGACCGCCACGGGCGCCGATATCCACCTGTTCCACGACGACGGCCGCACGCTGGAATGCGTTGCGCATCGCAAACACGCGGCCATCGCCGCGATGAACTGGATTCAACTCGTCGACGGATTCCAGCTCGACCTGTTCTTGGACCGGGTCACGGCGCGGCTCGAAGCCGGCGGTCTCTTGTTGCTCGACTATGTCGATGAGTCGTACGGGCACGACCCGCGCTCGCGCTGGCTCACGTCGGACTGGAGCAAGCCCGAGGACCAGCGGCGTCCAAGTGAGTATCGCACGCGCTACTCGCCTGCCGTGCTCACGGACGCGCTGCGGCGCCGCGGTTTCGTCGTGGAACGGCACTGGCGCATCGACGGGCCGGTGCCACGCGGCGTGCTGGGTTGCCGATTTCAGAGCCCGCGGGTGCCGCGCGTCGTCTACGTCGTCGACGCGAAGGGCTGGGCGCACGACAGGAAGGCAAAGAACCTCTGCCGCGCGCTCACCGGGCGCTACGAGGGACGCATCGTCTACCAGGACGCACTGACGCGACAAGACCTCGACGACGCGGACTTGGTGGTCGTGTTCTACTGGCGGCAATTGCAGTCGCTCGAGCGGCTCGCAGAGCCGTTGTCGCGCCTGCGCGGAAAGTTGCTGATGGGAGTGTGCTCACACAACGAACTCGAAGGCGAGCATCGCAGCCCTGGCCTCGCGGCACTGCGACGTCTGCCGCGGTTCGTGTTCACGCACAGCGCGCTGCTCGAGCGCGAAGTGCGGCCGCTCGTCGGCGGCACATCCTGGTGCCTGCCAAATGGCGTCGACGCCTCGTTCTTCACGCCCGATGCGGCAAAGCGCGAGCGCCGCGAAGGCGAGCCGCTCGTAGTCGGCTGGGCCGGGAGCGTCGCCAACTTCGGCGCTGAGATGCGTGGGCTTCCGACTGTGATCCAGCCAGCGTGCGATGCATTGGCGGGAGTCGAGTTGCGGATCGCCGCGCGCGAAGACCAACTGCGCACAGAGGTCGAGATGCGCGACTTCTACCGATCGCTGGACGTCTACCTCTGTGCAAGCCGCGTCGAAGGCACACCCAATCCATGCCTCGAAGCGGCGGCCTGCGGCGTGCCTGTCTTGAGCACCGCCGTCGGCAACATGCCAGAGCTGATCGAAAACGGCGAGAACGGCTATCTGCTGGCACGCACGTCGGAGGCCTTTCAGAAGGCGCTCGCCGCGCTCCGCGACGATGAGCAGACTCAGGCGCGCATGGGGACCAAGGCTCGGGAGCGCATCAAACGGGATTGGGACTGGAGCGCACGCTGTGAAGGTTATGCACGCATGTTCGACGCAGCCCTCGCGGCGCCGAGCGGCGAAGTCGAGGCCCGCTCGTCTGTGGCGCGCGGGCTGCAAGCCTTGCTGCGCAGCGATCGCGCCGGCGCCGTGAACGCGTTCCGCGCGGCCCTCGACGCCCACGCCGACTGCGCGCTCGCGCATGCACACCTCGCGAGCCTTTGCTGGGACGAGGGCACCCACGAGGGTGCATTGACTGCGTTGGGGCACCAGCGCATGGCCATTTCTTTGGGCCGCGGCGATGACGCCGTCCGCACGGTGCTCGCTGGCCTGCTTGGACGCCAAGGCAGAGCCGACCTGGCTGCGGCTCTGACCGCAGCGACCTGATCACCGCTGCAGGTGCGGCGCAACGACCTGCGCCGAACAGGCGTCGGCACGCGCATCCGCGACCTTGCGCACCGACCGCGGCGCCCATCCCGCAGCCCGCGCGGATTTCTCCGTGCGCTTGCCCCCTCCGTGCGTCGCTTCTGTATGTGCATCGCACGACTTCTCTGCGTCCTGCTGTTCGTGACTCAGGCCATCGCCCAAACCGTGCGGTGGAACCTGCCGCCGCTTGGCGCGGCCGAGTATCGACGCACTCTGCGGGAACGGTCCGTGACCGCCGAGAGCCCCGACAAGGCCAAGGCCGCGGCGGCCAACGATGCGATTCCGCCCGCCTTCTTGGCCGATCTTGCGCCCGGTCCGCTGTTGTGCGAAGGCGAACTCGACGACCTTGCGCAACGCATCACGACGCCGGTGCGCGACCTGCGCGACGTCCTGCGCGCGATCGCGTTCGATCTATCGGAGTCAGGCTCCGGCAACTGGAAGTTCCCGCGCATGGTCCCCCTCGGTGATCTCGTCGTCACTGGCAGCATCAGCGCGAGAGACGCAGCGGGAGCGCAGCAGATGAAACTGACGATCCAACGCCGAGCCGCCACGCCCTTGCCAGACGATCCCAAGAGCGGTTGCTACGAGCCGTCGACGATGTTTGCGTTTGAAGCGCGCGGTTCGATCGACCTGCGACGCAAGGTCGACACAACGCGCGGGCTCGTCGTTTCATTCGCCGCGACGCTGTCGCTGCTGGTGCAAGAGGACAAGAGGCGCATACGACGCATCGAGATCGAGGACGCTTGGGAGCTCGTCGCGGTCCGCGAAAACCAGGACGCGGACTTCCGCAAGCGCGTCGCCGACTCGGTGCGAAGGGGATCTGCTTGGGTGCGCGAACAACTCGCCGACGAAGCCGCGACGTGGGCCCGCGACAAGAAGGAAGAGTCGTTCACCTTCGGCAGCGGACGACTCGCCCTCGCTGCGCTGACCCTGCTCCATGCCGAAGTGCCCGCGGACGACCCCGTGCTGGCAGAGGCGCTGGCCATGCTGCGCACGCGCAAGATGACCGACAGCTACTCGCTGGCGACTGCATTGATGACGATGGCGCAACGGCACGCCCCACCGCGCGAGGCCGAGATGGTGCGTTCGGGGACTGTCGTGCGCCGTGCAGCGCGGACCTTGCCAGAACCCGACCGCATTCTCGCTCAGAAGTGGCTCGACAGGCTGCTCATGAATCGCGACACGAGAGTCGACCCGGAGCGGACGCTGCGTTTCGACTATGACGGCGGCAAACGCTTCGACAACTCTGTCTCACAGTACGGGCTGCTGGGCCTCGACGCCGCGCAGCTTTGCGGTCTGCAGATCTCCGACGCGACATGGGCCGCATCGGCCGACCACTTCCTCTCCGTGCAGTGTCCGCCATCGGGCGGTTCGTCGGAGTTGGCCATCGTCACGCACCGCGACCTCGCGCTTGCCGCGGGCAAGGAGCCAAAGCCCCGCACGCTGCGCGTCCCATCGCGCGGCTTCTCGTATCAGGAGCCGGGCGAACCGCCGTACGGCAGCCTGACCGCCGCCAGCCTGTCCGGGATGATCGTCGCGCGCGCGGGCATGCTCGGCATTGAACGCGCGCCCAAGCGGGGCTTGCGCGAACTCGACGCGGCGATCGACGCGGCCTTCGCCTGGCTCGGCCGCGAGTTCACCACTCGCGGCAATCCGGGCTTCGTCGGCAAGGCTGACAAGCATTGGCATTACTGGCTCTACAGCCTCGAACGCGCTTGCGAACTCGCCGGCGTCTCCCGCCTCTGTGGCCGTGACTGGTACTACGAAGGCGCGATGAGTCTGTTCGCGCAGCAGCAGAAGTCCGGCGCCTTCAAAGCCGGCTCGGGCGAGACGATGGCAATCGAGGCAACCTGCTTTGCCGTGCTATTCCTCAAGAAGTCGACGCTGCCAGCGATCACGGGCAGGTGAAGCCATCACCAGCAGTTTGCGAGGTCGAACAGCAGACCGATGCCAGCCCCGATCGCGATGTTCTTGCCACTCGCACGGCATCCCGAGCTGAACGCGCCGATCGTCGCGCCAGTCACGGTGTAAGTCGGGAATCTCGAACCAGAGGGACGCGCGTAGCCGCTGTAGTAGACCGGGTTGCCGTAGTAGTCGTAGCCGTAGCCAACTGGCGCGACGTAGCGATCGACGTAGACGGGTTGAGCGAGCGGCATAGGTTGCGTCGCGGGGACGGTAGCGACATTCCAGTCCACGCCCGCTTCGTAGGCGGCGCGGCGATTTTCGGCGGTCTCGCGCAACCATGCCCCACTGGCGTCGTCGTTGGTCGACAGCCGCGGCACGGAAGCCTCGCCTTCGACTCTGGGCGAAAGCGCGGGCGCAAACGGCGCCGTCTCCTGCCCCTGACCAGGACGCCGAAGTGGCGCAGACTCACCACGCTCTCGGCTGGTTTCATCTTGAAGCCACTGCTGCGTCACGGACTCGTCGGCCACCGCCTGTGCGCGGGGCGCAAGCTCGAGTTGCGCGGCGCGCGGCATCGGCGCTTGCACCCGCGGCAGTGTCGCGCCGGCGCAGGCGGCCATCAGCATTGCGAAGAGCAGCAAGTAGGTGCGCATTGTCGACTCCGTTCGGTGCTTCACTTGTTCCAACTCAAGCGCACGACGAAGTCGGACGCCCGTGACTGGCGTGAGATCGCCTCGAAATTGGACGTTCCGCCTGACGGCAGCAACAGCACCTGACGGTTGGTCTCGTCCGGCAACTGCTGGCGCTGGCTGTCGAGAAATGATGCCTGCACGAGGATCGATATCGGCTCATCGTCGATGTTGCGGATCGGGACGACGATGCGCAAAAAGTCCCCCTGCGGCGTGCGTTCGACCAGCGGCCGTCCTGCGCGCACGACGGCTTGCAGCGTGGCGTCCGCAACGACAACCTGCGCGGCGGATTCGGCATCGTCCTCGATCGCAAAGGCTGGGTAGGGCGGAGCGCTGCACGCAAGCAGCAGCAGCGGGAATGCAATCGTCAGCAGGGTTGGCTTCATGGTTTGGATCTCGGGAAACGGTCCATGCGCGGCAGGGACCGAAACATGCAGTAGCTCTCGGCTCCCTCTCGTGTGGTCACGACGAAGGTCTGCGTCAGTTCAGGAATGACCTGGCCATTCGACGAGTGGAAGTCGATGCGAATCGTGTGCTCGCCCGGCGCGACATCAAAAGTCGCCGCCTGCACCGTCGACGGCAGCGTGGCCCAGTGTCGCGTGTCGGCGCGCGTCGACGTGAGCGCCGCCAGGACGAGCAGGCCAGCGCCAACCAGCGCCTTGTCACGCGCACCGGTCGAGCTGCTGTCGCCTGCCGCGAGATAGAGCGCTCCGATCCCAGCCGCGCGCGTCACCGACTTGAACACGGCCTTGCCCTGGCGAATGCCCTCCATCTCGGTGCCGCCGCGTGTGCGAGCCTGATAATCGACATCGGCGAGCGTCCAAGTCGGACCGCGTGACTCGCCGTCGATCCAGACTTGCGCATGGTGCGCATCGCTCCATCGCGGGCGGAAGCGAGCAAGCTCACCCTCGCCGCCCGCCGCGAACTTCTCTGGCCCCATGCCGACTTCGGCAAGCACCACGAGATTGCCGCCAAGCGGCGACGCGAGCAGCGGATTGCCTACCTCGCCACGCGAACCATGACCGCGCGAGAAGACGTCGGCCTGCTTGGCTTCTTTGAAGAAATCCTCAGCGTCCGCCGGAGTTCCCATCGCGCGACTCATACGACCCGCGAGCCAGAACAGCAGCGTGAAGTCCGCTTGGAACTTCTCGTCGCCTGACTCAGCGTCCGCAAGGATCCCCTTCTTGAAGGCGGCGCGCGCATTGTCGGGCTCGCCTTTCATCAAGTAGCACATCCCGAGGTAGTAGGCGTTCATCGCCTTCTCGTAGGGATCGCCGGTGTAGCCCTTGCTGCTCTCGCTGCCGACGATGGCCTTGAACTCCTCGCCACCGCTCGTCTGCCAGTTGCCCATGATGCGCGCTGCCGCGCCGAAGTGCTGCCATGCTGCATCGACATCGCCTTGCAGCAGCTCGCATTGCGCAAGCACGTTGAGCACGAGCGCCTGGTTCTCGACCGGGCCGGTGGTCGCCTCCTTGCGCGCAAAGTCCGCGACGACGCCCAACTCACCCTGGGTGAATCTGCTCATCGGAATCGCCGGCTGCGACACGCTGCAGGAGCCAAGCGTGGCGAGGAGCAGCAGCAGGAAGGCGCGCAAGTGCATCGGACTCAGCGCGTGATGACGCTCTTCTCGGACTCGAACTTGGTCTCGTAGTCGTTCGTCCACATCAGGCGTGACGTTTCGAGATCCGTGAGCTCGAAGGTGACGAGGTAGTAAGCGCTCTTGAGCTTGCCTGACTGCTGCACGCGGTCCTGGATCACGCCCTTCAGCACGTAATCGGAGCCGAGAACGCCGCCCTTCATCCCCTCGTTCTGGGTGACCGCGCCTGCGCGCTTGGCCTCGCGTTCCTTGCGCACTGCGTCGAGTCCATCGGCGCTGCGATCGAGGACGACGATCTTGTTGCCGAGGGCCTTGAACAGTTCCGTGCGCAGCTTGTTGAGGATGATGGTGCGATTGATGACGTCGGCGGACTCGTTCTTCAGTTCGGTGATGTGGAAGGTGACCGTCTGGCCGTCGGCCTGAGAGGTGAGCACGCCTGCCGCGCGGATGTCATCGGACATCTTCTTGGCCATCGTCCGGATGTCCTGGCTCTGCAGGACCGCGCCACCAACCGCATCCGGGCTGTCAGGATCGACGCGCCGGTCGATCGTTCCGACGCAGGCGGCAAGCAAGGTTGTCGAGAGGATTGCGAATAGGGCGGTCGTGCGCATGAGCAGTGTCGATTGGCAAGTCGGTTGTGCGGGGTCCGTCGCGGCTCGCTGCCGGAAGAAGGCGGCGCGCAGCGCAGTCGGCGGTCCGCTGTTGTTAGCGCATGGGGACAGCCGATGCCAACGACAGCGCCCCGGCCATTGCGGGCATCAGCGAATCGCGAAGCCAACAGCCCCGGTCGCCTCCAGCGACGTCGTCTCCACGGAGAGGACTGTCGCCAGCGCTGGTCCCCGGCGCAGGGCAACCAGGAATGCCTCCACGGCGTCGTCCTCGCCCTCGGCCTCGCCGACAACGCTCCCACCGGTGGCGTTGCGCACGAATCCGGCGACGCCAACAGCCTCCGCAGATCGCTGCGCAAAACGCCGGTAGCCAACGCCCTGCACGCGACCGACGACTAGAAACGCGACGCGCCTCACTGGCCCGGGTCCATGCGGGCGCGGCCGCCATCCAGAGTCACACGGCACTGACGCATCAGGTCGATGCCAAGCACACCGTGCACCGGAAACGATCCAACTGCGACGCGGGTGACGATCGGCAGCGCGACGCCGACGAAGCGCACCTGCGACACCGCGATCTCGAGGTTGCGCGCCTCGCGCACAGAAACGCCACCGCCTCCCGCAGTCCGCACCCGACGATAGCCCGGCACGGCGCGCGACTCACCGCCAGGCAACCTGATGAGTCCCTGCGGGGTCATGCTGCTGTGGCTCGCGCCAGTGTCGAGAACGAACCACAAGCGCTCGCCTTCGATCAGCACCGGCACGAGGCAGCGACCTTCACTGCGAACGCACTGCACGCTCGTCTCCGGCGTCAATCCGCGCGGCATCTCGAGCACGAGGCTCTTGCGCACGGGATCGAGCGTCATGCGGAACAGCCCGAGGAGATCGAGGCCGAGAACGCCGATCGGCGGCCGATCCGGGCCGCCGTACAAGTCGCGCATCGCCAACCGTTCGTCATCGACGATGAGCGCGGGCACGGGACCGAACCAGACGTCGCCGACCGCGAACTGTTCGAGCACCCCGATGGATGCAGCGACTTGACGGCCTGCCCCGTCTGGGATCGTGCCGATGTCCGTCACTGCTCGCGCATCAGCCTCGTCGGCCAGCGAGCGCGCGATGGTTGTCATCGACGATCCGGTGTCTACCGCGAAGGCGCGACGCAGTTCTCCGAGCGAACATGCGAACTCCGGCAGCGCGCCTTCGAGCAGCGGGTGCTCGGTCACCAATGGGCCGGTCTGCTTGCGTCGGAACGGCAGTTCGCGCGCAACCGCCAGCAATGCGCGGCGTCGGGTCGTTGCCGCGTCGATCGCGCCCGCGAGCAAGGGCGCTACCGAGTCGCCGTAGCGCCCGGCCGAGAACAGTTGATCGCCGAGTCGCCCCCGAGCCTCCGCCACGGTCCACCCCGCGCGCTCCGGGTTGGCAGCAACTTCGCGCCACGCCGCGATGGCAAGGTCGTCGCGCCACAGCAAGTCGTGAACTGAGGCGAGGCAGACTGCGAGGGATCCGTCCTGCGGATGCCGACGTCGGCCACGCGCCACCGCGGTCTCCGCGCCCTCGATGTCACCGCCAGCGAGCGCGTCCAGCGCTTCGCGAACGTAGTGCTCGGCGGCACGCGGGGCGACCGTTCCACACGCACCTGCGGCGATCCCTGCGGCAATCCCGCATGCCATCGCAGTCGCGCGCAACGCGCCGCCACGCCCAAGGTCCGACGCTGCGCGGGGCATCGTCGTCAGTTCGTCGCGATCGTCACCGTTCGCGACGATCCAGCACGAACACCCTGATTGCCGGCTCCGAGGCTCTGCCAAAACGTGCTCAGCTCGCCGTAGTAGTTGGCGCCTGCGTAACCGCCGACATCGACGCGCCACGCGGCGACGGTGAGCGTCCACGTGCGCCCCGCGATCAACGGCGACTGCGCATCCGCTGGCAACGCGACAAACGCAAACTCCAGAGCCGTCGCTGGCACCACTGCCGTCCACGTCCGCTCGTCCACGCCTTCACTGCGAAGATCGAGTTGCACGTAGGTCGCGCCAGTGGGCGCCGAGAACTGCACCGTGAAGCCGCTCGCCGGCACGATCTGGCCGTCGGTGGGCGACACAATGTCCGGCATGGCGAGCATCGAGAACACTTCGCTGCCAGCGTTCTTCAGGCGCAATAACAGTCGCTGCCCCTGTGCCGTGGTCGGACCGCTCGACGATGCCCGCAGCGCGACGAGCCATGCGCCGCCCTCGAATGGACCAGCAAGCTCTGGCAACGTGAACGTCAGGTCGTTGCCAATGACGGTCATGTTGCCAGCGATGTCGCGCGCAAGTTCGACGACGCGTCCCGATGGTTGCTGGAACGAAAGGTCGAAGCGAAGGTCCGAGGTCGCGAAGGACGCGTCGAAGCCGGCAAGCGCGCCCACGGCCGGGAAGGACGCGGTCGCAGCGTGGTCGATCGGCAGGTCGTGTGCTTGCGCACTTCCTTCCGCGATCTCAAGGTCGATCAGCGCGCCGACGCTGGTCAGCGTGAAGGCGCCACTGATGGAAGTGCCTTCAGCGACCGTCACGTTGCCGAGCGGTTGCGCGACTCCGGCGCCGTAATCGCCAAACTGAAGCACGCCGCCAAGACGGACCGGCATGCGCGGCGGGCTCGCGGCTCCCTGCATGCGCGAACGGAACCACTCGCTCAGATCCAAGGGCCGCGAGGCGAACACGACTTGTTCACGCGCAGGATCAGCGCCGACCAAGGAGCCTTTCACGACGCCGTGGCGATCGAAGGCGCCCGGCGCGATTTTCTGTTCGCGCACGAGTGGCAGTTCGACGCGATTGCCGGATGCCCCTTCGAAGCTGAAGGCGCTCGTCGTCGATGCTGCGCCAACCGTCGTCCGCAGAGTTGCGGTGAGGCGATCGAACGTGGTTCGGTCAGCGACGATCACGCCGCTTTCTCGCGTGAGACCGAGCGAGCCCTCGTTTGCGACCCGACCTCGGACGATCGCCGCGCCTTGTGCCGGGCCACCATTCTCGACATCAAGGGCGAGCAGGCGCGTGCTGCGGTTGTCGGAGGCAATCGAGCGATCCGACAGGTAGTAGCGGCTGGAGATCACGCGAGCGCCGGCGTCCAGGAACGACAGGATCTCCGCCGTCGTGACCGAAGTGCCGGAGAGCGGCGCCGTCACCGTGGTGCCGAACCAGCCGGCAGGCATGTCCTCCAACGTGCACTGGCCGACAGAATCCGTATATGCCGAACTCGTGGCGGCTTGCAGCCCTCCGCTCATCGCGATCGGAATCGAAGAGACCGGGCGACCGCGGCGGATGATCTGCGCGCGCACGTTGCCGACCGGCATCGTCTCCAACGTCAGATCGCCGAGATCGACGTTCACTCCCGCACCGAGAGGTCCCGTCGCGCCGGTGGCAACGATGGGCAACCATGAGCCACCGCCCATGATCTCGAACGCGACGTCGCGCGTTGCGCCCGCGGCGTCGATGCCCGCGACCACCGTCTCGAAGCGACCATCCGTTCCGGTGTTCGCCATCGCGCTGTCGACGCGAACGAGCGCGGAAAGGATAGGTCGATCGTCGGCATCGAGGACCCGGCCGCGCACAGTCGCCGACGTGGTGGCCACTGCGTAGACATGCAGGCCGCCGGTCGCGATGCCGTTGGCCAACTGGATCGAACCGCCTGATCCAGCAGCCGCGCCAACAACCTGTTGCCACTGCCCCGTCACCGGTTCGAGGCGGAAGAGCACGCAGTTGCCAGTGCCGAGAGCAAGTTCATCAGGAACGATCAGCGCCGCCGCCGGCGCGAAGGTCGCCGTCGGCGGATCGACCCAGAAGGATCGCGTGCACAACCACGAGCCGGCTGGGGCCGCTGGCAGCGGCGACGGCAGGCGTTCGCGCGCGAGCTCGCCGATTCGCAACTGGACCGAGGCGTTGCCGCCATCGCTCACGAAGGTGCCGGCAGCGAGCCGAAGGACCGCGCCCGAGTTCGCAGTGTCATCGAGATCGGTCGCCGGCAACGCTGCTCCAGTGCCGACCGTCAACGAAACGCTCGCGCTCGTGTCTGGCAGATAGATCGCGTCAGGCAGGTCCGGACCTTGGACAGCAGCCTCGAACGCGAGCGACACGAGACGATCCGTGTCCTTCGCGGAGGCGTTGCTCGCGTCGACGCGCACGAGTCGGGTGCCGCGGCGATCGCCGTAGAGCTCGGCCCTGCCCGTGCGGCCAGTCACCCCGACGCCGTCCGCGACGCGCACCACCGCGCCACTGACGCCCAGCCCCTGGTTGTCGCGCACGGTGGCCTTGCACGTTCCCGCTGGCAACACGGGAAAGGATGGCCCGATGTCGCTGCCGCTGCCGGTGCACGCGACCAGCACAGCCAGCGAAGCGCAGATCCAATGGCCGCGGCCAGGTCGAGCTTGGTTCATCGTGCGCGTCTCATCATGCGGTCCGGATCGGGCGGAATCGCCACCCTGCTCTTTGCGCCGTCCGCGCCGATGCTGCGCACGCCGACGACGAGCTCGTCGAGCGCGAGCCCAGGCAACAACGCACGACGGCGACCTCTCTCGTCGCCACGCATCCTCGCGTCCTTCGACGCGACGACACCTTCCCAGTCGGGCGCGGTCGTCGCCCGCCAGACGAACTCGCAATCAGCCGCATCGGGCGGCAGTGCGAACTCGATCTCGGTGTCGTAGGCGGTGCGCGACGCGCTCGCTGTGCGAACGACGGGCATGCGCGGCGCTGCGGCGAGTTCGCACAGCGTCGCCGCGACGACACGCGCGACTCCGGCGACATACGCAAAGTCGACGAAGTCCGGCAGGTCCCCGTAAGGCTTGCCATCGCGTTCGACGAGATCCTGGTGCTGACGCGAGTAGTCCTCGCGCGGCTCGGTGAGCCTCACAGCCGGCGCGCCGGCCTCGTGGAAAGAACGATGGTCGCCGCCGCGGCCGAACCGATCGCCGCGGAATACGAGCTGGACCTTTGGCGTCAGCGAATGCGCGTGCGCGGCATGCACGAGCGCACGCGCGAGGCTGCGGCCCTGGCCGTCATTGCCGTCCTGCCCGTAGCTGAAGCAGCGCACGACGCCGTCGCGCCGCGCGCCATCCATCCCGAGCGTGTTCCCGACGATGTCGCAGCCGATCATGCCGTCGATCACGACGTCGGTCTTGGCGAGTGTCTCAGCGCACAACTTGCTGCCCACGAGGCCCTGCTCTTCGCCGTCGAATGCGCAAAACATGATCGTGGCGGCAAAGGTCTCGGCGCACAGCAGGCGGCAAGCCTCGAGAGCCACCGCGGTGCCCGACGCGTCGTCGTTGGCGCCCGGCGCAGCACGCTTGCCATCGGCACCGTCGCTGTTGCGCGAGTCGTAGTGGCCACCAATCACGTAGACGCGTGATGCATCTGTCGTGCCCGGCAACGTCGCCATCACGTTGACGACGTCGACCTCGTTCGGCATGCCCTCGCGCGCGACTTGAACTCGCCCTTGTTGCGTCTCGACCTTCAGGCGGCCACCGCTCAGCTCGACCAGCGAAGCAAAGCGAGCCTCTACGTAGCGACGCGCCGCGCCCGTGCCTTCGGCTTCACTGTCGTTGCGCGACAACACATGCCGCGTTCCAAATGCGCAGAGGTCGCGAACCGTGCGTTCGACCTCGGTTTTCGACGCGCCCGCGACGATCCGGGCGACACGCGCACCGATCGTTTCCGTGCGCGGCTTGTCCTGCGCGCACAGCGCCGAGACGACGAGCAGCGTCAGCACGCCACGCGCTTTCATGCGAGCAGATCCGCGCCGTCCATGCCGTCCGCGCGTCGCAGACCGACGAGCGGCAGCAGCGTGGTTGCGATATCGCAAAGCCTGCCGCCCGCGCGCAGGTGGCGTCCGCTTGCGCCGCTCCCAGCGATCAAGAACGGCACCGGATTGAGCGTGTGTGCCGTGTGCGGTTCGCCGGTGAGCGGGTCGATCATCATCTCGACGTTGCCATGGTCGGCGGTGATCGCGACGGTGCCGCCCTTCTTCAGGACCGCTGGCACGATGCGCGACAGCGCGGCGTCGATCGCAGAAACCGCGTGCACTGCCGCGGGGATCAGACCCGTGTGCCCGACCATGTCCGCATTGGCGAAGTTGAGGATCGTCACATCCGGTGAGTTCTTGCCCGCGAACTCAGCGAGCAGCTTCTCGGTCACCAGCGGCGCCGACATCTCCGGCTGGAGGTCGTAGGTCGCGACTTTCGGGCTCGGCACCAGGATGCGACGCTCGCCTGGATACTCCTTCTCTTCACCGCCGGAGAAGAAGAAGGTGACGTGGGCATACTTCTCGGTCTCGGCGATGCGCAACTGCGACCAGCCCGCGTTGCTCACGACCTCCGGGAAGATGCCCTTCAGGTTCTGCGGCCGAAAGGCAACCGCGCACGGGAAGTCCTCGCGGTAGCGCGTCATCGTCGCAAAGTGCACTTGCGGGAACGAAGCGCGCGCAAAGCCCGTGAACTCGCGGCTCGTGAATGCCTCGGTCAGCTGCCGTGCACGATCTGCGCGGAAGTTGAAGAACAGCACCGCGTCATTGGCACGCACACGGCCCTTGTCCGGCGACCCGATCGTGGTCGGCAGCACGAACTCGTCCCCTTCGTTGCGCGCGTAGGACTGCGCAATCGCCGCCTGCGCGGTCGTCGCCGTCAGGCCCGCGCCGATCGTCAGCGCGTCGTAGGCCTTTTGCACTCGCTCCCACCGCTTGTCGCGATCCATCGCGTAGTAGCGACCGATGACGGTCGCGATGCGTCCGACGCCAAGGGCTTGCATCCAGCCTTCGACCAGCTCGACGTACTTTTGCGCCGAACGCGGCGGCGTGTCGCGGCCATCGAGGAAGGCATGCAACAGGACGCGATCGCCGGTGAGCCCGTTCTGCTTGCACATCGCGAGCAGCGCCTTCAGGTGCTGGTCGCTGCTGTGCACTCCACCGTCCGACACGAGTCCGAACAGATGCAGCTGTCCGTTGCCGTTCTTGGCATGCGCGATCGCGCCAGTCAGCGCGGCGTTGTTCTGGAACTCGCCGTCGCGAATCGCCTTGTCGATGCGCGTGATCTCCTGGTAGACGACGCGGCCGGCGCCGATGTT
>SXGT01886022.1_pt1 | contig 30393 bp, 22 predicted proteins | sample 3176221 | NCBI WGS metagenome assembly SXGT01 (sample SAMN11356862, study PRJNA531348) | freshwater metagenome | isolation source: freshwater sample F1-120 | place: China: Fuxian Lake, Yuxi | collected 2017-12-25 | reverse complement strand
ACTGAATCGCAAACTTGTTGAGACGGTGAAGGGACACTTCGCCCAGAAGTCGACGGCCGAACTCCAAGACATCGCACGAGTCCGAGATCTTGAGCGCTGGTCCGAAGAAGCGTTCGCCGCGGCCGAAGAGGTGCTGGCCGACCGCGCTGCCGGGCGCGCGAAGGAGCCGCGCGTCCCGGTGAAGGACACACCTCCGCCTTCGCCGGGCGAGAGCCTCCGTGAGTTGGTTCCCGTTCTCGGCTTCCTCGCCGGGGGTCTGTTCGGGGGCATGTTGGGGCGTGCTCTCGTCCGCGCCGCGGACGAGATTCCCAACCGGCCGGTGGCGTTCGGCTCCGACCTCGCGTGGCTCGCGGTCGAAACGAACGACACGCGGGCCGTCGCCGTCGCCCTCGGCCTGCACCGGGTCTAGCAAGCACTGTGGGAAGAAGGAACCGCGGCGGCTTACAAGTCGAGGGTGTTCGTCACACCGCCGCTCGGCGACTGGACGCTCGCGGTGAGTGCAGCGCTGTTTCCGCCGGATCGGATCGAGACGTTTGCCAAGCCGCTCGTTCAGGAGCTGAGCGGGCACTTCCGAGACGCGCAGTATTTCTGCACGCACAAGGACGCGAAATTGCACGCCTGGGCGCGCGCACAAAAGGGCAAGTTCGTGCGCGGCTACGCGCGGGATGAGCGAAGCACTCCGACGGTCTGGAGCGAGGGACCGCAGACGAAGACTGAGCGCGCGCTCGGGTTCCGGTTCACCGACGCGCCGGGCGCGCCGCCCGCGCCCCCGCACCCCGAAGACGTGGCGATCGTTGACGAGAGTTGTGTGTTCAAACTTGCGGCCCTCTGGAGCGTCGATCCGAGCGCCCTGGACGAGCACTTCGCGGAACCGGTTGCCGGTCTGATCGGCGAGTTCCCACTCGCCAAAGCCTGACGTTCGCGATCTAACCCAAAGGTGTACTGTGTTCCTCAACCTCGCGCTCGCGCTGGCCGCGGCTCCTGATGCCGACCTGCTCTCCGACAAGGTCGCGGTGCGGCTGATCGTGCCGGCGTATGTATTCCCCAGCACCGTCGCGGGGTCTGCCGAGAAGAAGTACTGGGACGCGCTCATCGCTGCGGCTTCGCCGGAGTGCCCGATTGTCGCGATCATCAACCCGGCCAGCGGGCCAATCGACCGCGCCACGCCGGAGATGGAGCCGGCTCACGTCAAGGCGTACACCGATCTGATCACGCGAGTCGCGAAAGAGAACAAGCACCTGCGGTTCGTCATGTACGTCCCGCTCGCGAACAACAAGACCAAGCAGATCGACGGGCAGGCCGAGTACGTGGTGCGGACCGACGCCACCGACGACATCGACGCCTGGCTGAACACTACCCGCCGGACAAGCACCCGAACCTGATCGGGTTCTTCCTCGACGAACACCCGGCGTTCGACAACGAGCAACTTGCCGTGGCGCGTAAGGTGCGCCACTACGCCGCGAAGAAGCTCTCCGACGGGCCGGTGTTCCTCAACGTCGGCCGCGCCACCGGCGGCGCGGCGATCCTCACCCGCGTCCTCTCCAACGAGGTCGCGCTGTTGTGGGAAGCCCCGGACAAGGACAACCTGAAGGACAAGTTCGCGCTGCCGATGTGGGCCGACCAAAAGACGAAAGCCGGGTACGTATTCGCGCGCCGCCAGTTCGCGGTACTGGTACACTCGAAGCCGAAACTCGACGCCGAGTTCGTGCCGCTGGTGGCGGGCAAGCGCGTGGGCTGGCTGTACGCCACCGACGCGAGCGGCGCGAACCCGTGGAACAAGCTGCCGACGTATTGGGACGAGTTGGTGAAGGCGGTCAAGGCGCAGAACGCCGCGAAGAAATGACTGCGAAGGGGAGACGATGGCAACCGTCGTGTGTCCGGGGTGCGGGCTGCCGCGGGGCGAGTCCGAAATCGAGAAGCCGTGCCCGGTGTGCGCCTCCGCGCCGGCACTTAAGGCGGTGCGCACGCGCGACAAGACAGCCGAACCGGACCCGACCGCGGGTATGGCCGCGGACGCGAGCGAACTGCACACGCCGCGCCCGCTCACCGGCGAACCGCGCTCGCGGTGGGCGCTCGTTGGCGCGGTCGCTTTTGCCGCCGGCACGCTCTGCGGTGTCGGCGGCGTGCTCGGCTTTCAATCGCTCGACCGCGCGAAGGCCAAGCCCGACGAACCGGAGGTCGCGGAGAAGCGGCCCGAACCCGCGCCGCCCACGAAAGTCGCGCCGCCCGCGAAGATCGAAGTCGCGCCGATGCCGCACGAACCGGTGCCGGAGTTGCTCCCGTTCGGCCCGGATTCGGACCTCGACCCCGACGTGAAGGTGGTCCAGATTCAGCCGCCCGGCCTCCTCACCACGCACGCCATCAACATGCCGGCCGACGTGTACTCCGTGCCCGTGATGACGAAGGGCGAACACGTCGTTCTCAAAGGGAAGGTGAAGTCGCTGCGGGTCCACGGGCTGGACGCGGGCGCGATGCTCGACGCTTCCGACCTGGAGGCGGCGACGATCATCGTGACCGGCAAGATCGACGGCCGCTCGACGCTGAAGCTCAAGGCCCCCAACGGCGCGGTCAACCTGTCCGCGAAAGTGGACGGCCGCTCGGACGTCACCATCAACGCGCCGGGCGGCGACGTGGTGTTCACCGGGCAGACCACACCGACCCGCGACGGCTCGAAGATCGACAACGGCTCGACGGTCACGATCACCGCGCGCACGGTGGTGTTCAAGGGCGACATCGCGGGCACCGACACGCGCGTGTCGGTCACGCTCACCCGTAACGCACTACTGCGCGTAGGGGCCGTTACCGGCAAGGCCGTGGTCGAGTACAAGTCGCTAGTCGCGGGTTGGGCCGTCGTTGATGTGAGCGTCGGCTCCGTCGCCCCCACCGCGACGTTCCGCAAGCTGGAGTGACCCCGTGACGCACGACCTGTTCGGCAAGTTGAAATACAAGGAGAGCGACGAGTCGTGGGCCGGGGCCGCGCGACTGCCGCTGTTCGCGGCCGTCGGGATGCGCCCGGAGCCGGAGCCGGGGTCGCCGCCCCAGACCGAGGAGGAGGCCGCGGCCGAAGCCGAGCGGCTGACCGCCGAACTGAACGCCATGATGGAGCAGATGCGGGCCGCGATGAGCGCGCGGTTCGGCGAGAAAGCGGCGGCGGCGTTCGACGCGGTCGATTCCGCGGCCGAGGACGTTCCCGACCAGTCGGACCCGCGTGACGAGGAGCGTGCCCAACGCCGCGCCGAGAAGCGGGCCAAGAACGCGGCGCTGCTCGCGAAGGGGAAGTACCCGATCCGCGTCGCCGGGCCGGGCGAGGCCGCCCCGACGCCCGCGCAGGAGAACGCCTTTCGCCATCTGCTTGCCAACGAAGCCGCCGTGTACGACGCGGTGCTGGCGCAGGTGTGGGAGTCGTACCGCGAGCGCGCCTGGCCCAACGTGCCCGGAATGAAGCCCGCCGCGACAGCCGCCGAACTGCGGGGCCACTTCGCGCTCTCGCGCCTCGACATCAGCCGCGAGGCCCGCGCCGGCTTCGCGCACATCGTCTTCATGGTTGAATCCGACTGGGCCGACGAGCACGGCCTCATGGTCGTGTACTCGCCGGACACGGGCGAAGCGACCTGGACCACCTGGGACGGGCTGTACGACGCGCTCGAAAGCGAGGAGCCGCAGGAAGAGGGCGCGGAGTACGTGCCGACGCCGCACGACAACCTGCTCGAAGCGATCCTGACCGGGGACGAGGCGAAGGCCCGTGAGTTGGTCGCGGCCGGCGCGGACATCAATGCGCTGGGGCCGGACGAGTACCCGCCGCTGTGGATTTCTGTTGACCAAATGGAACCGGACGAGGTGCGCCGGCTGCTGGCGTTCGGGGCCGACCCGACCCTCGCGAACCCGGACGAGCGCACCACCCCGTTGAAGCACGCCAAGAAGCTTTTCCGCGACCTGGGGTTCGCGCCGTCGAAGGCGCGCGACGAACTGCTCGACGGCGTCCTGTCGATGATGCGCGAATCTGCCGGGCCGCAGATGAACGACATCAAGGCCCGCCTCGACGCGATCATCGCGGCACTGGAAGCCGCGAAGCCTTGAACAGAAGGCCCGCGCGGGCGATCGTTGCGAACGGTCACCGACTCACCTTCACCCGCCCCGCGAACCGGCGTACCATGCGGGTATGCTTCGCGAACTGGCCGTACAGAACCTCGCGCTGATCGAAGACGTGCGCGTCGAGTTGCACGGGGGCTTCTGCGCCTGGACCGGCGAAACCGGGGCCGGGAAGTCGCTCCTGCTCGGCGCGCTGGGCCTGCTGCTGGGCGAGCGCGGCAGCGCCGACCTGATCCGCACCGGGGCGGACGAACTGCGCGTCACCGGGCGCTTCGACCTGACGGCCGAACAGCGGGCCGCGGCCGACGCGATCCTCCCCGCGCCGGTGCAAGACGACGACCTGATCCTTACCCGCCGGCTGTCGCGGTCCGGGCGCAGCACGGCCCACGTCAACGACATGCCCGTGGCCGTGTCCACGCTCAAGCGCGTCGGCGAAATGCTCGTCGACGTTCACGGCCAGCGCGAGAGCTACTCGCTCCTCCAGCCCGCGTACCAGCTCGAACTGCTCGACGCGTTCGGCAAGCTCACCGACCTGCGCGACAGGTACAGCAAGAGGGCCGAGCGCGTCCGCGACCTGCGCCGGCAGTTCAAGGAACTGTCCGACGCGAAGCTCGCCCGGCAGCGCGAACTGTCGCTGGTGCGGTTCGAGCGCGAAGACCTGGACAACGCCAGACTGATGCCGGGGGAACTGCCGGCGCTGGTGAAGGAGCGCGAGCGGCTCACGCACGCGCAGAGCCTGGCCCAGTTCACCAGCGGCGTTTCGGCCCGGCTCGTGGACGACGACGGCGCGGTCGCGGAAGTGATCGGCAAGCTCATCAAGGACGCGCACAGGTGGGCGCACTTCGACCCAAAACTGGCCGAGGTGAGCCAGCGGCTCGACGCGCTGCGGCCCGAACTGGTGGACCTCGCGGACACCTGCCGCGACCTCGCCGAGCGGTTCGAGGCCGACCCCGACCGTCTCGAAGAGGTGGAGCAGCGCATCGCCCTGCTGAAGAAGCTACAGCAGCGGTACAGCCGGACCCCCGACGAACTGATCGTCTACCGCGACTCGCTCGATGCAAAGGAAGCCACACTCGAGAAGCAGGAAAGCGATCTGAGCGGAATCGACGGCACGCTCCGCGCGGCGTGGGCCGCGCTGCGCGACGCGGCGACCGCGCTCAGCAAGGCCCGCGCGAAGGTCGCGAAGCGGCTCGCGGCCGACACGCAGAAGCACCTCGCCGACCTGAACATGCCGAAGGCGAAGTTGGACGCGGTGCTTGAGGTGCAGGCGCTGCCGGACGACCCGACGGCCGGCGACGTGCCCGCGGCGGGCATCGACCAACTGGAACTGATCCTGACCGCGAACCCCGGCGAGCCGGCCCGCCCGCTCCGCAAGGTCGCCAGCGGCGGCGAACTGTCGCGCACGATGCTCGCGCTGAAAACCGTGCTGGCCGCGCACGACCCCGTTCGCACGCTCGTCGTCTTCGACGAGATCGACGCCAACGTCGGCGGGCGGCTGGGCGACGTGCTGGGCCAGAAGCTCGCGGCGCTGGGGCGGTCGCATCAGGTGTTGTGCGTGACGCACCTGCCGCAGGTGGCGAGCTACGCGGCGTACCAGTGGACGATCCGCAAGAGCACGACCGCGAAGCGCACCGCGACCACCATCTCCGCGCTCACCTCGGACGAAGCGCGCGTCGAAGAACTGGCAATGATGCTGCGCGGCGAGTCGCGCAGCGAGACGACGCGCAAAGAAGCCGCCGAGATGCTGCACGCCGCCGAGCAGCAACGCGGGGGGTGAGGCGTGATCGAACCCGCTGTTACCCTCGTCCGCTGCCGCGCGTGCCGGCGCTCCGAACGACTGACGCTCACCGATGGGCGGTTCTGGTGCGCGTGGTGTCAGCGGTGGGCCGACGTCGACGCCGAGCAAGTCCTCGGCGCGGCCGTGGTTCTCGACGGCGATCACTTCCGACTCGCCCCCGTTGCCGCTCCGAAGGAATGGCAGCAACCGCTGCGCATCCCGTCGGGCTGGCTCATCGGCTGGAACAGCTTCGCGGAAGATGACATCGACCCTACGTCAGACAGTCACGGCGGCTTCCAGAACCTGTTTCAGGCGACCAACGAACACCTTCGGCGTGCCATTGATGTTGACTGGCGCGTCGATGCCGGACCTCCGGTGATCGGGCGATACCGCTTGCAGGTGTTGTCGCTCGTCGCTGTCGATTCTAACGACCACAGGCACGCATCGGGCCCACTCGCGGTCGATTGGGACGCGCCGCTGCACGACTTCGAGACAGCGGAACGTGTTGCTCTGGTCGAGGAGTTGGAGGCATGTCTTCGCGGTGAGCGCGGGTAGGTGGCTTCGCCACTGTCCACTGATCGTCCGCGTTGGGCACTCTACTCCGCTTCCAGGCGCTCCAGTGCGGTGCGGGCGTCGGGGTGGCCCTGCGACGCGGCGCGGCGGTACAGGTCGAGCGCGCGGGGCAGGTTCTTCGCGCCGCCGTGCCCGCCCTCGCACAGCGCGGCCAGGTTGAACTGCGCGTCCGGGTCGCCCTGTGCCGCGGCCTTCTCGTACCACTCGCGCGCCGTGGCGAAGTCCTGCGGCACGCTCTCGCCGTTGTGGTGCAGTGCACCCAAGTTGTACTGCGCGCCGGGGTGCCCGCGGGCCGCGGCCTTCGTCCACCATTCACGGGCCTGTGCGATGTCGCGCGGCACCCCGTCGCCGGCGTCGAACAGTACGCCGAGGTTGAACTGCGCGTCGGCGTCGCCCTGCGCCGCGGCCCGCTCGTACCACTCGCGCGCCTTCGCCACGTCGCGCGGGCCGCCCTCGCCCTCGTGGTACAGCCCGCCGAGGTTGCTCTGTGCGGTCGCGTCGCCTTGCAGTGCGGCTTTCTCGAACCACTCGCGAGCCTTCGCGCCGTCGCGCGGCACGCCGTCGCCGTTCTGGTAGAGCGAGCCGAGAAAGGCCTGCGCCGTCGGGTGCCCGCTCGCGGCGGCGCGCTCCCACCAGTCGCGGGCCGTCGCCGGGTCGCGCGGCACCCCGCGGCCCTTCTTGTACAGCACGCCGAGGTTGTACTGTGCGTTCGCGCTGCCCCGCGCCGCGCCGCGCTCGTACCAGGCGCGGGCGGTCGCGGCGTCGCGGGGCACCCCGCGGCCGTGGTCGTGCAGCCAGCCCAGGCGGAACTCCGCTTCCGCGTGGCCCAGCGCCGCGGCCCGCTCGAAAAACTCGCGGGCCTTCGCGTAGTCCTGAAGCGCGCCGCGCCCGGTGTAGCACTCCTCGCCGCACCGGTAGTCGGCCTCGGCCCGTTCGCGCTGTTCGTCGGCCAGAACCGCCGGCGCGACCGGGAGCGCGACGGCTTCGGTCGCGAGCAACGGCGCGACGAGCGCCTGCCACTCGGTCGCGTCGGCCGGTCGGCGGTCGGGCCGGTTCGCGACGCTCCGCACCACGAGCGCGGCGAACAGTTCCGGCACGCCCAGGTCGCGCAGCTCGTCGGCCGCGTCCGCGCCGGGCACGCTCTTCAGATCACCGGTCAGCATCTGGTAGGCCATGACGCCGAGCGCGAACACGTCGTCGCGCGGGCTGGGGGCGCTGCCGTGCATCTGCTCCGGGGGCGCGTACCGCAAACTCCCGGCGTGGCGCAACAGCGTGGGCAGGCGCACGGAGTGATCGACGAACACGCGGGTCTCGTCGGTCGGCGGCGCGGCGGCGGCCACCCCGCCCAGGCCGAAGTCGGTGACGCGCGGCACGCCGTCGGACATCAGGACGTTATGCGGCTTCAGGTCGCGGTGAACGATGGGCGGGTCGAGGCGGTGCAGCGCGGCCAGCGCGCCGGCGACCGCGTGCAGCGTCCGCACCGCGCCCGCGAACCGCTCGCGCGGGGTCAACTCGCGCGCGCAGTCGATCACGTCCGCGAGCGTGCCGCCCGGTACGAACTCGTACATCAACCAGGGACTCTCGGCCTTCAACGAGTATTCGAGCAGCGGGACGATGTTCGGGTGCTCGCCGGCCGTGCGCATGACGCGGAGCAGCACGGTCTTCTCGTGGGCGATGAGCCGGTGCCGCACGTCCGGGTGCGTGCAGAACTTCACCGCGCGCAGCTCGTCCTTCCACTCGTGCCGCGCGAGCCACACCTCTCCGAACCCGCCGCGGCCCAGTTCGCCCACCAGCAGCCAGTTCTCGGCGCGGTCCACCGGGTCGCCGGCCGCGAAGTGCGGGCGCACGGGGTCCGGGATCGGTGGGAGCGCGGGGTCGTTCATGACGGAGGTAATTCTACCGGGATGCGGGCGCGCGCGGAACCTGAGTCGGTGACAGCCGGGTACGCCGGCGGTAGCATAAGCGGCATGAACGACGCGACCGCTTCCGATTCGCTCGCCGCGGCGCTGGGCCGCATCCCCAGCGGCCTGTTCGTGCTGACCGCCGGCTCCGGGGCCACCGAAACCGGGATGCTGGCGAGCTGGGTTCAGCAGTGCTCGTTCGAGCCGCCGCAGGTGACGGTCGCGGTGAACAAGCAGCGCGAGGTGCTCGAATCGCTAGCGGACGGCGCGCCGTTCGTGCTGAACGTGCTACCGGAAGGCGGGAAGGCGCTGGTCGCGCACTTCGGGAAGGGCTTCGCGCCCGGCGAACCGGCCTTCACCGGACTCGACGTGCGCCGCGATGCCGACACGCCGCCGATCCTGCTAGCCGCTCATGCGTACCTGGTGTGCCGTGTGGCGGGCAGCGCCGACGCCGGCGACCACACTCTCCTGATCGCCCGCGTCGAAAGTGGCGGCGTCCTGCACGACGGCAAGCCCACTGTTCACCTGCGGAAGAACGGGCTGAGGTATTGAAGCATGGACGAACCGATCATCAGCTCGGACACGCAGCGCGGGAACCGGTTGCCGCCGCGCCAGGTTGTTACGCAGAAGTGGCCGGTGCTGCACGCCGGCAGCGTGCCGCCCTTCGACCCGGCGAAGTGGGACTTCAGCGTCTTCCCGATTCCGCTCGTGGACAAGGTGAAGCAGTTCAGTTGGGCCGAGTTCGCCGCGCTGCCGCGGGTGCGCGTGTTCGCGGACATGCACTGCGTCACGCGCTGGAGCAAGCTCGACAACCTGTGGGAAGGCATCAGCAGCCGTGAGTTGCGGAACCACGTCACGATCTCGCCGCGGGCCAAGTTCGTGATGGTCCACTGCGAGTACGGGTTCAGCACGAACCTGCCCATCGACGACTTCTTCGCCGACGACTGCCTGTTCGCGACCCACCATAACGGCGACCCGCTGACCCCGGACCACGGCTTCCCGCTGCGGTTGGTGGTGCCGAAGCTGTACGCCTGGAAGAGCGCGAAGTGGGTCCGCGGGGTCGAGTTCATGGAGGCCGACCGCCCCGGCTACTGGGAGAGCTTCGACCACGGGGGCTACCACATGCGCGGGAACCCGTGGGACGGCGGCGACAACGGCGACGGCGAGCGGTTCCGCCCCGACAGCGAGCGCCCCGGCCGCTGGGCGCTGTAATGTGCGGGCTGCGGGCCGCTTTTCCCGGATTTTTTCGAGCGCGAACCCGGCTTCCTACAATCTCTGGTATCGGGTATCTCGTCTCATAGGGATGCCCGCCGCTCGCGCGGGATCGACCCGCTCCCTCTCCAGTCGTCCTCGGAGGTTTTCGCAATGATGACTTCGTTCGTGCTCTCGATGGCGCTCGCCGCGCCGGTTCCCGTCGCCCCGACCACTCCGGTCGCGGGCGGTCCCATGCCGCAACTGCTGGAACTCAAGGCCGACGCCAGCGGCAAGATCATGGTCACGGTCATGCGGACCGAGATGCAGAAGGTCGTCATCGGTCAGGGCAACGCGGTGAACCCGAACGGCGGCGCGCCGGCCGTCATTACTCGCGAAGTGCCTGTCACCAAGTACGCGACGGTCGAACTGGGCGACGTGAAGGAGCTGAAGGTCACGACCGCGGACGGCAAAAGGCTGGAAGTGGCCGACGCCGTGGCGAAGCTGAAGACCGGCGGCGTAGTGGTGGTTTCGGCCGACGGCAAGCCGGTCAGCCCGAACTACCTGAAGCTGTTCAAGGACGACGTGCTGGTGCTCGCGTCGCCGGAGCTGGTGCCGATGAACCAGAACAACATCGGCAAGCCGTTCCCCGGCGGTCCCGGCGGCATCCGCCCGCGCCCGCCGATCCAGATTCAGCCGCTGCCCGGTAACGTCGTCCCGCTGCCCCCCGGCATCCAGATCCAGCCCGGCGTGATCCAGATCGAGATCGCCCCGGCCCTGCCGGTGCTGCCGGCCCCGGTGCCGGCTCCTGAGAAGTAAGGTTGGTACTCGCGAAGCCGCAAGCGGCTCCCCTTGCGGCTTCGCCCGTGTCCCATGAATGTAACACGCCAATCAGCGCCTTTACCCCGGCCTTCCGCCGGGGTATCTTATTTGGTGTAGTCGATTGTCCGTTTCACGGAGACTCGCCGCGATGAACCCCTCCTTACTGTTGTCCGCGGCGCTGCTCGCGCCCGCCGCCCCGCTCCCGCGCGATACTAACCCGACCGAGACCGGCCCGGCCCCGCGCGTCCTCGCGCTCAAGGCCGACGCCGCCGGCGCGGTCCGCATCATCGGAACCGTGCCCACGAAGGTCACGGTCACTAACACCTACTTCACCATCGAACAGGTGATGGTGGACGGCAAGCCCGTCCAGCGCCAGGTGCAGAAGAACGTCGATCAGGACATCGTGACCACGACCTACCTCAACAAGTCGCTGGCCGATTTCAACGGGACGTTCGCCACGGCCGACGGTAAGCCGCTAACGGTCGCTGAGGCGACGAGCCGCGTGAAGAACGGGGCCACGATGCTGGCCAGCGCCGACGGCAAGCCGATCGCGAAGACGTGGCTCCGCGCGGTCGGCGCGGACACGGTCGTGATGGTCGCCGACGGGCTGTCGCACGCGCAGCCGCAGTTCGGCGGCGGCACGCTGCCCACCACCCCGGCCCCGCGGCTCACCATGCTCGGGGCCGACGACAGCGGCAAGGTGCTCGCCCCGTGTACCAGTTTGCCGTTGAACCCGAACGGCGGCGTCTACTACGACGAAATGATGCTCGACGGCGGGGGTCGGGCGTGGAAGGGCGGGCGCGGGTTCCGCGGCGACATTGGATACATCGACTACGGCGCGCAGCAGTACGGTGGTAAGGTCGTCAACAAGCCGCTCGCGGACGTGAAGTTCGACGCCTACGACGTGACCGGCAAACTGATCCCGCGGACCGCCGCCCTGCGCCAGCTCGCGGCCGGCGGCATGGTCGTCGTGGCCGGCAACAACCAGATGCCCGACGAGGCGTACCTCAAGGCGTTCCACCGCGACGTGCTCGTGCTCGTCGGCCCGGAACTGGTTGTTCCGAATCCGATCGTCGATCAGACCAAGAAGAAGACCGCAGACCCGAAGGCGCTACCGGTAGCCCCCGGCGTCAATCCGCCCGCGCCGCCGCTGCCCGTGATTCAGCCCGGCATCATCATCCAGGGACGCGCCGGTGGTAACGTGATCCTGCCCGTTGCACCGGCGGTCGAGAAGAAGTAGGCGGCGCGGTAGCAGTCAGGAGGACCGCGATTCCTCTGCCCAGGGTAACGCCCTGGGCATTTTTCGTGTCGCTCGCGCGAAGGGTCTGCGAAAATCCGCACTTGCCCCTTCCTTTCTCGCGCGCCATCCGGCACCATATCTGTAGCTGCCACCCACCGCCTTCGCACCCCCGCTCCCACGCTGCCACAATGACCACTCCGAACCGTCGTGCGTTTCTGCGCTCGTCTGCCGCCGCGCTGTTCGCCGGGTATGCCTCCGCCTCCGATGTAGACGTGGCCCCGCTGCCGCGCGAGTCGCTCGAACTCGCCCCGGCCCCGCGCGCGGTCGAGGCGCTGCCCACCAACCTGAAGCACCAGGACACTCTGTTCCTGACGTGGAGCCAGGACCCCACGACCACGATCACCGCACAGTGGGTCGGACCGACGGCCGGCGCGCCCGTCTCGGCCCGCGTGTCGCAGGCCAACACCAAGGACGACTGGGTCGCGGCGAACGTGGTTCAGAAGGCGTTCGGCAACACGGCGATGAAGGTTCACCGGGCCGAGTTCACCGGGCTGAAGCCGGGCACCGAGTACCTGCTCAAGATCGGCACCGACCCGCAGGTGTGCCGGTTTCGCACGATGCCGGCGAAGGCCACGAACACCTTCACCTGGGTGTCCGGCGGCGACTGCGGCACCGGCCCGCACGCCATCGGTACCAACCAGATCGCGGCCAAGCAGGAGCCGTACTTCGCGCTCATCGGCGGCGACCTGGGCTACGACAACGGCACCAGCGCGAAGACCGCGATCCAGTTCTTGCAAAACTACTCGAAGTACATGATCGACCCGAAGGGCCGACTGATCCCGATGGTGACGTGCATCGGCAACCACGAGGTCAAGGGCGGGTACAAGGGCAAGCGGTCGGACGCGACGTACTACCTGCCGCTGTTCGACGGCCTGTACAAGGACACGACCTACGGCACGCTGGACTTCGGCGACTATCTCAGCCTCGTGCTGCTCGACAGCGGCCACGTCTCGGCCATCGGCGGGGCGCAAACCGACTGGCTCGACAAGGCGCTCGCGGAGCGCGTCGACCGGCCGCACCTGATCGCCGCGAACCACGTCCCCGCGTACCCGTCGTACCGCCCCGCGTCGGTCCCCTCCAGCACGCTGTTGTCGGCGTTCGGGATCAAGGAGAAGCCGGGCAGCGGCACGGGCACGGAGAACCGCCGGTACTGGTGCCCGCTGTTCGAGAAGTACGCGGTGGACGCCGTTCTCGAACACCACGACCACACGTTCAAGCGCACCCACCCGCTGAAGGGCGGGCACGTCGACAAGTACGGCGTGCCCTACCTCGGCGACGGCTCGTGGGGTCAGCTCCGCGCGCCGAACGCGCCGGAGAAGCTCCCGTATCTGGCGAAGGTGGCGAAGGCGTACCACATGACCGTTCACAAGCTGGAAGGCGACCAGCGGTTCCACGTCGCGGTGGAAGAGAACGGCAAGATCGCCGACGTGTGCGGCAGCACCGGCAAGCGCCCCGCCAAGCGGGGGTAAGGTCCGGCCGTGCGTGCGTCGCGCCCTCGGCGCGAGCGACACAATCGGCCCAGTTTCACTTCGGTCGGCACTAGGCCCGCGCCGATGATCACTTCATGGGGGCGGTGCCGCGCAAGGTCGTTTCGGTCAATACGTCCGACCGCGGGAGCGGGGCCGAGCGGATCGCATTTGGACTGTTCAAGGCGCTCCAGTGGCGCGGGGCTGAGTCGTGGCTGTTGGTCGGCGACAAGAAGACGCCCGACCCGTTCGTTCTGCCGTTCTTCGCCAGCCCGCACGTCGATTACACCGCGTACCAGAACTCCGACGAGTTGCTCCAACTGAGCGCGTCGGGGGCGCGCGACCGCGCCGCGGGCGTCGAAGACTTCAACTTCCCGTACTCGCGGCTGCTGCCGGAAATCACCGGGTCGCCGCCGGACTTGTTCTTCTGCCATAACCTACACGGCGGCTACTTCGACTTGCGCGTTTTGCCAGAACTGTCGCACCGGTACCCGGTCGTGTACTTCTTGCACGACTGCTGGGCACTGACCGGCCACTGCGCGTACCCGGTCGGGTGCTCGAAGTGGCAGACCGGGTGCGGGGCGTGCCCCGACCTGACCCTGCCGCCAGCGGTCGCGGCCGACGCCACCGACTCGAACTGGACCCGCAAGCGCGACATCTTCGCCGCGTCGCGGCTGTTCGTCACCGCGCCGACCGCGTGGCTCCTCGACCGCGCGAAGCGGTCCGTTCTGGCCCCGGCGATGGCCGACGCGCGGCTGATCCCCTCACCGCTCGACACGCGATGTTTCTGCCCCGCGCCGAAGGCCGAAGCGCGCGCGACCCTCGGCCTGCCGCCCAACGCTCACCTGCTCGTGTTCGCGGCGTTCCAGGCGCGGTCCAACCCGTACAAGGACTGCGCCACCGTCGAGGCCGCGGTTCACAAGCTCGCGGACCTGATGCCCGACGCGGACGTGCTCTGCGTGGCGCTGGGCCAAGAGGCACCGGAGTTGCGGCACGGGCGGGTCCGCGTCCGGTTCCTCCCGTTCCAACCGCAGGCCACCGTGATCCGCTACCTCCAGGCCGCGGACGTGTACCTGCACGCCGCGAAGGAAGAGAACTTCGGCCTCGTAACGGGGGAAGCACAGGCGTGCGGGACGCCGGTGATCGCCACGGCCGTAGGTGGCTTGCCGGAGGTGATCGCGGACGGACAGCGCGGGCTGCTGGTGCCGCCCGGCGACGCGGGCGCGATGGCCGCCGCTGCGCACCGGTTGTTGAACGACCCCGCGCTCCGCCTGAGGCTCGGCGCTCAAGCCGCCGCTTACGCGGCGCGCAACTGGGACCAGGAAACGGTTCTCGACACGCTGCTCGAATGGGTCGCGGAGCCGCGGTTGCCGGTCGCGGCGTGACCCGAATGGGAGGGGGCCGTGCGGATTCACCTGGGGCACACGTTCCACGGGGCCGGGAACGTCGGCGACGACCTGATGATCGCCGGGTTCCTGCGCGCCTGGGCCGCGTTCGGCGACGGCGCGAGCCTGACGTGCGCGTCGCCGTTCGACCGCGCCTCGCAGCAGCTCCGGTTCCCGCAGATCACGTGGTTGCCGGGCGACGAAGACGCGCGCGAACTCGCGGTGCGGGGCTGCGACGTGTGGGTCGCCACTGGCGGCCCGGCGTTCCAGACCACCGACGGCCCGTGGCTCCTCGACCAACTGGCGTTCGATGTCGAACTGTGCCGCCGACACAAGAAGCCGATGTTCTTCCTGTGCGTCGGGGCGAGCAACCGGGCGGCGGCCCTCGACCCGCGGGCGCGGCCGGCGCTGGACGCCGCCGAGCGCGTCTGGACCCGGGACACGGTCACGGTCGACGCGCTGCGGCCGATCTGCGGCGCGAAGGTGACAGGGGGGGCCGACCTCGCGCACCTCTATTTGCGGACCCGCCCGCCGCGCCAACTCGACCCCCGACTACTGGGCTGGGTGCTGCACTTCGACAACCGCTCGCTGCTGCGCCTGCCCGCGGTGGCCGACGCGATCCGTGCGCTGCCCGACCGCGACCACGCTTGGCTGGTGCAAGAGGTGCGGAACTGGCCCGGCACCGAGGAGGACTCGCTCGCCCGGTTGCCGGCCGACGTGCGTGCCCGGCTCGCGGTGTACCGGCCCGACTATGCGGAGGGCGGCACCGCGGAGTTGCTCGACGTGTGGCCCGCGTGCGGCACCGTCGCGACCAGTCGGTATCACGCGGCCCTGGCGAGCGCCTGGGCCGGGGCGCGGGTCGCCGTCATCGAGCGCGACGACAAACTCGCCAGCGCCGCCGCGATGTTGGGCTGCGCGCGCCTTCCCGCCGCGCACGACGCCGGGGCCGTTCGCGCACTGGTCGGAGCGGCCCAACCGGTCCGTCGCGACATCATGGAACAGCAGGCGGAAACCGCGTGGCGGTGCTGCGCCGAGTTCTTCGCCGCGATCCGCCCGACCGCGCGTGTTGCACTTTCGGACCGAACACCGGACACACAGACGGGAGGGATTCTGATGCCGATTCCGTACGAAGCCGGCCTGACGACGGCCGAGGTCGAGCAGTTCCACCGCGACGGGTTCCTGGGGCCGTTCCCCGCGTTCGCCGCGGAGCAGATGGCCGCGCTGCGCCCGGTTCTTCTGGACCGCGTGCTCACCAGCCCGTCCGCGACCGGCGGCTATCCCACGCAGTCGCGACACCTCGATAGCGCGACCGTGTGGGCCATGTGCACCGCGCCGGCCGTCGTCAGTCGGCTGAAGGCGCTTTACGGCCCGGACCTGATGCTGTGGTACTCCAATGTGTTCGACAAGGGGCCGGCGAAGAACGAGCAGCACGGCGAGTACCCGTGGCACCAGGACATGTGGCACTGGAAGATTGAGCCGAAGATCAGCCTGTGCGTGTGGATGGCCGTGACCGAGGCGACCGTCGAGAACGGGTGCGTTGAGGTGATCCCCGGTAGCCACGCGCGCGAGATCCCGGTGGTGCGGCGGCACGACGCGGCACAGGCCGACTGGTTCGGCGGGATGATCGCGGACCCGGCCCACTTCGATGAGTCGACTATGGTGCGGATGGTGATGAAGCCGGGCGAGTTCTTCATCTTCAACGAGGCGACGCTGCACCACTCCAACCCGAATCGCACCGGGCTGCGGCGCGTGGGCCTGTCGTTCCGGGTCTCGCTGACGAGCGTGAAGTCGGATCGGGCGCACCCGTGCGTGATGGTGTGCGGCACCGACAAGCACCGGATCAACCCGTTCACCGCGCCGCCGCTGACCGACCCGGACCCGAACGACCCGACCCGCGCGCTGCCCGACGGCACCGAGTACACGTTCGACCGGCCGCTGAACGGGCTGGGGTGGCACCTGCCCGAGCGCGACGGCGGCACCTGGCTCCGCTGGACCGGCCCGGCCACGACCTCGTGGCTCGACGTGCGCGCCCCCGGCGACAGCGCGTGTACCGTGGCCGTGCGGGTGCGGCACGCCATCGCCCCGGACGTGTTGGAATCGCTGGCGCTGACCGTGAACGATCACCCCGTCCCGCTGGCGTGGCGCGGCGGCGAGGGGTTCGTCGAGGTCGAAGGGCTGGTGCCCGCGGAGGTGCTGTCCGGCACGAACCGGCGGGCGCGAGTGGCGCTGAGCGTGCGGAGCGTGAAGCGGTTCTGCGACACCCAACCGGGCAACACCGACACGCGACAGCTCGGCCTCGCGGTCACGCGCATCGCGCTGACCCCCGTGCCGGTCGCGGAACCTGCGCCCGTACCGGAACCGGTTCAAGCAGAACCGCGTCACGAAGACCCGCCCGCGCGTGTCCCCGCCCGCCGCGGCCTGCTGGGGCGCGTGCTCAGCAAGCTCGCGCGCCGGTAAGCCCACCTCCCGCGCAGTCGCTCGCTGCTGCGCGAGTGAGGGCTTTTTTCTACACTACCACCATGAGTATTTCTACCGCGTTTCCCGTTGCCGTTGGCACTCCGCTCGCCGCGTCTGAGCACGCGGCGCTCGTTGCGCGCATGAAGGCCATTGTCGGGAACGACAACGTGCTGACCGCGGCCGCGGACATGGCCGCGTATGAGTGCGATGGGTTCACCATCGCCAAGACCAAGCCGAATGTGGTCGTGTTCCCGACCACGACGGAGCACGTCGTCGGGATCGTGAAGTCGTGCAACGAGTTGGGCGTGAACTTCATCGCCCGCGGCGCGGGCACCAGCCTCGCGGGGGGCTGCGTGCTGGTCGGCGGCGGCGTGATGATCGCCATGGCGCGCATGAAGCGCATTCTGGAAGTGAATGTGAGGGACCGGTATGCGGTCGTCGAGCCGGGCGTCGTGAACGTGTGGCTCACAAACGCCTTGAAGCCGCACGGCTTCCACTACGCCCCCGACCCCAGCAGTCAGGGCGCTTGCACCATAGGCGGTAACGTTGCCACCAACAGCGGCGGGCCGCACACACTCAAGTACGGCGTCACGGTGAATCACAGTCTCGGCGTCGAGTTGGTGCTGCCCGACGGCCGCGTGGTGACGTGCGGCGGGCCGACCGAGGACGCGCCCGGTTACGACCTCGTCGGCACCATCGTCGGCAGCGAGGGCACGTTCGGCGTCGTCACGAAGGTGTGGGTGCGGCTGACGAAGAACCCCGAAGCGTACCGCACGCTACTCGGCGTCTTCGAGACCATCGACGACGCCACCAACACCATCAGCGACATCATCGGCGCGGGCATCATCCCGGCGGCGCTCGAACTGCTCGACAAGACGATGCTTTCCGCGGTCGAGGCCGCGTTCAAGTTCGGGTTCCCGCTGGACGCGGAAGCCGTCGTGATTATGGAAGTGGACGGCCTCGCGGCCGGGTTGCAGGACGAGGCCGACCGGATCGAGGGCATCGCCAAGAAAAACAACGCCCGCGAAGTGCGCAAAGCCAACACCGAGGCCGAACGCATGGCGCTGTGGAAGGCGCGAAAGCAGGCGTTCGGCACGATCGGGCGGCTGGGCTACCCGAGTTACTGCACGCAGGACGGCGTCGTGCCGCGAACCAAGCTGCCGGAGATCATGCGGCACATCCAGGCCACGGCGAAAAAGTACAACCTCGGCATTTGCAACGTGTTCCACGCTGGCGACGGCAACGTCCACCCCATTCTGATGTTCGACGAACGCGACCCGGCGCAGGTGAAGGCCGTGCTCGACGCTAGCCACGACATCCTGTCCGAGTGCATCAACCTGGGCGGCAGCGTGACCGGCGAGCATGGCATCGGCGTCGAGAAGATCGACTTCATGCCGCTGATGTTCACCCCGGACGACCTGAACTACATGGTGCGCCTGCGCACCGCGTTCAACCCCGACGGCCGGTGCAGCCCCGGCAAGATGCTCCCCACCGCCGGCGGCTGCGCCGAACCGTCCAGCTTCGTGGGCCAAACCAAACCCGGCCGAAGGGCCGCGGTTTAGTCTGTTCCTGGGACCGCGCCCGGTGGCCCAAGTGTAACGGGGAGAAAATCTTTCGTTTGACGCGGACCGTCTGGAAAGGGTAGTATCGTCAGGGTAGTGTGAAGGGCGTTCGCGCTCTCCCGAACGTTGTCCCGGCTCCGTTTACGGCTTCGGAGACTTCCGCGATGACCGCGTGGGCAACAATCCGCCGGTACGGTGTAGCGCTCGCGCTACTCGTGAGTTCGTTCGCGCTGAATGCCCGTGCCGTTGATGCGCCCGTCAAGCCCGACCCGAAGCCGGCCAAACTCAACCCGACGCAGCTCCGCGAGATGGCGGACAAGGCCGAAAAAGCCGGCGAATGGGAAGCCGCGTTTAACGCCTACTGCCACCTCTTTGTCGCCGACCGTGCCGCGCCCGACCTGCGCGAGAAGCTCAACGCCGCGCTCCGCCGAGTGCAGCAGGTCCGCCGCCACCGCGACCCGAACTTCCAGCAGTTCGCCGCGAACATGCAACTCGGGGCCGGACTCGACCTGTTCGCCGAAGTGATGCAGCGCGTCCCGACGATCTACGCCGACCGCGACAAGGCCACCCCGCAACACCTGTGGGGCTACGCGATTGAAGAACTCGATCGGGCGCTCGGCAACGCCGCGTTCCGGTTGGCGTTCCTCGACAACCCGCGTGCGGACAAGATCGAACCGTTCCGGGCCGCGCTCCGGCGCGACTGGGCCAAGCGGCCCGTGACCGACTACAAGGGCGCGCGGGCCGCGATGCGCGAGCTGATCGCTGCGGCGCAAGACGCCATCGCGGTGCGCGTGCCGGCCGCGCTCGCGGTCGAAGGCGCGTGCGGCGCGTGCAGCGGCCTCGACGAGTACACCGTGTTCCTCTCCCCGAACGGGGGCGGGGCCGACGCCGCGATCACCGACCTGTCCGCCGCCGGTCTGTACCTCGGGGCCACAAAGGACGGGCTGACGATCCAGGGCGTTGTGCCGAACTCGTGGTTCGCAATGAGCTACCCGCACCTGCGGCGCGGCGAGCGGATCGCCAAGATCAACGGCCGCCCGATGGACACCCTGGCCGGCGCGGTCGAGGCCCTCAAGCACCCCGGCGTGGACGGCAACCACCGGTTCGAGTTTCCCCCCGTCGGCGACAACGCACCGGTCGTCGCGGTCGTGCCCGTGACCGCGCCGACCGTGTACGGCGAGCGCATCATCAACACAAAGGAAATCGGCTACGCCCGGCTCGGCAGTTTCACGTCGGCCACGCCGCGCGAACTCGATGCCTCGATCCTCAAACTGAAAACCGACGGCGCGCGGGTCATCATCCTCGACCTGCGCGGCAACCACGGCGGCTCGTTCCTCGCGGGTGTGGAAGTCGCCCGCCGGCTGATCCCCTCGGGTATCATTGTCACGACTCAGGGCCAAGCTACCGATGTCAACAACCAGGTTTTCTCCTCCGTGAGCGGGATGAGCGCCCACGACATCAAGGTCGTGCTGCTGATCGATGCCGAGACCGCGTCCGCGGCGGAAGTGCTGGCCGCGGCGCTGAAAGACAACGACCGGGCCACGCTCGTCGGGATGCCGACGTTCGGCAAGGGCACCGTACAGTACCCGCTGCGGCTCGTCACGCTCGACGACCCGGACGGCAAGAAGCCCGGCAAAACCGGCACCGTGCGCATCACCATCGCCAAACTGATCGCGCCCCGCAGCGGTCCGATCAACGGTGTCGGCGTCACCCCGCACCACCTCGAAGCCGATTTCGCCCAACAGCTCGAACTCGCCATCGAGAAGGCGATTGAGTTGCTGCCGATGATGCCGCCGATGCAACTCCAACCGCTGCCGGGTTCGCCCGAACCGCTCGTGCCCAGCCTCGTGCCGTAGTGCATCCTCTTCTGTAGCCGGCATCTGTGAGGCCGGAGCCATGCGCGTCGTTCAGCTACCGGGGTCACAGACCCCGGCTACAGAAGCCCCTACAACAGCCCCATGACACTCACTTCCGCCGAACTCGGCGCGGCCGACGCGCTGATCGCGCTCGCGCTGGCCGAAGACCTCGGCACCGCCGGCGACCGCACCAGCCTCGCGACCATCCCCGAAGCGACGACCGCCCGCGCCGCGTTCGTCGCGCGCGGGGTGGGCGTTGTCGCCGGGTTGCCGGTCGCGGAGCGCGTGTGCCGCGCCGTGAGTGCGGCGCTCTCGTTCGCGACCGTGGTGGTCGACGGCACCCCGACCGCGCGCGGAACCGTGCTCGCCACCGTGTCCGGCCCGCTGCGCGCGGTCCTCGCGGCCGAGCGCACCACGCTCAACTTCCTCCAGCGGCTCAGCGGTGTCGCCAGCCTCACGCGCAAGTTCGTCGAGGCCGCGCGCGGGTTCCGCGCGAAGCTGCTCGACACGCGCAAGACGACACCCGGCTGGCGGCTCTTGGAGAAGTACGCGGTCCGCGCCGGTGGGGGCACGAACCACCGCGTCGGCCTCTTCGACGGCATCTTGATTAAGGACAACCACCTCGCCGGGTTGGGCGGCGACGTGCGCCGCGCGGTCGAAGCCGCACGGCACTTCCCCGGCAACACCGGCCTGCCCGTCGAGGTAGAGGTGGACACGCTCGAACAACTCGAAGCCGCGCTCGCAGTGCGGGCCGACATCGTGCTGCTCGACAACATGACGCTCGACCAACTTCGTGTGGCGGTCGCCCGGCGCGACGCGGTCGCCCCCGGCGTGCTGCTCGAAGCGTCCGGCGGCGTGAACCTGACCACCGTGCGCGACATCGCCGCGACCGGCGTAGACCGCATCAGTGTCGGCGCGCTGACGCACTCCGCCCCGGCGCTGGACATCGGGTTGGATTACCTCTCGTGACTCCGACCTACACCCCGCGCGAAACGTGGCACTTCGACACCGAGCGCGTCGGCCGGCGCGTGCTCGTCTTCGATAACGTCGACAGCACCAACACGCGCGGCGCGGCGCTGGCGGAAACCGAGGACGACTCGGACGGCCTCGTGCTGATCGCGGACCAGCAGACCGCCGGCCGCGGGCAGTACGGCCGCGTGTGGCAGAGCCGGCCCGGAAGCTCGCTGCTCATGTCCGTCGTGCTGCGCCCGCCGCCGGAACTGCTCCGGCCGGTGATCCTGACGGCGTGGGCCGCGGTCGCGGTCGCGGAAGCGGTCCTGGCGCTCACCGGCGCGCAGGCCCGCATCAAGTGGCCCAACGACCTGCTGATTCGCGGCCAGAAGGTGTGCGGCATTCTGATCGAGCAGAGCGGCTCCACGGCTGGCGTCACCACGGTCGCCGGGATCGGGCTTAATCTGAACCAGACCGCGGACGAGTTCGCCGCCGCGCACCTGCCCGCCGCGACCTCGCTCGGCATCGTCAGCGGCGGGTTGATCGATGCCCGCACCGCCGCCGGCGTCGTGATCCGCAAGCTTGACGCGGAATACATGCGGCTGATTCGCGGCGAGCGCGTTGTGGTAGAAGCGGACTGGAAGTGGCGCGTCGGACTGCTGGACCGGCACGTCGTCATCGAGCACCCCGGCGGCGCGGTCACCACCGGCCGCCTCCGCGACATGGCCTTCGACGGCCTTGAGGTGGAGAACAGCGACGGGTTCGTTCACGTCGTCGCCCCGGAAAGCGTCGCCCACATCCGTGCGCAAGGGTGATAAAATCGCCACGCCCAGCGACAGGGAGAACCGCAATGGCCCGCGCCAAGAACGCCGCCGAACCAAGCGGCCCCGTGATGACCGGGCAGGAGCGCGCGGACCTCGACGCGCGGCTCGCGCGGGTGGTGTCCAAGCCGCTGCGCAGCGAACTGGGCGGCGGCCGATTCTTCCTATTCTGGGCCGCGCGCGACGACAGCAACAGCGTGCAAATGATGATCTGGAACCCGGAGACCGAGCAGGAGCTGCGCGACGCGAACTTCTTCCACGACGCGGCCCACGGCCTCGGGGTGTTCGCCAAACCGGTGCCGAAGGGCAAGCCGCTGCCGCGCACGGCCGAACACGCGGCCCTCATCAAGGGCGTCCTCGCGAACCGCACCGACACGACCGGCTACCTCGTCTACGCCGACTACCTGACCGAGCAGGGCAACACGCAGGGCGACTACATCCGCCTGTGTGTCGAGGCGTCGAAGCTGCCGCCGAGCCACCCGGACGCGGACGCCCTGGCCCGGCGCACGACCGACCTGAGCGACGCCCACGCGGAGGAGTGGTTCGCGCCGCTGGGCGCGCTCGGCCTGCGCCCCGAAACGCTCGGCCACTTCACGCCCTACGCCTGGATGTCGCTCGAGCGCGGGGTGATCGAAGAGGTGACCATCGACCGGCCCGGTGTCCTGCCGCAGAACGCGGCCCGGCTGTTCGCCGCCGCGCCGTTCTTGCGCACCCTCAACTTCGAGCAAGGCCACCTCGACCCCGCGGCCGTGGCGAAGGTGAAGCAGCTCGCGCAGATCGAAGCGCTGAACCTGTTCCACACCGAACTGACGGCCGACGGGCTGAGCACCCTACTCCGCTCGAAGCACTTGACGGGCTTGAAATCGCTGGAACTCAGGAGCAACGCCATCGGCGACGAAGGCGCGCTCGCACTGACCAAGTGGCCCGGTCTGACGAATCTGGAATCGCTGAACGTGTCGAGCTGCGACCTCAGCTCGACCGGCACGCACACGCTCACCTCCTGCAAGAGCCTGACCGGACTGAAGAAGCTCCGCATCGGGGGCAACGACAACGACGGGGATACCGCGCATGTGGTGCTCGCGTCCTCAATACTGAGCAGTCTGACCGAACTGGAACTGGGCGCGTGCGGGTGTGGGCACACGGCCACGGCTCTGTTCCGCACGGCGGCGTTCGCCAGAACGCTCGAAGTGCTCGACCTCGACTCGGCGACGTTCCAAGCCGGCACGTTCGCCGCGTTCGCCGGTACCAAGCTTCCGGCTCTGCGCGTGCTGAAACTGAACGCCGTGAACCTGCCCGTGCCGGCCGCGACGCAACTCGCTAACGCCGCGTTCCGCGACTCCCTCGAAGAGCTGTACCTCGACAACTGCGCCCTCGGTGCGGGGTCCGGGAACTTCTTCTATCAGAGCCGGTTCCCCAAGCTCAGAACGCTCGACATCTCTCGTAACCGCGTCGAGCGGTACGGGCTAACGGTGCTCGCATCCAAGCCCAAGAACTTCCCCGCGCTCACGTCGCTGAAACTTTACGACAACCGCCTCGGTGCGGAGGCGGTCGCGGCACTCGCGGCCAGCAAGGTGCTCGCGAACCTGACCGATCTCGACCTGAGCGGCAACAAAATCGGCCCCGCGGGTGCGGTCGCGCTCGTGAACTCGAAACACCTGAAAAAGCTCACGTCGCTGACGGTGGACGAGAAGACCGTCGGCAAGACGGGCAAACGGGCGCTCCTCGACCGCTTCGGCGAGAGCGCCGTGAGCTTCCGGTAGCGCGCCGTCCGTACAATAGCCGCTCACGTCCTCTCCCCTCGAAGGGAATCGTACATGGCGGTGCCGTCCGATCTGATCGTGTCCGTGTCCGGGGTGCGCGGGATCGTCGGCGCGGGGCTGACGCCCGAAGTCGTCGCGCGGTTCGCCGCCGCGTTCGGTTCCACTGTCGCGGGCAAAAGAGTAGTGCTGTCGCGCGACGGGCGACCCAGCGGTGAGATGCTGCGGCACGCGGTCCTCGCGGGCCTGTTCGGGGCCGGCTGCACCGTGGACGACATCGGCATCGTCCCGACACCGACGTGCGGGTTCGCGGTGCGGCAGTTGAGCGCGGCCGGCGGCATCCAGATCACCGCGAGCCACAACCCGGCCCCGTGGAACGGCCTCAAGATGTTCGGCCACGACGGGGCGGTTCTGCCGGCCGACGCGGGCGCGGTCATCCGCGGCCTGTACGAGAGCGGCGCGTTCGCGCGGTCCACGTGGGACGGCATCGGCAGCGTGAGCGTGCCGCCGGACACGGGCACCGACCACCTGCGCGCGGTGCTCGACACGATCAGCGTCGCGGCTGTCGCGGGGCAACGGTTCCGCGTGTTCCTCGACGCCAACGCCGGGGCCGGCGGGCCACTCGGCACGCGCCTCCTGAGCGACCTCGGGTGCGACACCATTCAGTACGCGTGCGAGCCGACGGGAGAGTTCGCGCACGAGCCGGAGCCGATCCCGGCGAACCTGGGCGACGTCGCCCCGTGGGTGAAGCAGCACGAGTGCGCGATCGGGTTCGTGCTCGACCCGGACTCCGACCGGCTCGCGCTCATCGACGAAACCGGAACGTGCGTGAGCGAGGAATGCACGCTCGCGCTGGCGGTGAAGTACCACCTGCGCCAGCGGCCGGGCGCGGTCGTCGTGAACATGTCCACGTCGCGCATGAACGAGGACATCGCGAGCGCCGCCGGGTGTTCGTTCTTCCGCTCCGCGGTCGGCGAGGCGAACGTCGTCTCGCTCATGCGCGGCACGAACGCGGTGATCGGCGGCGAGGGCAACGGCGGGGTCATCGACCCGCGCGTCGGCTGGGTCCGCGACCCGTTCGTCGGCATGGCGTTCGTGCTGAGCCTGATGGCCGAGGAGCGCAAACCGATCTCACAGCTCGTGGCCGAGTTGCCGCGGTACGCGATGCTGAAGACGAAGTTCGCGGTGCCGCGCGAGAAACTGGCCGGGGCGTTCGCGGCACTCGAAGCGCGGTGGGCCGACGTGCGCATCAACCGCGACGACGGACTGCGCATCGACGGGCCGGACTGGTGGCTCCACGTTCGCGGCAGCAACACGGAGCCGGTGGTACGGGTGATCGCCGAAGCGCCCACCTCCGCGCGCGCCGAGGCGCTGTGCGCCGCCGCGCGCGCGATTGTCGAGTAGCCCGGCGCGCGCGAATCCGGTATCCTCACGGCGTACCGGTCGGCCGCCGGAGACACAAATGACCGAGGATGAACTCGAAGCCGCGCTCGAACGCGCGGCGCGCTGGCTGCGCGGCTGTGAGCGCGCGTGTGTGCTGAGTGGCGCGGGCGTATCCGCCGAGAGTGGCGTGCCCACGTTCCGCGCCAGCGACGGGCTGTGGGAAGGGCACCGCATCGAGGACGTCGCCAGCCCGGACGGGTGGGATCGCAACCCGGCGCTGGTATGGAACTTCTACAACGCGCGCCGCGCGAACGTGGCGACAGTGAAGCCGAACCCCGGCCACCACGCGCTCGTCGCGATGGAACAGCGCTGGGTTGACCGCTTCACACTGGTCACGCAGAACGTGGACGGCCTACACCTCGAAGCCGGCAGCAAGAACGTGCTGGAGATTCACGGCAGCCTGCGCCAGACGCGCTGTCTGACCTGCGGGGCGGTCACGAACCGCGGCCTCGAACCGCTCGGCGACGCGCCCGAGTGCCCGCAGTGCAACGGCCGGCTGCGCCCGCACATCGTGTGGTTCGGCGAAGGACTCGACGACGACATCTGGATGGCGGCGATGGAGGCCGCGGACCGGTGCGACGCGCTGCTGGTGGTCGGCACATCGGCCGTCGTTCACCCGGCCGCGTCGCTCGTTCCGATCGCCCGCCGCAAGGGGGCCACGGTGATCGAGGTGAACCTGACGCGCACCGAAGCCAGTGCGTACGCCGACGTGGGGCTGTACGGTCCCTCCGGGGTGATGCTGCCGAAGCTGGTAGAGCGACTGGCGTGAGCCGCTCACGGCTGAGCACGAGAGAACCATGCCCGCAATCAAGCTCGACGGGAAAGCACTTGGCGCGACGATGCGCGGCGAGGTGGCCGCGCGAGTCGCGGCGCGCGCCGCGGCCGGGAAGCGCCCGCCGGGCCTAGCGGCGGTGCTGGTCGGCGACGACAAGGCCAGCCAGCAGTATGTGAAGATGAAGCACGAGACGTTCACCGCGGCCGGGTGCGCGTCCACCGTTCACCGGTTACCAGCCGAGACGACCCAATCGCAGCTCCTCGATCTGGTCGCGCAACTGAACGCCGATCCCGCGGTTCACGGCATCCTTGTCCAACTGCCGCTACCCAGGCACATCGACGAGGGCGCGGTGCTGCGGGCGGTGTCGCCAGCGAAGGACGCGGACTGCTTCCACCCGGAGAATCTGGGCTTCCTCGCCGCCGGGTTCCCGCGATTCTACCCTTGTACCCCGCACGGTGTGGTACAGTTGTTGACCCGCAACGGCGTGCCCCTCGCGGGCAAAGAAGTCGTGATCGTCGGGCGAAGTAACATTGTCGGGAAGCCGCTGGCTCTGATGATGATGCAGAAGCCGGGCACGTCGAACCCGGCCGCGTGCGACGCGACTGTGACCGTGGCGCACACCCGCACCGCGGACCTCGCCGCCGTGTGCCGACGGGCCGACGTGCTGATCGCGTGCGCCGGCCGATTGCACGTCATCACCCCGGACATGGTGAAGCCCGGCGCGGCGGTGGTGGACGTGGGCACGAACTTCGTGAACGGCAAGCTCGCGGGCGACGTACACCCGGCAGTGGCGGACGTGGCCGGCTGGCTGTCCCCGGTGCCCGGCGGCGTCGGACCCATGACCATCACGATGCTCCTGTACAACACCCTCTCCGCGGCGGAACTGATCGACGGCTAACCAGCAAGTGCCCGTTATGAAACTTGAGGAACTGAGCCGAATCCTGCGCGAGGCCGATCCGGCGGCGGTGCTCGTCGACCGGCCCGTTCTCGACCGGGTCATACAGAACGTCTCCGGGATCACCTGGGTCATCTGGCAAGTGCCCCACGGCCACTGCTTTGTGGTCGACCGTTCGACGCTGTACAAGCACGTCGAACCCGAAGAACTGAACCTCCCGACGGACTACAACCTGCCCGCGGCCGTGCTGCTGCTCGAACGGCCCTCCGCCGAACAGCTCGGCGGTCCGGTCAAAGAGTTGCTCGCGCGGTACTGGCGGCTGCTGTTCCACGCGGCGGTGCACCGCGAGCTGGACCGGCGGCTGGAGGGGCTGACCGCGGCCGGGTTGCGCGAGCGGATCGAGGCCATCGGCCCGACCGCGTTCGAGGAGGCCCGGAACGTCCTTGTTCACGACGAGTTGCTGCTCGATAAGGCCGACGACCGCGCCGCCTACGCCGAGTTCGCCGCGTACTTCCTGGAACTGCGGTTCTTCAATCCGCCGCTGATCCCGGTGTGCTTTCCGAGCCTGCCGCCGGATGCCGCGGTCGAGGCGGTCCTCGCGCGCGACATCGACGGCGCGGCCCTGTTCCGAACCACGCGGCTGCCGGATGCGCCGGACCCGGCCCCGCGGTCCGACGACCAGTCCGACGAATCGCACGACTACTACAAGCGGTTGGAGCGCAGCGCGCGGCGGGCCGCACTGGGCGGCGATACGGTCGGCGCGGCGATCCTCCACACCCGCGCCGCGCGCGTCGCGCCGGGCTACCTGACCGGCCCCGCGCAGGCGCGGGCGCGCGAGGAAATCAGTCATTTGGTGGACCGGCTCCACGCCGCAATCGACCTGAAGCCCGAAGACGTTGAGGCGTGGAAGCGCATCCTACCGACGCTCCTCGACAAGGCCGACCAGGGTGCCCGGCCGGTCGAAGCGGCCCTGCTGTTCGACATCCAGCGCGCCTGCCTCGACCACGAGCAGAAGATTTACGCGCTCGACGTGGGCGAGTGGCTGGCGTCGGCGGGGGACCGGCCCATCAAGCGCGAACTGGTCGGCCAGCGGTTCGTGCGCGTGCCCGCGCAGCTCCGCAGCGCCTCGCGCCGGCTGGCCGCGGCCCGGCTCACCGGCGCGGCGCGCCGGGCCCTCGCCGACCTGCTGAAGAGCGCGCTCGGCCAGGCCGCGCGCCAGCTCCGTGACAAGTTCCGCCCGTTCCTCACCATCGCGCTCCACGACGCCGGCCTGCACCCGACCTCGCTCCCCGAGCGCGCGGCCCTTGAAAAGACCGTCGAGGAGCTGCTGGACCGCATTTCGTCGGCCGGGTTCCTCTCATTCGGCGACGTGCGAGACGCGATCGCGCGCGGACAGATGAAGCTGCCCGATCTGACCAGCCCGAACGAGCACGTGCGCGGCGACCCGCTCCTGCGGCTCGACCGACGGCTCGCCACGCAACTCGACGGCGTGTACCGCCGGGCCGAGTCGTACACCCGCGTACTCGAGCGCGTGACCGCGCTCAATTTCGGCACCCGCACCGGGCGCTGGCTGACGCGGAACGTGACGCTCCCGTTCGGCACCGCGTTCCTGATCGCACAGTTCTTCTGGCTGCTGGCCTACGAGCGGCTCAAGAAGCAGGCCGCGGGGACCGGCGCGGAGTCGCCGTCGGTGTTCGGCGGCTGGAACCAGGAGTGGTGGTTCCACGCCGCGTGGATCGGGGTCGGTGCGTTCTTCGTTGCGGTCGTTCAGTCGGCCGGGCTGCGGGCGTGTCTGCGGTCCGTCGGCCGGCAGGCCTACCGCGCGGTCCGGTTCGTCGTCTGGGAGGTGCCGTCCCGCATCTGGGCGGCCCCGTGGGTGCGCGCGCTGTTCCTGAGCGTGCCGGCGCAGGTGGTGGTCAACTACGGGGTGCGCCCGCTGGTGTTGTGCGCGCTGCTGTGGTCGTTCCCGCTCGGCCTGTGGCACGCGGGGTGGCCCGCGCGTGTCGTCACGTTCCTCGGCGCGCTGCTGATCGTCAACACCCGGTTCGGGCGGCGCGTCGAAGCTGTGCTGTTCGAGACCTCGCGCAAGCTGCTCGAACTGATCCCGTCGATCCCAGCCATGCTACGGTGGCTGAACGACGTGTTCCGCGAGCTGATGGCCGCGCTCGAGTGGACCCTCGCCCGGATCGAGGACTGGCTCCGGCTGCGCGGGCGCAGCGGGCCGTTCGCCATCGCGATCCGCGCGGTCGCCGGGCTGATCTGGATGCCGTTCGCGTTCCTCATCCGGTTCTACACGGTCGTCCTGATCGAGCCGATGATCAACCCGCTCAAACTGCCGCTCTCGATCCTGTTCGCAAAGCTCGTCTACCCGCTGCTGCTGTTGCTGCCCGGCGTTCTCGCGCAAGACTCGAAGTCGGTGCTGGGGTACTCGTCGCCGCTGGTCGGGCAACTGGCCGCGTACCTGACCGAGCCGGGCGCGTGGCTGCTGGTGATGGGCACGCTCTGGCTGCTGCCCGACGCCTGCACGTTCCTGTTCTGGGAGATGCGCGAGAACTGGAAGCTGTATCAGGCGAACCGGCCGGACGCGCTGGCCCGCGTCTCGGTCGGCGGGCACGGCGAGCCGATCCGCGGGCTGCTGCACTGGGGGTTCCACTCGGGCACCGTGCCGCGGCTGTACGCGAAGCTCCGTGCGGCCGAGAAGGAGGCCGCGCGCACCGACGTGTGGCGCGACGCCCGCACCCACCGGGCCGCGCTGCGGGCGGTCGAAGGGGCCGTGCGCCGGTTCGTCACCCGCGACTTCGTCGAGGTGCTCAACGACCCCGAATCGGGCTGGACCGGGCCGCAACTGGCGGCCGGGCGCGTACTGCTCGGCACGAACCGCATCCGGCTGGAACTGGTGGCCGTCCCGGTTACCGGGTCGGCGTGGCTCGAGTGGGAAGTGCGGTCCGGGTGGCTGGTCGCGCGGTGGACCGAACCGGGGTTCTTGACCGCGCTCACCGACGACCAGGCCCGCGTGTTCGGCAACGCCCTCGCGTACCTGTACCGGCGGGCCGGCGTCGATCTGGTTCAGGAACAGGTGCGGGCCGCGCTCCCGGCGGATGCGCAGCACTCCGATCTGTGCCCCGACGGGCTGCTGGTGTGGTACGGGGCGCGCGATTCCGCCCCCGTGCTGTACGCGCTCGACGATCCGACGGCGCAGCTCACCCCGCGCGTACCCACTGAACGGCAGCCGACCGCCGGCCCGGTGCTCGACGCCGAGCGGTTGATCTTCAAGCGCGTGCCCTTGACCTGGACCCAATGGGCCGCGGTGTGGCGAGCACCGGCCCCCGGCGAGCCGCCGCTGCGCCTGGGCCCGGCGAGCGGCGCGCTGGT
>SXGT01282909.1_pt1 | contig 30406 bp, 22 predicted proteins | sample 3176221 | NCBI WGS metagenome assembly SXGT01 (sample SAMN11356862, study PRJNA531348) | freshwater metagenome | isolation source: freshwater sample F1-120 | place: China: Fuxian Lake, Yuxi | collected 2017-12-25 | reverse complement strand
GTTTCAATGGGCTGGTGAATCCAAAGTCTTACTGGCAATCCTCGAAGCGGAATTTTGCACCGCGCGTCAGTTTTGCGTATGATCTCACAGGCAAAGGCCAGACTGTTGTGAGGGGCGGTTATGGACTTTTCTACAGCCGCGAAATTCTCGGAGCCTTCATCCTGATGTCAGGTAACCCTCCGTTCTCGCAACTGGTGAGCATTCAGTCCACGCGCCTGTCCAACCCGGGTGGGGGAACGGCGCGCGACTTTGATCTTCCAATCGAGCTCGGCTCGATCGACACCAATCAGCTCACACCAAACACGCAGCAGTGGAATATCGGAGTCGAGCGCAGCCTCGGCAGCAACACGGTTCTCGAGGTGGGTTATACGGGTTCGCGAGTCGTGCACATGATGCGGACACAGGACATCAATCAGCCGCTCCCGAGCGCCGCTATCGCGCAGGGCGCGAGCGCACATCCGTTCCGCCCGTATAAGGGTTGGACGGTGATCAATCATCGCGAACAAAGCTACGCTTCCAACTATCACGGATTGCAAGTGGGAATGAAGCGAAACTATTCCAAAGGCATCATGTTCCAGACGGCGTACACATGGTCGAAGACGATCGACAACGCCGACTTTAGCGGCGGCATTTACGGGTTTGTGCCGAATACCCGCGACTCATCTGGCGAGCGCGGGAGGGCGAGTCTGGATGCCAATCAGAACTTCATCGGAAGCGTGATCTGGGATATTCCGTTCCTGAAGGACAAGAATGATATTGTAGGCAAAGCCTTCGGTGGATGGCAGGTGTCGACGATTTATACCCTCCGCACGGGGTTGCCGATCAGTCCTGAGTTGGGGCGCGACAACGCGGGTGTGGGAACTGCTACGAGGCAACGGCCGTTAGCTTCCGGAACCCCGTTTATCGACCACGGCAGCCGCACACTTGCACGGTGGTTTAACCCATCAGTCTATTCGGCTCCGGTGCTGGGTACCTTCTCGCCGGTGGCGCGAAATATTCTGAGCGGACCCGGTTGGAATCAGTGGGACCTCTCGTTTGTCAAGTCCGTCCCGTTCGGTGAGGGCCGGCGCGTGGAGTTGCGCGCGGACGCATTCAACTTCTTCAACCATACGCAGTTTAACGGCGTGGGCACAAACTTCCAGCAGACGGCCACGTTCGGGCGCGTCACGTCGACACGAAATGAGCGCAGCTTTATGGTTGGCACTCGCATTCAGTTCTAATACCCGCGCCTGCGAGCCCTGCCATCGCGATCTCGTGGATGCCTATCGACGGACTGGCATGGGCCGGTCCGTTTCCGTTTCGAACAGCGTCCCCGACGCCACGTTATACCACAAACGCTCGAACCGCTACTACTCGGTTCGCGCGGGCCGTATGCGCCGGCATCAGAACGACGCGCAGGGGCGCGAAGTTAATGTGGTTGAGAAAACCATCGATTTTGGGATCGGATCCGGCAACCATGCTGTAACGTACATTCACCGCTCCGCGGATGGGCGCCTGACTGAGTTGCCGGTGTCATTCTATGCGCTATACGGTTGGGCGATGTCTCCCGGCTACGACAAGCCGGACCATCTCGACTTCCGCCGTGAAGTGGATCCCGCCTGTCTGTTCTGCCACTCGGATTCGGGCGAGCCATCACCAATCGGCTGCGGGCGCTGCCACGGAGACGGCGCGGCGCACGCGTCGAAGCCAACGCGGGGGAACATTGTCAATCCCAAGCGCCTCCCGGCCTCGAGACAGTTGGACATCTGTTTGCAATGTCATCTCGAAACTGCGTCAAGCGGATTTCCCGATTCGTTGCGCCACGCCGGGCGGGACGTCTGGTCGTTCAGACCGGGCGAAGCTCTTACGTCGTACAAGGCGTACTTCGACCGGGACGATGGCACGGGCGCGGGAAACGACCGCTTTGAAGTAAATCACGCCGGATACCGATTGATGCAGTCGCGATGCTTCACGGAGAGTGCCGGCCGGATGACTTGCACGACTTGTCATGATCCGCATACGGCGAAAGCCCGGAATGCCTGCGCCTCCTGCCATGCATCGCCTCACGCCAATGAGGCAACCCCGTGCGCAGCCTGCCACATGCCGAAGCGCGCCGCGGAAGACGCAATCCACGTTCGCATGACCGATCACAAGATCGTCCGCGCGCCAAAGTTCGAAGAGCCAAACAGAAAGGGTCACGATCTTTTCTCCGGAAGGCTGAAGTTGTTTTACGGCTCGGGGCTTCTTGAACTGGCGCAGGTGAGGCAAACAATCGACTCAGGGCGGGGAAGCGAGGAGTCCTATCGACGTTGGGTCGATCTTGAGCCCGGATCGGTTCCGGCTTTGGCTGCGCTCGGCGAGGCGTTGATGCGGTTCGGCAAGCGAACGGAGGCGGTACGGCTGCTCGAAAAGGCCCGTGCCGCCGGTCCGCGAAACGTGGCTGTGCTGAACGCGCTGGCCATCCACCATGCCACGGAGGGCAGGCTGCCAAAGGCGATGGAGTTGCTCGAACAGGCCCGCGCGGCGAAGCCCGATCATCCCCTTACCTGGATCAACCTGGGCGTCACCCACGAAGCGATGGGCAGTGCCGACAAGGCCCGGTCGGCTTATCTTGAAGCAGTCCGGTTACAGCCGGACTCAAGCGAAGCCCGCCGGCGCCTCGCCGCGCTGCAATGAGGCACGCGGACTCCCGCCAGGGCCTTGTTCACGGTCGCCTGAAGCATGTTGGGTAATCGCGGATACTATCGCCCGCCGAGCAACCGCCGCGCATTGCCCTCACTGATTGCCCGCAATTCCTCGTCCTTCAAACCCGCTTCCCGCATCTTCAAAACTGCCGATTCGACGTAGAACAACGGAAAGTGCGAGCCGAATACGACGCGCCCGGCCGGGACCTGCCGTGCCAGTGTCGAGACGCCCCGCAGGCGTTCCACCATCGCGAAATCAAACCAGACATGCCCGGCCTCGGCGATCTTCTTTACTGGCGCGTCATGCCTCTGATTCAGTACCATCAGGCGCAGCGACGGTATCGTGGGAACGATTCCGGCCAATGGACCGAGGTCCACGGACGGGACCTGTATCAGCGGATGCTGCGTCCGCTCGTCTTCCATCGTTACGACGAGCTGAACAATCAGACGCGAGTTCGCCGCCAGCCGCAGAACTTCCGCAAAACGCGGGTCGGCGAGGGCGTAGCCGTGATAATTAGGATGGAGCCTGATGCCAGGCATGCGATGCTGTTCGCGGCAGCGACGGACGTCCTCCTGCCAATCGGGAAGCGTTGGGTTCACGCTGCCAAACGGTACGAGAAGCCCCTCACCATGCGACTTGCAATCAGCCGCAAGCCGCGCGTTCACCGCGCCCACGTCCTTGTGCAACAGGCCATCGAAACTTCCGACCCATGCCTGGGCGATCCCCTGCTTTCGGATCGTTGCCACAAATTCGGCGGGCTCGTCGCCGGCCAAACGCCGGAACGGCCACCGGGACAGATATGCGTTTGTGTCGATGATCATCGGATGCATCTCTTGATTGACGCTCGTGAGGCACGATCGAAACACCCTGTCACCGGCCGCCTCCGACGAGCGGCGAAAAACGGCAAACGGCACGAAACGACGGACTGCCTCGCTCCGCTCTGGACCATCTTCATGAAATTACGCGGGCCGCCTCCAATTGCACTGGATCTTCCGCGTGCCGGCGAATGAAAGCGCGCAACTGCTGGAACGAGCGGGTGCGGCTCCTGCTCCCGGCCAATGGAGGCTCGCGATCGGCGCCATGGGCATCCGCTCCGTGGCATCCCGCGCATTGTCCCACGTACAACTGCTGGCTGGTGTCGGAGTCCCTCATCAATAACAGCATGGGACTCATGGATGCAATCGGAAGGACAAGGCACGCGGTCGTATGCGACATAAGAAGAATCCCTTACATGATATACTCGTTGCCCAATGGCGCAACTGCGGCGAAAGTTTCTGAAGAGTCTGGCCGCGCCGATTGTGTCTGGACTCCACGCTCAGCAAACCCTGAAGATCTTCGTGCTTTGGGACATGGAAGGCACAAGCGGAATCTTCACGCGCGAACAAGCCTGGTACTGGGAGACCGGTGTTCGCGAGCTGGTCGCTCGTGAGGCACGGCGGATCCTCACGTCGAACGTAAATGCCCTTTCCGCCGTGGCCGTCGAGCGCGGTGTGACGGAGCTCATTGTCTGCGACACGCACCACGGCGGGGATAACCTGATCCGCGAGCAACTCTCGACGGACTCCAGGGTCAGGTACGAATACAGGAGTGTTGGAATGGAGAAGGGCAAGCGGCGGCTCATGCCGGGACTCGATTGCGACACGGCCGGGCTGATGCTGCCGGGCCACCACGCCAAGGCATTCACGGAACGCGCGTTCCTGCCTCATACCAACAGCATCGAGTGGGCGGACTTTCAGATTAATGGGCAGAGCGTCGGCGAGATTGGCGTGGAGGCTTGCTACGCCGGCCATTGGGACGTTCCGCTTATCTACGTCGAAGGTGACGAAGCAGCTTGCTATGAAGCGCGGCGTATGTTCCCTGGTGTTGTGACGATGGCTGTGAAGCAGGCGGAAACGGCGGAGCTTGCAACGGGTATGGATCAGGACTCCGCGTATCGGGAAATCGCGCGCAAGGTGGCGGAAGCCATCGAAAAGGCGCGAACCCGTCAACTGCGACCGTACAAGCCTGCCCTGCCGATGACTGTCACGGTCCGGATGAGGACGATGGACGGAGCAGCCAGGGCTGCGAAGAGGCCTGGAGTGCGGCGGCTGGACGAGCACACGGTCGAAGCTCAGGTGGGCCGGCAATGCGACGTGGTGAAATGGCTCACCGGCGCCGGCCTCGACATGGACTGATTGGAGTTCGCTTGATCAACCGCCGCACCCTCCTGAAGGAGTTCGCCGCAAGTCCGATGCTTTCGGCGGCGTCGGCGAACCCTTCCCAGGAGGCTGATCCGCCCCCTTGGCGCCGGTTTCGGATTTGGGATGAGCACTGCCATCTCGGCGCGGTCCCCGGAGACTCACCCGAGGAGCGCATGGCCCTGCTGATCGAGTGCGCGGACCGGCTCGGAATCGAGCGCCTCCTTCTTTCGCAAGGCTACTCCGCGCAGCGCCATCCGACTGCGGATCAGCTTCGCGAGGAAAACGACCGCGTGATGCGGGCGGTGCGCCGATACACCGACCGCGCCTTTGGTTCCGTCTATTTGAGCCCCGCCCACTCCGAATTCAGCGTCCGGGAGTTCAACCGCTGCGTGCGCGACGGCCCAATGGTCTGCATTGGAGAACTGGAAGCGGACAAGCGCTGCAACGCTCCGGAGATGGACCCGATTGTGGAGTGTGCGCTCTCCATGAAGACGCCGATCCTGCAACACACCTGGCTCAAGACCGGTGGAAATGAGGAGGGCGAGTCAACGCCGTATGATGTTGTGGAACTCGCTCGGCGCTATCCGGACCTGCAACTGGTCTGCGTTCACACTGGGGGCGACTGGGAGCGCGGCATTCGGGTACTTCGCTCGACAAGGAATGTGCACGCGGAGATTGCGGGATCGAATCCGACGACAGGCTTCGTCGAGATGGCGGTGCGCGAACTCGGCGCGGAGCGGGTGATCTACGGGAGCGACGTCGGCGGCCGCAGCTTCGCCTCGCAACTCTCGAAAGTGATGGGCGCCCGCATTCCCGATTCCGCCAAAGAACTGATCCTTGGTGGAAATCTGCGCCGCCTGCTGATGCCTGTTCTGCAAGCGAAGGGATATCGCGTGTAGTTTGCCTGGCCGGAAGTATCTGCAAGGGCAGGGAACGACAACGTAGCGGACTATCTCCGGACTCCACGCGCCTGTCGCCGCCGGGCGTCGGGACCCCCCTAACGAATTCCCTTCTTCAAGTCAAGGGATGCCGGCCGTCTGATCCAGTCTAGAGCCGCCCGCATCACCATGCCTGAACTGGATCCGGCCAACCGACTTTATGGCCGCGCTTCGCGCGGCAGGCTGGAGACAAGAGGCGCTGGTCATCCCAGCGGTGTCACATTTCCTCGTGAGCTTCTCGACAGAATGTAGAAACTTCACTCAAGGACGAAGTCCTTGTGTACGTGCCAGCGACGCCGTCAACTTCTCCAATTCTTTCTTCAACAGCGGGTTCTCAGGATAGTCGCGCACCAGATCAGTCAATTCCCGCTTTGCGTCCAACGGACGCTTCTCGCGCAGGTACGCGATCGTAAGCAGAATCCGCGCAAAGGGTTTGAGATAGTGACCAGACCGCGCTACGAGTTCCAGGTTCTGAATGCCCTGCGTTTTGCTGCCTTGAATCTCGTCGATTCTGACGAACCAGCGCACAAAAAACGGCAGGCTGCCGATGAGGTACTCGGTGAGACCGGTTGTAAGATAGGCGTCGTAGAACTGCGGATTTACCCTCAGAAGCTTTTGAGCGAAGCTAGTGGAGTTCTTAACGTAGTTCAGGCTGCCGATTTGTTTTTTCTCAACGAGCGCCATGTAGTCGGTCACAATGCCATAGGTGATGCACATGGCGAAAAGCGCACTCTGGTTGCTGTCATTGCCTTCGAGCATGGTTCGCGCGCGCGACTGAGCGTCTTCCACCGCGCGGAATAACTTTTCCCGGACCTGCGGGTCTGGCTTTACCTTTTTCTTATCGGCAATCTTCTTGTCGTCGATGAAAAACTCCCCTTCGAGGATTCCCAAGCGGTCCAGTTCGCCAAACAAATGGGCCGAAGATCTCACCGAGTAGCCCAGCGGGTCTGAAGGATTCGCGGCGACGAACTTGTCGATGATGGAATGAGCCTCCGTGAAATCGAAATTGTAAAGGCGGGTGAAGGCGCGGTCGATCTCGGGCTTAGACGCAGGGGGCTGCGTTTCCCCGCCTGAACAAGGCACGCATAAGAGAACGAACACTGGGATTGCGTTAAGAAGTTTCATGAGTGACATTCAGATCGTCAACGTCCGAAGATGCGTTCAAATAGCTCTCTCGTGCGGGTTCGGACCTCCCAGAGTTTCGCGTCAAGGGGTTTATCGTGCAGGTGCGGCGGAGTCCATCGATGGACGAGGTCCGTCACGGCCCCGGCCTGCGACGGCGAGGTTTCCAATGTGAAACCGGAGTGGCCTGTTGACACGCGGGCCGCGTGGTCGATGGCCCGGTAAAACGTCGCGGCGTCGCGGAGAAAATCGGCGTCCTCCTGGTCCAGGTGACCGGTCTGTTCAATGACCTCAATGCGTTGCGGCGTGTTGAGCGCCTTATAGAATATCCCGGCGGCTTTCAGCCGCAGATACATCAGGATGAAGTCGATATCGTAGTATCCCCCAAAACCTGCCTTAAGGCTATGCTCGACGCCCTGCTCGCGCTCCAGGCGCGCGCGCATGTGTGCCAGTTCCTGCCGCGAGCGGCCCCCGCGGCCATAGCGCTTCCAATCGACTTCCTGAAGCTCATGAAGAAACTCCGTGCCGCGTTCGATATTGCCGGCGACCGCGCGAGCCTTCATATAACTGATGCCTTCCCACGCCTCGGCCGATTTGGCGAAGTACTCCTTGTAGGACGCCTCGGATTGCACGAGCGGGCCTTCTCTCCCGTTTGGCCGCAGGCGGGTATCGGGCGTGAAAATGACGCCGTCTCCGGTGTAAGCCCCTATTGCGCCGACAATACTCTGCGCGACGCCCGTCCAGAAAGCCGTCTCCTCTTCGCCGCACCCGGAGACGACGAAAATCAGGTCCGCGTCAGAGGCGAGATCGAACTCGCGCATGCCCAGGCGCCCCAGAGCGATGACCGCCATGCTCTCGGTCGAAGGTCCACCTCCATGCAGTTCCCGATGCAGCGTAACAGCGGTGCGATAAACTGCTTCGACTACCGCGTCCGCCAGATCGGACGTCTTTTCGAGGGTTTCAAAGATCGGCACGCGGCGGATTACGCTTTCAGCCTGGATTCGAAGCATGCGACGCCCGTAGAAGCGGCGCAATTCGCCGTGATCGCGGGGTACCGCCAGGTAGCCGGTATCGCTCTGGGTGGGCAGTAGTTCCGTGATAAGATTCGGATCGCGAATCAGCTGGTCGGCGAAGTACGGGCTGTGGTCGAACAGGTCCACGACTTGAGCGGAGAGGTCGGTATCGCGATCAAGGTGGTAAAGCTGCTCAGGCGCAGACGACACTTTCTCGAGAAAATGTTCGAGACGCTTTTGCCCCCTGGCGGCTGGGGAGGCGGAGAGCAACGCCGCCAACCGGGGCGCGCGAGCCGAGAGCGCCCGCGCCAGATTCGCGCTCGCGGAGAGATCCGGCTCGGGCGGTTCCGAGGATTCGGCCGTCTGAACATGCGCTGGATGCATCGGACCGTAGAGCAACTTCTGTGCATGAATCACCTGGCGATAGATCTGTTGCACATCCTGATAGTGGGCGCGAAGCTGCCTTACGACACCGCCTCCCGAAAGCGCGCCGCTGGCGATTGGCATTTTGTGCGCCAGCACGTCGAGTGCGTTCGAATCGAGCGGCAGAGTGTGCGTCTGCAAGTCCTGATGAAATTGGATCCGGTGCTCGAGGTGGCGGAGAAACGCGTAGGCTGACGAGAGGCGTGAATACTCGCGTTCAGAAAGCAGGCCTTTTCCGTGCAGGCGGAACAGCGCGAGTTGCGTGCCGCCATGCCTGACCCACGGCTCCCTCCCGCCGTGAAGGCGTTGCAGACACTGGACCAGGAATTCGATATCCCGGATGCCTCCCGGCGAGAGCTTGATATCGAGGCCGTCGCGGCGCATCCGCTTGGCGGCGAGCTTTTCGCTGATCCTTTCGCGCGTTTCAGACACGGACTCAACCGCGAGGAAATCGAGAGTCGTGGAGTAGGTGCGGGGTTCGATGAAATCGAGCAACTCGCGTCCCAAGTCGCGATCGCCGGCCGAGACGCGCGCCTTGATCATCATCTGGAGTTCCCAATCCCGGGCGCGGCGCGCGTAGTAGTTCTTTGCGCCGTCGAGCGAAATCGTAGCTTCGCCGAGAGTTCCGTCAGGCCGCAGTCTCAGGTCCACTCGGTAACACAGCCCCTCTGAGGTATAGGTGGAAAGGAGCGTCGTGAATTCGTTTGCGACCTTCTTGTAGAATTCGCGGTTGGCGATCGGATGCGGTCCGTCGGTTTCGCCATTGGCTTGGTATACAAACATCAGGTCGATATCTGAACTGTAGTTGAGTTCTTTCCCACCGAGCTTTCCGAGCGAAATGACGGCGAAACTACAGTCCTTAACCGCTCCCGTCTCGTCCATGAATTTCGGGGCGCCGTGCCGCGCAGCGAGTGAGGCGCGAATCCGTCGGCAGGCCAGGTTCTGGATGCCGTCGGAGAGATTCGAAAGCTCCTCTGTCACGTCGGAAAGCGAACCAAAACCGAGCGCGTCGCGCAGGACGATCCGCACCAACTGGCGGCGGCGAAAACGTGCGAGATCCACGGCTGCAAGTTCGTCCGGCGCCGCTCCCGGAAGAAACCGCGAGAGCGCGTCCTCAAATTCATCGTCCGAGAGCACCCGGTGCAGGTTGTCCGCCGCCGCGACTTCCAGAATCCACCCGGGAGTTTTTAGCAACGCCTCCGAAAGAAAAGAGCTGTACGAAAATATGATGATCAGGTAGTGAAGCGCGGTCGGGGATTCGCCGATTTTCGCGAACGCCGCGGGCTGCTCCCGATGAAGGCGCTCCAGGTAGTGCAAGGCTTCGTCCGGATCGGGAACCGATCCAAGTAGAGCTTCGACACGAGCCATGGTGCGCTCGGAAAGGGCGGGGCTCAGGCGGCTTACGTCATCGCCGGCGCGGCTCGGATTCCGGAAATCGATCGCTTCAAGCAGAGGCATTTCGGACATTCGCAGCCGGCGCCCTTGCCTGTAACGATCAGGCTACCGTGGCCACAACAGCGATTATATCGTTGAAACGCACTCGTCCGGGCTCGAGTACCGCGCAGTAGAAGCCGCTCATGCCCCAACGGACCGATCGCGGATCGCCGGCCCTGACTTGTTTGTCGTAGACTTCCTGCCTGATCGCCGGGCCGTATATATTCAAGGTCCCGCACGGCGTGCGCACTTTGGTGATCTCGAGCAAGGCTTCCCCCGCGCGGATTTGCATGCCTATCCGAAGTTGACGCCGGTCAAGGCCACGCGTCGTGAGGTTCTCTCCCAGAGCCCCGGGGAACACGGGATACCCTTTGAAATGAAGCTCCTCAATGGCCTCGGCCGAGATAACGAGTACCGCCTGGCGAGGCCCGCCGTGCAATTGTGGATGGGCGTGGTGATCGCCTTCGAGGCCCAGGGGCGTCAGGATGCATTCCGGAATCGGATACTTCGGCACTCCACCGAACGAAGTGTTAATCTGAACGACAATCCCAGTCGTTCCGTGCGGTCCCTGAAGGCCTGGGTTGTTCAACGCTCTGTACCGTCCGTCTTCGGCCCGGAGGCGGCTGACAACTCCTCCCACATGCCGGCCTGAGGAGTCCACTCTGGCGGCTCACTTCCCGATATCTGAACTTCCTCCACGTTCAGCTTTCCGTGGCCGTAAGTGCATATGTATTCGGTGCGCGGGCGCCCCAACAGCAGCATTCTACTCCACGAGCCAGTTTCGATGGGCATCCTAAGACGACGGAGGCACACGCGGCAGCGGTACCGCTGGTCGAGCAAACACAGACAGGAGAGCCCGCTCCAGATCAGGAAGCAAATCCCGACGGCCGTGGTGTAGGCCAAATCCCTGGCGAGATAACGGCTCGGCCACATCATGGCCAGACCGGCGTACAATCCACCCGGTATCGCGGCTGCCACCAGCAACTTCGCGCTGAGATACGACCAGTACCGCATATACCGTTTGACTCCGCGAAACCCAAAAGAGTTGCATCCGCGAAGCGGCCGGGCGCCTCTTGTCGCCGGTTTTCGACGGAGCACGCGGCAGCCAGAGCCTACGATGGCTTGCCCCGCCCCCCGGTTCCACAGGCGGAGTCTAAGCCGGTATTGCCTGCCAGGTACCTACGTTGACGCGTCGGGATCCCGGGGGACGCGATCGACGGGAGTCAAGGCCGCCGGCTCAACCGCGGCCGTGGCCCCCATTTCCTTGAACTTCCGTAGGGTAGGCATAAGCCTCGTATCGATGGAACCGACGGCGCGGTTGTACGCCTCAACAGTCTTCTCAAGAGTTCGCCCGGTCGCCCGCAGGTGTTCCACAAATCCCGAAGCTCTCTCGAACAACTCGCGCGCCAGCCGCCGGAACTCCTCGGTGTTTTCCGCCACCAGCTCCTGCCGCCATCCGAACCCCACGCCTTTGAGGATGGCAATCAGCGTGGACGGCGTCGCGAGAAGTATACGTCGCTCGATCGCTTCTTCAAGCAACCGGTCGTTGAACTCCAGAGCGGCGGAAAGGAACTGATCGCCCGGTAAAAACAAAATGACGAACTCAGGCGCGGGCTGAAACTGCGCCCAATAGGACTTGTCGCTCAATTGCTCTACGTGCTTCGAAATCTGGCGGCTGTGCCGGACCATATGTGCGCGCCGCCCGGCCTCGTCTCCCGCGGAAAGGGCGTCGAGGTACGCGGTCAGCGCCACTTTTGAATCGACAACCACGCTGCGCCCGCCGGGAAGCCTGACGAGCATGTCGGGCCGAATGCGGGCGCCATCTTCCGCGCTGAACGTTCCCTGTTCGTAGAAGTCGCAGCGATCTACCATGCCAGCAAGCTCCGCGACGCGGCGGAGCGTCATTTCACCCCAGCGGCCACGGACGTGCGGCGTGCGCAGCGCCGTAACGAGCGCCCCAGTCTCCCTTTGCAATTGAGCCGTACCCTGCGAAACATGCAGCAATTGCTGTTCGATTCCGCCGAACGCCCGCTCCCTCGCTGCTTCCATCGAACGCATCGCGGCGTCGAAGCGCGAAAGTGATTCGGTCAGCGGGCGAATGGCGCCATCGGCGGAATCGCCGCGCCGGCGGAGTATAAGGAACACGAGCAGAGCGCCGAGTAAGACACCCACTGCGAAAGAAAGGACCAGAAACACGAAGCTAGGTCCGGGGTGCAGGCGGCGAAACGCGATCGCCCGTCCCACAGGTTGACAACTCGCCGCGAAGAACCGTGACGGCCCGGCCGCCCAGCAGCACGCGGTCACTCTTCACCGTAACGCGGACCGTTCCACCGCGCGCCGAAGCTTGAAACGCGAGCATTTCAGTTTTGCTCAGCCTCTGGCCCCAATACGGTCCGAGACAGCAGTGTGCCGATCCAGTCACCGGGTCCTCGTCGATGCCGGAGCCCGGCGCGAAAAACCTCGAGACGAAATCGAACCCGTCCCCGCTTGCAGCGGTAACGATGACACCGCGCGCACCAATCCCGCGCAGACGGGCGAAATCGGGCTTCAATTCGCGTACTTCGGCAGCGGTCGCCACCTCAACCAAATAATCAAACTTGCTCCGCCCAACGAACCGCGCTTTGCATCCGAGCGCGTCTGTCATTCCAGGCGGCGACTCCGCGCCAACGGCGATGGTTGCGGGAAAGTCAAGTTCAATCCATTCGCCTCGGCGGTCCGCGGTCAGCCTGCCGGAACGGGTGTGGAACACGGCCTGTCCGCCCGGGGAGAGATGAGCATCCTCCCAGAGGACGTGCGCCGAGGCGAGGGTGGCGTGGCCGCACAGGTCCACCTCGACTGAAGGAGTCAGCCATCGAAGCCGGTATCCGTCGGATTCCGGGTACAGAAACGCCGTTTCCGAGAGGTTCATTTCGCGTGCGACGTCGCGCATCCACTGGTCATCCAACCACTCAGGCCTCGCGGCGTCCAAAACGCAAACGGCGGCGGGATTGCCCGCGAACGGGCGGTCTGTAAACGCGTCCACCGTTACGATGCGCATCCTATTTATGCGCGGTGACGGTGATTTCGATCTTCGCGACTCCCACCAGTTTCGCCACCCCGACCGTAGTGCGCGCCGGACGCTTAGTCTTAAAGTACGTTGTGTAGACCGCGTTCATCCGCTGGAACAACTCCATGTCCGTGAGGAAGACGCTCACAGTGACGGCATCCTCGAAGCCCATCCCCGCCTCTTTCAGGACGAATCCGATATTGTCGAGTGTCGCCTTTACCTCCGCTTCGAAGTTGTCGGGAATCTTTCCAGTCGCCAGATCCTGTCCGGTTTGCCCGGCAACATAGAGAGTGCCACCGGCGAGGATACCGGGACTGAAGGGACGTCCCTGCGGGAACTGCTTGGGGTGAATCACTTTGTTCTCAGCCAGCAGCGTGGCCGCAAACAGTAAACCAGCGGGAAGAATTTGTCGTATGCGCATAGAGTTTATCGTACAACCAAATGAGGGTTTGGGGTGCGGCGCTTCCGCCGGAATCAAAGGCGGAACCTGATACTACTCCCTTCATGAATTCCATGAACCGCCGTGCTGTTCTTCGCGCGTTGAGTGCCGGCGCGGTTGCGCTGCCGCTCCACAAGCTCTCCGCCGCTTTGAAGAAAAAGGTGAAGATCACCGACGTGAAGCATGATCGTGCGGGACACGCGGGACTGGAACCTGATCAAGATCGAAACCGATGCCGGCATGTACGGCATCGGGGAGGCCTACTGGGGGCCGGGTGTCAAGGATTTAGTCCTGAAGCGATTGCTTATTGGCGAGGACACCCGCTCAACGTCGGCAGACTCAACACGAAGATGCTGATGAGGAGCGCGGGCGCCGGAGCGATCACCGGCGAGACCGTGACAGCGGCGAGCGGCATCGAAATCGCGCTCTGGGACTTGGCGGGCCGGATTCTCGCAATGCCCGTTTGTAACTTGCTCGGCGGACGTTTCCGCGACCGCGTCTGCTTCTACCGCACGATGCAGGTGCCGCCTCGCGTCCACGACCATTCGTCCTAGCGGGAAATGGTGCAGCGAAGCTCGTTCAGAGAAGTTCCGATGGACGGCGTTTAAGTTCCAGGGCGACGGCGTCCCACCGGCGTCCGACCCTGGATTCACCGAACCCGGCCACGACCCCTACGCGAGAATCCTTACGCACAAAGACAACCAGAGGATCGTCTGGGGAATGGAGATCGCGCGAGGAGTTGGGGCCGGACGCCGACTTCGCTTTCGAAGAGCATTGGCGCTTTGACGTGCGCGACGTCATCACTCTTGCGAAGGCACTCGAACCGGTGAAGCCGATGTGGCCCGAAGATCCGGTCCCGCCGGATAACGTCGAAGCGATGGCGTCACCCACGCTGTCGACATCCCTATTCTTTCAGGCGAGAATCTGTATGGACGCCACGGCTTCCGGAAGCTGATTGAGCTTCAGGCGTGCGACGCAGTCGACATCGACATTCCGAAGTCCGGAGGCTTGCTTGAGAGCAAACGGATTTCAGATCAGGCGGACCTGTATTACATCCGGACCGCGGCGCACAGTCCGGCCAGCCCGCTTGGGACCATCGCTTCGGTGCACGCTGCCGCGTCGATAGCGGACCTTCCGCGTCCACGAGCTGGCGTGTATGTGGCCTCGTGGCAGGACGTTGTAATCCATGAAGGGTCCATCATCGCGGACGGATGCCTGACGACCCAGGATAAACCAGGGTATGGAGTTGAAAATCAATCCGGATGTCGCAAAGGCGCATCTGGCCCCGGACGAAGTCTGGTGGGGATGAGTGGCGGCCGGGAAAAGGGGATTCATATCCAGGGTCCTCGAGGCGGCGCGTCGGGCCATCGTGGAAAATGTACCAATAGTCCCGGTACCGTACCTGTAACGGTTCGTTGATTTGTGTCTTGACCGAGAGGTTATTCTCCTGTAGAAATGGACTAAGGATATTCAACGGAGGAATATGCGAAAACTACCAATCGTTGCTCTCGGCCTTTTGCTGTTGGTCTTCACGGGCATCTTGTCCGCGGCGTCCATCACCATCCCGGCCAACCTTTACGGGCATTTCAATCAGATCGGCAGCGGCATTTGCGAAGACGCGAACGGCAACAACTTTGCCTGCGGGCCTGTCGCAACCGCGAACTCGATGATGATGCTGGACAACAAGTATGGCTCAGATCTCATCGGCGATCAGGATGGAGATTTTGATGTTGATGACGACGACGTTGGCATGGTCGCCGACACGCTTTCAGGACTCATGGGGTGCGCTCCCTGTAACGGCGGCACGAGGGTTTCGGACCTGATCAACGGCAAGAGACAGTACCTGAATGCTAATGCGCCAGGCATGTACTACGTCCACGCCCAAGCCTCGCCGATGTTCCAGTGGTTCTTCGACGAGTTGACCAGAGGCCAGGACATCGAAGTGTTGGTAGGTTTCTACAACGCGCAAGGGAACCGTATTGGCGGTCATTACATTACGCTGAACGGCATTAGCGGGATGGATATGGATAACGATGGCTTCCTCGACAACGGCGCGAACATGGATTTCATCGATCCATCGGGCGGTGTGGACAGGAATCGCAGTATATATGAGTTCAACAATCACACACTCGGAACCGACTACAACGTGGGGGGGGAACGTCGTGACAACCGTGATCGAATTCGGCATTGCGGAAAGCCCCGTCCCGGAACCGGGCACGGTGGTCCTGATGCTCGCGGGTGTACCTGCGCTGCTTTGGATCCGTCGCCGAAAAGCTGCACGTTAGTTTCTGTTTTTTCGAATATCAAACCCTCAGACTGCGTCGCGGCGGTCTGAGGGTTTTTTCTTTATACCGGACCGCTCGTGATACGCTAACGTCTTGTCCGCTTCTCCCCTTCCAGAAAGACGTCTAGGTCTGCTCGACGCCACGATGATCATCATGGGTTCGATGATTGGGAGCGGCGTTTTCCTTGCGCCCGCTCTAATCGCCGGCATCGTGATCGAGTCGAAAATCGGCGCGGGCAGTTTTGTCTTCATATGGATCGTGGGCGGCACGCTCACGCTCTGTGCGGCTCTCTCGTTCAGCGAACTGGCCGCGGCATTTCCCAAGACGGGCGGGCAATACGTCTATCTGAAAGAGGCCTTTTCACCTTTCTGGGGATTTCTCTACGGATGGACACTGTTTACCGTTATCCAATGCGGGTTCATTGCGGCCGTCGCGGTAGCTTTCGGGAACTATCTCGGCGTATTTGTCCCGTGGGTAAGCCAGTCGACCACTGCCCTTGCGTACGGATCTCTCCGCATTTCGGCGGTTCAACTGGTGGCGATCGCGCTTGTGGTGGTTCTCACCTGGATCAATTCCCATGGGCTAAGTGCCGCGTCCACGGTGCAGAATCTGTTGTCGTTCGCCAAAATCGCGGCGCTCGCCGGACTCATCTTATTTGGTATCGCCAGCGGAAAGGGGGACTGGTCGAACTTGCGGCCGCTTGCGCCCGAAGCGATAAACATGGCCGTAATCACCGGTTTTGCCGTGGCGATGTCGAAGGCTCTGTTCGCATACGATTCCTGGAATGTCGTAACCTTTGTGTCTGAGGAAACACGCGATCCCGTCAAAACGCTGCCGAGAGCCCTTTTTCTGGGGACGCTGGGCGTAACGCTGATCTACGCGTTGGTGAGCCTTGCGTACCTGCATATTCTGCCCCTGAGCGTGGCGGCGGCTGTTCCCGATCAGAGGATCGCGGCCGAGGTTGCCCGAATTGTGCTGGGGCCGGCGGGGCTGGGTGTGATCGCCGTCGCGATTCTTATCTCCACGGCGGGGTGTGTCAACGGTCTGATACTCTCCGGTCCCTGGCTGTACTTCGCGATGGCGCGAGACAGGCTCTTCTTCCGGAAGGCGGCGCTGATAGACGGGAAGAGCGGGGTTCCCCACAGTTCGCTGAGGTATCAGGCAATCTGGTCGATCGCCCTGATCCTGTCGGGGAGCCTTGGCGCTCGCGGCGCTCAGCTTTACAGCGATCTGCTGACGTTCACCGCCTTCGCGTCGTTGCTGTTCAACGCCTTGACGGTTTGCGGACTCTTCGTTCTCCGCCGGAAGCGTCCGGAATTGGAGCGACCGTACCGCGTGGCGGCCTATCCGCTGATCCCCGGGCTTTATGTGGCGGTGGCCATCTTTTTCCTGATTTTCATCGCAGTGGGCGATCCGAGGAATTCGGGTTTTGGGGCGGTGGTGATCATGAGCGGGGTTCCGCTGTACATGTTCTGGCGGAGGCGGGCAGAGAGGGGATGAGGGTGAGAGGCGGTCACCCGCGGTGATCGCGCCTGAACGTCCGCAGGAGAAAGCGAGACCGGTTCAGCGTCACGCCAAAGAAGGTGCGGCGCACATCCCCGTAAGACCCAAACAACGCCAGGACCGATTCCGCAGCGAAATCCGGCAATTGAGGTGTGATTCGGAACAGGACAGCGCCACGCGCACGCCGACCGTGGTGGAAGGCGACCTCCCAGGAGTTCTTGCCGAACGTAAGGAAGACTCTCTTCTCGTCCGTGCGCCGATTGGCAACTCCCCGCCACACCGCAGACCGGCGTTGTTGTCCCGAAGCGATGGCTCGTACCCGAGTCGGCTCGAGATACGGACAAGCCAAGGAGAATTGCTCCAGGAACCCCGCGAAGAACACGATATTTTCCTTCGGCAGTCGCCTGCGGATCGATGCCAAGCGAGTTCCGATAGAATTTCTCATCGTACACGTCATCGGTCCACTCCAATACGTTACCGAGCATATCGGATAGCCTCCAGGCATTTGCCGCTTTTTCGATTGAACCTACCGGTTTGGGCCCGACCCGCTATTGTTCCCCCGCCACTTAACCTCGTCCAGCGGGCGAAGGACAGGCTATTTTGACTCTCCTATTTCCAATCCCTTTTTCCGCTGCACCGCCTTCCACAACTTGTTGTACCGCTTCTCATCCAGCGGCTCCTTTAGCTGGAAACGCACTTCCCTCCCGCCGCCGCGATGCCACGCGAAGCGCTCCGCGGTTGTGATTGCCAGATCGTACGGCCCCGCGCTGCTTACGTTTTCAATATCGCCAATTGGCCACGTCCGAGATGTGTCCGCAGCCGCCGTGCGGTACACCACACCGTTTTCCGCCACCGCGAGTACGCCTTGCGATCCCCCGTACCGGCGCTCGAGCTTAGCGGGAATCTGCCACACCGGTTTGAGATCCGGATCCGCCACCGCCGACACCAGCCGCGATCCCAGCCGGGGAAGCAGCGTTTCACGGACTTGCGCAGCAAAGCCTTCCGGCAACCCGTCAAGTGTGTATTCGCGGTCGCGACCCAACTGCCAGCGGACATCCTCATACGTCAGCAGGCGGACGCCTTGCTGGCTTAGAACCAACTGCTGGATATCCTCATATTTCCACTCGCGCGAGTGTGCCTTTCCCTTGCCGCTTTCCCGGAACGACAACTTCAACGCCTCTACCGACAGCACCCCGTAACCACCCTTCCGCAAGTGGCGGTGCCGCGCCTCAAAAGTCAGCGGCTCCGCCCTCACCGCCGCGGATAGAATCAAGAGCGCGCCAATTCCCGTTTCAATTCGAAGTGCCATTTCCAGACCTCATAAATTGCCGGATAGACCACCAGTTCCAACAAGAAGGACGTAAAGATCCCGCCGATCATCGGAGCCGCAATACGTTTCATCACGTCCGAGCCCGTGCCCACGGACCACATGATGGGAACAAGCCCAAAAAACGTGCACGCGACGGTCATGAACTTCGGACGGATGCGCTTCACGGCGCCATCGAGAATCGCGGCCTGCAAGTCCCGGAGCGACCCGAGCCGGCCTTCCCGCCGCGCTTTCTCGTAGGCCAAGTCCAGGTAGAGCAGCATGAAGACCCCCGTCTCGGCGTCCACGCCCATCAACGCGATCAACCCCACCCAAACCCCGATGCTCATGTTGTAACCGAGCAGGTACAGGAACCACACCGCGCCTACGGCTGAGAATGGTACGGCCAGCAGAATGATCAGCGTCTTCGGTGCTGAGCGGGTGTTGATGTACAGCAGCATCAGTATCAGGAACAAAGTAAACGGAACCACTACCTTTAAGCGCTCGCGCACGCGTTCCATCGCCTCATACTGCCCGCTCCACGCGATCGAATATCCTGCCGGAAGTTTCAGGCGCTCCCGCACCACCCGCTTCGCTTCGTCGACGTAGCCGCCGATATCGCGCCCCGCGACATCCACGTAGACATATCCGCAGAGCAGGCCATTTTCGTCGCGAAGCATGGAGGGGCCCGAGCGTATCCGAACGTCCGCAAGCTGAGCGATGGGAATTTGCATCTTTCCTCCCATTACCGGAACCAAAACACGCTCCAGTTGGCCGATGCCCTGGCGAAAATCCCTGGCGTATCGCACGTTAACCGGATACCGCTCGCGTCCCTCTACGGTGGTGGTCACGTTCTCGCCGCCCACGGCAGACATCACCACTCCCTGCACCTCGTCCATCGAAAGACCGTAACGCGCCAATTCATCGCGCTTCCAGTCGAAATCGAGAAAATAGCCGCCGCCCGTGCGCTCAGCGAACACGTTCCGCGTGCCGTGTACCTGGGGCAACATCCTTTCAATCTCGACTCCCAGCCGTTCGATCTGATTGATATCCGCGCCGTGGATCTTCACGCCCACCGGCGTGCGGATACCCGTTGTCAACATGTCGATGCGGTTCTTTACCGGCATGGTCCAGGCGTTTGAAGTGCCCGGCAGCTTCAGCGCATCATTCATTTCCTCGACCAACTGGTCCGTTGTAATGCGGTCGGGCGTGATGTGGCGCAGCGCCGGGAGCGCCCATGCTGGGGCCCACTCCGTGTACCAGGTTTCGGCCCGCCGCCACTCCGAATGGGGCTTCAGAGTCACGATCGTCTCCATCATCGAAAGCGGAGCCGGGTCGGTCGAAGTTTCGGCTCGCCCCGCTTTTCCGAGCACGCGATCGACTTCGGGGAAACGCTTCAGAATGCGGTCCTGCACTTGCATTAGCCGCTCTGCCTCGGTCAGCGAGATTCCCGGCAGGGTCGAAGGCATGAACAGCAGCGATCCCTCGTCGAGCGGCGGCATGAACTCCGAGCCCAGCTTCCTGTACGCGGGCACGGTAGCTGCGACCAATGCGAGCGCACCCGCGATGACGAGCCACTTCCAGCGGAGGGACCAGGCGCAAATGGGTTGGTAGATAGCGATCAGCACGCGGCTGATGGGATGATTCTCCTCGGAGTGGATCTTCCCCACCAGCACCGCGTTTACCGCGCGGCACACCCAGCGCGGCCGGAACTCGAAGTTCCGCATGTGCGTGAACAGTAGGCGCATCGCCGGATCGAGCGTAATCGCGAGCACGGCCGCCACTATCATCGAGAAGTTCTTCGTGTAAGCGAGCGGCTTGAAAAGACGCCCCTCCTGCGCTTCAAGCGTGAGCACGGGCAGAAACGAAACCGCAATGACCAGAAGCGCGAAGAAGCTCGGCCCGCCGACTTCCTTCACCGCGTCGATGACCACGCGATGGTAATCTTCGCGCCGCCCGCCGCGCTCCCATTCCTCGAGCTTTTTATGCGTCTGCTCCACCACCACGATAGCGGCGTCCACCATAGCGCCGATCGCGATCGCGAGTCCGCCGAGCGACATGATGTTCGAGGTGAGACCCATCATGCGCATCGGGATAAACGCGATCACGATGGCCGCGGGAATGGTCACCACCGGGATGATTGCGCTCGGAATGTGCCAGAGAAAGATCAGAATCACGAGGGATACGATCGCCATCTCCTCAATGAGCGTGCTCTCCAGCGTTTCGATGGAGCGGAGAATCAGCTCGGAGCGGTCGTAGGCGCTTACCACCTTGACGCCTGGCGGCAGGCCCGGCTCGATCTCGATGAGCTTCTCCTTCACGCTCTCAATTACGCGCAGCGCATTCTCGCCCTGGCGCATGATCACGATTCCGGTGACTACGTCGCCTTCACCGTTCCAGTCCGCCACGCCGCGCCGGAGATCCGGTCCCAGCGTCACGGTGCCGACATCTCGCACGCGCACGGCAACGCCTCCAGCGCTCGCCGAAAGCGCGATCGAGCCGATGTCGTCCGCCGACTTCGCGTAGCCCCTTCCGCGCACCATGTACTCGGCGCCGCTGAATTCTACAAGACGGCCGCCCACGTCGTTATTGCCGGCGCGCACCGCTTCCACTACCTTCATGACCGGAATGTTGAAGTTCCGCAGGCGGTTCGGGTCGACATTCACCTGATACTGCCGGACGAAACCGCCGAGTGGCGCTACTTCCGCAACGCCAGGCACCGCCCGAAGCTGATAACGCAGAAACGAGTCCTGCAGCGAGCGCAGCTCCGCCAGATTGTGCTTGCCGCTTGTGTCGATCAGCGCATATTGAAACACCCATCCCACCCCTGTCGCGTCCGGGCCGAGTTCGGTCGTCACGCCCTGGGGCAGCCTGGGCAGGACGCTCGAAAGGTACTCAAGAGTGCGCGAACGCGCCCAGTAGATGTCCGCGCCTTCTTCGAAGATGATGTAGACGAAGGAATACCCAAAGTCGGAGAAGCCGCGCACGTTCCTGACTTTGGGCGCGCCCAGCATCGCGGTAACGATCGGGTAGGTGACCTGATCCTCCATGATATCCGGGCTGCGCTCCCAGCGAGAGTAGACGATCACCTGGGTGTCGCTCAGGTCGGGAATCGCATCGAGCGGAACGTTGACCATTGACCACACGCCCGCCGCCACCGCAAACGCAACAAGAGCAAATACCAGGAACCGGTTATTTCCGGAGAATTCGATCACGCGGTCAATCATGCCCGGATCCCCGCTTCAACTGGCTTTCGGAATCCAACAGGAAGTTGCCGGAGGTGACCACTCGCTCCCCGGCCTTCAAGCCGCTGCGGATTTCGACGCGGCCGCCGATTCGCTCACCTGTCTCGACCTGACGGATTTCGAGGGAACCTTCGCCTCGATCGATGAACACGGTTTGCCGGAGTCCCGTGTCGAGTACGGCTTCAGCCGGGACGGTGACGCTGCGGGGTGTTGCGGTTCGGAACTCCACGTCCACAAACATATCGGGCTTCAGCGCGATGTCCGGATTCGGCGTGTCCAAACGAACTTTGAGCGTGCGCGTCTCCGGGTCCACCTGAGGCAGGACGTAACTCACGACGGCGCGGAGCGCGCGGCCGCTGAATGGAATTGTGACCGTCGCCGCCTGACCGATGCGCACGGCGCCGGTCTCGGATTCGAACACGTCAGCGACAATCCAGACGTTGCTCAGGTCCGCGATTGCGTAAAGCTCCGTCTCGGGCGTCACTCGCTGTTTCGGAAACGCATTGCGCGAAATGACGAAGCCTCCAGCCGGTGCAAACAGCGTGATGTTGCGGACCGGCTTACGGCTGCGCGCCAGTTCTTCAATCTGCGCTTCACTCAAGTCCCAAAGCTCCAGCCGTCCGCGCGCGGCTTCGAGCAGCGAATCGGCATGTTCCCTCGCCGCATGCAACGTGCTGGATTTCATCATCTCCCTGCTCTTCAGCGCAAGCACGTACTCTTGTTGTGTAGCCAGCATCTCCGGACTGTAGATGGTGAGCATCCGCGAGCCCTTTTCCACGGCCTTGCCGATGAAATCGACGAACACTTCGTCGATCCAGCCTTCGACGCGCGAATGCAGGCGTGACATCCGTGTTTCGTCAACCGCGATCCTGCCCGTGGTCCGAAACGTCCGCTCGCCCGATGCGAGTTCGGCCGTGCTGTATCTGATTCCGATAAGCCGCTGTTTCTCCGCGCTGATCTGAAGCGTGTCTCCCGGGGCGGTGAGGGGAGCCTCACCACGCCCATGCCCGTGGGGCGCCGCGGCGCCGGCCTCCTCAAAGACGGGTTCGAGCCTCATCCCGCAGTCCGGAGCGTTGCCGGGCTTGTCTGAACGGTACGCGGGATGCATGGGATCGACGTAGTAAAGCACGCGCCTCGCAGGCTTCTCCGCGCCGGCCTCCTCAAAGACGGGTTCGAGCTTCATCCCGCAGTCCGGAGCGTTGCCAGGCTTGTCCGAGCGGTACGCGGGATGCATGGGGTCCACGTAGTAGAGCACCCGCCGCGCAGGCTTGTCGCCGACGCGCCGTGCCAACCGCCCACAACCGCCGCCCGCGGCAAACGCCAGCGCGATTGTCACGACTGTGAGCACAACTCGTGCCGGTATCATCGCTCGATCACCTCCGTGCCGCTCATTTCTTCGAGGCGGCTCATCGCCACGCGCAGCTTCTCCATCTCGTCGTGATAGCTGAGCTCGAATTCGAGCACCGCCATGTAGTTCATAAGCACCGAAAGAAAATCCACACCGCCGGTTTCGTAAGACGCGAGCGACGATTCAAGCGTCAGCCGCGCCTGCGGAATCACTGTCGTTGAGTACAACTTTAAGAGCCGCGCCGCCGTTTCGGCGGCGGCATGTTCGTCGGCGATTCGGAACTCCAGGTCCTTCGACACGGCTTCGTAGGCCCGGCGCGACCCGGTCAGACCGTAAGACTTCTCCGCCAACTCCGCCCGCTGCCTGCCGCGTCGCAAAGGAATTTTGATGTCGGCGCGGAACATGTACATGTCAGGCATGCTCCCCATGTTGAAATAGCCGCCCGTCAGCATGTAATCCGGATAGACGCTTTTCCGCGCCAGATTCACCGCGAGTTCCGCGCGTTCGATCATCTTCTCTTCGCGTCGCAACGCCGGAGCCCTCTTGCGGGCGTGAGCGAGCAGCGTTTCGAGAGCAGGGACGACTTCCGGCAGCGGGGTGTTGGCGGGTTTTGGCACGGCCGCTCCCACGCGGCGGTTCAGGAGACTGTTGATTTCCGCTTCCTTCGAACGCCGCTCCCGCTCGATCTGAGAGATCCTCGTTTCCAGGATCGACAACTGTGTCTGAGCCTTCAACACGTCCTGCTGCATCGCCCGGCCAGCGGAGTAGCGAATCCCGGTAATCCCTAAGAGCATTGTGAGAAGGTCCCGGCTGCGAACCAGAACGCCTTCCGCTTCGTACGCGTGATGCAGCCCGTGGTAGGCCTGCTTGACTCGCGTCGAGACAGCGAGCCGGGCCGACAGGTAGTCCTGGAAAGCAGCTTCCGCTTCCTTTGACGCGACCGCGGCGCGCAGCCTGAGCTTTCCGGGATACGGAAGCTCCTGTGACACCATCACTCCGGCATTCGATGTAGGCTCACGCCCGATTCCCGCGAACGGCCGCGGACTGCCGTTGCTGTTATAGCCGATCGAGACGGAGGGATCGGGCAAGCCGTTCTCCTGACGCGGCCGCTGGCTCAGCGCCTCATAGCGCTTCTGCGCAGCCCGAATTTCGGGGCTTCGCTCAAGCGCTTCCGCGACAATTGTCTTGAGATCCAGTTCTTCGCCCCACGCTGCGCGTTCGAGCGCAAGAAGCGTGAGCGATAGCTTCATGAAACGCATCTGTCTTCCTTCCTTGATGTGGAGCAGTCACGAACCCACACTTCGGGGAAGGGCTAGATGCGAATGGCGGAATTGAGAAGGTACAAACAGGGGGGAGAACAGCCGCCTGATGCCGTGGAAGATACTCTGGCGAAACTCTCCGCCGTCTCAGGCAGCGTTACCGAAGCCAGGATTTCCGAAACCATGCGTGGTGAGCCCAGATCGGATGGCACGGGGCTCGCCGAGGCCGCGCGGCTCATGTTAACGAGTTGCGCCGCGCAGTCCTTGTGGTCGGATCTGGCGGGGCTTGGCCTCTCGCATCTACCGGCGGGTGAACAGCAGCGCCCCGAATCCGCCTTGCGCACCGGCACATTGCAAGGAGTGCAGCCACCTATTGTCGCCGCCAGCAACGCGAGTGCCAAGAGGACGCGAGCCATGAACATCACTCCAACTCTATGTTACAGCCAAAGACCGAGCAATTCAGGCACCGTTCCGCGCAAGACGCTTCAGCGTGTCGACATCTTTCCGATCGGCCCCTTCGTCCGATGGCGTTTCCAGGATGAACGGCTTCTCCCGCAGGTTCGGATGCGTGAGGATTCGCGCGAAGCCAGCCTCGCCGATTTTCCCGGCGCCGATATTCTCATGCCTATCCAGGTGGGATCCCAAGCCGCCCTTGGAATCATTCGCATGGATCACCCTCACTTCGCCCAATCCGAGAATGTTCTCCGCATCCTCCAGCGTCTTCGCGAGGCCCGCCGCGTTAGCCACGTCGAATCCGGAAGCCAGAAGGTGGCATGTATCGAGGCAGTATCCGATGGGGACATCGCACCGGGGCTGTGTCAAATCGCGCAGCACGCGCAGTTCTTCTAAACGGGACCCGATCTGCGCGCCCGATCCCACTGTATTCTCAAGCAGAACCGTGACACGCCTGCCTGCGAAGCCGGCGGCGGCTTCGACGAAGCCTTCCACGAAAGCCGCCATTCCCTGGCCCAACTCCTGTCCCTTGTAGTTGCCGGGGTGAAGTACCAGAAGCTCCGCGCCGATGGTATCCGCACGCTCCAGTTCCCCTCGAAAAGAAGCGATCGAATTCGCCCTCACGCCGTCATCTACCGCTGCCAGATTCACCAGATAGTTGACGTGAATCACCAGTGGCGAGAGATCGAACTTCACCCGGGCCCGCTCCAACAGCCGCACCTCCGAGGGAACCGGTTTCGACGCCCGCCACATCCGAGGACTGGAAGAAAAAATCTGGAACGTGTTCGCTCCGAGAGCCGCGGCCTTTAGCGCAGCGTTCTCCAAAGACCCGGCGGTGGAAGTATGAATACCGATTCGCAAGGGTTCCATCGTAGCATTTAAGTAGTGACAAGACCGATCGCCGCGTGCCTGGCCGCGGGTCTCCTGTTCCGCGCCGCCGCCCAGGTTGCCGAAAACGCGCCTGCCGCCAAGGCGTCGGATTCTCAAAAGCGGGTCGAACTCAATATTCTGGGGACCACAGACGCGGCCGCGGGAGAGAGCCGCCGGAACGAAAACATCCAGTTCAACCTTGTCGACAACAACGCGCTTAAGGAGCTTAACGTTCGTCTGGGAACAACGGCTACCATTCAGCGCGAGTTCCTTCCGGAGCGGAACTATTTTGGTGCGGAGTTCGGCAATCCGCCCTCATCGCCAATCCATCTCCCCGCTGTCAAGCGATCGGGCATTCACGGCACGTTCTACGAAACTCATCAAAACAGCGTATTCAGCGCGCGTTCATTCTTTCAGGCCGGCAGCGTCAGGCCCGCCCACGAGAACGACTTTGGTTTCACGTTCGGGGCTCCGCTGGGCAACACTTCCGAGCGAACGTCTCTCTATTTTGAAGGCAGCCAGCAGAAACTGCGTGGAAGCGTGAATGGCAACGTACTGGTGCCTCGCGAGGATGAGCGCACACCGCTTTCCCCGGACCCCGCCGTTCGTGGCCTTATCGCGCGTTTCCTGGCGGCGTATCCCTCCGAGCTGCCGAACCGTACCGATGTCAACGCACGCGCGTTAAACACCAACGCGATTCAATCCATCGACAACAACAATGGCGCTATTCGTCTCGATCACCGCTCCGGCGTACGCGACCGCGTGACGCTTCATTACCAATTCATCTCGCAGGCGGTAGACGCATTTCAACTTGTCTCTGGTCAGAATCCCGATACCGATACCCGCTCGCACAGAGCGCGGGCCACCTGGAGCCGCCAGTGGAACCCGGCGCTGACCACCGACCTTTCGGCCGGTTTTGAGCGGATCGGCTCCTTCCTCCGACCGGAGCCGGGCGCGGTTGGGCCCATGATTTCCATAGCCGGTCTTGAAACGCTCGGCCCCCTGGCGATCATCCCGATCCGCCGCGCGCAAAATCTGTTTCGATATGCGGGTCACGCGCGCCGCACCGCCGGAAATCACACCTGGACGTTTGGCTTTGGAGTTCTCCGCCGTCAGCTCAACGGTCAGGAGACGGACGCCCACCGCGGCGTCTTCTCTTTTGCCTTCGATTTCGGGCGCGATGCTATCACCAACTTCCGCCTCGGCGCGCCCACGCAGTACATCGTTTCAGTGGGAGACGTGCACAGGGGCTTTCGCAACTGGGACACACAGTTTTACGCGGGCGACAGTTGGAAACTTCGGCCGGACCTTACCGTCACCTGCGGCCTCCGTTACCAGCCCGTATCGAGTCCTCGCGAGGCGAACGGTCTCAACCGGATTCCTTACGATTGCGATTGCAACAACGCCGCTCCCGCGCTGGGGATTGCGTGGAAGGCCCCGCGCCGCTCAGGGATCATTCGCGTGGGTTACGGACTACACTACGGCGAAATCTTCCCGGTGACGTTTCAGCAGGTACGGTTCAGTCCTCCAGGAAGCGTGAAGGTTGTGGTTCTGGCGCCGGGTCTGACGAACCCACTTAGCGGCCTGACGCAAAGCGGGGGAGTTCCGAACGCGCTCGGCAACCTTTACCTGCTCGACCCGGCTCTCTCCACACCTTACTCGCACCAGTATCATTTCAGTTGGGAACCGGAGTTGTCTTCCAGATGGAAGCTTCAATTCGGCTATGTCGGCAGCCGTTCTCACAAGCTGCTGAGCATGTGGTATCTCAATCGCGCTCATGCCGTAGCGGGAATTCCGCAAACAACGGCGACAATAAATCAGCGGCGGCCGGATCCCACTCATGCCGAGACGCGCTGGGTGGTGAACGGATCGCGCGGTTATTTCGACGCAGCGCGCGTCTCTCTTATACTTCCGCGGTGGCGCGGGCTGTCGATTGATGGCGCATGGTGGCTGAGCAAGGCCATGGACCTCGGCAGCAGCTACACCAACACAGCCTATGACCAGGATTCGCGGCTCGGCCGAAGCCAGTCAGAATTTGAAACCCAGAAGGACATGAAGGCCGTCAGTTCCTTTGACCAGTCCCGCTCTTTCCTGTTGCGCGGCTCCTACACTTTGAGCAAGTGGAGCGTTTCAGCGGTGGTGCTCTCAAAGACGGGCATTCCGTTCAACGTCGGCGCCGGTTCGGACGGCCCGGGATTCGGTAATGTGGATGGCAACGGCGGCGACCGCCCGAACCTGCTGGATGCCTCCATCCTCGGCCGCACCTTCGGCAATCCGGATACTTCGCGCGCCCGCCTGCCGCGATCGGCGTTCGCATTCATGAATCCTGCCGACGACCGTGGCAATCTGGGCCGCAATGTCTTCCGAAGAGGTGGCATTAGCAACGTGAACGCGGCGGTTGCGCGCTCGTTCGCCATCCACGCCGGACAGACGCTACTGTTCCGCGCGGAATCGATCAACCTGCTCAACACGCCGCAGTTCGCAGAGCCCGGTATCGACCTGACCAACGCCAACTTCGGACAGATCACCAATACGCTCAACGACGGCCGCGTTTTTCGCTTCATGCTGCAGTTGGCGTGGTGAAGAGTCCGTCCGTAGACGCTCTCCGACGGCATGCGTTCATGGAACTGCTGAAGATAGTCCTTGTCCCGCAACTTGGCCGGGGGTTGAATGGACGCAGCCAAGTATCACCGAACACGTAAAGGGTGGCGTCGCGATAGCCGGGCAGCGCTTCGTTAACGGAGTGCCCGCCTATCATACGGAGTGCTCGCCTATCATGGGGCGCGTATGTCCAGGCACCCACCGCGTACGGCCGCTCCTACAGCATCTTGTCGATGCTTGCCGGATGCGCCGTAACCCAGGACTTGACGGCAGCGGGATCGGACAGACTTCACAAATGGCGCTTTCCGCAGGCGACAAACCCGGCCCCAGGAAATTCTATCGCCTATCGGTCAGGGAAGCATGGGAGGGGTGTACGAGGCCCGCGACACACGCGGCTGGATCGTATTGCTGCTCGCAGAGTCCAGACCGAGTTCAGTGAGCGTTTCGACCGCGATGTCGCCAAATTACCTGGGTGTGGAGTACATCGAGGGGACGCGGGTTCAAGGCCAGTTCCCGTGTTGCCGGACCCTTCCACTACTCCGGTGATGGCATGCCCGGGTAGATCGGATGGCGACGCACGCGGATTGCCAACGCTACGACGATGGCAATCTCAATCAATGATGGTGCGTAGGGGACTATCGATCGGCAAGGGCGAAGGGCGCCCTGGGCGCGAGGTCGAGGCGCGGGTTGACATCAAGTAGCGTGCCACCAGCACTACCCTCGGATACGAGCTTAATGAGGCCAAGAATGTCGGCAAGCCGGAAGTGCGGATTTGCGGCTCCAGGGCCCGTATTATCAAGTGCGATGACCGAACTGCCGGCTGCGGCCACCTCCTCGGCGAGGGCATCGAAGACCACCTTTCCCATGCCGTGCAGGAAAGTCATTCCCGGATTGGCAATCAGAAAACGAACGAGCGAAGATCGGTCCCGGATGCCGGAGACGTTCAGGTTTCCGAGCCCCGTGTACACGACTCCTGGAAACATGCGTGAAGTCGGAGAAGTGTAAGCCACTGAGGCATCGCCTTGCAGGACGCCGTCAAAAGCAACGTCGTACTGGCCGCTCCTTAGCCCGGCTAGCAGCGCGTTGAAGCGAGTGGGTTCCTTGGTTGGACCCACTGGCAGCGTCACGTCGAGCTTCACCCATGCGGCCCTCAACGGTCTTTGATATCGTGCGGCAATGCGGCGGACGATCTCCTCACCCAGTTCGAAGTCGAATCCGGTTTCCGTTCCGCCCGAATCAGCGTAATGCAATGGGAATTCGGGAACGTAGCCCAACCGGATGACGCCCGCCTGGAGCATGGCTCGGAGGGGGGAAGTGGCGGCGCTTCTGTCGAGGTCGATCCAATCGACCGGGTCGTTGGGCCGGGGAAGGCCTAAAGTGACACCGAAATACTTCTTGTGCAGATCCGCGTACCGAGTGCCGGTCGCGGCGAACTCCAGAAGTGCGGCGGATAGCGTTTGCGCCAGATCGGAAGCGCGGATGTTCGTGAAGAGACGTTGGCCCGTGGCGATGCCGCCGGCAGAGAGGTCAATCGAGATATCTCCCAGAGCGTCGCCGCGCACATCGGGCACGCTGACGTCGAATCGGCAAAGTCCCACGGAGCCGGGTTCCAGGTAGCCGCGACTGATGGCCGGCGTACCGCCGAACGTGACTTGCAATTCCTGGGCCAGAGGATTGCCGACCGATACCGTTTGACCGGCGGGAGTTGGAGGGTTGGTTGCGCCGCACCCCACCGCATAAAGTACCAGCGTGTCGCCGGGACGCGCCGGTCGAAAATATTCGCCACCAATCAGATTCGGACGACCGACATACGCCTTGAGGTCGGAATGGAGCGCGGTGAGATACTGTTTGCCCCCGATCAGGAACAAAGGCGTGGTCAGCAGCGCGGGACTCGCGGTGAGCCCGTCGAGCGTCACGCGGTTGCTGGTCGCGGCGCCATTCACTACCTCCAAAGTTACGAGGGCTCGTGGAACCACGCTGTCGGGAGCCTGCACATTGATCTGACCGGGACTGATGTAGGAAATAGGCGCGAGAGTGCCGTTGATGCGCACACTGACACCATCAAGAACGTTTGGCGCGCGGGCGCCTTGAAAGTCGCGCGCCTCCCAGCTCCGAGTAGTAGCTGCGAGATTCGACCCAAAAACCTGGAGCCAGGTACCGGCGGAGATCCGAGGAGTATTGTCGAAGACTTGTAGAACCGGCTGCGAATCGCGAATCCGAGGCTGACCAAACAGCACGCCGCTCACCACCAGCGCGATTGCCGGTAAGTACCGGAAT
>SXGT01398753.1_pt1 | contig 30409 bp, 21 predicted proteins | sample 3176221 | NCBI WGS metagenome assembly SXGT01 (sample SAMN11356862, study PRJNA531348) | freshwater metagenome | isolation source: freshwater sample F1-120 | place: China: Fuxian Lake, Yuxi | collected 2017-12-25 | reverse complement strand
CTGCGCATCGTCGCGCACGATGCGAACGCGCTCGTGCTGGCTGCCGATGCCCTGCTGCAAGCGGATGGCGCGACCCACGTGCGGATCGTTGCACGGCCATTCCACGTGCGCACCGAAGCGAGCGCGTTGCTGCCGAGCACGTTCGTCGGCACAACCCCGGTGCCAACCGCGAACGTGCGCATCGGCTTTGCCTTCCATACCGACCCGAACGGCGCCGCCGGAACGCGTTTCCCGGCCGCGAGCAACACCTTCGCGCACGACCTGCAATCGCCCGACCTGCTGCAGTTCCTCGCCGCGCAAAAGCCGCGCTTCTTGATGTGGGATGTGCTGGCCGACCAGGCCTACCACGGCGGTGGCGCGACGCCGGTGCCAAGCCTCACCCGCCCACGGCTCGAACTGCACGAACTGCGCCTGCCGTTTGGCTTCTGATTGCCGGATGGGCGTTGTTACCGGGCACCGTCACACTGCTACTGCGCAAACTCGCGGAGATGCCATGCCCCCAATGAACCGCCTCGTGCTCGCCGCTGCATTGCTCGCCACGGCGTGCTCGAACTCGGCCGACACCCCGCCGGCCACGGCCCCGTTCGAAGCGTTGGCCCACACGCCGGGCGAAGGCGCCGAGGTCTATCTCAACGACCCGATCACGGTGTCGTTCACGACGCAGGTCGACCTCGAATCGGTGTCGCTCGACACGCTGCGCATCGAGGAACGCGACGCCACCGGCACCCCGACCGGCATCGCCGTCGCCGGCACGTTCGAGTTGGCCAACAACGGCACCATGCTGTGGTTCCAACCGGCAATTGCGCGCGATGGGGCGTTCGCCACCGGCGGCTTGCGCGCCGACCGCGTCTACCGCGTCGAACTGGCCGATGGCGGCAACTCCGCGGCGCCGGCCCTGCGCGACGTACACGGCAAGCCGCTGGTCCAACCGCTGGCGTTCACCTTCCGCACCCGCACCGGTACCTCCGCGGCGATGCTGTATCGCGACCGCAGCGTGTTCGGGCCGCACCGCAGCGGGTTTGACGTCACGCCGGGCGGCGTCGAGGCGACGCCACTCAACCTGTTCGGCCAGGCGCCGGTCGAAGTTCGGCTGCACTTCGACCAACCGCTCGATCCGTCGCCGGACAACCTGCCCCTCAACGTACAACTCGATCCGACCGTGCGCGACGCGTCGGCGCGCGGCAACGTGTTCCTCGAGTACGACGATCCCGAAGACCCGCCGGGCACGTTCCGCTGGTTGCCTGCCGCCGTCGAACTCGAACGCAACGACGCCCAGGGTGCGACCGTGGTGCTGCGCCCCGTCGGCGTGCTGCCCAACGCGGCGACCGTGCGCGTGATCGTCGAAGCCGCGGTGCGCGACGTCGCCGGCCAGTCGAACCTCGCGACCGCGAACCACAACCGCGTGTTCGGCACGTTCCGCACCAAGGACGCCTGGACCCAACAGTGGAACGTGCTGCTCGAGGCGTTCGCGACGGCGAGCGCCATCGACCACGCGGCGATGTTCGCCGACCCCGCAGCGGAAGTTGGCCCCGGCTACGTGCGGGCGGCGCCGGTGTTCGAAGGCGGCAGCGACAGCGTCGACTTCGCGGCACCTGCGAACGAAACGCTGCTGAGCACCGCGTTCACGACGTTCGTGCCGGTGCAAGGCCCACCGCAGGAAGTGACCGGCGGCGTGTTCCACCTGCGCAACCTGACGATCCCCGACGGCGCCACCGTGCAAGGCGTCGGCCAGAATCCGCTGGTGTTTCTGTGCCGCGGCAAAGTCACGATCGGTGGCACGCTGTCGGCGAACGGTGGCAGGGGGGTGCGCGACGACACCGCCGGTGGCCAGTACTATGGGCCGGGTGACCGCGTAGGAACCGGGAGCCTCGGCCACTACGCGAACGCTGGTGGCATTGGCCGGTGCGGCGGGGGCGACGGCGGCGCTGGCTCGGCCGATCCGCTGCTGCGCGACATGCGCGGCGCGACCGGACGCGGCCCCGGCCAACAGGTCGGGGGCGGCGGCCGTGGCGGCTACCTCAGTTGCGTCACGGGTTGCTACACGGGCTTCAGCTACGGCAACGGCGGCGGCTCCGGCGGTGGCGGCGGCACGTTCGCAACGCAGGGTGACCCTTGGTTCCGCGGCACTTCGCCGACCAACATCCAACCGAACACACCACCGTCATCATTCTCGGCGTTCCAACAGAAGCTCGGGTTTGGCGGCACCGGCTGCAGCGGCAACTCCGGTACGCGCACGGCGTTCTTGAGCGGCGGCGAACCGGGCCCGCGGGCATTCACCGATAGCCGCGTCGACAACAACTTCTTCGGTGACGGCTTCGACCTGCATCGCGGATTGCGCATTCGCGGTGAGCTCACCACGCTGCAAGGCGGCGGCGGCGGCGGTGGTGGCGGCGACACGTCGCCGGGTTTCGTGTGCTCGCTGAACGGCAACAATCCGACGTTGGACCACCGCGGTGGTGGCGGCGGCGGCGGTGGTGGCTGCATCGTGATCAAGAGTCTCGGGGAAATCTGGATCACGGCGAACGGCCGCATCAGCGCCGACGGAGGCCACGGCGGCGGTGGCGAGCAAAGCGGCGCTTGCATCGATTCCGGCGGCGGTGGTGGCGGTGCGGGTGGCATGGTGCTGCTGTTATCGGCAGTCGCGATCCGCATCGAGGCGCACGGCGACGTAGCGACGAACCGGTTCGTGTACGGCAGCGGCAACGGCGGCCCGTTCGCCGGCAACGAGTACTCGTTCGCAATCAGCGCCGATGGCGGCGTGTGCACGACCGGCACCTTTGGCACGGTCAACGTCACCGGCAAGTACCCGCTATCAGGGCAACTGCCGATCAGCGGCACCACCTACGACCAGGATCCACTCGGTGGTTTTGGCGGCATGGGCATCGTGCAGCTGCTGGCACCCACGGGCGACAACAGCGACGGCACCAACACCGCCCTCGACGACAACATCTACTTCTATCTGCCCGGCCAACTGTCGATCCCGCAAGCGACGCCACTCGGCGCCGCCGCCAAGCGACAACTGCTGGCGTGGCGCGGGTTCCCGGGCAGCGACGGCACGCACATCGACGACAGCGGCGCGCCGGTGATGATCGGCAACGAGGAAGGCGACATCCGGCCGGCGCCCGTGCTGCTGCCGAGTCCCTTCGGCGCCCGCTCGCGCGTCCGTTCGAAGTGGATCGACACCGGCCAAAGCGCGCGGCGCCCGCTGCTCGCCGCCGATGGGCAAGCGCGTGGCCTCGTGCTCGGCAACGGCGCCGAGCCAGGGCCCATGTTCGAACTCCCGGGCATCGACCTCGCCGGCTACGCGCAATGGGCGACGATCGGAGCATCGGTGACGACGCAGCACCCGGTGGTGGTCACCCCGAATCCGATCGCGAACCTGGATGCCGCCGCGACCCACGACGGCCTGCCGGCGTACCGGGTCCAACTCGCGCAGCCGATCCTCGGCAACCGCGGCGATCGCTTCGCTGGCTACGACGCCGAGCTGCTCGACCCCGCCAGTTCGACGTTGGCGACGTTCCGCATCCTCGCGCACGACGCCAGCACGTTGCATCTGGCACCGGCTGGCCTGCTGCCGACCGCGGCGACGCACCTTCGCATCGTCGCTCGCATCCTCGAGCTGCGCACCACGGCGGGAACTTCGCTGCCGGCGACGACCTTGCCGGGAACCTCGCAGCCGGTGCCGACCGCGAACGCGCGCATCGGCTTTGCCTTCCACACCGACCCGAATCCGGCGCACCCCGGCGGCCTTCGCTTCCCGTACGGCAACGGCACCTTCACCCACGACCTGACGGCGCCCGACCTGCGGCTGTTCCTGACCACGCAGCGACCGCGCTACGTGATGTGGGACGTCGTGTTCGACAGCGCCTACACCCTTGCCGGCAACACCCCGCCGCTGGATCCTGCAGCGCCGCGCCTCGAACTGACCGGACTGCGGCTGCCGTTCCATTTCTGATCGCCGGATCCAGGTGCGGCGTGGTTGCCGAGTGCCGCCAATCGAGTTCATGGAATCACCTGCGGAGAGCCAATGCCCCGGCTGACACCCCTTCTGCTTGCGTCCCTTCTCGCCACGGCGTGCTCGAACTCGTCGAGCTCGCCGCCGGTGCCGACCGTGGTGGTTCCCTTCGCCACAGAAGCGCACCAGCCATCGGGCAGCGCACCGATCTACTTGAACGACCCGATCCTGGTGTCGTTCTCGACGCAACTCGATCTCGACTCGGTGAATCCATCGACGTTCGTGATCGAGGAGTTCGACGCGACGGGCCAACCCACCCTCGTGGCTGTGCCCGGCACCTACCGACTGGCGAACAACGGCACGATGCTGTGGTTCCAGCCCGACCTGCCGACGGACGGCACCTACGCGAACGGTGGCCTGCGCGCCGGCCGCAGCTACCGCGTGCACGTCACGGACAACCTGCACGACGTGACGGGCCAACGGCTGGTTGACGAACTGACGTTCACGTTCCAGACGCGCACCGGCCTGGGGCCCGCCGGGCTGTTCCGCGACCGCACCGTGTTCGGGCCTGCCCGCCGCGACTTCACCGTGCCCAGCATCCCCGGTGCGGCGCCGTTCTCCGAGTTGCGCCTCACCTTCGACCAACCGATCGATCCGGCGTACGACAACCTCCTGTGGCGGATCCGGATCTCGTACCAGAATCCGAGCGGTCCGCCCGGCGCGTACCTGAGCGTGCCGACGACCCTCGAACTCGAACGCAACACGGACCTCGAAGCCGTGATCGTGGTGCGGCCATTCGGCGCCCTGCCGAGTGCGACGACCTTCCACGTGTTCGTCGCACCGACCCTGCGCGACCTGGCCGGCCAGGACAATACGCTGACGCCCGGCTACGACGACTTGTTCGGCACCTTCTCGACGAACTGAAAGCGAACGCTGGGCGAGCGACTGCGCACGCGGTGTTACCGCCGCGGTCGCCCGGGACTACTTCTCGACAGTCGCCCCCGCGACCCCAGGAGAGAGTCCGATGTACGCCCGTACCCCGTGCGCGATCGTCGCAGTTGCGGCCGTGTTCGTTGCCGTTGCCTGTTCGAGCAAGGGCGCCGAAACGCCGGAAGCCAAGACCGGCGGCGAGTTCTACGTGACCGACACCGAACCCCGCAGCGGCGGCACGATCCACCTGAACGAACCGGTCCGCATCGAGTTCAGCCAGCCGGTCGACTTCGAATCAGCCTCGTTGACCACCGTGTCGTTCGTGGCGATGGACGCGACGGGCCAGGAAGTGCCCGAGCTCGTCACCGGCAATTTCCATCTCGACGACGACGGTCATGCGCTGCTGTTCGCGCCGAAGCTGCCGAGCAACGAAGCGTTCGACAACGGCGGCTTCAAACCGGATCGCCAGTACGTCGTGCACCTCGTCGGCGGCGACGCCCACAACGGCACCACCGTGATGGACCGCCGCGGCCGCGGCATGGATGCACCGTTCGCGCTGTCGTTCCGCACCGTCGCCGGTACGTCGCCATCGCAACTGTTCGCCAATCCCAAGCCCGGCGGTCCGGTGCGCGTGGGCCTCGAAGTGACGACGGCGATGGACCTTGAGCTGGTGCCGCTGGCGCTGCTCGGCGCGCCGCCGCTCGAAGTCCGCCTGCATTTCGACCAGGCCCTCAATCCCCTGCGCAGCAACATTCCGGTCGGCATCGCGACCGATCCGCTGCTTCGCAAGGAAACCGACAAGGGCGGCGTGTTCCTCGAGTACCAGGATCCCGAACTCGATCCGATCGCCGGCGACTACACCTGGATCCCCGCCGCGGTCGAACTCGAACGCAACGACATCACGGGCGCCATCCTCGTGCTGCGCCCGATCGGAGTGTTGCCCAACAACGCCGAAGTGCGCGTGATCGTCGAACCTGGCGTCGAGGACATCGCCGGCGAAGCGAACCTCGATCGGCCGGGCTACGACCGTGTGTTCGGCAGGTTCCGCACCGTGGCCGATCACGGCCAGCAATGGGACGCGATCGTCGAGTCGTTCGACGACACGCACGGCATCGACCTCGGCGCGGTGTTTCCCGAGTCGCAGGCCGAAACCGGCCCGGGCTGGTTGCGCGCCGGGTTCGCCTTCGAAGGCAGCAGCGTGCAGCGCGACTACCACCCGACCACCAACGAAGTCGTGCTCAACACGGCGTTCACGCAGATCGTGCCGGCGAACGGACTGCCGTTCTCGGTGAACGGGGGCGTGTTCCAGTTCCGCGACGTCACCATCCCGCAGGGCGTGCGCGTGATCGGCCAGGGCCCGAACCCGATGGTGTGGTTGTGCAGCGGCAAGTTCACCGTCAGCGGCACGCTGACGGTCGGCGGCGGCGATGGCGCCCGCGTCGACACGCTCAATTCGGCGAACGTCGCCAAGGCCGGCGGCATCGGCATCTGCACCGGCGGCAACGGCGGCGACGGCACTCCTTCGGCGACCAGGCGCGATCTGCGCGGCGGCACCGGCCGCGGTCCGCTGCAGGAATTCGGCAAGGGCGGTCGCGGCGGTTTGTTCGCGTGCGAGGCCAACTGCTACACCGGCAACGGCTACCAGGACAGCGGTGGCGGCTCGGGCGGCGGTGGCGGTGCAATGGCGACCCAGGGCGACCCGAACTGGCTCGGTGCGGTGCCCGCCACGGCACCCCAACCGAACGCCCCCACACCGCTGACGGCGACGTCGTTCCAGCAATGGCTGGGCTTCGGCGGGGCCGGCTGCAGCAACTTGAACAACGCCGCCAACGGCAGCGGCAACCGCAGCGGCTTCCTGCGCGGCGGCGAACCGGGTGATCTCGTCTTCCGCGACACCCGCACCAACAACGACTACTGGGGCAGCGCCATCGACTTCGCCAGCAACCTGCGCATCGCCGGCGAACTCGCGGTGCCGGTCGGTGGCGGCGGCGGCGGCGGCGGCGGCGACACGGCGAGCGTGCCGAACCCGACCTGCAACCCCAACGAGGGCCAGTTCATCAGCGACTACAGCGGCGGCGGCCGTGGCGGCGGCGGCGGTGTGCTGGTCGTGAAGGCACTCGGCGAAATCTGGATCACGTCGACCGGCCGCCTCGACGCCGATGGCGGCAACGGCGGCGGCGGCGAACAGGTCGGCGGCTGCGGCGAAGCCGGCGGCGGCGGCGGCGGCGCGGGCGGCATGGTGATCCTGATGTCGGCCAAGGGCATCCGCATCGAAGCGCACGGCAACGCGTCGTTGCCGACGCCACGCTTCGTCTACAGCGCGCCCGCGGGCGCGCCCTTCGCCGGCAACGACTACACGTTCGCGATCTCCGCCGATGGCGGCATCTGCCGCACCGGTGGTTTCGAAGGGCCAAGCATCCCCGAGAAGTACCCGCTCAACGGCGGCACGATGCTGCCCGGCACCACCTACGACGAGAATCCCACCGGTGGCCTCGGTGGGCTCGGTGTCGTGCAGTTGATGGTGCCGCCGGGCGACAACAGCGACGGCACCAACACGCGCCTCGACGACAACATCCACTTCCACATGCCCGGCGGCCTCTCCAGCGCGACGCCGACGATGAAGATCGAGATTGCCGCGCAGAAGCAGCAGCTGCTCGCATGGCGCGGCTTCCCCAACGCCAGTGGCGTGCCCGTCGACGACAACGGCATCGCGACGAACATCGGCAAACACGAAGGCGACATCCGCCCATCACCCGTGCTGTTGCCGGTTCCGTTCGGCGCCAAATCGCGCGCGCGTTCGCCGTGGCTCGACACCGGCCGCAGCCAACGCCGGCCGCTCGCCACCCCTGACGGCCAGGCGCGCGCGATCGTCGTCGGGGCCGGCGTCGAAGTGGGACCACGCTACGAGTTCGCCGGCCTGCAAGCGGATGGCTACGTCGCCTGGTCGGCGCTCGACACCGCCGGCGTGCGCATCGAACAACCGGTGCGCATCACGCCGACGGCGCTCGCCAGCGTGTCCGCCGACGCGACGTACCTGGGCGAGCCCGCCTATCGCGTGCGCTTGCAACAACCCGCGCTCGGCAACCTCGCCAACCGCTACGCGCAGCACGAAGCCGAACTGCAGAACGCCGGCGGCGCGCGGCTCGCGAGCTTCCGGATCCTGTCGCACACGGCCGACGAACTGGTGGTCGACCCGGGCCGTGAGTTGCTGCCCGAAGGCGCGACGCAGTTGCGCGTCGTGGCGAAGTTCTTCGGCATCACCACCCGCGACGTCGATGGCCTGCCGCATCGCGTGCCGCTCGGCGCCAGTTCCGCCGTGCCCACGGCGAGCGTGCGCATCGGCTTTGCCTTCCACACCGATCCGACGACCGCCGGCGGGGTGCGTTTCCCCGAAGGCGCGCAGCAGTTCGTCCACGACTTGGACCATGCCGACGTGCAGGAGTGGCTGCTGAGCAACCGGCCGCGCTACGTGATGTGGGACGTCACCTTCGACCTGACCTACGACGCCGGGATCGGGGCGGTGCAGACCTTGCGACCGGACGTTGGGCGACCGACGCTGCAGTTCTTGCGCCTGCCCGTGCGCTGGTAGGAAGCGGCGGTTCCGCCCTGCCAAGGGCGGTTCGGATCGCCCCGGCGGGTGCGCTCCGACCAGAGTCGCGACCCGGGTTCGAAGCCCCCGCCGCTCGCCCGGGTCCGGCCCGGGGAGGACTTCCGCTCCCCCAGTTCCTCGGGGGCGCCCAACCGCCGACCGCACCGGGCGAAACCGCGCGCCGGTCGAGCCAACTCGCTCCGGGAACGCTGCCTAGGGCCGATGTCGCGAGCCCGCCGACCGCCGATTTCCCGCATCCGGACGGCACTTCTTGACCATTTGCGAGCGGGAGCCACAATGCTGGCGCCCTTTTTGCATGCAGTCACGTCTCGTCCCTACGGACACGGACTCCCCTTACGTTGGCGACGGCCCGCAAACCGCCCGCCACTCTGCTGTCTTCAGGATAAGGTTCCCTCGAGCATTGCCATGAAGCGACCCGACCCCGCCCGCTTGTTGTCCTACGCCACCCTGGCCGCCCTCGTCGCCTGCTCCGGCGGTGGAGGTTCCACCAGTGCAGTGACGGCCGGCGGCGACTTCGTCGTCCTCAAGACCGACCCGAACAACGGCGGCACGATCTATCTCAACGACCCGATCAGCATCGACTTCAGTGCGAACGTCGATCTCGATTCGGCGAGCTTGTCGACGATGACGTTCCAGGCGCTCGACCAGTTGGGCGATCCGGTCCCTGAGCTGGTCACCGGCCAGTTTGCCGTGGCCACCAGCCCTGGTGACACCAGCATCGGCCGCCGCTTGTCGTTCGTGCCGACGTTTGCCAGCAACAACACGTTCAGCAACGGCGGCTTCCGCTCGGGCCGCACCTACCTGGTGCGCCTGGTTGGTGGCTCGGGTGAGACCACCGTGCTGCGCACCCTGGGCGGCAAGGCCCTCGAAGCGCCGGTCACGTTCAGCTTCGTCACGCGCGACGGCACCCAGCCTGCCCAGCTGTTCCGCAACCCGAAGGCCGGCGGCCCGACGCGCACGGCACTCGAAGTCTCGACGACCAACGATCTGCAGAACGTGCCGCTTGGCCTGTTCGGGGCCGCGCCGCTGGAAGTGCGCCTGCACTTCGACCAGGCGCTGAACCCGAGCAGCGGCAACGTGCCGGTCAGCATCGCGACCGACCCGCTGCTGCGCGACGAGAACATGAAGGGCCGCGTGTGGCTCGAGTACAAGGATCCGGTCTACGACCCGAACCTCGACGATTTCACGTGGATCCCGGCCGACGTCGAGATCGAACGCAATGACCTGACCGGCGCCACGCTGGTGCTGCGTCCGCTCGGGGTGCTGCCGAACAACGCGACCATCCGCGTCATCGTCGAGTCGAGCCTCGAAGACATCGCTGGCGAATCGAACGCCGGCAATCCGAGCTACAACCGCATCTTCGGCCAGTTCCAGACCAGCAGCTCGTACGAGCAGCAGTGGAACAGCATCGTCGAAGAGTTCCAGTCGATCGGCAACATCGACCTCAGCGCCGCCTTCCCGGAAGCGCAGGCCGACGTCGGTCCGGGCTACGTCAAGGCCGGCTTCGCGTTCGAAGGCAAGTCGACGACCCTCGAGTACCAACCGACCGCCAGCGAAGTCGTGCTCAACACGGCGTTCACGCAGATCGTGCCGGCGAACGGACTGCCGTTCACGGTCTCCGGTGGCGTGTTCAACTTCCGCAACGTGACGATCCCGCAGGGCGTCTCGGTCGTCGGCAACGGTCCGAACCCGATGGTCTGGTTGTGCAGCGGCCGCTTCACCGTGGGCGGCACGCTCTCGGTGCGCGGTGGCAACGGCGCCCGCGTCGACACGCTGCAATCGGCCAACTTCGCGAAGGCCGGCGGCGTCGGCTCGTGCGGCGGCGGCAACGGCGGCGATGGCACGCCGAGCGCCACGCAGCGCGACCCGCGCGGCGGCACCGGGCGTGGCCCGATGCAGGAAGCCGGCAAGGGTGGTCGCGGCGGCTACCTCGCCTGCGTGACCGGTTGCTACACCAGCGGTGGCTACAACGGCTCCGGCGGCGGTTCGGGCGGCGGCGGCGGCACGTTCGCCACGCAAGGTGACCCCAACTACCGCGGCACCACCCCGGCGACGATCATCCCCAACACGCCTCCCACGGCGAACAGCTCGTTCCAGCAGAAGCGCGGCTTCGGCGGCACGGGATGCGGCGGCTCTTCGGGCCAGCGCAGCGCGTTCCTGAACGGCGGCGAACCTGGCGACCTCGTGTTCGTCGACACGCGCAACGACAACAACTTCTGGGGCAGCGGCATCCGCCTGGATGGCCGTCCGGTGCGCATCACCGGCGAGCTCAGCATCCCGATCGGCGGCGGCGGTGGCGGTGGCGGCGGTGACACGTCGCCCGGCTTCGTGTGCTCGCTCACGGGCAACGACCCGAAGAACGACTACAGCGGCGGTGGCGGCGGTGGCGGTGGCGGCGTCCTCATCGTGAAGGCGCTCGAAGAAATCACCATCCTGTCGACCGGCAAGATCACCGCGGACGGCGGTCACGGCGGCGGCGGCGAGCAGGTCGGCGCGTGCGGCGAAGCCGGCGGCGGCGGCGGCGGCGCTGGCGGCATGGTGATCCTGATGTCGGCGAAGTCGATCGTCATCGAAGCCCACGGCTCGACGACGGTGTCGCCGCCGCGCTTCCTCTATGGCACGCCCGCGGGTGCGCTGTTCGGCGGCAACGACTACAGCTTCGCGGTCTCCGCCGACGGCGGCGTGTGCACCACCGGTGGCTTCGGCGCCGTCCAGGTGTCCAACAAGTATCCCGTCTCGGGCCAACCCCCGCTGGCGGGCACCTCCTACGACACCGAGCCGCTCGGCGGTCTCGGCGGCATGGGCATCGTGCAGCTGATGGTTCCGCCGGGCGACAACCTGACGGACGGCACCAACACCCTGCTCGACGACAACATCCTGTTCCGTCTGCCGGGCTCGACGATCGACATCGTCGGCCCGGGCAAGCGTCAGCTGCTCGGCTGGCGCGGCTTCGCGAACGCCGCCGGCGTGTTCGTCGATGACGCGGGCGTGGCCACGAACGTCGGCGAGAACGAGGGCGACATCCGCCCGTCGCCGACCCTGCTGCCGTCCCCGTTCGGCGGTCGCTCGCGCGTTCGCTCGTCGTGGATCGACACCGGCTCCAGCCAGCGTCGTCCCCTGGCGCTCGATGACGGCTTGCCGCGCGGCATCGTGCTCGCGGGTGCGGCCGCCGTCGGCCCGACGTTTGAGTTCGCGGGCACGCAGACCAGCGGCAGCAAGCCGGGCTACGTCGACTACATCCCGCTCGGCTCGACCGGCACGCGCATCAACTATCCGTCGGTGGTGACGCCGACGGCGGTTGCAGCGCTCGAGTCGGGGCTGACCTTCCTCGGCCAGCCCGCCTACCGGATCAAGCTCGCCACGGCGACGCTGCCGGAAGCCAATCGTTATGTCGGCTACGAAGCCGAACTGCTGAACGCGGCCGGTTCGCAACTCGGCTCGTTCCGCATCGTCGCGAACTCGCTGACCGACATGACCGTCGATGCCGGCACCGAACTGCTGCCGACCGAAGCGACGCAGGTGCAGGTCCGCGCCAAGTTCTTCAAGATCATCACCAACGCTTCGGAGGGCCTCGGCCCGGTCTACACGCCCATCGGCGGCGCCCCGATCCCGATTGCGAACGTGCGCTTCGGCTTCGCGTTCCACCAGGATCCGGATCCGGCCAACGTGCTGATCGGCCGCTTCCCGTCGACGAGCGAGAACGACTTCGTCACCAACCTCCAGGACCCGGCTCTGCTGGCCTGGATCGCCACCAACGGTGCGCCGCGCTACGTGCAATGGGACGTCATGTTCGACATGGCCTACAAGCCGGGGATCAACCAGCCGCCGGCGCTGAACCCGTCGTCCCCGCGTCCTGAACTGCACTACCTGCGCATGCCGTTCCGGTTCTGATCTCTGGTGGCGCGGCGACGCGGGGTGAGATTGCGGCGATGCAATCGCCCTCCGCCCCGCTGCCGCGCCCAGAGTGGCGGATGACGCCCGCGCGCCCCCCGCGACCCCGCTGCACCGATGACGTTGGCGCGCGGGCGAGATAGTGTCCGCGCCCCCATGACCGTCCAACTCGAACCGGTTCCTGTACACGTTCCGCTGCCGCTGGGGTTTCGCGCCGCCGGGCTGCATTGCGGGCTGAAGAAGGCGGGACAGTTCGATCTTGGGTTGCTGCTGGCCGACGAGCCGGTGGCGGCGGCGGCGATCTACACGCAGAACCAGCTGGTTGGCGCGCACATCCACGTTTGCCGCGATCACCTGACTCGCAGTGGCGGGCGCGTGCGCGCCGTGCTCGTCAACGCGCGCAATGCGAACTGCGCCACCGGCGAGCAAGGCATCGCCGACGCCCGCACGTGCTGCCGCGCGTTGGCCGAACGACTGCGCTGCCCCGAAGAGCAGGTCTTGATGCTGAGCACCGGCCCGATCGGAGCGCCGCTGCCGACGCAACGCATCGTCACCCACCTCGAAGCGCTGGTGGCGCAGGCGAGTGTGGACGGCGCCATGGACTTCGCCCGCGCGATCATGACGACCGACACCTACCCGAAGGCCCTGCACGCGGCGACGACGTCCCGCACGACCGGCTTCGCCAAGGGCTCAGGCATGATCCATCCGAACATGGCGACGATGCTCGGCTTCTTGCTGACGGATGGCCGCACGCAGAGCACCGGTGCCACGGAACAACTGCTGCGCAACGTCGCCGACCGCAGCTTCCACCGGGTCACCGTCGACGGCGACACCTCGCCGAACGACACCCTGGTGTTGCTGGCGAGTGGCCGGTCGGCGGGAACGGATCTCGAAGGTGCGGTCACGGGGCTCGCCCAACGCCTGGCCAGGACGATCGCGGCGGACGGCGAAGGCGCCACGCGCCTCGTCACGATCGAAGTGCGCGGCGCACGAACCGAAGCCGAAGCCACGGCCGTCGGCCGCGTCATCGCCACGAGTCCGCTGGTGAAGACCGCCGTCGCCGGCCGCGATCCGAACTGGGGCCGCATCCTGTCGGCGGCCGGACGCGCCGGCGTGACGTTCCCGGCCGAACGGGCCCGCGTTTGGGTCGGCGCCGCCGACGTCTACAGCGGCGGCAAACCACATCCCGAGAACGAGCCGCTGGCGCATCGGCATCTCGTCGAGGACACGTTGGTCACGCTCGGGGTCGACCTCGCCGTGGGCACGGCCAGCGCCGACGTGTGGACTTGCGACTTCACCAAGGACTACGTGCAGATCAACGCCGACTACCGCAGCTGATCACGGCGACGGCGGACCCTTGCGGTAGATGCGCGGCGGTGGCTTGCCCTTCGCATCCCACCAACAGCGATGGTCGGCAGCGGTGCCGGGCAGATCGGCGACGTAGCCGATCGCTGCATCCGGCACGCTGTCGCAGTACGGCAGGTAGGGCTTGAGGTCGAGCACCGGCGTGCCGTCGAGCAGATCGTGGTCGGCGATGTGCACGCGCCGCTTCTCGATCCGCACGAGTCGCACGCACGACAGCCCGAGGGGATTGGGCCGCTGCGGCGCGCGCGTCGCAAACACGCCGCGCTTCCTGGTGTCGCGCGGCGGCATCACCTGGCAGCGGCGACCGCGCGCCAGGTGCAGCCAGCTCAGCACCCACACGTGACTGAAGCCGGCGAGATCGCGGAGGCCGTTCTGCAGGCCTTGCCGCAGTTCGATGAACCCCTCGCCGCCGCGGCCGAGTCCACTCTGCCGCGGGGCATCGTGATGCACTCGCTGCGGCGCGTGCAGAAAGCCGATCGGGTCGAGTTGCAGCGGCGAAGTCGGCGCCGTCATCGCCGGCCGTTCGTCAGCGCATCGCGCCGGAGCTTCACCTTGGTGCCCGGGCGCAGCGTCAGCGCGTCGTCTTCGGACCAGCCGTTCCACTTGAGGATGTCACGAAAGCGGTTGCCGTTGCCGAGGTGCTTCTTGGCGATCTGGATCAGGCTGTCGCCGGACTTCATCTCGACGGTGAACCACGTCTCCTGCGGTGCGGGTGCGGGAGTTGGCTGGGGTTGTGGTTGCGGTTGCTCCCCGGGGCCCGGCGGCGGCACCTGCTCGACGGGCCCTGGTGGCACGTCGGTCACCTCGGCCCGCGGTCGCGGCGCGACTTCGACTCCCACCGCATGCAGCGCATCGCGCAGCGACGCCTGCTCACCGCCGACTTCGAGCACGAGCACTCCGTCCGACGCGCGCGAGCCGGCGTTGCTCTCGGCACAGGCCGCCGTCAGGAAGCACGCGGCCAGAAACCCGGACAGGCGCATGGAGTGCATGGCGGCATCTTGCCAGATGCAGCGTGGCGGTTGAATGGCACACGTCGGCGCCGGGTCTCTCGCGAGTCCGAACTTGCACCCGATGCGACGTCCCCCCACTGTGCCGCGCCATGTCCGCCGTCCGATCCCTGCTGCTGCACGCCCTGCCCAAGGTCGCCCTGTCGCGCGTCTGCGGGTGGCTGTGCAGCGTGCCGCTGCCGCGCCGACTGCGCGCCACCTTCTTCGGCTGGTTCGCGCGGCGCTACGGCGCTGCGCTCGGCGAAGTCGAAGGCGACCTGGCGTCGTTCCGCAGCCTGCAGGCGTTCTTTCGCCGGTCGCTGCGCCCGGGCTCACGCCCGGTGGCGCCCACGCCGCTGGTGTGGCCGTGCGACGGCCGCATCGTCACCGCCGGCCCGATCCACGGCGGCCGCATTCCGCAGGTGAAGGGCAACGACTACGCCGTCGCCGATCTGGTCGGCGACACCGAGCTGGCGCGCGCCCTCGACGGCGGCTCGCAGGCGACGATCTACCTGGCGCCGGGCGACTACCACCGCGTGCATTCGCCGTTCACCGCCGCGATCGGAGGCGTCACCGCGTTGCCGGGCACATTGTTCCCCGTCAATCCGCCGGCCGTGCGCTGCATCGATCGGCTGTTCGCCCGCAATGCCCGGCATGTCTTCCGGTGCCGGCTCGCCAATGGCACAACCGCGGTGATCGTGATGGTCGGCGCCTACAACGTCGGCGGCACGGTGGTCACGCGCAGCTCCGGCAACGTGTTGGCCGGTGACGAAGTCGGCCAATTCGGCTTTGGCTCCACGGTAGTAGTCCTGGTCGGCCCGAGCGCGGCACGCTTTCGCGCCGCCGACCCGGAGACCGTGGTTCGCATGGGCGGCGCGGCGACCGACTGACCCACGCTCCCGCTCAGCCGCCGACGGCGCGCAGCACCAACCGGGCTTCGTCGCCAGCGCGACCCTTGGTCCGCGTCGCGAGGAACTGCAGCAACTCGGTCGCGAGCTTGCGCTCGGCGCCGACGGCAGCGGCGAAGTGGGTCGCGATGCGCAGCATCAACTCCGGCGTCATCGCCGATTCCTTGCGCAGTCGATCGAACAACGGGAACCCGTTGCGAATCAGCACGGCGAGGAATCCCATCGTCGGATTGCCTGGCGCTGCGTTCTCGACCGCCGGCTGCGTGGCATCGTGCATCAACTTGGTGAGTGCCAGCTGGTAGCGCACTTCGTCGTCGGTCGGCAACACCGCGACGGTGCGCGCCAGGACGTGCATCGCATCGGTGTGGCGACTGGTGCGGCGCAGGCGGATGCAGCGCTCCACCAGGAACGGCGCGAGCTTCTGCACTCCTGCGGCCAACACCACGTCGAGCAGCAGGTCGGCGATGCGCGCGTTGACGCCGAGCAGCTTGACGGCCTTCTCGGCGACGGCGCGCACGGTCTTGGGTGCCAGTTGCGGCGCATGCTTGCCGAGGATCACCGCGCACGATTCGGCAAGGCCCGGGGCGCGGGTAGTGAGCAGCAACCGCAGCAGCAGATCGAACGCCTGCCGGTTGTTGGCGAGCAGCTCGGCGGCGGCGTGGCGGAAGCGCTCGTCGTCGTGGTCGAGCAGTTTGATCGCCACCTTGGCCAGATCGAGGCCGCCCGCGGTGCGCAGCATGCGCAACGCGAACAGGCGCTGTTCGGGCTGGCGCGCCAGCAACAACCGCTTGCACACGGGCAGCATCGCCTCCGGCAGCTCCGGCAGCTTCGCCAGGACTTCGCGCACCGCGTCGTGCACACCCTTCTGCTGCACGTCTTCGAGCAAGTCGAGCAGCATGCGCACCTGGGTTGCCGAGAGCTTGCTGCCCTGCAGCGCACGCAGTGCGGACGAACGGACCACCGGCGCCGTCTCCGGCCCGATCAGTCCGAGCAGGTAGGCGCGCGAACCTTCCGCATCCACCGCGGCAAGAACCGTGACCACGTTGGCGAGGCACGCCTCCGGCAGCGCTTCGCCCAAGTGCTTTTGCAGACCGTCGCGCAACGCCTTCTGCAGCGGTGGAGCGAACTGGGGCTGGGCGGCGATCAGCAGCCGCTGCGCCAGATCGGTGCTTTCGGGCGTCAGCAGGGCCGGGATGAACACGGCGAGGGCATCCTTGCCGATGTGCTTGCCGAGCATGCCCAGGATGCGCGCACGCTGCTCCAGCGACGCCTGCGGGTAGGCTTGGGCGAGAATCGGGTGCGTCGCGCTTCCGAGTTCGGCGACGAGATGCAGGGCGTGATCGCCCAGCGCATCCATGTCGATGGCCGCCCGCGCAACCGTGGCAATCGCTTCATCGGTCTGGATCTTGCTGAGGGCGTCCAGACAGAACCGGGCGAGCACCGGCGAACGACGCAGGCTGCCTGCGAGAGCCTTCACCACTGCAGTGTCCTTCAGGCGAAGCTCGCCAAGAATCTGCGCAGCAGCAACTTGGAGCTCAGGCCTTCCCGTTTCGAGGAACGCTGTGATGGACTTGAGGGTGTCGTTCATACCGTTCGTGGCCGTTACGCAGAACCGGCTATCCTCATTGACCCTTGCGGACAGCTGGAACGGCTTCGCATTATGACCACGGCCGCGCGATCCCGCCACAGCCTTGTCCGCAGCCGCGGCGCCTGCCGCGGCCGACAGTGCCGCTTGCCGCTTGCCCCGCGCGGCCTTGCCTCGCAGTATCCGCGCGACCGTCGTCCGGTCCTGCCATGCGCCTGCTCGTCGTAACCCCCTTCCTACCGGACCCAGCGGCCGCCCACGGCGGTGGTAGCTACCTGGCCAGCCTGCTTTCCGGTCTTGCAGAACAGGCCGAAGTGGGCCTGGTTGCCTTGGTTTCGCGCGACGAAGAATTGCGTGTTTCTGACCAAAGCCCGGCCGCCATCCGCCAGGGCTACTTTCTTCGACGACCCGACCGACACGCGGGCTGGGCGGGCCTTCTGGACCGGCTGCGCATGCTGTGGCGCTGGCGGCGGCAACCGCTGGTCGCCGCCAAACATTGGCATCCTGGCATGCCGGCACTGTTGGCACGGGCCATCGCCGAGTTCCGACCCGATGCGGTGCTGGTCGAACTGGCGCAGATGGCGCAATACCTGCCGTTCGCTGGCGGCGTGCCCACGGTGCTCACCGACCACGAAGCGGGCTGCCCTGCCAACACGCGCACCGGACTCGGGCGGTGGGGCGACCGCCGCGACCGTCGCCTGTGGAACGCCTTCGTGCACACCCAGTATCCGCGGGCGGCCTTGCTGCAGGCGCTGACCCCGGAAGACGCCAACGCCCTGGCCACCGCACTCGGCCGTCCCGTCGAAGTGCGCCCCCCCGTGTTCATGGTGCCCGCAGAACCGGTGACCCCGGGTGCGGCGCCACCGCGGGCCCTGTTCCTCGGCGACTACAGCCACGCCCCCAATCCCGAAGCTGCGACCCGCCTCGCCCGCGAGGTGCTGCCTGCGCTACGCGCCGCGGCACCTGACTGCGAACTCTGGTTGGCCGGCGTACATTCGGAGCGCATTGCCGACTTGCGCGCCCACCCCGGCGTGCGCGTCGTGGGCTTCGTTCCCGACCTCGCCACCTTGTTCGGCCAGGTCAGGCTGTTGTTGGCACCGGTGTGGTCGGGCGGCGGCTTCCGCATGAAGGGCCTCGCGGCGCTAGCGCATGGCTTGCCCGTCGTCACCAATGCTCTCGGCGCCCGCGGCATCGACGTGCCGGCCGCGGCCAGGCGTGTCGCCGAGACGCCTGCAGCGATGGCGCAGGCAGCCCTCGAATGGCTGCAGTCGCCGGCCCTCGCCGCCAAGGCCGGCGCTGCCGCATTCGCCTTCGCGCGCCAGAACGTGAGCCCACGCGGCGTCGCCGCGCTGCAGATCGCGCGCATCCAATCGCTGCTGGCGCAGCAGCGCCGCTGAGGGCTAGCGCGACGCCGGTTGCGCCGGCTGCGCCGTCACGACTGGCTTCTTCTTCCGCAGCCGGAACTTGCGCCGCGTCTCCTGCAGGAACGACTCCATCTTCGAAGTCTCCTTGCCGCGCAGGAAGTTCCACAGGATGCGGAACACGCGCCCGGGGTGGAACAAGAAGCTGTTGAGGTAGAAGGCGGCGACGACCTTGTACTTCCACCGCGTCAGCTGTTTGGCGGTGAAGTGCTCGTTGAACTTGCGATCGTCCGACAAGAACTTGTTGTGCACGTAGATCGGCAGCTGGAGGAACTTGTCCGTGTACTGGACCTTGCCCTCCTTCTCGAGCTGGCGCGTGATCTCGGTGCTCGGCAGCGGAAAGAAGAACCCGGCCGACACGTCGTCGATGCCGGCGCGCCCGAGCTTGGCGGCGAGCCGCACGGTGGCCTTCAAGTCCTCGACTTCGTCGGTGGGATACGCGAGCACGAAGAACGCACCGACGTTGAGCCCAGCCTTCACCGACGCGTGCACCGCACGGAACAGCTTCTCGTCGGTCAGCATCTTCTTCATGTGCTTGCGCGTGCGCTCACTGCCCGACTCGGGCGCGAAGTTGAGCGAACGGCAGCCACTGCGCACGAGCAGGCTGGCGACCTCTTCGTCGATGATCTCGCTGCGCGTGCCGGCCGGCAGTTGCCACGTGATCTTGAGCTTGCGCTGCTCGACCTCCTGGCAGAACTCGACCACCCATTCGCGCTTCAGGATCGCGGTGAGGTCCTGGAACGGGAAGTTGGCGGCGCCGTAGGTCTTGACGTAGCTCTCGATCTCGTCGAGCACGTCCTTCGGCGAACGCGCGAACCAACGCGTCGTCCACATGTTCGGCGAACTGCAGTACGTGCATTGGTACGGGCAGCCGCGCGTGGCGAGGATCGGCACCGTCTTGCCGTAGTAGATGCCGCTGACGAGGCGATTGCTGGAGTAGGCCTCGATGTCGAAGAACTCCCACGCCGGCCACGGCAGCTCGTCGACGTTCTTGATGCGGTCGCGGCGCGGGTTCTTCTGCGCCACGCCTTCCGTGGTGCGGAACGCGATGCCCGGGATCACCGTGTGGTCGAGGCCGAGTTCGAGCGCGCGGAACAACGCGACTGCCGTCTCTTCACCTTCGCCAAGCACCAGGAAGTCGATCGGCGCCTGCTCCATCGACAACTCGGGCACCGCGGTGAAGTGCTCGCCGCCGCACACGATCGTGACCTTCGGCAGCGCTAGCCGGATCTTCTTGATCAACTCGCGCACGATCGGCCAGCTGTAGCTCCACATGCTGGTGATGCCGATCGCCTGCGTGCCCGCGGGCACGCGTGCGATGATCTCCTCGGGCGTGAGCCCGAGTCGCCAGATGTCGCCGTCGGCGATCATCTGTTCGGGTGCCGCGCCGAGCGCATCGATCACCGTGATGTCGTGCTTGTCATCGCGCAGCACCGCCGCGATGTAGGCGAGGCCGAGCGGCAGGCTCGGACGCAACGCGGTAAGGCCGTGCTTGTTGATGTAGACCGGCGGGTGGATCAGCGTGACCTTCATCGGCGAGACAATCGGCGCAGAGGTGGGCGAGGAACTATAGCTCCTTGATGTAGCCCCGGTCTGGGGCCGTTTCCACCGCGGAAGCCATGAATCTCCCCCACGGCAGCGAAGGAACGCTGCCAAGGGTAACAGCCCGAGGATCCCGCTTCGGGGCGTCGTTGCTCCGGTTGCTGCGGCACGCAATGCTCGGGCGCATGGTCGAGTTCGACTGCGTCGTCGTCGGCGGCGGTATCCACGGGCTGTGCACGGCGTTCTGGCTGGCCTGGCGCGGGCTGCCCCGGCTGCTCGTGGTCGAGCAAGGTGCGCCCGGCCACACCGGCGGCAGCTCGCACGGGGCGACGCGGATCACCCGCTCGTCGTACGACGACCCGAAGTTCGTGGCGATGGCGCAGCGCGCCCATGCCGAAGGCTGGCCAGCGCTCGAAGCCGCGCTCGGCAAGCCGTTGCGCGTCCGCACGCCGGGAGTGTTCTTCGGCCCTGCCCGCGGACTGTTCGCGGCCTGGCAGCGGGCCACCCTGCAGACCGGCGTCGCCGTCGAAGCGCTCGAGCTCGACGCGGCGCGCGCTCGCTTCCCGCTGCTGCGATTCGACGCCGGCGATGCGGTGCTGCTCGACCACACGGCCGCGATGGTGCTCGCGGCCGAGACGATGGCCGGACTGCGCACGTGGCTCGCGGCGCGCGGGGTCACGTTCGCATTCGACACCCGTGTCACCCGCCGGCAGGAAACCGCAACGGCGATCGAGCTGTCGACGACGACCGGCACGATCCGAGCGAGTCACGCCGTTCTCGCGTGCGGAGCGTGGCTGCCACTCCTGGAAAACGCACTCGCTGCGCAGCTGGTCGTGCAACGCCAGGAAGTCGCCTACGTCGACGTCGAGGCCGATCCGGCGGCGCAGCGGGCCGGCGTCTTTCCGGTGTGGGCTCGCATCGGCACCGAACCGAACGACTTCCAGTACGGACTGCCGAGCCATGACGACGCCGGCTTGAAACTCGCCGTGCATCGCTCGGCCGGCCCCGGCGTCGATCCGGATGCACTGCCACCACCCATCGACGAGGGCGCGCTGCGCACGCTCGCGCGGGAACGGCTGCGTCCGGCGGTGCGGACCCTGCGCCGCACGGAACGCTGTCTCTACACGATGACGGCCGACCAGGACTTCCGCATCGTCACGCACCGCCGCACAACCACCGTGCTTGCCTGCAGCGGGCACGCCTTCAAGTTCGGACCGGTGGTCGGTCAGGATGCGGCCGCGGCCACCCTCGCGGCGCTGGGCCGATGACGCGGCGGCGTGCCGCCGCAACGCCTCATGCCTGCGGATCGAGCACGATCTTGTCGCGGCGACGGAAGGCCAGCTTGATCGGCACTTCCTGGCAGTCGAACGCATCGCGCAACACCTGCGTCAGGTAGCGCTCGTACTGGCCGCGGAAGATCTTCGGCTCGTTGACGAACACCAGGATCGACACCGGTTCGGTGCCGGTCTGGGTGCCGTAGAACAGCTTCGGGAAACCGCCGGACGACGGCAGCAGGCGATCCTTGGCCTCCTGCAGCACGGCGTTCAGCTTGCCGGTCGACAGTTTGGTGCGGGTCTGGTCGCGCAGGTCGAACAGCAGTTCGAGCGTGCCATCGACGTTGATGCCGTCCTTCGCCGACATGAACGCGACCGGCGCGTGGTCGATGCCGGGCAACTGCTGCTTGATGTAGGCATCCCACTTCTTCAGGTCGAGCTCGGGGGCGAGGTCGATCTTGTTGCCGACCAGGATCACCGGCTTGTGGTGCTCGACGCAGTAGGCGGCGAGGGCCTTGTCGACCTGACTGATCTGCTCGCGCACGTCGAACATGTGCACGCAGACGTGGGCGCGGCGGATGCTGTCGTTGCTGCGGTTGTGGGCGAACAGCTCGATCGCGTGCTCGAGGCTCTTCTTCTTGCGCACGCCGGCGGTGTCGATCGCCATCAACTTCTTGCCGTCGAACTCGAGCATCACGTCGATGGCGTCGCGCGTGGTGCCGGGCAGCTCGGACACGATCACCCGCTCCTCACCGGCGAGCTGGTTGATCAGGGTCGACTTGCCCGAATTGCGCTTGCCGATGATGGCGAAACGCAGCACGTCGCCTTCCATCGCGTCTTCGTCTTCCGTCTTCGGCGGCAACATGCCGACGATGCGATCCATCAGGTCGGTGACGCCGAACCCTTCCTTCGCGCTGACCGACATCGGGTCGCCGAAGCCCAGGCGCTGCCACTCGGAAGCGCCGAGCTCTTCGTGGAACGACTCGATCTTGTTGGCGACCAGGAACAGCGGCTTGTGCAGCGTGCGCAACCGGCGCGCCACCAGGTCGTCACCGGGAACCCGACCGGTCTTGCCATCGACGACGAACAGGACGACATCGGCCGTCAGCAATGCGGCTTCGATCTGCGCCTCGACGTGTTCCTTCAGCAGCGCTTCGTCGACGAGCCCGAGGCCGCCGGTGTCGGTCAGTTCGAAGGTGCGCTCGCCGTAGCGCACCGGCACCGAAACCCGGTCGCGGGTGACGCCAGCAGTTGGCTCGACAATGGCGACGCGCCGGCCGATGAGCCGGTTGAAAAGGCTCGATTTGCCGACGTTCGGCCGGCCTACGATGACGACGCGGGGCAGTATCACGGGAAAGGGGCAAAGACGATACGGGCGATGGCGCCATAGCACCAGCGGCGCATGGATTCGCCGCCAAACCAGCGCGCGCTACGCTGCCACGCCGCTGCCATGGCCGACGACCTCCTGCTCGAACTGACGCGCCGTTACCTGGAACCCCACCGCCACTACCATGGCATCGAGCACATTGCCGACATGCTGCACCAAGGCGGCCGGGTCGGCCTCGACGAGGGGCAGGTCATGGCGGTCTGGTTCCACGACGCCATCTACGACGCGCGGAGCAAGACCAACGAGAGCGACAGCGCGGTCCTGGCGCGCGCCCGGCTGCTGGCCATCGGCTGGAGCCACCCCGACGCCACGCGGGTCCACGACATCGTGCTCGCCACCCGCGACCACCAACCCACGGTCAGCGGCAGCGACCTCGTGCTCGATCTCGACCTGATGTCGCTGGCGGTGCCGTGGCCGCGCTTCACGCACAACACCGAACGCATCCGCGCCGAGTACCCGCACGTCGCCGACGCCGACTTCGCCGCTGGGCGCGCCGCCTTCTTCACCCGCATGCTGCAGCGCGAACGCTTGTTCTACACGCCATGGGGCGCGCAGTTCGAAGCCCCCGCCCGCAACAACATCGCCCGCGCCCTCGGCCGGTGATCAGCGCTTGCGCGGCGTCACGTCCGCGGCCGCCGGAGCGCGCACCATCGCCAACAGCGCGGCCGCCGGTGTCGCCGTCTTGAACACCATCTGGGTGTCGACCGGCACCGCGGCTTCGTCGTAGAGAACGGTCGTCGTCGATTGCGCCACTCCGACCACGTTGCCCATCGCGTCGAGAATCGGCGCACCGCTGCTGCCCTTGCAGAAATCGCAGGTCACGTGGAGCCATGGCAACGCGGGTCCTTTGGCCTCGGGCTTCGCGGCCGCGGCCGGCGCGCCCGGCTTCGGTTCTGCCGACTTCGGCGCCTCCACTTGCGCCCGCGCCAGGAACTGCCGCGCCAACAGGCCCTCGCTGAAGAACCCGAACTGGTGGTCAGGGTGCGACAGGCAGTAGACACGTTCCCCGGTGCGCACGAGCCCGCGCAGCGGCAGGCCGACCGCGCCGCGCTCCGACGTCTGCAGCACACAGACGTCGTTCGCCACTGCCGCCACCAGGACTTTCTCGACCGGCCACACGGCTCCGTGCAGATCCGCCGTCACCAGGAACGACGCGCGCATGCCGTCATCGGGTGCCACGACGTGGGCACAGGTGGCGACGGCACCCTCGCCATCGAGGCAGAAACCCGAAGCCGCAGTGAAGTGCCACTCGTCGCATTCGCGGCAGAGGTAGTAGTGCCCCACCATGCGGCAACTGGCCTGCGCCAGGTCGTGCAGATCCGGTCCCGACACGACGTTCTTGTGCTCCGCTGGCAACGTGCGGACGACGCTCGCCGCCGTCGTCATCTGGTCGGCGAGTTCCTTCGCCGCGACCAGCCGCCCGCTCGTCCGCAGCGCCGCGCACGCTTGCAGGATGCGCTGCTCGATCGCCTCGTCGTCGATGCTGGTGTCGGTCCGCGGCGCCGGAGTCGACGGCAGTGGCGCCTGGGCAACCGAGCCAGCGCCGGACGACGCGAGGAGCCAACCGAGGCAGCCGACGGCGAAGGAACGCATGCCCTGTGGTTACGCAACCACGGCGCCAGTGCAAGCTCCCGCCGCAGTACCGCCGGCGTCGCTTCAGCCGTGCACGGCTTCGACCGCGTCGTGGCACCGCGCGCAGTGTTGGAGCTGCAGCGTCTTGCCCATCGCCTTCACGGCTTCGGCATCGCCCGCGGCAGCTTTCTTGGCCAACTCCAGGAACGCCGCCTCGGCCTCGCGCGCCAGCTTGCCAAAGTCGGGCACTTCCTTGTCCTCCCACGGGTCGTAGGCGAGATGCATCACCTTGGCGATGCGTTCGGCCGCCGCCGCGGTCGCCGGCAGGTCGCTCGCCTGCACCACCTGCTTCTCAAGCAGGTGCCAGTCTTCCTCGATGCCTTCCATCGCCGCCTTCAGGCTCTTGGGCTTCGGCGCTTCGGTCGCAACCGCGACGGGTGCCACCGGAGCGACGGGCGCGGACGTGCTGGGAACGTTCGGAACCGGCGGGGCTTCCGGCACGGCCGAGCAGGCCACGACCACGGCGGCATAGGCAAGAAGGGACACACAGCGAAGGGTTGGCATGCGGCGCACAGTCTGCGGAACCACGGCGCCGGACTCAAGGGCGGCAGTTTCGACCGACCCTTAAGGAGATTCCTGGAGCGCGTCTCATGTAGCGACAAGCCAAATGCCGATGGGACGGGTGGTCGGAGCCCAGGTATCCCCCGACCGGAGAGAGAACAATGCAGGTTCAGCGAACCGCAACGCCCCAATCCGGCAGCGCCGTCGTGGAGACGTCGACGATGCCCCTCGTTCGCGTCGTCGACGACGAACCATCGATCCAGGCGCTGTTCCAGCGCATGGGCCCGCTCGGCGGGTTCCAGGTGTCGACGCACACGAGCGCGGAGTCGCTGCTCGAATCCCTCGACGAGGAGCGCCCCGGCTGCCTCGTGATCGACCTCATCCTGCCCGACAAGACCGGCATCGAGCTGCTGCAAGCACTCGCCGAACGTGGCTGCCACCTGCCCGTGGTGTTCATGAGCGGCATGGCACGCGTCTCGGAAGCGGTGAAGGCGATCAAGCTCGGCAGCATCGACTTCATCGAGAAGCCGTTCGACGTGCAGCAGATGATGGCAGCCATCGCCCGCGCCGTGGAACTCGACGAGGTGCGCCGCCGCGCGGACCACACGCTCGACGGCATCAAGAAGCGCTTCGCGACGTTGTCCGGCCGCGAGACCGAAGTCATGGAACTGATCGTGCAAGGCTCGGCGAACAAGGAAGTCGCCGCCAAGCTCGGACTCAGTCCCAAGACGGTCGAAGTGCACCGCGCCAACGTGATGCGCAAGACGATGGCCCATTCGCTGGCCGAACTCGTGCGCATGCACGTCGCCCTGCGCAGCTGACCCGGCGCGCGTCGCGCGCGTCGTTGCCGTCAGTACAGCAGGGTCGCGAGCCGCCGGCGGAAGTCGTCCAGGCGCTCGTCGTCTTCGCCGACGATGGCGAAGCACAGCAGCATGCCCTTGCGGGCGAGCCCGCCGCGGCACGCCTTGTCAGCCGCCACCGAGTCGAGCAGCGCGGTCATGGCGCCGACGACATCCTTGCGCGCCAACGCCTGGCGCGCCGCGATGAGCGACTTCTCGGCCGGCGCCGACGCCCCGGCCAGATCCGCTTCGAGCCACTCGCAACCGGTCCGCAACCGCACCGCCTCGTCATGGCGATCGTCCTCTTCGGCGATGCCCGCCAGGACTTCGCGCACCGCGACGGGATCCCCCGCCGCGGCGGCCGTGCGCGCCCGCGCTACCCGACCAGCCGGGCTGTCGGGATCGACTTTCGGGGCCGCCGGTGCCGCTGGCGCCTCGACCACGATCGGTTCGACGCCGTGGCGCTGCAGGAAGCGGCGCACTTCGGCCTCGGGCAGAGCACCAGAGAACGCATCGAGTGGCCGGCCGCCGTCGATCAGGACGCAGTACGGAATGCCCTGGACGCCGAAGGCGTAGGCGAGGTCCTGTTCCTTGTCGGAATCGACCTTGCCGAGTTCGAAGGCCCCGCCGAACTCGCCGGCGATGCGCTCGAGCACGGGACCGAGGGCCTTGCACGGGCCACACCACGCCGCCCAGAAGTCGAGCAGGACGGGGCGGGTCATGGAGCGCTCGACGACTTCCTTCTGGAAGGTCGCCGCGGTGATGTCGCGAACGTGAGGGCCGGCCATGGCGCCGTCTCTAGGAGGCGGTACGACCCCCGTCAATGGCGCGGACCGTCGCTGTCGTTACGCCACCGCAACAAAACCCACGCAGTTGCCCGGCTCCGCCCCACGTCGCCACGGCGCCGGAACGTGGCACGGATGTTGGATTGTCGGGGTTACCGACTCGAGGCCACGCATTTCCAGGGATGGAGTGCGTGAGAGAGAGGCGACCGTAGCCTCGAGTCGGCATCTTCCTTCTGCGCTTCGAAGCGGTTGCTTCGAACCGGCGACGGCCCCTCGGCATCCGCCTGGTCGAAGAGTTGCTTGCGTTCGCCCTGGATGCGCGCGTAGCCCGATCCAGAGTTCTCTTGTCCAGCGCGCACGGCGCCGACGGGCGAGATCGAACGGCCTGTCGCGGTCGCGACACGCCAGTACGCCGCCAACGCATCCCCCCGGCCATTCCCTCTCGCCCTGTCGCCTTGGCCCGGCGTCGGGTAAGCACCTCGCGTGCCCCTCACGTTCTCGATCCATGCCACCGATGGCCCGGCGCGCGCAGGTTGCATCCGCACTGCCCATGGCTTGATCCACACCCCCGCGTTCATGCCGGTGGGAACGCGAGCAGCCGTGACGGGGCTCACGGTGCAGGAGATTCGCGATCTGGGCGCGGAGATGATCCTCGGCAATACGTACCACCTCGCGCTGCGACCAGGGGCCGAAGCGATGCGGCAGCTCGGAGGGCTGCATCGGTTCATGGGGTGGGAACGGGGCATCCTCACCGACTCGGGTGGGTTCCAGATCTTCTCGCTGGCACAGGACCGGGTGGTGACCGAGGCCGGCGCGCGCTTTCGCAGCTACGTCGATTGTCGGGAGCACCTGCTGACGCCGGAGTCGTCCATTGCGATGCAGGAGGCGATCGGCAGCGATGTGATGATGGTGCTCGATGTGTGTCCGTCGTCGACGACGCCAGCGGCGGAGATCGAGGCGGCCATGCAGCGCACGCACCGCTGGGCGCTGCGCAGCCTGGCGGCGCGGCGGTCTGCCGAGGCGGCACTGTTCGCGATCGTGCAAGGCGGCTTGTCGCTGGCGTGGCGGACGCAGTCGGCGCAGTTCCTGGCCCAGCACGCGTTCGACGGCTTCGCCATCGGCGGCGTGGCGGTCGGCGACACGCGCAGCCAGCGCGGCGAAGTGATCGCGGCCGCGGTGGAACACCTGCCCGGCAATCGGCCGCGCTATCTGAGGGGCGTCGGCACGCCGCCGGACATGCTCCTCGCGATCGCGCGGGGCGTCGACATGTTCGATTGCGTGTTGCCGACGTCGATGGCATTCCAGGGCACCGCGTTCACGTCGACGGGCCGCGTGCGCCTCGCCCGCATGGAGAACCGCCTCGCCGACGTGCCGTTGGATGCGGACTGCGCGTGCACGACGTGTCGCAGTCATCCGCGCAGCTACCTGCACCACTTGCTGAAGAGCCGGGAGACCCTGTTGCCGCGGCTCTTGGCGGTGCACAACCTCCACCACTACCTGGAGCTGATGCGCCGCGCGCGCGCTGCGATTCACACCGGCCAGTATGCCGCGTTCCTGCGCACGACCCTGGCGGCGATCGATCGCCACGAACACGACGCCAGCGCGCGGGTGCCGGGAAGGCGCGCGGCGGCGCCGACCAGCAGCGAACTGGCGGCGTCGACGCCGCGCTTCGCGATCGTTGCCACGACGTCGGGCGCGCCCGCCATGCTCGACCGCGAAGTCGGCGAGGTGATGCACCCGGGCCTCGGCGCCAGGGCCGAGGCCGAGCAGCTCTACGTGACGCAAGCGCGGCTCGGCGCGCGCCTGGCCGAAGGCGGCGCGCCGCTTGTGCTGTTCGACGTCGGTCTCGGCGCCGCCGCCAATGCACTTGCCGCATTGCGCTGCGCGCGCGCGGCTCCCTCGGGGGCGCGCCGACTCTCGATTTTCAGTTTCGAGCGCGACCTCGGCGCGCTCACACTGGCCGCGTCGGCCGACGGCGCCGCGCAGCTGCACTGGTCGGCCGAAGATCGCGCTGCCGCACTCGCGTTGCTCGAACACGGAGCGTGCGACGAGCCGCAGTTCCGTTGGCAGCTCATGCCAGGCGACGCGCTCGACGCGATCGCGCGCATGGCGCAGCCCGCCGACATCGTTTTCTGGGACCCCTGGTCGCCGCGCACCAGTGCCGACCTCTGGACCGTGCGCGCATTCGCGGCGCTGCGCGCGCGCTGCGCACCGGGCGCCGAGCTGTTCACCTATTCGCGCGCCACGGCGGTGCGCAGTGCGCTGTTGCTGGCCGGTTTTTCCGTCGGGGCTGGTGTAGCGGTGGGCACCAAGGAGACCACCGCGGCCGCGGTGGCGCCGGCGCGGCCGGCGCAGCCGCTCGATCGCCGTTGGCTTGCCCGCCTGCAGCGCTCTTCGGCGGCGTTGCCGAGCGACGTCGGTGCGAAGGACCTGCCGGCGGCCTTGGCGCAGATCGCGGCGATCGCGCAGTTTGCGCCTACCTGAGCGGCAGCTCGCCGTCGAGCGCCGTGGGTTTCGCCGCGATCCCACCGCGCCGGATGGCCGCGCGGAGGCTCATGGGAGCCAGATGAAGCAGGCGCATCGGTGCACGGAACCGCACTCTCGAGTGGATCGCTCGTCGCGGGCGCGACGCAGTGTGTGGCCGATCACGCGACCAACGTCCGCGCTCGCGCAGGAATCCGAGGCTTGAGCGGGCGCAGTTCGGGCGCCGCATGCGTTGCCCAGGGACCAATCCGTGTCGACGCGGCGAGCCCTGACGAACCGCAGCTCGCAGGAAGGTCGATACCCGCCCCTGCCGTCGGACAGGGCCCGCATCAGATCCGTTTGTAGACTTTGGCCAGGCTCTCCCCGTGCACGTCGAGTTGCCATTCGCACATATAGCCAAAGGGAGTGCTCTTGACGATATAGCCGGTGGCGCCGAGTCGCTCGGTCAGCTCCTCCAGGAATGCCTGCGCGAACTGCGGTGACGCGTTCTCGCCGCCGAGGTGCGTAAACGAGTGCAGCACGATGTGCTGGTAGTCGCGCTTGTTCGCGAGCCACTTGACGTGCTTCAGCGTGTGCCGAAAGACCCGCGCCCGCTCTTCGGCGGGTTCGTCCTGGGTCTCGGCGTGCGCAAACACGACGATGCAGTCGTGCATCTCGTCGACGACGGTCACGTCGGCGGCATCAGCGAGTGTCTTCTGGAAGCTCTTCCAGCCGAAGTGGCGTGCTTGGAAGCAGAGAAGCCGCATCGCCGCTAGCGGGCCTTCTGCTGCCAGGTGGCCTCGAACGTGCGAGCCTCGGCGTCGTGCGGTTGTGCAGCGACTGCAAGAAAGCGCGACGTTGCGTTGGCCTCGAAGAACGTGAACACGTCGAGCAAGCGGGCGCCCTGCTTGCCGGCGACGAGGTCGTGGATGTTCTCGCGCGCCCGGCCAAGCGTCGAGAAACGTCCCGGCAGGATCAGGTCGTTGCGGGTCTCGCGGATGAGGAAGGTCTTCGTCGACGAGATCTCCGGCACTTCGCCCTGGAAGTCATAGTTGCGGATGCGCGCCTCGCCTTCGATCCCCATGATCACGCCGTTGTAGTTCCGATGGTCGTGATGCGAGAAGCCCTTACCGGGTTCGAGCTGCATTGCCATGACGCCGATGGGGAACCGTTGGCCTTCCTTGTGGTGCCGCTTGCTGAACTCGCGCATGGCGTCGCGAATCGGCGCTTTCGGATCACGCAGCCGGCTCAACGCTGCCGCAATCGTGAGCAGGTAGGCCTCTTCGTCCTGGCCCTTGGAGTCGATCAGGCGCTTCGCTTCCGGATACAGCTGCG
>SXGT01404061.1_pt1 | contig 30412 bp, 19 predicted proteins | sample 3176221 | NCBI WGS metagenome assembly SXGT01 (sample SAMN11356862, study PRJNA531348) | freshwater metagenome | isolation source: freshwater sample F1-120 | place: China: Fuxian Lake, Yuxi | collected 2017-12-25 | reverse complement strand
TTACAAGAACAAACTAGCGATATACCGAACCATTTGCAAATAAACGTGACACTAGGATTTACGCCAGAACCGCATCCCTCCTTCGCGAATCAACAACTTACCGACAAAAATCAGCGATCACTGTAGAAGATGGGTCAAGGTGATGCCGTGGCAGTCCGCGGACCCGTCCGTCTGCGTAAGGTGCGGGCGGGGCAAGCAAATCGGATGGAGGGCCCCCCGACCGGGTGTCCTGGCTAAGTCGTTCGATAACTGTAGTTCCAGCATCAGCGCGCGGCGGAGTAACGAAGGATCACGGCATTTGCATGGCCTCGACCTTGCCGCGTTTGCTGCGCGCCTTCGATCAGAACTGACATGCAATCTCCGAAGCGAGGAATCCGCTCGCAGAAGCGCGCACTACGTCAAGGAAATGCGCGTTCGTTCGTGGTCGATAGGCGAACGCGAGCGTCGATGAATTTACCGAACATTATCCTGCACCCCACGCATGTGGAGTCCTGTCTCGTTCACTCGGGCGAGCCACTGTTGCGGTTGAGACTCAGTCAGGCAACTGCAGCTCCTGTGGTACTAGTACCAACAGGTTGGTACTGATACTTACATTTCAAGGCAGATTGTTGTAAGATCGGGGCACGAGTTGATTCAACACTCGATCTTCGGAGGATTTATATGAAGCTTTCAACACTCAGCGCGACACTTTCCCTGCTGGTCGCGGCAGCGATCGACATCAATGCTGCCGTTGTCCTGGCACCGTTGGACCTGAAAAGCGGTCCCCTCTGTTACGACCCCGCAGGGCTTGCCCTCTGCCTGGCGTCGGCGACCCTCACACCAGACCCGCCGAGCGTCGTGCAGAATGGACCCGATCAGACTTCAACAAGTCCCATTGCCCTGTCGGGCGCTCTGACTGTTGGAGGAGCACCCGCGGGAGGGATAGGCGCTGCGGGCCCACACGGGGTAACCATTTTTGGCCGCCCAGCTCTAAGCAGTACCGGCGTCTTTGATATCGAAGTGACCCAGTTAGACTTAGATGGTCTGTCAGCGTTGGGTCCACTTAGACTACGGGAGTCTCCAACGCTCGCATCCTTGGGCAAAACGAAGATTTCAGACTTGGGTGGCGGCAATTTCCAGATTGATAGTTTCTTCGATGTGTTCATCGAACTGAGCATCGACGGAGGCCAAAGCTGGCTTCAATCCCAAACAGGCGCGGCGCGCTTCGAGTCCGCGGATTTCAATAATAACGTGCCCGAACCGGGATCGTTTTTGCTTGTTTCCGGCGCGGTTCTCGCCCTGCTGGCGGGCCGACGACGGCGATCGGCGTAGCGTCCGGCCCGGGCGGCGAATACCACAAACCGGCGCGTTCATGAAGCTCACGCTGGGTGAGACACATGAGATCCAGACAGTGGCGCAATAATAGGGAGCCGGGGTGTCATGGGGACAGTCGGGCGGCACGCGATGTGAAATGCCGTTTTCGCGTGAAGAGCTGTTGCCGTTAGCGTCAGAGTGGCCTTCGTGCGCCGCACCATCCACATTTTCCCGCGTGGCTTGTTCGATTTCCGCGCCACGCGGGAAGCACTCGGCCCAAAGCTAGATTTCATTTCTCACCGCCGAGGGTGAGGTTCCTCACTTCCACGAAAGGGTTTCCCGCCTGTCAACATGAGGTCGAGAATATCGGGGGCGCTCCGGTCGAATATAACCTCGCGCAGTTTCCCCTTGAAGGGCTTCATTAAGGACAATCGCGGCAGGACTGTTTCGACGCTCGCTGGCCCCCCGCCCTCGGCTACCGCCCGTCTGACAGTGCTCCGAATGGGCAGCCGGATTTCTTCTCCGTTCACACTCACAAATAGGAGCGGGTTAACCGCTACGCGCCGGGGAATGATCGCGCACTTGTCCGGGTCCGGAGCCTGACAAAACGTGGGATCCGCAAGGAGCGCCTCGGTCCGGCGCTCCAATTCTCCCCGAGTCGCGGCCACAACGAGGATCTCCCTGGTGCCTGCGTCGTCGAGGGCGCTCTTGTAGAACAGCCGGTAATAGGCGCTTCGAGGCAAGGACCCAAAGTAGTTCGCGATGGGCGCGATTGCGGGTTCATTCCTGCCCTGGATACTTCGCTCGACCGAGATCGGAACGAGGGCGAAGCCGGCGCGATCCGTCCGGTCCTCGAAGGCGTACCAGGCGGTCTCCACGCCGGTCAGGTTGTCCATACTTCTCGCTGTAATCTCAATTTGACTTGCGTTGCCGGACACTGTGGCGCTCTCAACGACGGGCGCGTCCGCTGCGACGCCCACCTTCATGACCGGGCTAACGACCTGCAGTCTATGCTCCGGACCGATATCGACGAAACCCTTGTCAAGGCTGTCGGCATGCGTGAGCCGGTAGGTCACCGCCGGATCAAGCGGAACCGCCTCCAGAATTCGCGCGGTCAGTTTCTGGGCGCCGCCTTGGGCAAGGCAACCCTGCGCTTCCATCTCCGCGGTTACCCGGCTGAGCCATCCCGCCGGTTGCCGGCTCAGTTCGTCCCTCGCAACGGTGACGCGAGCTCTCCTCCCGCGCGCGCTGATTTCGACGCCGTTTCCGGCTGGAGAGCACTCCGGGCGCCAGGAGATCCCGTCCACGCGGAGCACGGCGCGGGAAGCCGCCGCGTTGGCCACGCCGGGCGGCGTCAGGATCCGGCTGCGGTCATCCGGGGTCCGGAGCGCAGCCAGCCTGTACGCCTGTGGCCCGCGGGCCAGGCAACCAACTCCCGGCAGCAGCATGGCGAAGAGCGGAAGCGCAGCAACGCGGCCGGCTGACATGCCAAAAATTAGCACATATCGCGGCGGATTTCAATGCCTACTGCTCTTCGAGCGGCGTTACCGGATCAAGCGCCAACCAGCAAAAGGTTCCGGCGAAGTAAACCCCGGCCGATACGTACAGCGCCACGTCCCAGTTGCGGTTGGTCCAGGTCAGAATGTAACCGATGAGGATCGGCGACACGACACCGCCCAGATTTCCCATCATGTTCATGGCCCCGGAAAGCGTTCCCGCGTACTTGCCTCCCACGTCCATGCATGCACCCCAACTGCCCGGCATCACCAGATCGTTGCAGAAACTGGCGAGTCCAACGACGACCACCGCCAGAACCGGGTCCGACATGCGGGTGGAAATAAGCAGCAGACTACACGCGCCCACGAAGCCGATGATAGCCATTAACCTGCGCGTTTTGGCAACGCTTCCCGTGATGGAACGGGTTACGCGTGCGGAAATCAAGCCGCAAAATAGCGATCCGACTCCACCCATGAACAACGGAAGCCCGGCCAGGACTGCCCCCTTGGCCAAGTCGAGACCACGCGCCTGCTTCAGGTATGTGGGCAGCCACGTAATATAGAAATACCAGCCGTAAGAGAGGCAGCAGTATTGGGCGCAAAGCAGCCACACTGCTTTCGATCTGAGAAACAGGCCCCACGGAATATTGCCGTGACTTTCGGCCAAATGCTCGGAGCTTTCGAGCAACTTCAGTTCAGCGTCATTCAGACTCTTGTTGTCGCGCGGCTTGTCCTTGTACCAGCTATAGAAGATCAACGCCCAGATGACGCCGATCGCGCCGAATATCATGAACGCCTGCCGCCAAGTGAAAAATTGCAGGACCTGATAGACCAGAAAAGGAGTGAATGCGCCGCCCCACCGCGCCGACATCCAGAGAATTCCTTGTGCCCTCACGCGCTCCTCGTGCGGCAACCACACCGTGAAGGCCTTGGTAAGATTCGGAAAGCAACCGGCCTCGCCTGCTCCGAACAGGAACCGAACCACGATCATCGAAAAATAATTCCAGGCAAAACCCGTCAGCGCCGTGAGTGCCGACCACCAAATGACGATCCGCATTAATACCTTGCGCGCGCCCATCCAGTCGCCGAGCACGCCTCCGGGAATTTCAAACAGGGCGTACCCTAACGTGAACGCACCGAACACATAGCCCATCTGAACTTCGCTGAACCCCATATCCGCGCGTATCGGCCCAGCGGCTTGGGAGATGCAAACGCGGTCGATATAGGTGACAATGGCGAGGGTAACGGCGAATACGATTACCCAGTAGCGGACGCGAGTCGGACGTTCGCCCGTGTGGCTGTGCATAGCGGTCTGAGAGGCCATAGGAATCCGTAATCAGAACACGTTTAGGCCGAGTTTGCAACTAGGGAAATGGAATCCGTCGAGCAGAACCTGCGGCAGACGTTCGAGTGGCTCGCTTCGCGGCGCGCGGAAGGAGAGGTGCGGGAGATCACGGGACTGCGTATTGCCTCGGCTGCCGCGAGCTTTCAGATGTTCAACTCGGTGTTCCTCGATCCGAACGCCGCTGTGAGCGCCACGGATTTGGAGCGCCGCATCGTCTCGGCCAAAGTCCATTTCGGTGCGCGCGGTCTGGGCTGGTCCTTCTGAGTTTGCGATCATCTCCTGGACCCGAAGGCCGGCCGCCGCGCAAGAAGCATCTTCGACGCCCACGGCATGCCCACGGCGTCGGATCTTCCCGCCATGATCGCCGACAGCATCGCGCCGCCGCGCCGCACGCTTCCCGCTCTTGAGGTGCGCCGGGTCGGCGACGAAGGCACGCGCCTGGCGTTTTGCGCAGTAGGCTGCGTGTGTTTTCACGTCCCTCCGGCGTGGTTCCGTGAAATTTTCCTTCCGGAGAACGTATGGGCAGGGCCGGCGGCGGGATATGTCGGGTATCTCGACGGAGAGCCGATCGCGACCGCGCTGACTTTCATCGCGGGCGGCGTGGCCGGCGCCTATAACGTTGCTACTCTCCCAGGGTACCGTCGACGGGGCTACGCGGAGTTCATGATCCGGACATCGCTCGAACGGGCGCGCGAAAGCCATGGCCTGTCGCGATCGATCTTGCAGTCCACCGAGCAGGGTGTGGCACTCTACACCCGCATGGGATACCGCAGGGTGGGCCGGGTGCAGGTCTTCGCCTCGGAGAACCGTTAGCCAATTAGTAGGAAGATGGCGTGGGGGCGCGGTGGCAGGATTCGCGGAACTGCATGGCCGGAACACGCATGGACTTCGCGGTCAAACCGGCGAGGCGGCCAGGCCGCCCCGCGTTTTCATGAAAATGCGCGCGACGCCGCGACCGTCCTCAACAGTCGACAAAAAAACGATCACATGCGCTACCGGCTGTCAATTGCACGAGTTGCTTCAATTGACGGGCCCTTAGGCTTAGGACTTAAGCCACGATGCCGGCGAGCGGGCGGGAAGCGGTGGGGAACCGGTCGAGTGGCGCGCCGATCGCTTTGTCCGCCAGCGTAAGGTACAGGTCGCCGATGGTGCCGGGCGGCTTCGTATGCCTGCCCGTAATCAGTCCGCCCGCGTGGCCGGCTACGATGGCAGCCAGGCCACTGTTCTTGTGGTCATTGGCCTCCGCGTGCTCGTGCAGGTAAAGGACGCAGCTGCGGTCGAGCAGAGTTTGCTCCCCTTCAGCCACGGACTTCATTTTTCCCAGCAGGTAGGCAAACTCCTCGACGTGCCAGCGGCAGATATCGCGCATGACTTCCTGCTGCACGGCCGAACCACCCTGCAGATGGCTGTAGTCGTGATGACGCTGGGAGCCGAGCCCGAGCCAGGGGAACCGGGCAAGACCCTGGCACTTCGTCAGCATGTAACTGGCGACCCTGGTTTGTCCTGAAGCGAGGGCGTGGACCAGCAGATCCGTCTGGAGCTTTGCGACCCGCGGCCAGTCCTTCGGGTCGGTGTCCTGGTCCGGCGGGACCACGTTCGCATACTCGGGAGGCAGTTGAACAATGGCTCTCTCGATGTCGCGAATCGACGAGAGGTATTCGTCGATTCGTTGCTTATCGTCGCCGGCGATGGAGGTCTCGAAACGCGCGGCGTCGGCATACACGGCGTCGAGCACGCTCTTCTTCCGGTTGACCCAGGTGTAGTCGCGCGTTCCGAACAGGCGGTCGAACAGCTTGTGCGGCGTCACTTCGGGCGGGAGCGGCCGGTCGCGGCCGGCCCAGCTCAAGTTCCGCTGGATGCTGTGTCCGAACGACTCCTGACAGACGCCGACTTCGAGAGAGCGAAAGCGGGTGCCAGCACCGATCCTCGCGGCGATAAGTTGGTCGATCGAAGCTCCACCCGCTCCGGCCCCCGTGAAGCGCTGGCCGGAGACCAGGGCACTCATCGAGCGCATATGCTCATTGCCCGGTCCTGGCACGCGCGCATTCGGGCTATCCAGGCCGGAGAGTACGTGAATGTCACGGCGAAACGGCGCCAGCGGCGTCAGGCAGGGGGTGAGGCCGTAGCCAGGCCCGGTCTCGATCGGAATCCAGAACTTCTCGGGAATGCCGTTGCCGTTAAACCAGAGCAGGAATCGAGTAGGAATCTGCGCTCCTGAGGCGTAGGCCGTGCCGTGAGAGTTGAACATCGCGGTCAGCGGCGGAAGTCCGATGCGGATCACCGAACCAGCCGCGCCCAAGCCTTGCAACAATGTTCTCCGCGAAAGGCGATTCTTCTTGAGGATCACTGCGTCCTCCGGAATGTGTCCGAGGTTACCAATGAAATCATCATATCCTGGAACCGGAATCCGGCGCGCCGGAAGTCTTCGAAAACGCGGTCCAGATCGGCGGCATCGCGGTCAGTCTCACGCCTTCCGAACACGAAGCGAAACCACTGGCGAACGACGCACTTCTGGCAAGTAGCGTCGCGCGCCAGCAGGTTGCCCAGTTCCTTCGCGGTTGAAAAGCCCGAGTCAGGAATGCCCAGGATGCTGGCGCTGGTGTCGAGTTCAAGCTCATGCTTCTGCGGCTTGACGCGGCCGCGCACGTCCTTTGTGGGGAAGATGGTGAGCTGCTGCTTCGCGTACCAGCGTCCGATGGTGTCGAACCGCTCCAGGCCGAACCCGATGGGGTCCACCAGACGATGGCATCCGCTGCACGTGGAACTCGTCAGATGCAGGGCGGTGAGACGCTCGCGATTGGTCATCGGCTTTGCCCCGATCAGGAACGGCGGCAGCGTCGCGTTCAGCCCGGGAGGTGGAGGCGGCACGGTCTGGCAAAGAAAGTGTTCCCGGATGAATATACCGCGCTCTGTCGGCGACGTCTCCTCGGGCTTGGCGGTCTGCGCCAGGAAGAGTCCGTGTCCCAGCACGCCGGCGCGCTCGGATGCCGCGGGATGCTTCAACATCGCAAAGGGCTCGGCGGGACCCGGCAGGTCATACAAGCGCGCAAGATCGGCGTTGACGAACGTGTAGTCCGCCGAGAAGAACTCCATGAAGTTACGATTCGTCCACACCAGATACTGGGCCAGCCGTCGCGTCTCTTCGGCCATGGACTCGACCATGGCGGGCAGGAATTCGGGGTAGAGGCGGCGGTCCTTCACTGACGACTGGAGGCGGTCGAAGCGCATCCACTGCGAGAGGAACTCCTGGAATGCTTCTCGCGCAAGAGGGCTCGACAGCATGCGGCGCGCCTGCTTCTCCACCCCGTCGCGCGTGTCCAACCCGCCCGCCGCCGCCGCACGGAGCAACTCCTCGTCGGGCATTGTGTCCCAGAGCGCGAACGAAAGCCGCGAGGCCGTTTCGAAGTGCCGCGATTCGCCGCCGCGCTCGATGCGAAACAGAAAGCTGGGAGATTGCAGCATCGCCTCCACGGCAAGCTGCGCGCCAGCATGGAAGTCGTTCAAGCGCCCGGCTTCCTTCCGCAGGAGCGCGACGAACTGGGTGTGCTCGGCTATGCTCAAGGGGCGGCGGAACGCGCGCAGTCCGAACTTCCCGATGAATGAAGACGCGCAATCGGCGTCGGAGGGAGAAGCCGGGCGGCAAGGGAGCAAGCCGCGCTGGCCGCCGAAGCGAAAGGCGTTGCGGGCCAGCTTCTCGGCAGCCGCGACGTAGGCGCCCGCGAGCAGCGGCGAGACCGATTGCACGACGGTCTGATTCTTGAAGCCATCGACATAATCCTCGCCCGGAAATTGCCTTGCTGGCTGGGTCTGATCGCCGAGCAGGTCGCGAACCGTGTTGTTGTACTGGCTGTGCGTCAGGCGCTGGAGCGGCGAGGCGGTCGAAGTCCGGTGTCCGGCAGCCGCTTTGTCCGGGGGCGGCAGCGTCGCGAGGCGCCGGATCCAGGACAGCACCGCGGCATCCTCGGGACTGTCGGAACGGACGCGGACGCCTCCGCCATGCGCGACTCGGCCCGTCGGTTTCTCCGCGAGCAGCGGGCCGATTGCGGCCAAGCTTCGCCCGAAGACCTCGATCTCGTCCGCCGTGGCCGTATCCTCCGGGAAGCGGAGTCGTGTTGCCGAAGCTACCCCTTCCATGCTGTGGCAGCCGCGACACCCGGCGGCCTGAAAGACGGGATAGACCTTGGCCGCGAAGTACCCAGGGTCAGTTGGCTCGGCTCCAAGCGCCGATACCCAGCAGAATGCCGCCAGTGCCAAGCGAAAGACCTTCATTCGCCGCTCCGGATCACATTGGCCTTCAATCCACCAGTGGCAAGTTTTACCTCGGATAAATCGATCGTTCGTAGCTGCTTCATCGACTGCAATAGTGGGAGCGCCGACTCATCGAGCCCTTTGGCGCAGGCGAGAATGAGACGCTCCAAATGGGGGAGACCGGCCAAAGTCCGAACGCCCTTGGCAGTAATCCGCGCTCGCGACAGGTCGAGCGACCGCAGATTCTTCATGCCATGCAGCTTCTCAATGCCCAGATCGGTAATGCGGATGCTCGCGAATTCACGAAGGCCGCCATCGGGAATGGACCTTGGCTGCGGCAGGTCGGAGCCGCCGATGTTGAGCGACTCCAAGTGCTCCAGTGCGGCGACGGCTTGTATGTTCAGATCCGTCAGCCCAACCGACCAGATGCCATCGTCAGTGTATTGAACTCCGCTCAGATCGAGGTGCTTCAGTTTCGGAAGCGCCTGCAGGTAGGTGAGCCCGAAGCCGGCGATACGGTTGCCGCCGATGGCCAGCTCCTCCAGCTCCACGAGCGGCTCGAGCTGCTCAAGCGCGCTATCGGTGATCTCGGTGGAGCGCAGGTTAAGCAGCCGCAGATGAATCAGGGCGGAGATTGAGTTCATGCCGGAATCGGTGATCCGCGCACCTTCGAGCGAAAGACGCTGGAGCGAACGCAAATCGCGCAGGCGAGCCAGGCCCGCATCGGTAATGTGTTCGGCGTATGTGAGATCGAGCTCGGTCAGCGAAGGGAGCTTCCGCAGAACGTCCAGAGCGTGGTCGCTGATGTGGGTGCGCGACAGGTCCAATCTCTGGAGCTTCGGGAATTCGGCAATCCGTGCCAGCTCGCCATCCGTCACCCACGAGGCGCGGAAGGACAACCCGGTGACTTCCCCGCCGGGGCCTGTGACGGCAACACCTCCAAGCGCGGTCACCCAGGATTCGGCGCCATGGGCCGTGGCGATTGCCAGCATCGTGAGGCACAGATTCAGCAACATGCATTCCCTCATCCGCGGCGCCGGTTCGGCAGGATCGCGTCCCTTTCCCAAATGATCTCGCAATCCGGCAGCGCGGCCCTCAGCCTCCGGTAGCCCGCTTCAGTGACCAGCGTATGATACAGGTTCAGCACTTTCAACTTCCGCAGTTGCAGAAAGATCTCGACGGAAGCGTCGGTCGTATCGGTGCTATCGAGACGAATCTCCTGAAGATTCGACAGAGTACGCAGGAAGGCGATGCCCTCGTCGCCGGTTTGCGTGTAGTCCAAGTTCAGATGCGTGAGTGTGCCGATGGAGGCAAGCGACCGCAGCGCCTTGTTAGTGACCCGCGTCTTCACCAGGTCGAGCCGCGCAAGCTTTGGCAGCTCGTTGAGGTGTTCGATGCCGGCGTCCGTCACGGGCAGATAACTCAACGAGAGCTCTTCGAGGTTCGCCAGGCCGCGCAGGTGCGCCACCCCATGGTCGCCGACCTGTGTACCGATCAGTTGCAGTTGGCGCAGCTCGCTGAGCGAAGCCACATGAGGCATGGCTGCGTCGGTGACGTTGGAGTATCCGAGCAAGAGCGACTCCAGCCCTGTCAGCAGGCGCAGTTGGCCGGCGCTGTCTCCCCTGAGAGCCAGTCCCTTCAGCTCGAGCCGCTTGAGGCGCGTCAGCGGGCGGAGCGCGGACAGGCCCGCACCCTCCACCAGGGAGTAGCTCAAGACCAGCCGGGTCAGTGACGCGAGTTTGGAGATGCCCTGCAGGGAGGCGTCGGAAACCAACGTGTTCGTCAAATTGAGATCTTCAAGAGAGGCGAGGCGCGCGAGGGTCTTCGCCCCCAGATCCCCCGTCTCGGTAGCGCTCAAATCGAGGCGCTTCAAATTTGTGAGAGGCGCCAGGTGAGCGAGGTCCTGCTCGGGGACCGCCGTGCCCGAGAGGTCGACCGCGTCGAGACGGGCGGACCCGCCGAGATCCCGCACCCACTTCACGATGGCTGCCGGGGATTCGCCGCCTGGCGCCTTCACGATCTTTCCCGCCACGCGCCCGCCGCTCTCCGCCGCGAGAATTCGGCACTTCGGCAAAGCCGTGCGGAGGAGTTTCGCCCCGGAGTCCGTGGTTCGGGTATACCGCAGATCGATCTCACGCAGCTTGGGCAGCTTCCCGATATGCTGCAGGCCCGCATTGGTGACACCGGTGCGATACAGGTTCAACTCTTCCAGGTTTTCGAGCGACGCCAGATGGACGAGCCCCGCGTCGTTGACGTTCGTACCTGACAGGCTCAGCCGGCGAAGGGAGCGAAGGCCGGCGAGTCGTTCGAGCCCGGCGTTGGTGATTGCCGCGGCGTCGAGCTCAAGCTCGGTGAGTCCCGAAAGCCCCTGTACGTGACGCAGGCCCTCATCGGTGATTGCAGTGTTTCCGAGATACAGTGAGGCGAGGTCTTTCAGGCCGGCGATACCGCGCATGCCGCTATCGGTAACATCGGACTCGGTGAGGTCGAGGCGGCGAAGTTCGTGGAAAGGCACCAGAGTGGCCCCGGTGACCATCGAGCGGGCCAGCCGCAGTTCGGTGAGGTTCGTGAGCGAGGCGATACGGTCCATGCCGGTATCGGAGATCTGAATCTCCTTATTAAAGGTGTGCCCGATGTGAAGGCGCGCGAGCGAGACGATGTCACGCAGGTGGCCGAGTTCGGCGCTTTGATTTTTTTTCTCACCCGCGGTCGGGTTCCACATTGGCCCAGGCAGGAACAGTGTTCGAAGGTGACGCAGTCCGGCCAGATTCACCAGATCCTTCGGCTCGATGATGGATCCGAGCAGGTCGATTGTGTCCAACCGGAAATCGCCCCCCGGCAGGTCTGTGGCGAAGCGAATCATGCGGAGGTCGCCCTCGACGACGACCTTCCCGCCGGCGCGGAGCACCCATCCCGCGGCAAGCCGGTCGGCTTGCCCGGCGTGCAGCATCGGGCAGGCCGCGAGCAGCGTGTATGCGAACCCGATGCGCTTGTCCTTGAATCTCAAATCAGAATTCCAGCTTCAATCCCAATTGGATGCGGCGGCTTGTTCCGATGATGGAACTGATGCGGCCGAAGTCGCCCGCGCCGCGCTGGAGCGCCGGAATGCCAAGATTGGTGCGGTTCGGCAGATTCTCGAAGTCGGCGCGGAACTGCAGCCGGAACCGCTCGGAGAGCGAGAACCACTTCTGCGCGGACAGGTCAATGCCGATGAACCTCGGAGCGCAACACACCGCGCGGGGAGCGTTCCCAAAGACGCCAACGGCCGGCTGCTCGAAGGCCGAGGTGTCGAACCACTGGGCCACTTGTTGCGCGCGCGGGCGGTCCCGACTTAGGGAGGGATCGCGTAGCAGGTTCGGCCGCTGGCTGACCGAGAACGCGTTCGAGCGGTTGGTGAGCTCGGTGACGCCGAACACAGCCCCGGTGCGAATCTCGCCGATGGTGGCGACGGACCAGCCGCCTGCAATCTGGTTCAGGACTCCATTCGGCAGCGGGCGGCGGCGTCCTTTCCCCCACGGCAGTTCGTACACCGCGCTACCGATGAACCGGTGCCGCATGTCGCTGCCCGCCAGCGAGCGGTCGAGGCGGCGCAGTTCGACATGCGTGTAGGGAGCTTCGCGACCGAGTTCGCTCGTGGCGTCGATATTGTCGATAAATTTCGCCCAAGTGTAATTGGCAAGAAAATTCAGCCCGCCGGAATACCGCTTCTCGGCGCGAAGATTCATGGAGTGGTAGATTGAGTTCCCCCACGGCAGTCCGACCTGGGTGACGTTGCCGTACTGGGGGAAGGGACGCAGCCGCTGATCCTGTGCCGCGGGTCCGCGCCCGTTGACGAGCGGAATCATATTGATGTTGACGCTGCTGCCGGCAAGCTTGTGGCCGGCGTTCCCCATGTAGCCCGCCTCCACCAGCAGGTTCCGCATCAACTGTTTCTGAATGGAAAGGTTCCACTGGTGGTGGTAGCCGTTCACGTGGTTCCGCTGCATGAAATCAGGATTCAACCGGGGCGCTGTTCCCACGGGGACCGCGCCAAAGCCGGGGCCAAGCTGCTGCGCCGCGGGCAAGGCCGGGATTCCACCGCGCAGCGGAAATGCCGGCGTAAAGCCGCCGTCGGACGAGGTGAAATCCGACTGCTGGTTGAAGGCGAAAGTCATCACGTTGGCGACGTTGAGGTACGGTCCGTTGTAGAAAACACCATAACCGCCCCGCACCACCATGTCGTTCACCGGTCTCCACGCAAAGCCGAACCGGGGCCCGAAGTTGTTCTTGTCAAACTGATGCCCGTACTTCCCGGTGTCCTGGAAAGGCGAGAACACGGTGGCGCCTCGCGTCCCGGATACCGGGTTCACCGCGGTCAGGTCGACGCTCCCGAGCAGGTTGTCCTTCCGCCACAGCGGGGAGTCCATGTCCCAGCGCAGGCCGAGGTTCAGTGTCAGCCGGGGCGTGACTTTCCAGTCGTCAGATAGGAAGCCGGCCCAATAGTCGGTGCGTCCGATAACGGGAACACCATCCAGGAATTGTGCGTTCGTGACGCTGCCCAGCAGGAAGGTGGCAAATCCCTCATTGGTCGCGCGTGCGGTGAAGTTGAAGAAGCCCCCCGAGGACGTGTCGGACTCGTTCAGGAAGCGCGAATAGCGCAGGTTGAAGCCAGCCTTGACATGGTGCGAGCCGCGGATCCAGGTGAGGTGGTCGGAAACTTCCGCCGTGTCGCGTTGGACGCTGCGATAGTGCTGGCCGCTTCCGCCCAAGCCGGAAAGCCCTTCAATGCGCACGCGCGGAAACTGGTCCGGATTCACTCCTCGAAGATTCAGTCTGCCATTCACCCCGGAGCCGTTGCCAAGCGAGGTCTGGGTCTGCGGCGCGCGTACCACACTGAAGCGCGCTTCGTTGAACAGGTTCGGCTTGATGGTGCGATGCCAGCTCACGGCCACGCTCAAGGTGCGTGGGTCCTGGAATTCGCCTCGCGGGTCGGCGATGGTTTCGGGGTAGACGGTGACGTTGGTGTGAATGCTGCGGCCGATGATGAGGCGGCCGAAGAGCCGGTTTTTCTCGCTAAGGTTGTGATCGATGCGCGTCGTGTACCAGTCGATATTGGTGGGATCGATGCCGTTGAGCGCGAAGTTGTCGCGCGGGGCGCGGCGGATGTCGTTCGACGCCACGTTGGGCAGCGGATAGTACTTCACCAGCTCGCGCGACACCGGATCGATGCGCGCCGTGGGGATGATGTTGCCCGCGAAGGGCTGCCGCGTGGTGGGATCGAGCACGGTCAGATCGGTGCGCGCGGAGAAGTTGCCCTCCCGTTCGGCCGGGTGCGGCACTTCGTCGCTCGAAAGCGTCTGGCCGATCCGATAACGCGCGCCCTCGTAGTTGAAGAAGAAAAACGTCTTATTGCGAATCACCGGACCGCCCAGAGTCGCCCCGAAAATGTTGTAGCGCAGAGGGGCTTTTCGGGGCGCGAAGAAAGTACGCGCGTCGAACTTGTCGTTCCGTAGGAATTCGTAGGCCGCACCATGGAACTGATTGGTGCCGGCCCGCGTAGTGAGCTGGATGAAGCCGCCGCCGCTGCGTCCGAGCTCCGCCGCGTAGTTGCTGAGTTCCACCTTGAACTCCTCGATGGTTTCCGATGGAGGGTTGAACATCACCTGCGCGTTGCCGATCGCGTTGTTCTGGATGTTGGCGCCGTCGAGCTGCCAGTTCTGATTCCGCGCGCGGCCGCCGCCCATCGTAAAGAACGGAAGCTGTTCGGCGCCGCCGCCCTCATCCACGAATGCGACACCACCCACCAATCTCACGAGCGATGCCGTGCGCCGGCTGGCGAGCGGCATATTCAACACCGTGTTGCGCTCGACAAGTTGGCCCACCGTGGCGCTCTCCGCCTCCAGCAGCGGCGCGGTCGCCGCTACCTGCACGGTTTCGGTGACGTCGCCCAGATCCAGCCTGAAATCGACCGTCCGCACGAAACCGGTGTCCAGGACGATACCTTCCTGCTCCGCCCGCTTGAACCCCGCGAGTTGGCAGGCGACCTTGTACGGCCCGGGTGGCAGGGATGGCAGCACATAGGTACCGGTGTCATTTGAAAGCGCCCGCGTGACAACGCCAGTCGCTGTGTTCAAAGCCGTAACTTCGGCCCCTACGACAACGGAGCCGCTGGTGTCCGAGATCGTTCCTGTCAGCCGGGACTCTGTTTGTGCGAATGTGGCTCCTCCGGTAACAACCAGGAGTGCCGCGCATAGCCTTAGAGGACTCGAAGCGTTCATGGTTCTCTCCGCTGCACCTGACGCGAATGCTGTGAGGATCCTAGCAAGAACCCGCCAACGTGTCAATCAGGAACGTCGCACATTTTCGCACATCAGCCGGGGAAGCGATACCAGCGGCCGGAAATCGTGGGAGGCTTGAGAGGAATGATGGTGCTGGAGATTCGCAGAGCAGATTTTGCGCCAACAGCAGCGGTCTGAAGGTGCCATTGTAGGGGGGAAGTTTCGTGGATCTTTTGTGAGGAAGTGTTTGCCAGGGGAAATAAGGCAAGTGCGTGCCGTCCGCTGGCGTGTGCGCAAGCGGAGGGGCGCGTTCAAGGGGCTGGCTAGGGCCGCGCCACGCAGTCCGGTGCTCGAATCGAGGGCAGAGTCTGGACGCCCGGCGCGCAACTGAGCAGCGACGGCAATGGCAGTGAGGTGGTCCCGGCGAGCGAGTTTGGAGTGTCTGAGGACGAGGCCGAAATCAAGGGGAACGCGATCAGAGGAATAAGCGTGACGGCTTTGAGGCCATGGTCGGAGACCGGCTCTATCTACAGGTTGTGGCCGACTGAGTCAAAGTGATACCCAGCGGGGCGTATTCGGATGCGGATGATTGCGGACGCCTTAGCGGCGAGTTTGCATGCCTTTGTGAAGGACTGCATTCACGCAGGCAGCGCGGTTCACACCGACGGTTGGCAGGGCTACGCTGGTCTCGACAGTACGGCCTACCCGCGCGAGATCCACGAAACTGAGGGGACGCGAGAAGGAGGCTTCTCAGTTGACGCCGCGCGTTCCACCAGGTTGCTTCGCTGCTGAAGCGCCGGTTGCCCGGCACCCACCAGGGCGCAGTGGCTCTCCAGAACCTTCACTTGCCGGAGATCCAAGAGCCGCGGCAAGCTCTACCTTCGCCTGTTGCAACAGGCGGTCACTACACCTCCTGCCAGCTACGACGCCACGATCAAGCGGACAAACCCTGTTGCACAGCCTGTTGCGTTAACTGAGTGAAAGGGACACCCGGTTCTCTGTCAGATAGAGATGTCCTCTTTTAGACGAGACGGAACAGGGGTGGGATCAGACCAATGTCTAACGACGGCTCGCGCGCGCGCGAACGCCAACTCAGCGAAAACCCGGCGTCGACACTTTCGCTTTGTAGACATATCCCGTGACCCGCTCCATATCGGAACTGGTGAGGTAAAGGTTCATCTGGTCCGCGCCTCGGCCAAAGAAGCAGTTCGTCAGCGCCTTCTGGGCGGTCGTGAGTATCTCTTCGATTCGCCCTTCCGGACCGATCCGGTACGCAGTACCGAACGAGTAACATGCCAGCCAGACTCTTCCCGCACTGTCGACATCCATGCCATCGGCCACGCAGTTTTCGATCGTCGCAAGCTCGGATCTGGCTCCCGCGGAACCATCCTCCTGGAGCAGGATCTTCGTGATTTTTGATGTTGATTTCGCGACATTTCCGGCGATGATCAGCGTCTTGCCGTCCTGGCTGATCGTGATGCCGTTTGGCCCGACGATGGTGTTGTCGAAGACGCTGACTTTCCCTTCCGGAGTGAGGCGATATACGGTGCCCGCGGGCGCGTCGCCGTAAAATCCATTCGGGTCTGTAAAGTAAACGCTCTTGTTCGGCGCAACCACCAAGTCGTTCGGACCCCTAGCTTGCTTGGGATCGGCCTCGAAGCCACTGGCAAGCACCGAGATCTTCCTCGCGGGCGTCACCTTCCAGACTTTTCGCTCGCCTGGGCCTGTGACAAAAATCTGGTCCTGATCGTCGATCCAGAGGCCGCCCGGGCCGTTGATCGCATCGATCGCTACGTGCCTTCGCGCACCTTCCTTTTCCGTCCAGGCCACGATGCCTTTGAATGTCCCGCGGGCGCAAAAGAACAGTGTGCCCTTGGAATCGAAAGCCGGGCCTTCGGTGTTACCCCATGTGGGATCGGATGCAATCATGACAGCGGACTGCGCCGGAAGCGCCGGGGCAGGCAGGGCTGCCTCCCGGGGTCTTTCGGAGGGCGCGCAGGCGCCGAGAGTAAGTGCCGTTACAAGCAGCGCGGCTCGAAGTAGCATGTTTTGACCTCGCAGAAAACTTTGCAGGGAGATGATATCAGGTAGCGGCTCAATAAATCTCAACACCGGGCACGTCGCGCACTTTCGCCGGAACTCCGTGGCCCAGTGCATCGGCGTGCCAAACCTGAACCGGCTTCTGCGTGGGCACGGGTATTTTGTCGAGTACGGCGTGAACCGTGGCGATGCCGTATCGATCTCACGCTCCACCCGGTGGGGTCCTGGCTGGCGCGTGCAACCTCTGTAGGTTCGACCTGCTGGTCTCGTGCCTGGATCTCCAGGGTAACGCGCAAGACTGAGGCATGGCGCGACCGGGACGATTTCCCGGGTCCGGGCCTGCGCCTCGGCTCGGACTGGATTCCTCTGAGGCCGGAAGTTGGCGTGCGAATTCAGTGCAGGGAGCAAGATGGGGCATTTCCGTAAGCCGGGTTGTGATTCCGGACCGCGATCATAGTATCATCTGGGCGAGGTGAACTCGTGCCGTCCTTGCCCCAGTTCCGCCGCGCGGCGGCTCCCGTGCTGTTGTGCTTTTCAGCATCTCTCTCGCCGCTACACGGCCAGACCCAGTTCGCATCCGTCCGGGGCGTCGTCGAAGACTCTTCAGGCGCAAGGGTCCCAAACGCGGCGCTGACGCTCACCAACGTCGATCAGAACCGTCCCTGGGTCACGCGAACCAACGAATCCGGCGCATACAACTTGCCGCAGATTCCGCCCGGGAACTACCGGCTGCGCGCCGAAGCGCAAGGCTTCAAGCAATTCGCCCGCGAGGGTCTGATCCTTCAAGTGGCGCAGATCGCCGAATTGAACGTCGTCATGGAAGTGGGTGCGGTGACAGAGACCGTGCAGGTGTCCTCCGAGTCTCCCCTGCTCGAAACGGCCAGCTCGACCCTCGGTGAAGTGGTGAACTCGCTAACGAGCGAAAACCTGCCGCTGAACGGCCGCAACGTTCTTCAGTTGGTCGCGCTGACGCCCGGCATCAACGCCAATACGAGTTTCTATAACAGCGGCCAGGGGGGCGGCAGTATCGCCGCTGTCGGCTTCTCCGCGAACGGCGGGCGAAACGTATCGACCGCGGTAATGCTCGACGGTTCGCCGCAGGAAGTAATGGGCTACAACCAGCCAGCCTACGTGCCGTCGCCGGACGCGCTACAGGAATTCAAGGTCCAGACCAACTCGATGTCGGCGGAATACGGGCGCACGGGTGGCGCCGTGATCAACATGGTGCACCGGTCCGGCACAAGTAAGTTTCATGGCGTGCTATACGAGTTCCTACGCAACAACGCCCTCGATGCTAACAATTTCTTCAATAACCTCAACGGCCGCCCAAAAGCGGCGTTTCGCTACAACCAGTTCGGATTCACGGCCGGGGGGCCGCTGACGCCCTCGCGCCAGACTACTTTCTTCTTCGTGAACTACGAGGGCATCCGGCAGGTGAACCCCGGCTCGTCTACTTTCACCGTGCCCACGACGCTGATGCGGCAGGGCGATTTCTCCCAGATCTCCGGTTCCGTTTTCGACCCCAACACGGTGGATGCCGCCGGGGTACGTCAGCCCTTTCCCGGTAACCGCATTCCACCGGCGCGATTCAATTCCGTGGGCGCGAAGATGATGTCGTTCTATCCGGCGGCCAACAGGAGCGGCGTGGTCAACAACTTCTTCTCACAGGCCGGATCGAGCACGAACCGGAGCAACGTTTCATTCAAGATCGACCGCAGGATTTCGCAAAGCCAGAACCTGTTTGGACGCTTCTCCTGGGAGAACGGCACCACCAATTCCGCCAATCACTATGGGAACGCCGCTACGGCAACGCCGGGTTTCACCGGCGCGCGCAATCGCAGCGGCACGATCGACGACTCCTACACCTGGCGTTCCTGGATCCTTCACGGGAACTATGGCTACTCGTACCATGCCAACCCGCGCGGCCCCCTTGAAAACACAATTCGGCCTTCCGAGATTGGCTTCCCGGCGAGTGTCGACGGGGTGGCGCAGTTTCCGATCTTTCCATCCATCACGGTGGCGGGGTACAGTCAACTCGGACCTGAATCGAGCTACATCGTCGGCAACAAGTTTGAGACGCATACCTGGAGCGGCGATGCATCACGGCTCGTCGGAACCCACACCTTCAAGTTCGGCGGGACCTACCGGCTGAATCGCGCTTCGAATTTCCGGCCCAACAATCCGGCAGGCCAGTACACCTTCAACGACGGCTTCACCCGACGCGTCTTTAACCTGACCGGCGGTGGTGACGCGATCGCGTCGATGCTGCTGGGGCTCGCGAGCAGCGGGCAGATTCGCTCCGAGCCCGTGCTGGCTATCCAGGTTAAGTACGCGGGCATTTACTTTCAAGATGACTGGCGGATCAACAACCGGCTTACTTTCAATCTCGGCCTGCGGTGGGATTCCGATTTTCCTCAGACCGAGCGTTTCGACCGCGCTTCCTGGTTTGACCTCGACGCGCCGATTCCACTTCGGGTTCCCGGCTACAATCCGTTTCGTGGAGGGCTTGTCTTCGCGGGCGCGCGTACCCCAGGCGCGTCACGCGGCGTCAAGGATCTGGACAAGAACAACTTCGCCCCTCGAGTGGGACTCGCTTACAAAGTGAATCGCCGTCTGGTGCTGCGCTCCGGCCTGGGCTTCTTCTACGCGCCGACAACCGGGATCGGCCCCAGCGCGACCACGGCCGGCGCGCTCGGCTTTAATGCCATCACGCCATTCACGTCGTCTATCGATGGCGGGCGCACACCCTACGCCACGCTTAGCAACCCGTATCCCGACGGCTACATCGTTCCGGAGAACGGCCAGTTCGGATTGCTCAGCCTGATCGGACAGGGCATAAACGGGAATTTTCGATATGACCGTGTCCCTTACGCGGCGCAGTGGAACTTCAACCTGCAATACGAACTGCCGGACAACATGCTGCTCGACGTTGCCTACGCGGGCAACGCGGGTGTAAAGCTTCAGGCCAACACGCAACTGAACCAGATTCCAGACACCAGCCTCGCGCTAGGCAACGCACTGAACAACGTCGTGGCGAATCCTTTCTTCGGCATTCTGCCCGCCGCCTCGACCATCGGCCGCAACACGACGACCGCGAGCCAACTCCTGCGTCCTTACCCTTGGCTCACCGGACTCACGCAGCAGTGGGGCACATTGGCGCATTCCAGTTACAACGCCTTGCAGGCCAAATTCAGGAAGCGGTACTCGAACGGCCTTCAATTTCTAACCGCCTACACGTGGTCGAAGACAATTGACGACGTTTCTTCCGTTGCGGGCTTCCTTGGCGATCAGAACCCCGGCTATACGAATAACAACCGGCGCGATCTGGACCGGTCCATCTCGGGTTCCCACATTCCGCACAACCTAGTCTTCAACTATCAGTGGGAACTGCCGTTCGGGAAGGGAAAATACTTTCTGAATCGCGGCGGGGTGCTGAATCAAATCGCGGGCGGCTGGACCGTGAACGGAATCACATCGCTTCAATCCGGGTCTCCCATTTCGATCGACTCGCGCAACAATACTACGGCTTCTCAGGGCGGCGGACAACGGCCAAATTCAGCGGGCATTTCCAGCGTAACGGCGGGCCCGGCAAAGGGTCGAATCAGGAATTGGTTCAACAAGGCGGCCTTTATTGACGCTCCGCCGTTCACTTTTGGAAACGTGGGACGCTTCCTGCCGGACAACCCCGGTCCCCCGCAGCGGAATTGGGACGTGTCCATTCTCAAAAATTTCACGGTTACCGAACGGTTTCATTTACAGTTCCGCGCGGAACTGTTCAACGCGTTCAATATGGTGAACTTCCGCAACCCGGCGATCACGTTCGGCCAGCCCGATTTCGGGATCGTCACGGGTGCGGACCCCGCCCGAATTATGCAATTCGGGTTGAAACTGTACTACTGAATTCGCCGGCAGACCACCGGCTTATCGCCGGCAGATTGCTGATGATGGAGAACCTGGATGATGGATGCGTGTTTCCGTCTGCCGTGAGCGCGCCGGCGCAAGGGCGATCGAGGGTCCGGGGGCGAGCTCAGGGGCTCCCGCGGGTAACCGGTGCTATTTTGGTCTAGTGGCATCGCGGAAAGAACTCTGTTTTTCGACCGGTGACGATCTCAACTCGATTGACCAGGTCTGTTCCAGGCCCGCCGTTCGAATTTCTACGCGTAGCATTTCAGAAGGGAATAGATCACTTTCCTCACTCCAGGCTTCTTCGCGATCCTTCCCTCCAAGGCCAGGATTGTAGTGTCCGATTCGGTGACCGAATTCCGCAGCGAAAAGGAGGGACAACCGCCCGTCGAGGGATACCTGCACCGGCCCGGCGGCGCCGGGAGGTGTGCTCTCGTACTAGCGCACGGAGCCGGGTCGGACTGCAACGCACCACTGCTGCGATCCCTGGCGGAGGTCTTCGCCGCCGAGGGATTCCACGTCCTGCGGTGCAACCTCCCCTTCCGCCAGATTCGCCCGAAAGGTCCGCCCTCACCCGCAACCGGCACCGCGGACAGGCTGGGTCTCAAGCATGCAGTGGAGGCGCTTCGAGGGCTTAAGGTGGGTCCGGTTTTTCTTGGCGGACATTCCTATGGAGGACGTCAGGCCACAATGCTGGCATCGGACGAGCCGGATCTCATCGACGGCCTGTTCCTGCTTTCCTATCCGCTGCACCCGCCGGGGCGTCCGGCGCAGCTTCGGACGCAACACTTCCCAAGGCTCGCAACGCCGGCGCTTTTCGTGCACGGGACGAAAGACCCGTTCGGAACGATAGAAGAAATGCGGGCGGCCCTGGCGCTGATACCCGGCAGGAGCGCGTTAGTTCCAGCCGGAAACCTGGGGCACAGCCTCGGAGGCAAAAACGTCGCACTTGTGGCCGTAGCTGCCTTCCACGAGTTCTTCCGCTGAGCCCAGTTCCGTCTGTTACAATTAGACGCGGAGTACCTCCTGGAAAGGAAATCGATTTTTTCTATCCTCCCGATACACAAGTTTGTTCGAACGCCGTTCGCACTATGGACTTCGATCAGTTGCGCACCTTCCTCGAGATCGTGAGGCTGAAGAGCTTCTCGAAGGCCGCCCAGACATGCTACCGCACTCAACCGGCGATCAGCGCGCAAGTGCGCCAGCTTGAACAGGAGCTGCAATCGGCGCTTTTTGAAAGGTTTGGCAGCCGGATCTCGCTTACGGTGGCGGGACGCATTTTCGCCGAGTATTCCGAGCAGATGCTCGACCTGAGACGGCGGGCCCAGGACGCTATCAGTGAGCTCGAAAAGGTGCCCAAGGGCGAACTGGTGATCGCTGCGAACGAAGCCACCTGCATCTATGTTCTGCCTGGGGTATTTTCCGATTTCAAGGATCAGTTTCCAGGCGTGCAACTACAGGTGGACCGGTCGTATGGAGCACGCGTCGTCGAAGCCGTGACGGAAAACGTCGCCGATTTCGGTTTCGCCCAGTTGCCGGTGGAAGAGAAGCGGCTGCAAGTGGTGCGGGTCCACAAGGACGAGATCAAGCTGATTGTCCCGGCGGGGCACGCGCTTTGCGGACGAGAATGGGTGTGCTGTGAGGATTTGACGAAGCATCTGCTGCTTCTTCCCAAATCGGGGACAACCCGGACACGCCTGAATGCCTGGTTGGAACCGGTGGAGGAGGCGATCACAGTTTCGATGGAACTGGATTCGACCGAAATGATGAAACGTTTCGTCATGGCCGGCCTGGGCGTTTCGTTTCTCGCGGGTTCGAACTGCCGCGAGGAGATGGCGGCCGGGAGGATTAACGCAATTTCGCTCGGTCCGGAGCCGATGATCAGGCGGCTGGGTCTGATCTACCGGAAGGACAAGGCTTTGTCAAAGGCGGCGCTCGGGTTCATTCAGGTGGTTCTCGACCACACCGGAGAAAGCGCCCAGTAAGCCGGGGAAAACGCGATAGAGCGCCGGGCTCCCGTCCATGTCGGCAGACGATTGCATCGAGACCGGGCTCCCTATGGTTGTAGGCGGGATATGGAGTCTACAAATTTCGTACGCATCAACGTGAATCCGAACCGGATGAAGGCGTCCCTCGCATCCGGCGACTGCGTGTCCCGGTTGCGACCATGCTTCGAAGGCTAGCTCGATGAGCGAGCAAAAGCTTCTGGCTGACTTACCCAGACCTCCGGGCGGAGGACATCCGCGAATGTTCCGATTCGCGGCGCCCCGTGATGGAGCGTGAACTCCCGCTTCCTACGGTGCTCGTGAGATTTCTGGTTGACAACCCACTCTCGCCGGAAGCCGCGCGTCTGGCCGGAGACGCGGCCACGATGCTGTTCCTGTTCGCGATCACGTCGCTCACGCCCGGAGGACTCTGTGATTCCGGAGCGCGCAGGGTCGAAGGGCGAGCAGGCGTTTCCGCCGGCTGGGACTTTTCGATGCTCCTGGTCCTCTGGCTGTGCCTCAAGCCATCGTTCACTCTCCCGCTGGAAGCCGGCATCATCCACGCGCGGAACAATGCCGGCCTCATTCTTGAAAACCTACGCTTCCTTGAAAGCGAGCTTGTGCCGGCCGTAATAATTTAAGTGATTCCCGATCGCTACTCAAAAAAGAAGGGGAACCCCGGCTATCCCGGAGTTCCCCTTTTGCCGCTTAACCGTTTACGCGCTCAGAACAGCAGCTTCAGACCGAACTGCATGCGCCGCATCGGATTGCGAATGCTGCGGATTTCTCCGTCTCGCGTACCGTTTGGCGTGATCTGGTTCGCGTTTGAAAAGCTGATGCCGGCCGGATCGCCAAACCAGGGAGTATTCGTTGCGTTAAAAGCCTCCCAACGGAACTGAAGCCTCGCCTTTTCCATGATGTTGAAATTCTTGAACATGGAGAAGTCGATGCGGCGTTCGCCGGGACCGCGCAGGCTGTTGTAGGCGGTGCTTCCCAGGCGGCAAAGGTCCTGGCGACTGGCGATCTGGCAAGTGACGCGCTGAAAAGCAGCGGTGTTAAACCAGAGCTTCCGCGTCGGACTGGACAACTCAGGATTGCCGACTGTGTCGGGACGGACTGAGCCATTCGGCAGAGCGAGATCCCCGGCACCCTGACCAACAGTGAAGGGGAAACCTGAGGCGATGCTCAGGATTCCGTTCACCTGCCAGCCACCCACTATGTGCTTCGCGGGCCCGCTCAAATGCTGGCCCGGAAGTTCGTATACCCAGTTCGCGACCGTGCGATGCGTCTGGTCGAAGCGGAATAGGCCGCGGGAGCCTCGACGGTCGCGCGGATTTTGCAGCGATGCGCCTTCCTGGCCGCCATTCTCACCGTCACCGTGGGCCTTACTGTATGTGTATGCGAGACCGAACGTCAGACCCCTCGCCATACGCTTATCGACCTTGATTTGAAGGCCGTGGTAGAACGACTCACCGAACGAGTCGATGTAGCGGATGCGTCCCAAGCCCTGCACGCCGAGTTGCGCCGTCGCGGGATCGTAGAATTCCGGGTACGGGCGGTCCGCCTGACGGAATGTCGTACCCGGCCTGAGGGGGTCGTTCCAGTTGATCACGCTGTTGCCTACGTTGTACCCTTTGCTCCCGGCGTACCCGACGGTTAACGCGATGTTCCAGGGCAACTCACGCTGGATGTCAAAGCTCCACTTCCACACGGATCCGTCCTTGTAGTCTGGCGGAAGATAGACCACGTCGATCGGCCGAACCTGTGAAACGCCGCCTCGCGTCAGGAATGGATCGTCCAGAGTCAGGACGTTCGATCCGGGCGCATACCTCTGAGTGGTGATCGGGAACACCTGGCCGTTCGCTCCCGTGATGTTCGTCGTGCCGGCGGGCTGCATCGAGGTGAGATAGGCTTGGCTGCCGGCCTTAGGGGGCATCAGGTTGAAAATGGTGAAAGTGTTCTGATGCTGAATGTTGTCGAACCAGCCCGCGCCTGTCCGGATGACCCACTTCTCTGCCGGGCGGAACGCGATACCCACGCGAGGCATAAAAAACCGGACCTGCTGATTGGCAAGCTTCTTGGCGCCGGCTTCGCCTAATGCGCCCGGGAAGACTACCGGAATGATGGTGCCGTCGGGTTTCCTGAAGCTGTTTCCCCTGCCCATATCCGTGCCTAGACCGGGGATATCAAGCGTGCGCTGCAATCCTTTCTGATCAACCGGCCAGCCATTGTAATCGAAACGCAAGCCGAGATTTACCGTCAGTTTCGGCGTGACCTTCCAGTCGTCGTTGAAGTAAGCGCCGCCGCGGTTCGCCTTCGGAAACGTCAATGGAATTCCTTCCGGGGTTTGAGTTGTGTTGGGGCGGCCCAGGAGGAAAGAGGCGAGCGAGTAGCCGGCTTGAGCGCCGCTAAATCCGAGCAGGCCCTCTTCAAGGTTAGCCGCTCCGCGCTCGATGTCGATCCCATAATATTCCGCGCCAATTTTAATGTTGTGCTTCCCGCGGAAGAACGAAAGGTGGTCGCTGAGCTGGTAGGTCCGCAGACGATCGTACCCGTTACCGTTCGTGAGCTCCTGAAGGGTAAACGGCAGCCCGGTAAACTGCGGAATGCCGTGCTCGCGGGGCGTCAATGCCCGGTTCCCGTCGGAGGGAACGCGGAATAATCCGACTCCCAGCGCATCCATGCTAAAGCTGGTGTTGTCCGTGCGCGGATTCGAAGTGAGGTCGTTCGAGATGTTGAATCCGAAGCGGAGTTCGTTGATCATGCTCGAGTTGAACGTGTGAATCCACTGCGTCGCGAGGTTGGTCACGTCGGAGTCGACGAAGACGGGCAGGTTGGGATTGATGTTGGTTCGGGTGAGTCCGGAACGGTCCCATGCCAATCGGCCGAAGACGCGGTCCTTGTCCGAAAAATGGTGATCGACGCGGGCAAAATAGGTGTTGACGTCGATGGGCGTTGCAACGGCCGCGCGCGCGGTAAAGTCGAGCGGATCCTCCTGGACGAATTGCGCCCTGGGGATGAATGTGTCGAGCATCCTCTTCGCGCCTGGATGGATGCGGGACGCCGGCAGAACATTGTTCGGGAACAGGTTTCCGGTGTCCGGATCCCAGATCAGCGTCGGAGCCACGAACCGGCCGTTAGCCGTATAGCCGCGCTGCAAACGGCTGAAGTCGCCGTTGCGGAACTCGTCGATGGGGAAGTTCGCGGTCTGCACCACGCCTTCGCGCGAGAGGCGGGATTCCCAGTTGAACGCCCAGAACGTCTTGTTTTTCCCGTTGTAGATTTTTGGAATCAGCACGGGCCCGCTCAGCACGAAGCCGAATTGATTCTGGCGGAGCGTATTCTTCTTAAGGCGCTCGAGACTGGGTGAGCGTTCGAAATTGAGGAAATAGTTTTCGGCATCGAACTTGTCGTTTCGCAGGAAATCGAAGAAGGCGCCGTGGAGCGAGTTGGTGCCGCTCTTCATGGTGATGTTAACTACAGCGCCGCCACCGAATCCATACTCGGCCGTGTAGGCGTTGGTCTGGATCTTAAACTCTTCGATCGCCTCGATAGAGGGAACGAAGTTCATAATGTGGATACGGGGATCCTTTGCGTCCACGCCGTCGAGTGAAGCCACCTGGTTGGTCTCGCGCTGACCGTTCGCGCTGACCGAAAAGCCTTGGCCTGGAATCGGGAAACCTCCCGAACCGTCCCCTCGGCCCGTACGCTCGCCAAACTGGACGCCCGGCACGAGCACGGCAAGGCTCTGCATGTTGCGACCGTTCAAGGGCAATTCGATAATGCGGCGATTTTCGATCACCGCGCCCACGGTTGCGTTCTCGGTTTGCAGCGTCACGGCGCTCGCGGCGACTTCAATCGACTCGGCGACGCTGCCCACGTCAAGCTTGAAGTCCTGGCGAACCTGGGCGGCGGTTTCAAGCCGTAGGTTTCTGACCACTTCCGCCTTGAAGCCCTGAACCTCGCACCGGATCGTGTAATCGCCCACCTGAACAAGCGGGAACGTGTAGTTGCCCGTGTCGTTCGCCGTCGCTGTCAATGCGATATTCGTGCCCTGATTGGTCAGGATCACTTTGGCGCCGGCGATCGCCGCACCTGAAGAATCAGTGACAAGACCTTGTATCGACTGGGTTGTGGATTGAGCGAACAGCATCGCGCCGAACGCGCAGAGAAGGAACGGAACTGAAGTCCGTACCGGAAAACGCATCATGTGAACCTCCCGAAGAATTAGCCGGCTAACCTATCACCGACGTTAGCTACCATTCTACAGGCGGAGCGGCAATCGGTCAAACTGCCAGTCTTGTCTTCTTGTCTCGATCAGGATGAGGCGGACGGGAGAGCCGGAAGCCGTATGATGCGGAGGTACAAGCCTAGGGGATAAGATCTCGAATTGCCAGCGGCAGACGAACGACGCCAGAGTGGGCCGGTAGTAGAGGATCGCGCCTTTCGCCGGCCGGCTGCGGGAGTTGCCCGACCGGGGGGGGGTATCCGAGAAAAGGTAAACCGGAAGAAAGGAGGCTTGGCCGGCCGGATCGCTTCCTTGTCCTTCTCCCAGCTGGTGGCGGTCTGAGATCGCCAGCCTTGAGCGTGGTTGACAAGGCCGCACGTCTTGGCTATTGTTTGAGTCATACTGATTTGTCAACAGTTTGTTGGTGGCGAGAGGCGAATTTCCTTTGACGTTGCTTCGGGCTCGGCTTCTCGATGGCACGGACCGTCACCGCAGGTAGGGGCTCGCCTCGGAGGCTTTGGGAATGGCTAGCGGCAACGCTGAGCGCAAGCAGGGCATGTCGAACGGAAGCCTGGAGCAGCAGCTAGGGGCCGAGGAGTACGAACATCTCCTCGAAGACTACAGCCATCTTGCGCCGCCCGCCGAGGGTGAGGTCCTGAAGGGCCGAGTCCTCAGCATCACAGCCAAAGACGTCATCATCGATTTCGGCTACAAATCCGAAGGCATCGTTCCGATCGGGCAGTTCCTGAACAAACAGGGCGAGTTAACCGTTCAGCCCGGCGACCCGGCGGACGTCATGATCGACCATGGGGAGTATCAGGAAGGCTTCGTCCTGCTCTCTCACCAGAAGGCCGCGCGCATCCGCGTCTGGGACGATCTCGAACGGGATTTCGAGGAACAATTCACGATCCTCGGCCGCGTGACCGGGCGCATGAGCGGCGGGCTTGTTGTGGACGTGGGCGTGGAGGCCTTCATGCCGGCCTCGCAAATCGATACGCGGCTCGTGCACAATCTGGAAGCTTGGGTAGGGCAGGACATTCCGGTCAAAATCGTGAAGGTCAATCGCCGCCGCGGCAACGTGGTGGTGTCCCGGAAAGCGGCTATCGAACAAGAGGCAAACGAGCGGAAGCGCGCGGCGCTCGAACGCTTGCGCGAAGGTGATACGGTTACCGGCACGGTCAAGAACCTGACCGACTACGGCGCATTTGTGGACTTGGGCGGCATCGACGGATTGTTGCATGTGACCGATATGGCTCACAACAGGGTGCCGCACCCCTCGGCGCTGGTGCATCCGGGCGACACAGTAACTGTATTAGTGTTGAAGCTCGACCGCGAGAGAGAAAAGATCTCGCTCGGGATGAAGCAGCTTGCACCCGACCCCTGGCTAACGGTGAAGGATCGCTACGCGCCCGGCAGTCGAGTGGTTGGGAAGGTTGTCACGGTCACCGACTATGGCGCTTTCGTTGAACTCGAGCCGGGCGTCGAGGGGCTCATTCACATTTCGGAGATGTCATGGTCCCGGCGGATGAAGCATCCCGCCAAAGTGGTGCATCCGGGCGATCAGGTGGAAGCTGTGGTGCTCGAGGCGCATCCGAAGGAGCGCCGGATTTCGCTGGGGTTGAAGCAACTGGAAGCGAATCCGTGGACTACGATCGACGAGCGCTACAGCATCGGCTCGGTCGTTGAAGGGCGCGTGAGGAACATGACCGATTTCGGTGCGTTCGTCGAGATCGAAGATGGGATTGACGGTCTCGTGCATGTCTCGGATCTGTCCTGGACTAAACGTATCAAGCATCCTTCGGAAGCGCTCAAGAAGGGCCAGATCGTGCAGGCCGTCATTCTCCAGATCGATTCGAAGGGAAAGCGGCTTTCGCTCGGCATCAAGCAACTACAGCCGGATGCCTGGGAGATGTTCTTCCAATCGCACCATCCAGGGGATCTGGTGCGGGGAACAATTTGCCGCGCGGCCGGATTTGGTGTGTTCGTAGAACTGGCGGAGGGCGTCGAAGGCCTTTGCCATCATTCCGAGATTCCGGGTTTCGCCGGTCGGCGCGACGATTTACCCGTCGAGATCGGGCAGCAATACGACTTCAAGATCCTGAAGATGAGCGAGGCGGAAAAACGCATCGGATTGAGCATGAAGGCGATTGCCGAGGACGAGGAGCGGAACCGCCTGGTCGACTACCGCCGGCAGGCAGCGGCGGCGACTTCGACCATTGAGGAAGTGATGAGCCTTAAGGATCGCAACGAAGACAAGCGTTAGCAGCTCCGGCTAAAAGGCGTTCGCTTGCACGAACCTACTTTTTCCTGCAATACTGGATCGGTCTGATGGAGCGAAACAAACTATGACTAAGGCGGACCTGATTGAAGGCGTCTCGCGGGTAGTCGACATGACTCGCAAGGAGTCCGAGATCATTGTCGAGTCCATTTTCGAGAGTATCGTGCGGTCCTTGCGAATGAACGACAAGATTGAGATACGCGGGTTTGGCAGCTTCCGGACCCGCCAGCGGAAGCCGCGCATCGGACGCAACCCTAAGACCGGCGCGCGCGTTGATGTCGCCGCGAAGAAGATCCCTTATTTCAAGCCCAGCAAGGAGCTCAGGGACCTTGTCAATACTTCCGGCCCGGCGGCATCCAAGGCCGAGGAAGCGCTTCCGTCATCGATGCCTTCCTGATGGATCACCTCTGGAGTCCCTGGCGTTTCCGCTACGTAAACAGCGGGCCGTCCGGGGAGGGTTGCTTGTTCTGTGCGAAAGGCGCGGAGCAACCGGCGCGCAATAACCTGGTCGTTCACCGCGCACAGCACAACTTCGTCATCCTGAATCTCTATCCATACAACACGGGCCACCTAATGGTCGTGCCTTATGAACACGTGGGAACGCTGTCGGCGGCCCCGGCCGGGACGCTGTCCGAGATGATGAGTCTCACGCAGACGGCTGAACGCCTCCTGGGCGGGATTTACAGCCCGGCTGGTTTTAACATCGGAATGAACGTGGGCGCGTGCGCAGGCGCAGGAGTGGCGGGGCACCTGCATATGCATGTCGTGCCGCGTTGGCACGGTGACCTGAATTTCATGACCGTGATCGGGGAGACAAGAGTTTCGCCCGAAGAACTAGACATCACTTATGGCAAGATCAGGGAAGCCTTCGAGAATGTCTGATTAGATTCGCGCTTTCGTTCCCCTTTTGTGGTGGACCGCCGGATGTCACGTGCGGACGAAGCGTGGCTGTTTTACGGACATGAGTGATTCGTCCCATTTGCAGTGCCCCGAGGCCAGGATCGTTTCGTCGCCAGAAGGGTTCGCTACCATAGAGCCGTGATCCTGTATCGACGCCCGATTTATGCCGCCAGGGTTCGTGCAAGGAATCGCCGTCGCAGGCCGTGTCCAATGGCGCTCCAGGCGCGGTAAAGCCTCTCGAGCAGGAGTTCAGTCGTCCCTGGTTCATTCCCGATTAGTCCGATTATGAACTCTCGATAGCATTTTCCAATCGAAGGATGATCCTGAAACCGGATTTGATTCCAATACAGGATGATCCTGAAATCAAGTCCGAATGAGGAGGCCGCGCAGCGGCCGACTTCCTTTCCGTGTCGGTTTCTTTTGTTGGGATAAAGAGAAC
>SXGT01473185.1_pt1 | contig 30422 bp, 25 predicted proteins | sample 3176221 | NCBI WGS metagenome assembly SXGT01 (sample SAMN11356862, study PRJNA531348) | freshwater metagenome | isolation source: freshwater sample F1-120 | place: China: Fuxian Lake, Yuxi | collected 2017-12-25 | reverse complement strand
GGCCCGGCGCAAGCGCTTCTGCCGCTCGTTCGACTTCGAGCTGCAGGCCGCCGCCACCGACGATGGCATCGTGATCTCGCTGGGCCAGCCCCACAGCTTTCCGCTCGAGAGCGTGTTCGGGTTCCTGCCCTCGACGCAGGCCGAGCCGGTGTTGATCCAGGCCCTGCTCGACGCGCCCATGTTCGAGGTCCGCTGGCGGTGGAACGTGACGCGGGCGCTGACCGTGGCCCGGCGCCACGGCGGCAAGAAGGTGGCGCCGCACCTGGTGCGCATGCGCGCGGCCGATCTGCTGTCGGTGGTGTTCCCGCAAGCGCAAGCGTGTCTCGAGAACGTCCCCGGCGATCGCGAGATCCCCGATCACCCGCTGGTGTGGCAGACCGTCCACGACTGCCTGGTCGAGGCCATGGACGGTGCCGGGTTGACCGCGCTGTGCGCGGCGCTCGAGCGCGGCGAGATCCAGGTGATCGCCCGCGACACGGTGGAGCCGTCGCCGTTGTGCCACGAGCTCATCAACGCCAACCCGTACGCGTTCCTCGACGACGCGCCGCTGGAGGAGCGGCGGACCCGCGCCGTCAACCTGCGCCGCGGCCTGCCGCCGGAGATCGCCGAGACCACCGGTGCGCTGGCGCCCGAGGCCATCGCCGCCGCCGAAGACGAGGTCGCGCCCGTCGTCCGGGATGCGGACGAGCTGCACGATCTGCTGCTGACCTCGTGGATGCTGCCGGCCACGCGGCCGGGTTCGATCGACACCGGTCGCTGGCTCGCCGAGCTGGCCACCGCCGGCCGGGCGACGCTCCTGTCCTGGGAGGGCGGCGCGGCCTGGGTCGCCACCGAGCGCCTCGGCGCCCTCCGCGCCATCTTGCCGGCCAGGACCACCGCCGAGCCGGCGATCGAGACCCCGGCGTGGTCGACGGTGCTCGAGCCCGAGGTCGCGATGCGCAAGATCATCGCCGCCCAGCTCGACATCTCGGGGCCGCGCACCGCCGCGGCACTCGCGCTTGGGCTCGGACTGCGTCCGCAGCTCGTGCTCGAGGCCCTGCTCGCCCTCGAGGCCGACGGCGACATCCTGCGCGGCTCGTTCACGTCGATTGCTGGTTCCGGCGCCGGCGCCGGCCGCCTGGCGCCGGTCACGACCATGCCGGCGGTGCGCGCCGTCGACGCGGCCGCCGGCAGCGACGAGCTGTGCACGCGCCTCGAGTGGTGCAACCGCCGCATCCTGGCTCGCATCCACCGGCTCACCCTGGCCCGGCTGCGCCGGGAGATCGAGCCGGTCGACGCGGCGACGCTCATGCGCTTCCTCCTGCGCTGGCAGCGCGTGGCCCGCGGCTCGCAGCTCATCGGCGCCGACGGGCTCTCGCGCATCATCGACCAGCTCGGCGGGTTCGAGACGGCGGCGGGCGCGTGGGAGCGCGAGGTCCTGCCGGCGCGGCTGCACGGCTACGATCCGAGCTGGCTCGATCAGATGTGTCTGGGCGGCGAGGTGGCGTGGTGCCGGCTGTCGCCGCGCAAGCCGCCGGCGGCGGCCGTGCCCGACGGCAGCGCGGCGATCGGTGCGCCCGAGAGTCCGAAGGCCAGCACCCGCACGGCGACTCCGTCGCGAGCCGCGCCGCTGGCGCTGTTCCGCCGCGCCGACGCATCGTGGCTGCGGGCCCCGACCGCGCTGCGCGATGTTCCCGCTGCCTCGGGCGAGCTGTCCCCCGAGGCCACCGCCGTCGCCGATCAGCTGCGCAGCGGCGGCGCCGCCTTCCTGTCCGATCTGGTCGACAGCGGCGAGCTGGCGCTGCCGCCCGACGCCGTCGAGGACGCGCTGTGGGAGCTGGTCGGCGCTGGCCTGGCGTCGGCCGACGGCTTCGCCAGCCTGCGCGTGCTGGTCGATCGCCGACGCGGGGAAGGCGCGACGCGCTTCGATCGGCCGCGCGCCGCCGATGACGCCGCCCCCGCCGCCCACGCCTGGCGCGAGGCGGTGCGCCGGGCCCGCGGCAAGGACCGGGCGAAGCCAGCCCGGGCGCTGCGCAGCCTGCCCACCGCCGCCGGCCGCTGGTCGTTGCTGGGACCGCCGCGCGCCGATCAGATCGACGCCGAGCGCTCGGCGCGCCAGCTCCTGGCCCGCTACGGCGTGGTCTTCCGCGATCTGGTGGCGCGCGAGTCGGCGCTGCCGCCGTGGCGCGATCTGGCCACCGCGCTGCGCCGCCTCGAGGCCCGAGGCGAGATCCGCGGCGGTCGCTTCGTCACCGGCTGCGGCGGCGAACAGTTCGCGCTGCCCGAGGCGCTCGACGAGCTGCGCGGCCTGCGCAACGCGCCGGTGACCCACGAGCTGTGCCGGGTCGCCGCCACCGATCCGCTCAACCTGGCCGGGATCCTGTCGCCCGGCGCCCGGGTCCCGGCGGTGCTGGGCAACGCGGTCCTCTACCGCGACGGCGTGCCCATCGCCTCGCTGGAGTCGAGCGAAGTCGTGGTGCGCGTGACGCTGGAGCCAGGCGCACGCGTGGACGACGACCTGACGTATCATGCGCCGCCGCGCCGCCCGGCTCCGATGCCGCAGGCCTCGCTGCCCCTGCACCTGTGACAGAACGCATCTCACAACCCATCGTCGGCTGCGACCGTCGCGGATGCGGCCGCCTCCGGTCGTACGTCCGATGCTCGCTCGTCACGTGGGGCCACCACGCTCCTCGACTGCGCTTCGGGCGTGGGCCCGGATCTGGCACGCCCCGCTCGGTCTCGCTCGACGCCAGGTTGTGAGATGCGTTCTACGTTCCGCTGGCCCTACTGGTTCATCTACGCCTTCGTGGCGGTGCAGCTGCTCCTGCCGCTGCACTACTACGTGGCGCGGCTCGACGCCTACGACGAGCGCTGGGCGTGGCGCATGTTCTCGTCGACCCGCATGGTGACCTGCGAGGTCAGCATGACGGTCGACGGCCAGCCGGTCGCGCTCGGCGGGCAGTTCCATGAGGCCTGGGGAGAGATCGCCGCGCGCGGACGGCGGGTGGTGGTCGAGAGCATGGGCGCCAGGATGTGCCGGAAGCATCCCGGCAAGCCGGTGATCGCGCGGCTGACCTGCAAGCCGATCGTCTCGCGTGGTAGCAAGGGACCGGTGCCGCCGGGCATGACCCGGTACGCGTGGCTGCGGGGGAGTGAGAGCTACATGGGCGGGTTCGATCTCTGCACGATCCCGGAGCTTTGAGTGGCGAAACGAGCGCATCCCGGGAAGAAGCGGCAGCCGCAACGGCAGCCGCAGCCGCAGCCGCAGCAGCCGCCGCCGCCGGAGCCTCGGAGGGAAGAGGAGAACGGCAAGGGCAAGGGCAAGGGCAAGGGAGTGGGGCTCGGTGGTGTCTGGCTCGAGATCTCGTGGGCCAAGTGGCGCGTGTTCCGCTTCGTCTTCTTCGGGCTCATGTCGGTCGATGCGTTCCTGCAGGTGTCCCATGCGTCGCGGTACGGCGCGGGTGGCTTCAACGTCCCGCACCTGAGCTGGTTGCCGCTGCCCGAGCCGGGGCGGCCGAGCATCACCTTCGCGTACGGCGCGCTGTCCGTGCTCTTCGCGCTGATCGCGCAGGGTGCGCTGGTGCGCGCGACCTTGCCGATCGCGACGGTGCTCTACGGCTGGACCTACTTCTCGAGCCAGCTCGACAGCTACCAGCACCACTACCTGATGTGGCTCCTGCTGCTGATCCTGTGCTTCGTGCCGCGTCAGCCCGATCCGCTGCCGGCGGGCGCGGCGGCGGATGCGCCGCGTCGCGTGACGACGTGGGCGCTGCGGCTCGCGCTCATCCAGGTGAGCATCGTGTACCTGTGGGCGGCGATCGCCAAGATCGACACCTTGTGGCTCGACGGCACCGCGCTCTTCATCCAGGTCCAGGACGGATGGGTGCGAAGGCTCATCGAGGACGTCGGCTTCTCGCCGGCGGCGATCGCGGTGATGGTGGCCGAGCTGTTCCTCGCGGTGGCGGTGTGGAACCGCAGGCTCTGGCTGCCCGCGATCGTCGCCGGCGTCGGCCTTCACGTCGGCATCGAGCTGGTCGGGCTCGAGATCGGCCTGTTCTCGTACCTGATGATCGCGATCTACCTGCTGCTGGTCCCCGACGTCGTCTATGTGCGCGTGGCCGAATGGCTGGCGCCGCTGGCCGCGCCGCTGCGCCGTCCGGGGCTGCGCCACGCGGCGTGGCCGGCGGGGATCGCGGGGCTGATCGCGCTGTTCGTGGTGGTGCCGCTGCCGCTCGGCGCCGTGGTCGTCTTCACCGCGCTCCTGTGGATCGGCGGTGCCGTGGCGGGCATCGTGTCGGCCGAGCGCGACCGCGGGCCGCGCCTGGCGTGGGCGTTCGCGATCGCCGCCGCAGTGCCAATCGCCGTCCACGCCGAGACCCAGGTCGCCGACGACTACTACCGCTTCTGGGGCGGCGCCGCACGCCGCCTGGGCGACGACAAGAGCGCGCGTCGCGCTTACGACGGGCTGCTCGGGGTCGACGACACGTCGGAGTACGCCCACTACCACCTCGGCCAGCTCGATCTCGCCGCCGGCGAGCTCGACGCGGCCTACGCTCACTTCCTGCGGGCCAAGAAGTCAGCGCCGAAGCGCGCCCGCGCCTACTTCGGCGAAGCCAACGTGTGGCTGCGCCGCAACGACCCGGACAAGGCCCGGACCGCGCTCGAGGATGGCCTCCGCCTCGAAGAAGACGCCCAGGCTCGCAGCCTGCTGCAGAGCCTGAAGGTCGCCCCGGCGCCCGGCGCCGGCACGCAGGTCGAGAACCCTGCGCCATGAAGCGAGCGGACAAGGCCGCGCGCATCGCCGCCATCCTCCAGGAGCTGTTCCCAGCGCCCGACATCCCGCTCGATCACGAGGATCCGTTCCAGCTCCTCGTCGCGGTCGTGCTGTCGGCCCAGACGACCGACGCCCGCGTCAACCTGGTCACGCCGGCGCTCTTCGCCCGCGCGCCCGACGCGGCCGCGATGGCGAAGCTGCCGGTGCCGACCATCCTCGGCTTCATCCGGACCTGCGGCCTGGCCCCGACCAAGGCCAGGAACCTGCGGGCGCTCGCCGCCGAGCTGGTCGCGACCCACGGCGGCCGCGTGCCGCAGGACTTCGACGCCCTCGAGGCGCTGCCCGGCGTCGGCCACAAGACCGCCAGCGTGGTCATGGCCCAGGCCTTCGGCGTCCCCGCCTTCCCCGTCGACACCCACATCCATCGCCTGGCCGCGCGCTGGGGCCTGTCCTCGGGCAAGGACGTCGTCACCACCGAGCGAGATCTCAAGCGCGTCTTCGCCGAGCCGCGCTGGAACCCACTCCACCTCCAGATCATCTACTTCGGCCGCCGCTACTGTCCGGCGCGCGGACACGTCGTGCCCGACTGCCCGATCTGTTGCTGGGCCATGTCGGGGGCCCGCGCCGCCGCCGAACGCAAGGCTGGCTCGAGCCGCTGACCAGAAGCCGTCAGCGCGATCGGGGCAGGACGAGATACACGTTGCCGTCGACGATGACGCGGAGTTGCTTGGTGCGGGCGACGGTGCAGAGCGCCTGATCCCAGGGCACCTTGCGCAGGCGAAGCGTGACCGAGCCCCTGACGTCGTCGCCGAGGACGACGTTGATGCCGCCGACGTCGGAGAGCATGCGGAAGACGTCGGGGATGGCGGCTTCCTTGAGATCGAGATCGACGGTGCGGCCGCGCCAGCGGGTGCCGCGGGCGCAGGCGTCGCGGGCGTCGGCCGATGCCGGTGATGTCGGGATCGACGTCATCAGCGCGACGGCCACGGCCAGGGCGACCCGCATGGGTAGATCCTACCTTCCTCCGCCCGAGCGGGCACCGGTCAATGCTGTCACCGACGTCGCGAATGCGAAGTCTGTTCGTCGCGATCGCGTTCGCCCCCGACGGGCTCACGCTCTTCCCGCTCGGCGCGTACGGCCGGATCGTGCAGTGGGCGACCGCCCCGGCCTGACGTATAACCGACCCCGATGCCCGACGACGACGACAAGCTCGCCCGCATCATCGAGGCGCGGCTGAAGCTGCGTGAACGATTCCTCGACAAGATCGAGGCCACGCCGTCGCTCGCCGACGGCGCGCCGATGGGCAGCGGGCCCACCAATCGCCACGGCATGCCGCAGCTGCCGCCTGATCAGTACGAGACCAAGAAGTGGCCGGTGCTCGACCTCGGCATGAAGCCGCAGGTCCCGACGTCACGCTGGTCGCTCACCGTCGACGGGGAGGTCGCGCGCGCGGTGACGCTGGCGTGGAACGAGCTGCTCGCCCTGGAGCAGCTCGAGGACGTGAGCGATTTTCACTGCGTCACCAAGTGGTCGAAGCTGAACATGCGCTGGCGGGGCGTGCGCCTCGCCGACGTGCTGGCGCTGGCCGAGCCGACCGACGGCGCGCGCTTCCTCATGTGCCACGCCCACGACGGCTACACCGTCAACCTGCCGATCGAGGAAGCGCTCAAGCCCGACGTGCTCCTGGTCCACACCGTCGACGGCGAGCCGCTGGCCGTCGAGCACGGCGGTCCGTGCCGCGTGATCACGCCGCAGCTCTACGCGTGGAAGGGCGCCAAGTGGGTGAAGCGCATCGAGCTCATGGGTGACGACAGGCTCGGCTTCTGGGAGGAGCGCGGGTACTCCAGCACCGCGTATCCGTGGCGCAACGACCGCTACTCGTGATCCCTGATCGCCGCGTGGGTAAATTCACCTGCGATTCCAAGTAATTGGGGCATGGGAATCTTGTTCCTGTGCTTTTTCTCTTGCATGGAGCTGACGGAATGAATATTCAGTCCCTGCCCACCGATGAGTCCCCGAGCCCGATCCGCTGATGTCTCGACCGCGCGTCGGCCTGCGCCGACCACGGAGCGCGGGGCGGACAAGCGTGAGGCGATCTTGCAGGCGGCGCTGGAGCTGTTCGTGGAGCGCGGGTTTCACGGGACGGCGGTGCCGGAGGTCGCGGAGCGGGCGGGCGTTGGCGCCGGCACGATCTATCGCTACTTCGTCTCGAAGGAAGCGCTGGTCAACGAGCTGTACCAGCGGCACAAGCAGGCCATCATCACGCGGGTCCTGCGCGATTTTCCCCTCGCCGCGTCGGCGAGGGAGCAGTACGGCGCGCTGTGGCGGCGGATGGTCCAGTACGCCAAGGACGAGCCGCTCGGCTTCGCGTTCCTCGAGCTGCACAACCATGGCTCGTACCTCGACGGCGAGTCCAAGGGGCTCGAGGAGCGCATCACCCACTTCGGGATGGAGTTCATCCGCCAGGCCCAGCGCCGCGGTGACCTCCGCCCGGTCGAACCCCTCCTGCTCATCGGCATCGTGATGGGCGCCTTCATCGGGCTCGTCCGCAAGTCGGCCGAGTGCGGGCTGGTGCTCGACGATGCGGCGTGGAACACCGCCGAGCAGTGCGTCTGGGAAGCCATCCGCGTCTGAACTGACCCCAAGCAGCCTTGATGGCTGCCTTTTCTGCGTACCAAGGGAATGAATGTTCATTCCCAAACGCCCCGAAACGCTCAGGAGATCCCCATGTCGAACGCCGCCAAGACCGCCAAGACCGTCCTCATCACCGGCGCCACCGCCGGCATCGGCCGCGAGACCGCGCTGCACCTGGCGCAGGCCGGCTACCACGTCATCGCCACCGGCCGCCGCGCCGGTGAGCTCGACAAGCTGCGGGCCGAGGCGCCGGCCGGCGCGCGCCTCGACACCACGCTGCTCGACGTGACCAGCGCCGATTCGATCGCCGCCGCGTTGGTCGAAGTCGATCGCCTCACCAGCGGCCGCGGCGTCGACGCCCTGGTCAACAACGCCGGCTTTGGCCTGATCGGTCCGCTCACCGAGATCTCCGACGCCGATCTGCGCCGGCAGTACGAGACCAACGTGTTCGGTCTCATGGCGGTCACCCGCGCCTTCGTGCCGCAGATGCGCGAGCGCGGCAACGGCCGCGTGGTCAACGTATCGAGCATGGGCGGCAAGATGACCTTCCCGTTCATGGGCGCCTACAACTCCACCAAGTACGCGATCGAGTCGATGTCCGACGCGCTCCGCTTCGAGCTGCGTCCGTTCGGCATCCACGTCGTCGTGATCGAGCCGGGCGCCATCCACACCAACTTTGCCGAGACCTCGATGGCGCCGGTGAACCAGTACGAACACACCGTCTACGGCCCCGCCATCGCGCGGGCCAAGACCCTCGAGAAGCGCATGATGTCGACCGCCGTCGGTCCCAAGGTGGTCGCCCGCGCCATCCAGAAGGCGATCAGCCGCCGCAGCCCCGCCGCCCGCTACGTGGCACCGTGGTTCGGCAACCTGGTGCTGGCGATGATGGCCGTCACCCCGACCCGCGTGCTCGACGCGGTCATCCGCCGGATCAGCTTCCTCACCCCCAAGGCCCTGCGCGCCGATCAGGTCCGCGGTCAGGGAATCGGCTCGGGCGCCGCGGCGTCGGCGCCGCGCGACCTCCTGCCCCGCACCCCGGCAATCATCGCCAGCAACGTCTCGAGTGGCACCGGCTTGTCGAGAAACTGACCGCCCGCCGAGAGCACGCGCTCGCGCATGGGATCGGCGCACACGCCGGCGGTCATCAGCACCAGCCGCGGCACCACGTCGGGTCGGTTGCGGCGCAGGGTCTCGAGCACGACGATGCCGTCGGTGCCTGGCATCATGATGTCGCACAGGATCACGTCGAAATCCTGGCGCAAGACCGCGGCCAGCCCGGCGGCGCCGTCGTTGATGATGGTGACGTCGTGGTGGCCGCGGAGCTGCCGGCGCAGCGCGCTGGTCAGCGCCACCTCGTCGTCGATGATGAGGACGTGACCGCGGGTCGGCGCCGCCGCCAGGGCCGGCGCCTTGCGCTCGCGGTCGCTGCGATCGTCGATCGGGAAGCCGACGGTGAACGTGGTGCCGCGGCCCTGCGTGCTCATCACCGAGATGCGGCCGCCGAACCGCTCGACGATGTCGCGGACGATGGCCAGCCCCAGTCCCGAGCCCGCGCCGCGAGGCTTGGTGGTGAAGAACGGCTCGTAGATGCGGCCGCGGTAGGCGGCCGCAATGCCGACCCCGGTGTCGGTGACCGACAGCTCGACCCGCCCGTCGCGAGTCAGGCAGCGCAGCTGGATCTCGTGCTGGCGATCGTCGACCGGCTGGACCGCGTCGGCGGCGTTGACCAGCAGGTTGATCACCACCTGGCTCAGCTTGCGCGCGTCGGCGGCGATGGGCGGCACCGGCGCCAGATCGACCGACAGCCGGGCCTTGTGCCGGAGCTGGTTGCCGACCAGATCGAAGGCGTCCTTGCACACCGCCGCCAGATCGACCGGCTCGATCTCGTCGGGATCGCTGCGGGCGTAGCTGCGCAAGGCCTGGACGATGCCGACGATGCGCTCGACGCCGCGCACGTTGTCGTCGAGCATCTCGGCCATCTCGTCGAACATCTCGGTCTGGGCCTCGTCGGCTGGCCGTCCCGAGCCGTCGCCCAGCACCACCCGGCGCAGCTCGCCGATGTGCTCGCGACAGGTCTTGAGGTTCATCAGGACGTAGGCGGCCGGGTTGTTGACCTCGTGGGCCACGCCGGCGGCCAGGGTACCGATCGCCGCCAGCCGGTCGGCATGCTCGAGGCGCCGTCGCAGCTCGCGGGCCCGGCTGCGCGCCACCGCCGACTCGATCGCGCGGCGCAGCACCGGGGGTGACAGCACGGCGCGATCGACGTGGTCGTCGGCGCCCTGCTCGAGCCAGGCCCGCGCCCGGGCCTCGTCGGACGCGCTCTCGATGGCGATGGCAGGCGTCGGCGGCGACGACCGGGTGAGCGCTTCGAGCACGCGCGGCGCGCTCGCGCCCAGGCCGTCGAGGTCGAGCAGCACCGCGTGGTAATGGCGCTCGGCGAGCTGGGCCAGGATCTCGCCGCCGGTGACGCTGACCAGGGTGTATCCGATGGTGCGGGCGGTCTCGAGCACGCGGGCGTCGCCGGCGACGGCGAGCACGCGCACCGACTCGGCGTGACCGTGGCGGGCGCGATCGAGCGCGGTGAGGCCGCTGGTGGTGCCGGCGAGGACCGGTTCCACCACGGCGTCATCGGGCCCAGCGCTGCGCGGCTCGTCGATGCGGGCGACCATGCCGTCATGACGGTAGCGGGAAGCGGCGCGCCGCACCATCACCCCGGCGGGAGGCTGTGGGGTAACAGTCGGGTCGCACGCGTCATCCAGCACACCACCCCGTTCCGTGGCACCTTCGGACATCATCCGACATGGCCCTCCGGTGAACACATGATGTCCGAGATCGCCGCTCTCTACCCCGACCACCTGGCCACCCTGCGCGCCGCGTTCGACGCCGTGCTGGCCCGTCACCAGCTCGACGCCGTGGTGATCGCCGCCGGCCGGCCCGCGCTCAAGAACCGCTTCGACGATCAGTACCGGCCGCAGGCGACCACGCCAGCCTTCGCGCACTGGCTTCCGTTGCCCGAGCCCGACGCGGTGCTGGTGGTCAGCGCCGGCGTGCGCCCTCGCCTGATCCGCGTGATCACCGACGACTACTGGGAGACGCTCCCTCACGCCGAGTCCGATCACTTCTGGTCGCACGTCGAGGTGGTCGAGGTGAAGACCGCCGCCGATGCCGCCGCGCACCTCCCGTCCGGCCGGGTCGCGGTGATCGCCTCCGACGACGAGCTCCCGTTCGCGGCGCCCGGCCCGCTCAACCCGCCCGACGTGGTCGCCGCCATCCACGCCGCGCGCACGCGCAAGACCGCCTACGAGGTGGCGTGTCTGGCCGAGGCTACGCGCCGGGCCGTGCGCGGCCACCGCGCCGCCGCCGCCCGTTTCGCCGACGACGCGCCGTCGGAGCTTGCGCTCCACCTGACCTACCTCGCGGCCAGCGGCCAGGACGACGGCGAGACGCCGTACAAGAACATCGTCGCCCGCGGCGGTCACGCCGCCGTCTTGCACCACGTCCACTACGACAAGCGCGTGCCAGCCCGCGGCGCCGACTCGCTGCTGGTCGACGCCGGCGCCTCGTGCCTGGGCTACGGCAGCGACATCACCCGCACCTGGGTGCGCGGCGGCGGCGACGGCGCGACGCTGTTCGGCGCGCTGGTCGACGGCGTCGAGCGACTCCAGCAGGAGCTGTGCGCGAAGATCGAGCCCGGCCTCGAGTACGAGGCGCTGCACGATCGCTCCCACGAGCTCCTGGCCGCGCTCCTGGTCGAGCTCGGCGTCGGGCGCGCGCCGGCAGCCACGCTGGTCGAGCGCGGCGTCACCCGCGCCCTGTTCCCTCACGGCCTCGGCCACTCGCTCGGCATCCAGGTCCACGACGTGGGCATGAAGCTGCGCGCCCCCCGCGCCCACAACCCGTACCTGCGCAACACCAGCGTCATCGAGGTCGGCCAGGTCTTCACGATCGAGCCGGGCTGCTACGTGATCGAGGGCCTGCTCGCGCCGCTGCGCGCCGACGATCGGGCGGCGCTGCTCGACTGGGACGCGATCGAGACCCTGCGCCCGTTCGGCGGCGTCCGCATCGAGGACGACGTGGTGGTGACCGCGACCGGGATCCGCAACCTCACCCGCGAGGCCTGGGCGTGAAGCGTCTCGCACTTGCGGTGATCACGATCGTCGCGATCGCGGCGGCCTGCCAGGGCAAGAACAAGGGCAAGCGCGCCGCCGGCAAGGGCAGCGCCACCGAGGTCAAGCCGACCGCGCCCGCCAAGCCGCCGATGCAAGCGCCGCAGCTGGTGCCGCCGCTGCCGGTTGCGAGTCCGCCCGCCGACGCCGAGCGCATCACCGGTATCGAGGGTTCGCCCAACGCCGTCATCCACGTCAAGCGCCTCTCACCGGGCGACGGTCCCCACCCGGGCCGCAACGACACCGTCAGCCTCAACTTCACCGGCTGGCGAACCAACGGCGAGACCTTCATGACCACGTCGGTGCGCAAGCGCCCGGTGCAGCAGAGCCTGGCCCGCCTGGCGCCCGGGTTTGCCGCCGCGGTGGTGTCGATGAAGAAGGGCGAGAAGGCGATGATGTGGATCCCGCCCGAGCTGGGCTACATGGGACCGCCGGTGGCCACGCCCGAGACCACGGTCTACGAGGTCGAGCTGGTCGGCATCGAGGCCGGTCCGCCGACGCCGCCCGACGTGGCCGCACCACCGGGCAACGCGGCGCGGACCGCCTCGGGCGCGGCGTACACGATCGTCAAGCGCGGCACCGGCAAGGTGAAGCCGCGCTTCCACGATCTGGTGATCGAGCACTACTCGGCGTTCACCACCACCGGCCGCCTCTTCGACTCGTCGGAGGTGACCAAGCAGCCCAAGAAGACCTTCGTGTTCCGCGAGGTGCCGGCCATCGAGCAGGTGCTGCGCACCATGGTGGTCGGCGATCGGGCACGGATCTGGCTGCCCGAGGGCCAGGCCGAGCCGTCGCCGCTCACGCCCAAGGGCATGTTGTGCTTCGAGGTCGAGCTGCTCGAGGTCCACGCGATGAAGGAGCCGCCGCCGGTGCCGGCTGACGTCGCCGCGCCGCCGCCCGGCGCGGCCAGGACGCCGCTCGGGGTCGCGTATCGCGAGCTGAAGCCGGGCACCGGCACGGTCCATCCGACGGCGACCGATCGCATCAAGATCCAGTACACGGGCTGGACCGCAAACGGCCGCCTGTTCGACAGCTCGATCGTGCGCGGCGAGCCGGCGGTGTTCAGGGTCGACAAGGTGCTGCCGGGATGGACCGACGCGTTGCCGACCATGACCGTCGGCGGACGCTCGCGCTTCTGGGTCCCGGTCGACCTGGCCTACAAGAACGAGCCGGGCAGCCCGCTCGGCGATCTGGTGTTCGACATCGAGCTGCTCGAGATCCTGCCGCCGCAGCCGGTGCCGGCGACGCCGCCCTCGCCGGTAGTGCCGGCGCCGGTCGCCCCGGCGCCGGTGGTGCCGGCGCCGGGAACGCCGTGACGGTCGAGCCGCCGACGACGCCGGTGCTGGCCCGCTACGGCTGGGCCGAGGCCGAGCTGGAGCGGATCGCCGGCGGGCTCATCAACGCGACCTTCGCGGTGCGCCGCGGCGGCGAGCCGATCGCGGTGATCCAGCGCCTGCACCCCGTGTTCGGCGCCGAGGTCAACCTCGACATCGACGCCATCACGGCCCACCTGGCGGCGCGTGGGCTCATCACGCCGCGGCTGGTCCGCACCCAGGACGGCGCCGCCTCGATCGTCGACGACGGACACGTCTGGCGCGCGCTGTCGTGGGTCGACGGCGTCGCGATCCACGCCGTGCCCGATCCGGCGTGGGCCCGCCACGGCGGCGAGCTGGTCGGCCGCTTCCACCGCGCTGTCCACGACCTCGAGCATCGCTATCAATTCGTCCGCGCCGGCGTGCACGACACCGCGGCGCACCTGGCCAGGCTCGCCGAGCGGGTCGCGCGCTCGGCCGCTGCCGGCGACGCCGCCGAGAGCGCCGAGACTCTCGAGCTGGCCCGCGAGATCCTCGCCGCAGCCGCCGCGTTGCCGCCGATGCCGGTCTTGCCGCTCCGCCACGCCCACGGCGATCTCAAGATCTCCAACCTGCTCTACCGCGCCGCGCCGCCGGCCGCGCCCGAGGCCATCGCGCTGGTCGATCTCGACACGCTCGGGCGGCAGACCCTGGCCTTCGAGCTCGGCGACGCCATGCGCTCGTGGTGCAACCCCCATGGCGAGGACGCCGGGCGCATCACCTTCGATCTCCCCATCTTCGCCGCCGCCATCGCCGGCTGGCGCGACGTGGCCGGTCCACTCTTCAACGACGACGAACGCGCGGCGATCGTCGTCGGGCTCGAGACCGTCTGTCTGGAGCTGGCCGCGCGTTTCGCGGTTGACGCCTTCGACGACGCCTACTTCGGCTGGGACCCGGCGCGCTTCCCGACGAGGCGCGCGCACAACCGCGTGCGCGCGCGTGGTCAGCTCGCCCTCGGCCGTGCCGTCGGCGCCGCCCGTGAGGCCGCGCGCGACCTGCTCTTGTCCGACCTGACAATAGGTTAGCAGATCCGGGATGTTGGCTTGCGGCGGTGACGTAGCGCCCGCTGCCCGCGGCTGTCAGCCAGTTCACGCGATCGCCGGGACGCTTTCTCGGCCAAGATGGACCGGATGCTCACCCGCCGCCGAGTGGCCCTCGCCTTCACCACCGTCGCAGCCCTGGGTTCGAGTGCGCTCGCGGTGCAGCCGTCGAAGCCCGGTCTTTCGCGCGCCCGCCGCTCGCACGACGTCGAGGCGGTGGTGCTGCCCGCCGCAGGGTTCACCCGCTCGCTGCGCACGCACGTCGAGCTCGTTCACCAGGTGGTGCCGGCGACGCGCGGCGCGGCCTGGCAGCGCCTGCAAGCGGCCGCGCCCGGTCTGACCCAGTCGAGCTGGGATCGCGCCACCGGCGTGCCGTCGCGCATCTGGGGTCGGGGCGTCGACGTCCCCGGCAGCGTCGCCCACCCCGACATCGCCGCCGCCGCGGCGCGGCGCTTCCTCGTCGACCACGGCGAGCTGCTGGCGCCGGGCTCGGCGATCACCGACTTCGAGCTGATCGCCAACGTCGAGCGCAACGGCGTCCGCACCGTCGGCTTCGCGCAGCGCCACGGCGGCCTGCGTGTGTTCGGCGGTCAGGTCAGCTTCCGTTTCAAGCGCGATCGCCTGCTGGTGCTGGCCTCGGAGGCGCTGCCCGACGTGAAGGTCTCGATGCCTCGCCGCATCGCCGCCCCGACGCCGCTCGGCCTCGCTGCCGCCGCCGCCACCGCCACCGAGCTCGACCTCGCGCCGACGTCGGTCAGCGCCGCCACACCCGGCCAGCTCATCATCGTGCCGATCGTCGGTGACGACGGCGTGTTGGGGTACCGCGTCGCCGTGCCCGTCGAGATCGACGGCGGCAACGCCGGCCGCTGGCAGGTGTTCGCCGATCCGGCCACCGGCGCGCCCCTGGTCCGCCGCTCGCTGACCCGCTTCGGGGTCGGCACCGTCGCCTTCGACGCGGTCGAGCGCTGGACCGGTCGCCCGCGCCGGGTCTATCCGGCCCCGCGCCTCGACGTCAGCGTCGGCGGCGTGAACGCCACCACCACGGTGGCCGGGGGGGTGAGCTGGAGCGGCGGCACCGCGGTCAACGTCCGGACCTCGGTCTTCGGCCCCGCCGTCCGGGTCGAGAACCGCTCCGGCGAAGAGGCCCAGACCACGCTGTCGATCGCCGACGCCGCCACAGGCGTGTGGCTGCCCGGCGACGATCGCGATCTCGACGCCCAGCTCTCGGCCTACGTCCACGCCCACCTGGTCAAGGAGTACACCCGCCGCTTCGCCCCCGGGCTCGCGTTCCTCGACGAGCAGCTGCCGGTTCGGGTCAACATCGACGACGAGTGCAACGCCTTCTCGGACGGGACCAGCATCAACTTCTTCCGCTCGAGCGACAGGTGCGAGAACACCGCGACCATCGCCGACGTCGTCTATCACGAGTTCGGTCACTCGCTGCACGCGCACTCGATCATCCCCGGCGCCGGCTTCTTCGACGGCGCCTTCAGCGAGGGCCTGTCGGACTACCTGTCCGCGACCATCACCGACGACTCGGGCATGGGCCGCGGCTTCTTCAGGACCGACGCACCGCTGCGCGAGATGAACCCGGTCGGCAGCGAGGCGATCTGGCCCCGCGACGTCGGCGAGATCCACGCCACCGGCGTCATCATCGCCGGCGCGCTGTGGGACATGCGCGCCGGCCTGATGGACGCGATGGGCCGCGACGCCGGCATCGCCTACGCCGACCTGCTCTACTACGCGGCGGTCCAGCGCGCGCCCAGCATCCCGGCCTCGCTGATCGAGATCCTGGTCGAGGACGACGACGACGGCGATCTGAACAACGGCACGCCCAACGAATGCATCATCCGCGCCGCCTTCGGCCGCCACGGCATGCGCACGGTCGGCGGGCACCTCGACGCCGCAGGCCTGGTGCCGCTCACCACCGCGGCCACCACCCTGCCGGTGACGCTCAGCCTCGATGGCCTCGACACCCACTGCGGCGACACGATCAGCGAGGTCAAGCTCGAGTGGAAGCCGCGCGGCTCGGGCGACAGCCCGCGGGCCGGCTCGGCCGTGGCCACCGCCACCTACGAGGGCGACGTGTGGGGCGCCGAGATGCCGCTCCCCGACGACGGCGACGTGGCCCAGTACCAGGTGCGGGTGCTGTTCGCCGATCAGAGCGAGATGATCTTCCCCGACAACCGCGCCGATCCGTGGTTCCAGGTCTACCGCGGCGACGTCATGCCGCTGTACTGCACCGACTTCGAGAGCGATCCGTTCGCCGAGGGCTGGCGCGCCGACGGCACCGGCGCCTGGCAGTGGGGAGTGCCCGGAGGAAGCCGCGAGCATGGCGACCCTACGGTGGCGTTCTCGGGCACGCGCGTGCTCGGCACCGGCCTCGCCGCCAGCGCCGGCGGCTATCCGCGCGACCAGATCACGTGGCTCGAGTCACCGCTGATCGAGACCGGCCAGTGGAGCGACGTGCGCCTGCACTACCGCCGCTGGCTGGGCGTCGAGGACGGTTTCTTCGATCGCGCCACCATCAAGGTCAACGGCGAGCAGGCGTGGGCCAACCTCACCTCGATGGGCAACAGCAACCGGACCCAGCACCACGAGGATCGGGTCTGGGTGTTCAACGACGTGGCGCTCAGCTCGCGCATCTTCGACAAGCACGTGAAGCTGCGCTGGGAGATCGACGCCGATGACACCTTCCAGCTCGGCGGCTGGCAGCTCGACGACATCTGCGTGGTCGCCAACATCAACTCGGTGTGCGGCGACGGCCGGCGCAGCGGCGCCGAGCAGTGCGACACCGGCGATGCCAACGCCGACGTGCCCGACACCTGCCGCACCACCTGCCGGGTCGCCTTCTGCGGCGACGGCATCGTCGATTCAAACGAGCCGTGCGACGACGGCAACGACGACGACACCGACGAGTGCGACAGCGGGTGCCTGATCCTGGCGCCCGAGGATCCCTACGAGCCGGCGGGTTGCTGCTCGACCGGCACCGATCCTCGCGGTTCGCTGGTGCCGTTCGGCCTGGGCGGCCTCGGGCTGCTCGTGCTGCTGCGCCGCCGACGCCGCCGGTGATATTCTCGCCGCGGTGGCCCAACCCGTCGACGGTGTCTCGGAGACGTTGGAGGCGACCCCGAGCGCCGAGACGCTCTCGGGCCACGGCGGCGCGGACCGCCCCGAGCTGCACGAGCTCGTCCCCGGCGACAATATCGGTCGCTACGAGATCGTCGGCGTGCTCGGCGCCGGCGGCATGGGTCGGGTCTACCGGGCCCGCGATCCCGATCTCAACCGCGACCTCGCGATCAAGGTGCTGCGCCAGGCGCCGGGCAGCGGTAGCGGCGGCCTCGCGCACCGGCTCCTGCGCGAGGCCCAGGCCATGGCCCGCCTCAAACATGCCAACCTGGCCACGGTCTACGACGTCGGTGCGGTGCGCGGCGAGGTCTTCATCGCCTTCGAGTTCATCGACGGCGCCACGCTCGGCGCCTGGATGCGCGAACCCGGACGCACCAACGACGAGCGACTGAAGGCGTTGATCGCTGCCGGGCGCGGACTGGAGGCCGCGCACTCGGCCGGCGTCATCCACCGGGACTTCAAGCCCGACAACGTGCTGGTCGCCAAGGACGGCGAGGTCAAGGTCGTCGACTTCGGGCTGGCCCGCGGCATCGAGGCCAGCGGCGCCACCGGCGACGAGCCCGGCGTGAAGCCGCCGTCGCAGGACGCGCTCGCGATCGATCTGACCATGACCGGCTCGTTGCTCGGAACGCCGGCCTACATGGCGCCCGAACAACACCGGGGCGTGGCCTCCGATGCCCGCGCCGATCAGTTCGGCTTCGCGGTCTCGGCGTGGGAGGCGCTGTACGGCGAGCGCCCGTTCCGCGGCAAGACCCTCGAGATCATCGCCGCCGCGATCATCGGTGGCGAGCTCCAGCCACCGCCGGACGGCGCCGGCGTGGCCCCGCCCATCGAGGCCGCGCTGCGCCGCGCGCTCTCGGTAGACCCCGAACAGCGCTTCCCTGACATGGACGCGCTGTTGACCGCGCTGTCACCGCCGGCCGCGCCGGCCGCGCTGCCGCCGCCGACCGCGTCACCGCAACGCCGCTGGCTGATCGCCACCGCGGGCGGTGCCGTCCTGGTCGCCGGTGGCGTCCTGCTGCTGGTGCTCAGCGCGGGCGGGAAGCCCGACGCCGGCAAGGCCGACAGGCTCGAGGTCCCGGAGCGGTCACCACCACCGCCGCCACCCGATCCGCCTCGGCCACCGACCGGTGCCGTCGCCGACGGTGACCTCGACACGAGCTCGATCCGCGCCACCATCCGCACCAAGGTCGGCGACGTGAAGGCGTGTTACGAGAGCGCGGTCCTCGCTGACGATTCGATCGACGCCGGGAGAGTGTCGATCAAGTTCGTCATCGACGGCGACGGTACGGTCAAGAGCACCGACATCGTCGGCGACACGTTCCAGGGCCAGCGCGGCATCGCCCGGTGTGTCGCGGGCAAGACCTTCCAGTGGATCTTCCCGCCACCAGCGGGCGGCGGCACCGTCGAGGTTACATACCCGTTCGAGTTTGGGCGCGCCCGCGCCCCTTGAAGCCCTGCGGCTGCTGCCTCCCGTGCTGCCGGTCCTGGCGGAGCTGATGACGCAGCCGCAACACGAAGCGCTTGGCCGCGCGCCGCTCGCGACCGGTGAGCCGGCCGTCGCCGTCGCGATCGAAGCGCTGGAGCAACTGCTGGCGGACCTGCGGCGGCAAGCGGTGACGATGACGCTGACGCTGCGTACCCGGCCCCTGCATCCCCTGACCCTGCATGCCCGGGCCCTGCATGCCCGGGCCCGGGCCGGGACCGACGGGGCCGGACGGCGGCGCGAACTGATCGGCGAGCGCGGTGGAGGCGCCGCCAGCGAGAAGGAGACCGACGAGGAGCACGATTCGCTTCATGCCCTTTCGACCCGCGACCGTCGCCGAGGTTAGAGGTTCTAGTTACAGGGCGCGGTCAGCGCGGCCGGCGCCGGGACCACCGGCGTGCCGGTGCGCACGTAGCTGTCGAGGAAGCAGCCGTACTGGTGCTTGACCTCATCGAGCTGCCGGTAGATGTAGTGGGCATTGGCGATACCGTCGCTGGCGAACTGCACCACCACACGGGTCTTGCCGCCGACGTTGGCGCTGACCGGATAGGTGGCGACGCCGCCGAGATCATCGAGGGCGAGCGCCTCCTGGGTGCCGCTCCACAGCGCGGTGCCGGCCTGGCGGTTGCCGTAGGCCAGCGCGGCGGCGTCGAAGATCTCGTCGGAGAAGTAGACGTCATCCATGCCGATGGGTTCGTAGACGTGACGCACCGGGAAGCCGGGCAGCGGCCGGCGAGCCACGCGGGCCATCGAGGCCATGGGCTCGGCGATCTCCCAGCCCACGTTGAGCAGCGCCATGCCCGGGTGCAGGAAGGTGAGCTGATCGGCGTCGGTGGCGAACACACCGCCGAGGAAACCACGGGCGCCGCCAATGAGATCGGTGTCGAGGATCATCTTGCTCCAGAAGCCGCCAGCGCCGGTCGGCACCAGCGCTCCCAGCCGCGGCTCGACCGCGCCGATCATGTTGGTGTACATGCCGCCCATGGACTGACCGCCACCGCTGAGCCGGGCCGGATCGAAGCGGTGGGCGGTGACGCCCGAGGGCAGGCTCTGCCCGGCGCACGCGCTCAGCGTGGCCGGCGCGATGCGCAGCTCGACCAGGGCGTCGAGCAGGAGGCGCTGCTCGATCACGCCCTGCTGGAACGTGTACGGCATGGCGCCGAGGTTGAGCAGGTTGAGATACTCGTAGTCGCTGGCGTTGACATACCGCTCGGGGTTGAGCGGCAGCGCCGACGCCGCGGCGGCGATGCCGTGGCGGGCGACCACGAAGCCGGGCCCCTCGCCAACGACCGGCTCGCTGCCCACGGTCAGGGTCTTGCCGAGGTCGACCACGCCGCTCGAGACCCCGCCCGAGCCATGGAAGAACTGGTAGAGCGGCCAGCCAGCAGCCGGCATCTCGCCGGTCGGGATGGTGAGGACCAGCGGCACGGTCAGGTCGGCCTGCTCGATCGGCACGCCGGCGCCGTCGAGGACGAAGCGGCCGTCGGTCGCGAACGGCGCCACCCCGGCCTGGAACTGCGGGAAGGTCACGTCGGCGAGGAGCTCGCAGTAGCCGGTGTGGGCAGCGCCGTCGGCAGGATCGACGCGGAGGTTGGCGATCACGGCGTCGTGGGTGGTGCGCAGCGCCTCGCTGCGCTGGTGGAGGACGCCGACCTCATCGCCGGTGGTGAACACCGTTGCGTTCAACACGTCGTCGCGAGCGACGCCGAGCTCGTCGAGCACCGGCCACAACGGCGCGTAGCTGGCGGCGGCGGCGCTGCCGCGGGGGCCGGCCGGGGCACGGCCTGCCGCCAGTTCGTCGATGGCACGCGGACGCGCGACGCCCGGCGCGACGGCACGGGTCACGACCACCGCGTAGGTCGTCGACGGCGCCAGCACCCAGCCCGGGCGAGGCCCGACGCCGAGCAGGAAGGCGATGGCGGTGTCGTCGGGCACCAAGGTCTGGGCGTGGATCGGCACCAGGCGGCCGCGCTCGGGCGAATCGGGATCGATGTCGACGTAGAGGATGGGCGCGTCGGGCGAGGCCACCAGCAACTCGGCCGCCGACCGCGGCGGCAGCGCCTCGGCAAAGCGGAAGTACACGCTCGACATGACCGAGTAGCCGACCCGGGTGTCGGCGAGCCCGACCAGCTGGGCGACCAGCATGTTGTTCCCCTTGTTGGGGAAGCCGGCGAAGGTTGGCGTTCCGTCGGCGTCGAGGCGCAGATCCGACGGGAACGGCAGATCGAAGAAGGTGTCGCCAGCCAGCTCACCGTCGAGATCGAAGAGCGCCCCCGGCGGATCATCGTCGCTGCCGCAGGCCGCGAGCAGGAGCATCAGGGCCGGTGACAGGAACAGACGGACGAAGGACATCCCCCCGAGGAGACGTCACGCGCCGCCGCCCTGTCAATCGTCGTCAGAACTCGGCGTGCTCGGGCGCAACTCGGGTCCAGGCCCGGCGGAGCTCGTCGACGCTGAGACCCAGATCGGGCAGGACGTCGAGGGTCATCGGCGCTCCGGCGTGCACGATCTCGAGCAGCGCGGCCAGGTCGTCGTCGAAGCCGGTCATGCGCCAGGTGTCGAGGGCGCGCGCGACCTGGACCAGGGCGATGTCCTCGTCCATCAGCCGGGCCGGGACCCAGCGCATCTCGCCGCCGCAGCGCGGGCACGGCCGGCGGCCAGGCCAGAGCAGGCCGCACACGAAGCAGCTGTCCCCGGCGAAGCCATCGTGCATTCCCTCCAACCGCGCTCCGTCAGCCCACCAGCGTCCGGCGCGCGCCGGTGACCCGCGGCAAGGCCGCCACCTCGCGCACCAGCCGGCCCACCACCTCGGCCACGCGGTTGCGGCCGCCGGCCAGCCGGGCGCCGAACTGCGCCAGCATCTGGGCGTCGCGATCACCCATGCCGTCGCCGGTGACGACCAGCATGGCGCCCTTCATCTCCTCGAGGCCACGGGCGTACATGATGAGCTCGAGCGCGTTCATGCCCGGGTTCATCAGGCCCAAGGTGGCATCGATGAGGACCAGATCAGGGCGATCGCGGGTCAGCTTGGCGGCGGCCTCGCGGCCGTCGCGCGCAGCGTCGACCTGCGAGCGAGGATGGGCGCGGCGCACCGCGCTCCACAGCTGACGCACTCGATCGCCGTCGTCGTCGACGACCAGCACCCGCACGCTGCGCTTGCCGGCGTGGGTGCGCTCGGTGACGATCTCGAGCTGCTCGACCACCGATGCGGCGTCGAGGGGCCGCGCCGCGGGGTCCTTGGAGAGGAGCTCGCTCACCAGGTCGGCCAGCTCGACCGGCAGGTCGGTGCGGACCTCGGCCAGCGCCGGTGGCCGCTGGTGCACGTGCCCGAACATGACCGCCTTGATCGTGTCGCCGACGAAGACCGGCTGGCCGAGCGCCAGCTCGATGGCGAGGCAGCCGAGACCATAGAGATCGATCGCGGCCACCGCGGCCGGATCGGCGGCGCTGCGGCTGCCGGTCACGACCTCGGGCGCCAAGCACACGCCGGCCGGCCCGACCGGGGCCACCTGCCCCAGCGAGAAGCGACCGAAGACGATCCGCTCCGCCGGCGTGATCAGCACGGTCTCGGGCGCGAGATCGCCGACCGCAAACCCGGCCTGGTGCACCGACGCCAGTGCCCGCGAGGCGGCGAGGATGAGCGCCACCAGCTCGGTGGCGCTGGGGCGGGCGCCGGTGGCGACGATGGCGCGCAGGTGATCTCTGGCGGTGACGCCCTCGATGTACTCACCGCTCACGTACTCGGCGCCGCGGTGGTTGCCGACCCCGAACACGGCTGCGCCCGAGGTCCCGTGGGCCGTCACCGCCGCGCAGCGCCGGGCCTCGGGCACCAGCGACGCCGTCCCCGGATCGCGCCAGGCCATCTTGAGCACGGCGGCGCGCTCGACGAGCATGTCCCAGACCTCGAACACGTTGCCGCCGTCGCCACGCGCGATCTCGCGCCGCACGGTGTAGGTCGAGCTGACCACCTCGCCGAGAGCGAGCGCGGGATCGGGGCTGTCGCGAAAGCCCGCCGGCGCCTGGAAGGTGCGTCCACCGCCGGTCGAGCCCGGCGCGGTCCCGGGCTGCAGCGGGAACTTTTGACCCTTCCAGCTCATGTCTCGCTGCTGAGCATTCTAGCGCTTCTCTCGCCGGTCCTCGACCACGCGCCACATGTACCACGCCGCCAGCGACCGCCACGGACGCCAGGGCGCGGCCGCCTTGGCCATGCGCTTCGGCTCGGGCAGCGCGCGCAGGCGCAGGAAGTGCTGCAAACCCATGCGCACGCCCAGATCTCCGACGGGCCAGACGTCGGGACGGCACAGTCCGAACATCGAGAACATGTCCACCGACCACGGGCCGATGCCGCGGATGGGCAAGAGCATCGCCGCGACCGTCGCATCATCGGCTGCAAGAAGCGTCCGCGACGTCACGCGGCCATCATGAAAGTGGGTGGCCAGATCGATGAGGGCCAGGGCCTTGCCCCTCGAGATGCCGGCCGGCCGCAACGTCTCGACCGTGGTGGCGGCCAGCCGGGCCGGGCGCGGGAACCGGGTCGCGCTGCCGAACAGGAGGCAGAAGCGCTTGTGGATCGTCGCGGCGGCGGCGCCGGCGAGCTGCTGATAGATGATGGCACGGCCCAGGCTGGCGAACGGATCGCGGGTCGGGGTGAGGTCGGGGACCCCGTGGCGTTCCACGAGCGGCACGAAGCGCGGCTCGACCTCCTGGAGGTGCGCGGCCGCGGCGGCGAGGTCGTACGTCATCCGTCCGGAGTTGCTATCACATCGCGCGCGGTCCGGATCGCATGCTGGTGCGGCGCGAACACGTCGAGCGAGCCGGGCTGGTTGCGATGCCAGAACGCCGCCCACGCGGCTCGAGCCCGGGTGCCGAGCGGCGCCCGTCGCGTCACCGGGAACAACATCTCGACGGCGGCGTTCAAGCTCATGGCCGCCCAGTTGCGGTCTCGATCGAACGGGATCCCGCACGCCTCGTAGGCGGCGCCGAGCGCGGCCAGCTGCTTCTTGCGCACGTTCTCGATCACCTGGCGCGGATCGACGCCGAGCGTGATGAAGTCGTCCTGCACCAGGCGCAGCTCGGTGAGACCCCAGTAGAGGATCCGGATCTGGTAGGTGACCAGGCGCATGTGCTGCCCCCGGGACATGCCGGCGAGCAGGCTGGGCAGGTACTGCATGCCGAGGCCGACGTGGCGGGCCTCGTCACGCTCGTAATAGCGCAGGAGCTCGGTCAACACCGGCTCGACCTCGCGCTCGCGCACCGCCTGGAACAGGGACAGCGCGATGGTCTCGATCATCAGCTGCATGCCCATCAGCTTCGCGGCCAGGTCATCGGTGTCGAGCACGAGGTCGAGCAGCGCCTGGGGTGCGCGATCGAGCCGGCCCGGCTTGAAGCCGAGCGCGGTCAGGTAGTCGTGCATGACGTAGAAGTGGCGCGCCTCGTCGAAGGCCTGGCTGGTCGCCGCCATCTTGGCCTCGAGCGGGACCAGGCGATCGGCGAGCTGGGCCGAGATCTTCCAGGCTGCAAGCTCACCCCACAGGATGATCGTGAACACGCGCTCGAGAGCGCGGCGCTTGTCCTCGGGCACGTGCACGCCACCGTGTTTGGCGAGGAGCTCGCCGAGGACGTCCTTGCCGTCCCAGGCCAGCACCTGGCTGCGGTGGTAGATGTTCTCGCACTTGGCGAGGCGCTTGGCCTCGGCGGCCGAACGCTCGAGATCGAACATGTCGTAGCGGAGCTGGGACGTGCCGAAGCCTGCGAACGCCATGCGAGACCTCCCTGACTGATGTTCAACAGTAGCGCACTTGCGGGCCTGAGATGCAGCGGCGCGCCCGACCGCTTCGCGCCGTGCTACCTCCACGGGACGCCGTGACGTCCTACGCGCTGGTCCTGGTCTCGGCGTTCCTGCACGCGGCGTGGAACGCGCTGGTCAAGCGCAGTCCCGATCCTGGCGCGGCGGTGCACGCGGTGGTCGCCGCCGCCGGCTTGCTCGCCGGCGGCGTGGCCCTGGTGGAGATCACGCTCGGCGGCGGCACCCTCACCCTGCGCGCGGCCGTGCTCGGCGCCGTCGCCGGCGCGCTCGAGGCCGGCTACTTCCAGGCCCTGGGGCGCGCGCTCACCGCCGGTCCGCTCGGGCCGGTCTACACCATCTCCCGCGGCACCGCGGCCGTGCTGGTGTGGCCGATCTCGATCATCGCGCTCGGCGAGCAGCTCACGTGGCTGTCCGGTGCCGGCAGCGCGCTGGTCCTCTTCGGCCTCGCCGCCTCGTCGCTCGACCGCGGCGCCACCCGCACCGCGGTCCTGTGGGCGGTCGGCACCGCGGTGTTCATCGCCGGCTACCACTTCGCGTACAAGGAGGCGCTCGCCACCGGCTCGAGCCCGGCGCCGATCTTCTTCGTCTCGATGATGGTGGCGACCGCGCTCGGCGCCGGCCTCGGCGGCCGCCGTTATCGCGAGGGCTTCGCCGCCGTGGTGCGAGCGTCGCCGTGGACCACGCTCGGCGCCGGCGTCATCACCGCCGCCGCCTTCCTCCTCTTCATGTACGCGCTGCACCGCGGCGGCGCCGGCTACGTCTTCACCCTGCGCAACACCTCGGTGCTATGGGCCACCGCCTTCGCCTTCACGATCGGCGATCGCCCGTCGGCCCGTCAACTCGCCGGCGCCGTCCTGGTCTTCGGCGGCGCCGTGCTCATGGGCCTCGGCCACTGAGCACGCACGTGCGCGTGGGACACGGCGTGGTCACGACAGCAGGTCCTCGACGGCAGCGCGCACGCGGTCACGGGTCGCGACCAGCTCGTCGCACATGGGGTTGGCTCGGCCGAGCGTGCGCCACTTGCGGGCGCCACCGCGCGACAAGCCCCAGCTCGGTCGGGTCCGGAAGTCGTCGAGCGCCGCCAGCCCGAGGTCGCGCGAGGCGAAGGCCAGCTCGACCGCGGCGACGGTCCGCCCGCGATCGAGCGCCGCGTGCCGCCACAGGACATCGAGATCGAACAGATCCTTGGCTCGCCACTTGCCCGGACCGAACTCGGCCAGGCCGTGGAGCTTCCATGCGAACAAGGTCTCGGGCGCGACCGCGCGCACGTCGCCGACGCCGCCGATGGTCAGCATCACCGGCGGCACGCACATCGGATCGCCGACGGCGAGGTCGACCTGGAAGCGACCGAGGGCCGCGCCGGTGTCGCCGCGGACGTGGGCCCGCAGCCCCGGCGACTTGCTCTCGCCCCAGATCACCTCGGCGGACACGAGCGAGAAGCTGGTCTCGGCGTCACGCGCGTCGCACACCGTGCGCACCGCGTCCTCCATCGCCGACGGATCGAAGGTCGTGGCATCGCCCGGGACCAGGTAGTCGACGTCGCCGGGCGTCCGCGCGCCCGGGCACAACACGGCGGTCACGATGCTGCCGCGCAGGATCCACGCCGAGGCCGCCGGCTCGGCGATGGCGCGACGCAGCCAGCCGCAGATCAGTGCGGACCGCACCGCCGGGGCGTTGGCGCCGTCAGTGCCAGCCGCGATCGAGGGCCAGGTTGGAGTCATAGACGGTGTACTCGCGGACGCGGCGGGTGATGGTGACCGGCAGCGCGCCCACTGCGGCTTCGAGCGCGGCGAAACGTTCGTCGGCCGAGGCCCGGCCCAGCCCGGGCAGACGCAGGGTCAGGTAGCGCTCGTGACCGCCGTCGGCGCGGGTGCGCAGGGCGTTGCGCGACAGGCGGGCGCCGTGCGCCGCCGCCACCTCCCGCACCGGCGCCAGCTCGACGCCGGGCGGCACGACGACCTTGAGGTGGTACTCGAAGTAGCGGGCCGGCTCGGCCCGCGCCGCCTCGTCGGTCTCGGGCAGGTCACGGTTGCGGGGCAGCGCCTCGATCTTGGTGCGCACGACCTCGAAGCCATCGGCGACCAGCGCGCGGGCCAGATCGTGGACTTCCTCCTGGACCTGGCGGAGCTCGCCGCGGTGCACGGTCGCCGTCATCGGCTGGGTGACGTGCTCGCCGTGGGCCAGCTCGATCTGGATGTGCTTGACCTCGAGCCGGTCGCAGGTCGCGGCGAAGCGCGGCGCGTCCTCGACGGCGCAGCGCACGGTGACGTGGGCCTCGAACGCGCCGCCGTAGGTGCGCCCGCGCAGGTGATCGGCCAGCTCGAGGTACGGGTGGTGGCGCATGTTGACGAGGTACGTGCTCGCGCCCAGCTCGGCGAACGTGCGTCGGTAGCCTTCGGGGACAAACACGCGATCCCATCCCAGGCTTCGCCTGGCCTGGGGATCGATCATCGGTCGGGCCGGCAAGCTCGCCGGTCCGAGCTGTACGGAACCGCTCGCTTCGCTCGCGGAGGCCCACCCGCGGCCGGGGACCCCGCGCGGCGCGGGCGCGATCGCACCCTCGAGCTCGCCCTCGAACAGGCGGACGCCGTCGGGCCCATCGTGCTCGCACAGCGCCACCACCACCCGCGACGTGGCGAAGCGGCCGCCGTACCGGGTGCAGAAGCCGTCCTCGCCGAGCTGCTCGAGCAGCGCCTTGGCGTCGCGACCGCGCCATGGCGCCTCGCCCTCGACCTCGAGCCCGGTGTTCTCGACGAAGCAGCGCTCGCCGACCTCGGCGAAGACCTTGCGGGCTCGCCAGGTCGCCGCCGCCGCCAGGTCGAGGCCGTCGGGGACGGCCGGTCCGATTCGCGACATCACCACCTCGACGTCGGCGAGCAGGCGCTTGAGATCGTCCTGGTGGCCCTGGTTGGGCGTCGCGAACACCACCCGCGTGCTCGAGCTGGGATGTCGGGTGGACACGGTCACGCATCCTGCCACGTGTTCCACACGTGGTCAGCGCCGGTGTGATCGGCGAGGTAGATACCGTCGCGCTTGCCGGCGCGAACGTACTTGGCCAGCCCGACCACGCTGCCGCCGCGCTCGACGCGGTAGACCACGCCCTCGGCGCCGTCGACGGCACCGTGGTGACCGTGCACGCCGAGACGGGCGTCGGCCTCGGTCACCGTCAGCGCACCACCGTCGTGGAGCACCGCCGCCACCGGCAGGCCCATGGCCTCGGCCCGGCGCCGCACCTCGTCGAGCGGCCAGCGCGCGCCGTCGACGTCGAAGCCGTCGATGGCCACCGCCGGTCCGTGCGGGAGCAGGTACTTCGTGCCATGGGCGAGGACCATCCACTCGCAGACCAGCCGCTCCCCCTCGGCGAGCACGTCGCGCCAGGCCAGGCCCGGCTCGGCGGCGCGAGCGTCGACCCAGGCCGCGAAGGCCACCCGCCCGTCGTTGCGCGACATCGTGCACGGTCGCCCGTCGCGTCCGTACGCGACCAGCTCGTGGTCGTGGCGCACGATCGCGACGCACGAGCCGTCGAGCTTCTCGCTCACGATCACGCGATCGCCGTCGCGACCGGCGCCGGCGCAGCGCTCGGCCAGGTCGGCTGGCGCCGTACGGTCGGACGGCCCCAGCCGCGAGCCCGGCAGGTGGGGGATCTTGCCGTAGAGCTTCACCCCGGTGCACCGCTGGCGAAGGGCGCCATCAGGCCCGCCCGCGGCTCTGCCCGGTGGTCACACCGCCGGCGATCAGGTGGGCGAGCCGCAGCGGCTCGGGCAGGTTGCCATGCAGGGTCGTCGCCCGCAGGAGCGCCGCGGCCTCGCCGCGCTCGAGGCCCACGCGCTGGATCCACATCGGACCGATCTGTTCGAGCGTGCCCGCCTGCTGGATCAGCTTCCACTTGCGCGCGCCGCCGCGGGTGCGCTCGCGCAGCGCGTCCTCGACCAGGTGCAGGCGCGGATGCTTGCGCACCGCCACCACCACCGGCACGTCGAGCTCGGCCGACAGCCGGTGGATGTCGACCACGTTGAAGCCGGCCAGGGCGATGCCCTGGAGCAACACGGCGCGCACGTGCTCGCGGAACTTGCCGCGCACCAGGCGGATCAGCTCGTCGGTGGCGTTGACGCCGTCGCGCCGGACCTTGCCCGACAGCACGCCGTCGAGCCGGGTGCGCGAGCACACCGCGCCCACCACGCGCACGTCGCCGAAGTGCTCGTGCGCGAACGGCGCGTCGTCGAACCCGACGACGTTGGTGATCGGCTTGCCCACGGCCCGGCACGATACCTCGCCCCGAAAGTCCTGAGCGAGTCCCGCGTGGCGGGCGAGTCGAAGGGGCGGGCCCTACTTCTTGGCGTCGGCCTTGGCCTTGGCGGCCTTGGCCAGGAGCTCCTCACCGATGTTGGTGGGGACCTCGGAGTACTTGGCGAACTCCATCGTGAACTCGGCCTTGCCCTGGGTCGCCGAGCGCAGCGGCGTCGAGAAGCCGAACATCTCGGCCAGCGGCACCTCGGCGTCGACGCGGGCGCCGCCGTCGTCTTCGGTCGAGCCGATGACGATGCCGCGACGCTGCATGATCAGCGACAGCATGTTGCCCGAGAACTCGGCCGGGCCTTCCATCGAGACCTTCATGATCGGCTCGAGGATGCGGGGCTTGGCGCGCGGGAAGAAGTCGCGGAACGCGCCGCGGGCCGCTTCCTGGAACGCGATGTCGCTCGAGTCGACCGCGTGCGACTGACCGTCGTCGATCGTCACCCGGACGCCGACCACCGGCACGCCCAGGCGCGGGCTCTTGGCGATCATCGACTTGAAGCCCTTCTCGACCGCCGCGATGAACTCGCGGGGGATCGAGCCGCCGCGGATCTCGTCGGCGAACTCGAACTCGCCGTCGAACGGCTCGGCGAAGCCGGCGACTCGGCCGTACTGGCCCGAGCCACCGGTCTGCTTCTTGTGGGTGTAGTTGAACTCGGTCTTGGCGCCGATGGTCTCGCGGTAGGCGACCTGGGGCGGGCTGGTGACGACCTCGGCCTTGTACTCGCGCTTCATGCGCTCGATGTAGACGTCGAGGTGGAGCTCGCCCATGCCGGCGATGATGGTCTCGCTCGACTCGGGGTCGACCCAGCACTGGAAGGTCGGGTCCTCCCGGGTGAAGCGGTTGAGGGCCTTCGACATGTTGATCTCGGAGCCGGAGTCCTTGGACTTGATGGCGACCGAGATGACCGGCTTGGGCACGAACATCGACGTCATCGCAACGTTGACGGTGCCGTCGGTGAAGGTGTCACCCGAGTTGCAATCGACGCCGAACAGCGCGCAGATGTCGCCGGCGCTGGTGTCGAGGATGTCTTCCTTGTCGTCCGAGTGCATGCGCACCAGCCGGCCGACCTTGACCTTCTTGCCGTTGCGGGTGTTGACGATGAAGTCGTCCTTGGCGAGCGAGCCCTGGTAGATGCGCACGTAGGTCAGCTGGCCGTAGCGGCCGTCCTCGAGCTTGAACGCGAGCAGGATGAGCGGCTTCTTGGGGTCGCTCTCGAGCACGACCGGCGCCTCATCCTTGTCGAGGTCGAGGGCGATGTTCTCGACCTCGCGCGGGTCGGGCAGGTACTGGGTGACGCCGTCGAGAAGGATCTGCACGCCCTTGTTGCCGAGGGCCGAGCCCATCATGACCGGCGTGCACTTGAGCGCGATGGTCGAGTCGCGCAGCGCCTTGCGGATCACCTCGGGGGTGACCTTGTCCTCGAGCATCGCCTCGGTGAGCTCGTCGTTGACCATGCTGAGCTGGTCGAGCATCACCTCGCGGTGCTTGTCGGCCTCGGCCTTGAGCTCGTCGGGGATGGCCGAGTACTCGATCTGGTTACCGTTGTCGCCGTAGAAGCGGATCGCGGTCATGTCGATCAGATCGATCACGCCCTCGAGCTTGTCCTCGAGGCCGATCGGCATCTGGATCATGACCGGGTGAAGCTTGAGCTTCTCCTTGAGCTGGTCGCGCACGCGGTACGGGTTGGCGCCCGAGCGGTCGAGCTTGTTGACGAACGCGATGCGCGGCCCCTTGTAGCGGCGCATCTGGCGGGCGACGG
>SXGT01951223.1_pt1 | contig 30431 bp, 21 predicted proteins | sample 3176221 | NCBI WGS metagenome assembly SXGT01 (sample SAMN11356862, study PRJNA531348) | freshwater metagenome | isolation source: freshwater sample F1-120 | place: China: Fuxian Lake, Yuxi | collected 2017-12-25 | reverse complement strand
CTTATGCCTGAAGTCACACGCGCGCCGGAGACTGTGAGGAGGTGGGGTGGCCGACGGGATTCGAACCCGCAACAACAGGCTCCACAAGCCTGGACTCTACCATTGAGCTACGACCACCAGTCGCGCGTGCGGCAAATTAGGGACTCACCCTAGTCGGGTCAAGTGCCAGCTCACTTGCCAGTTCACTTCACACGTCCACAAGCAGGCCGGGGCTGGGCTGGATCACCCGGATTTTCGGATGCCGCTCCGCGATCTGTTCGGCGAACCACTCGCGCGCGACGGCGTCGCCGTGGCCGAGCAGGACGGTGCGCGGGGAGACTTCGCTGACGAAGTCGAGCAGCTCGTCGCGGTCCGCGTGGGCAGAGAGGTCGAAGTCCTTCATCTCGCACTCGCGGGTCAGGTGGCCGGTGCTGGGGCTGAAGAGGAACGGCTCGCCGGGTTTGCTGGACTTGAGATGGCCGCCGGGCGTGTCGGGGTCCGCGTAGCCGACGAAGAAGATGCCGTGGCGCTCGTCGCCCATCATGCGCGCCGCGAGGTCGTGCGCGGCGGTGTGCTCGCTCATCATGCCGGCGGTGATGACGAAGATGCGTCCGCCGGTGAGCTTCATTATCTCGGCCTGACCTTTCTCGAGCACGATGAGGTTCAACGCCTCGTGGAGCTGGAGATTGCTGTGCAGGCGGTGGGCGCGGTGGGCTTCCAGGTCGTAGATCTCGGTGAAGACACGGCCGAGGCCGCCGATATAGATGGGCTGGTGCCTGAGCTTCCCGGCTCTGGTCGCGAGCGCGAGTGCGGCGAGGATTTCCTGCGTGCGGCCTAGGGCAAAGGTCGGGATCAGGACGCTGCCCTTGCGCTTGAGCGTCTCGCGGATGGACTCGACGAGCCGCGCAAGCTCGGACTCGCGGCTGAAGGTGGGAGGCACGGCGCGGTTGCCGCGCGTGGTCTCCATGATGAGCACGTCCGCCTTCACGTCCTCGAAGCGCGCGCCCTTGAGGATGGTCTGGTCGCGGAAGCAAACGTCGCCGGTGTAGAAGAGCGTCTCGCGCTTGCCGCGCACGAGGACGCCGGCGGAGCCCAGCGCGTGGCCGGCATCGAAGAACTCCAACGTGGGCGAGTCGCTGGCCACGCGGGTCTTCTGGAAGGCCCAGGGGATCTCGCGATTGTATTTGTAGCCTTGGAAGAGCGGCGCGATTTCATCCAGCTCGTCGTGTGTGTAGAGCGGGTAGTCATTTATGCCGGACTCCTCGCGCTGGCGTTTCATCACGTTGACCGAGTTGTGCAGCACGCGCTCGACAAGGAAGTAGCTCAACTCCGTCATCAGGACATGCGCCCGCCGGTGATGGCGCACCGCGACGGGCAGCCCGCCGACGTGGTCGTGGTGGCAGTGCGTGATGGCGATGGCGTCCAGCTCGGTGTCCTTCACGAGGTCAAGCAGCGGCAGGCTGTCGCGGCCCTCGCGCTTGGGGTGGACGCCGGCGTCCATGAGCAGGCGGTGGCCGTCGAGTTCGAGCCACCACGCGCTCGCGCCGATGTCGGTGTCGGGGTTGAGATTGCGGATTCGCATGAAAGGAACAGAACAGTTTCGGCCGGGTTTGGACACTTGAATCGCCGGCTGATGGGCGGAGCGGAAAATTTTTTCGCTTTGGGAAATCTTTTTGAAGCGAGACCGCAGAGGCACGTCAGTTAGGGCGAAGTTGGTTTGGTTGTTGGGGTTGGAAGCGGGTGGCGAGCAATCGCTGCCCGCTTCTTCTTTTACCCCCGAAGGTTTTGCCCGCCAATAAAGCGGATTGTCAGAAGACGGGACGATGCAGTCGGAGCGCCGCCTTCCAAGCCGGCTTTGCGTGTTCGGATGATGGAAGGCCAAGTCTGGCAGACGGCATGGAGCTGCAACCAAGCGAATGTCAGCAGCATCGCCGCTGAGATTCCTTCCCATCCGCGTGATCCGCGTGATCCGTGGGCAGCTCCTACTTCAACCCGCCCGTGATGCCACCGAGCGACTTCATCGCCGCAGCCTGGATGACCGTGCCCAGATCAGCCTGCTTGGCGAAGCCGGCGGGCACGGCGAAGTAAGCCGCGTCCGGCTGGCCGAGCTTGATGTTGCTCAACTGGAGCCGGTAGGTCTGCCTGTCCTTCGTGATCGCGATCTTGATCGGAAGGTTTTGCAGATTCGTGGCCTGCCAGACCGTCGCGGTGCCGTTGTCGCCGGGAACTTTCACGGCGTATTTCACGGTGGGCTGACCAGCGATGTTCTCGCGCCCAATCTCCTTCTTCTCCAGCCGACCAATTTTTTCAGCCGCCTGCTGCTGGACGCCCTCGGTCTTGGGCATTGCCATCTCGACGTAGGATTTCATGCCGGGCAGCGCGAGCGTGAGGGGCTTGCCGGGGAGGTAGAGGAAGAACATCCGGTCCAAGCCCATGTCCTTGATGCCGACGATGGACTCGGGCGGCAGTTCGGCGCTCTTCACGTTCGCGAGGTTCAGTTCCCAGCGCATCTTGCCGTCCGCCATCGCGACGCCGAAGGGCAGCTTGAGCGACTCGCCTCCTTCCGTCGCCGGCAGCGTCAGCTCGACGCCCGCCGTCAACGCCCGCGTGTCGCTGAAGAACTCCGACAGCGCGGCGGCCAGAAACGGAGCCTGCGAGTTGATCGCGGGAAGCCCGGTGGCGTTCTGCGCTCGGGCGACTGGCGCGGCGAGCAAGAAGACAGCAATGAGAGCGAGGAAAATTTTCTTCATGGTGGATGCAGGTGAAAATTATTTGCCCGCTTCCTTCTTCGCCATGGCCCACTCGAAGGTCAGCTTCACGTCGTCGCCCGTCTTGATGAGGCCGATGGCGGCGGTGGGCGACGGCGGCGTGATCTTGAAGTCCGTCATCTTCATCGCCGTGGCCCCCGAGAACGTGACGCGCGAAGTGTCCACGCGCCGCTGCATCAGCACAGGGAAAGTGATGTCCTTAGTCACGCCGGAGACCGTCAGCGTGCCTTTGGCGTCGAAGTTGACGGCGGTGCCCTTCACGTCCTTGAGCGTCAGCTCAAGGAGCTTGAAGGTGATGCGCGGGTTTTCCTTCTCCTTCATCGCCTCCTGCATCACGGCGTCCATCGCCTTGCCGCTGCTGCATTTGAGTGATCGCACGGCGACGAACGTCTCGCCCTTAGCGCCCACCTTGCCTGCCTTTACCTTGTCCGGCGCTTCCACCAGCGCGGCGTCCAGCTCAAGGAACCCGCCGATGAGCTGGCTCTCCGCGTGCCAGTCGTGGATCGTCGAGGTGCCGTCCATGCGCATCTTGCTGCCGGGCTGCGACTCGAAACGGACGAGCGTCTGTGCGGACGCGGCAGCGGCGAGGCAGAGCAACGCGGCGCTCAGGCCGAGAACTTGGGAGCGGCGATTCGTTTTCATCAAGGTTGTCTTTTGTGACCGGTGGCGCGCGATTGCACCGTTTCGACGCGACGCCGTCAAACCCCATTCGCCCGCGCGCTTGCCAACGCCCCGGCACTGCGGGACAAACGCGGCGTGACCGTCTTCCTCAATGGCCGCTTCGTCCCCGAAGAACAGGCGCTCGTGTCCGTCTTCGATCGCGGCTTCCTCTATGGCGACGGACTCTTCGAGACACTGCGTGTGATGAACGGCGTGCCGCTGCGCTGGGCAGCGCACTGGCGTCGCTTCGCCATGGGAATGCTCCGGCTCGACCTCGCCGTGCAATGGCAACCGGAATACCTCCGCGCCAACGCCGCGGACCTCAGCCACCACAACCACCTCCCCGACGCCATCCTGCGCCTCACCCTGTCGCGCGGCGTCGGCGAGCGCGGTTACTCGCCGCGCGGTGCGGACTCGCCGACCTTCGCCATGTCGCTTCACCCCGTGCCGGTGCTGACAGCCGAGGCTCCAAGAGTAAAACTCCACACCGGCTCCCTCCACCTTCCCGCAGGCGACTGGCTCTCCGCCTGCAAGTCCGCGAACAAACTCCTGCACGTCCTCGCCCGCGCCGAAGCCGAGGCCGCAGGAGCCGATGAAGCCTTGCTCCTGAATCCGTTCGGAGAAGTCGCCGAGGCCACCAGCGCGAACCTCTTCTGGATCGAGGGTGACGCCTTGCACACTCCGCCGCTCTCATCCGGCGCGCTCCCCGGGGTGACGCGCGCTGACGTGCTCGCCTGGTGCCAGTCGCGGGGAATTGCCACGCACGAGACCACGACCGACCTCGCACGCCTGCTCCGTGCCGACGGCTGTTTCCTCACGTCGAGTGCCAGCGGCGTGGTCGAGGTCATCGGCTTGGAGAAGCAAACGATTTCCTCCTCGCCGATGACTCATCGCATCCGCGCCGCGATCCTTGATTCATGGCGGGCGGAGTCAAACCGGGTTTAGCCACCTCTCATTAGCAGCCGGCTTCAGCCGGGTGATATGCGCCAGCGAATTGGGAAACCGTTTCAACGGTTTCGTTGACCAGTGCGGACAAACCGTTGAAACGGTTCGCCCACCTACCCCGTCCGTGACACCCGGCTGAAGCCGGGTGCTAACGAGAGTTCGCTGATGGACTCATTCGCGTCGAATGGATCCCCGACTCCGCCGCGTCAAGTTCTCTGCCAGCATCTAAGCATGAGCCGCACACAACACCCCACGCTCCTCAGCCGCCGCGCCGCGCTTCAGCGCTCCGCCGCCGGCTTCGGCTGGCTCGCCGCGTCGTCCCTGCTCGCGGAGAAATCTCCATCTCCCATCTCCCATTCCCTATCTCCCGCAGCCGCAAAACCCCCGCCCGCCGCCCCGCGCGCCAAACGCGTCATCTTCCTCTTCATGAAGGGCGGCCCCTCGCACCTCGACACCTTCGACCCCAAGCCCCTCCTCGACCGCGACGACGGCAAGCCCTTCCCCGGCGCGAAACCCCGCGTGCAATTCGCTGCCACCGGCGAGCTGCTCAAGTCCCCGTGGAAATTCTCTAACCACGGTCAGTCCGGCCTGCCCGTCAGCGAGCTGTTCCCGCACGTCGCGCAGTGCATTGACGACCTCTGCATCCTCCGTTCCTGCCACGGCACGAACCCCGCCCACGGCGGCGCGCTGCTCAAGCTCCATACCGGCAGCGACAACTTCGTCCGCCCCAGCATGGGCGCGTGGGTCAACTACGGCCTTGGCTCCGAAAACCAAAACCTTCCCGGCTTCATCACCATCTGCCCCACGCTCGCGCACGGCGGCGTGAACAACTGGGGCGCCGCCTTCCTCCCCGCGTGGACGCAAGGCACCCCCATCGGCAACGCCGCCGTCCCCTCGGACAAAGCCCTCGTCCGCCACATCATCCCGCGTCTCGCGCCCGGCGAACAACGCCAACAGCTCGACCTCATCTCCGCGATGAACCGCGACCACCTCGCGCAGACCGGCCCGAACCACGCCCTCGAAGGCCGCCTCAACTCCTTCGAACTCGCCTTCCGCATGCAGATGGCCATGCCCGAGGCGCAGGACCTCTCCCGCGAGACCGAGGCGACGAAGCGGCTCTACGGCCTCGACGACAAGGTGACGGAGAACTTCGGCCGCCAATGCCTCATGGCCCGGCGCTTCGCCGAGCGCGGCGTGCGCTTCATCCAGGTCACCCACAGCGACGGCGACGTGCAATGGGACCAGCACGGCAACCTCCGCAAAGGCCACACGAAGAACGCCGCCGAGGTGGACCGCCCCATCGCCGGACTGTTGAAGGACTTGAAAGCCCGCGGCCTCCTGCAAGACACGCTCGTCCTCTGGGGCGGCGAGTTTGGCCGCACCCCCGCCGCGCAGGGCGGACGCGACGGTCGCGACCACAACCCCGAGGGCTTCACCATGTGGCTGGCCGGCGGCGGCGTGAAACCCGGCACCGCCTACGGCGCGACCGACGACTACGGCTGGTTCGCCGCCGAGAACAAAATCCACATCCACGACCTGCACGCCACGCTCCTGGCGCTGATGGGCATGGACCACGAGCACCTTACCTACCGCCACGCCGGCCGCGACTTCCGCCTGACGGATGTCCACGGGCACGTGGTGACGGACATCTTCGCTTGAAACGCCTTCGGTAGCTAAGGCCTGCGGTTCGGCGGAAGCCGCGCGGCAGCGCGGCCCTACCACCAAAGGGTCAGTTCGTATCCCGCTACCAGTGCATCACAAACCCGCCGTCCACGTTGAGGGTCTGGCCGGTGACTTGGGCGGCGCGGTCGGAGGAGAGGAAGATGACCATATTCGCGATGTCCTCAGGCGTCTGCCAGCGGCCCAGCGGGAGCAGGGCGCGGATTTTCTCGCCGGCCCATTCCTCGTAGGTGCGGCGTCTGTCCGGCGGCTGCTGGTCGTGCCAGGCGCGCCAGACGGATTCGTTCAGCGGGGTTTTCACCATGCCGGGGCAGACGGTGTTCACGCGGATGCCGTGCGGCGCGAGGTCCTTCGCGAGGCATTGGGCGAAGTTGATGTTCGCCGCCTTGGACGCGCTGTAGGGCGGGTCGGTCTGCGATCCAATCTGCCCGGCGACGGACGCGAGGAAGACGAGCGTGCCACGCTTCCGCTCAACGAGGCGCGGCGCGACGACGTGCGCGAGGTTCACCATGCCCATCACGTTCACCTCGAAGACGCGCGGCCAGTCGGCGGGCGTGAGGTTGGTGAAGGGAAAGCCGAACTTGCCGGAGCCGATGGCGGCGGCGTGGGCGACGTGCTCGATGGAACCAAGTTCCTTCTCCGTCGCGGCCAACGCGGCCTCGATCGTCTCGCGCCGCGTCACGTCCACGACATAGCCGAGCGCGGGGACTTGGTGCGCGGCGGAGAGTTCGCGGGCAACGTCAGTGACAATCGGCGACACATCCCACAGCGCGACCTTGCAGCCCTCGCTGGCGAAGAGTTCCGCGATGGCGCGGCCGATGCCACTGGCTCCGCCGGTGACGACGGCGACGTGGTCGGTGAGGTTGAGTTGCATCGCCGCGAGTGTGCGCGCTTCAAGCCGGCTTGGAAGCCGGCCGCTCCCGCCGCAGGCTAGCCGCCCAGCAGCAGCGCCGGGTTGTCGCGGTCCTGGCCGAGCTTGTAGCGGGGGAATGCCTTGAGGTTGAAGGTCACGCCGATGGTGTAGTCCTGCGAGCCGTTGCGCAGGTCGCGGACGCGGAAGGTAAGCGCGCCCACCCAGCTCCGGAAGTCGCGATAGAGGGTGTAGTATTGCTCCTCCATCCGGCCGTCGCGCGCCTCGAAGAAGTGCCGCGTGCGCAGCGCGTAGTCCTCGTTGATGCGGTAGTAGAAGCCGGCGGTGACGAGGTTGTTGCCGGGGCCGCCGAGGAGGAGCGCGTCGTTGCGCACGTAGCGGTGGCCCAGCGCGAGGCTCCAGTGATCCTCGGGGGCAATCGTCGCGCGGTGGTCGGCGATGCGGAAGTGGCCGCTCTCGATGTTGTAGCGCGTCTCGGAGGTGAGCGTGAGCCAGTCGCGCGGCTTGAAGTCGAGATCGGAGAAGGCGTCGGCAAAGGTTCCTTGGCCGACGCGCGGCTTCACGCGCCAGTCGGTGTAGAGCGCCCAGTTGAGCAGCGTGTCTATCTGGTCGTTGCGCTTGGTCTGGACTGTGTTTCGCAGGCTGAAGCGGAAGACATTCTGGCTGTCCACGGCATCAATCGCGTTGTAGTCGGGGAACTCGATGGGCAGCAGGCGCAGGCTGGCCAGCTCGGTGTCGAACTGCGGCAGCGTGGGCGGCAGGCGGTTGGGCGAGGGGACGAAGGCGTAGTTGACGCCCGGCTCCATGATGTGGCGGATGCCCTTGGCCTGGAGCCACGGGATTTCCTTGTTGGGCTGGGTCGTGTGCAGCTTGAAGGTGAACTCGACGCCGGTGTTGAACACGCCCCGGTCCGCCTCGGTGGTCGTCGCGCCGAAGCCCTCGGTCTCGGTGTAATGCGTGAACCGTCCGCCGACGCGCGGTGTGACGTTGAGCCAGCCGAAGAACTGCTGTGGCAGCAGCACCTGATGATAGGTGTCCGCCCGGCCCGCCGCGAAGCTGTTGGCGGCGTTGGCGGCGAACTCGTGCTTGTAGTAGCCCACGGAACTCTCGCTCTCGTAGAAGAGCGGCGTGACGCCGATCTGCTGGCGGAAGCCGGTGAGCTTCACGTCGGGGAGGCGCTCGACGGTCTCGAAGAAGTCGTTGATGCGCGGCTGCGCGAGGATGTTGAGGCTCCAGTTGGACCAGAGCTGGTTCAGCTCGATGAAGGAGCTTGGCTGCGTGTTGCGCTGATACTCGTGCTCGATGAAATCGCGGATGATGAAGGCGTCGCTCTGCTCGCGCACGACGGCCTTGACGATGAGGTTCGTGCGGATCTCGACGCGGTGTGAGAAGCTGATGCGGTGGCGGTCGTTGTCCAGCGGCCGGCCGGTCGGCCCCGCGCCGGCGGTGTCATCGTGCGCGTAGTAGCCCTTGAACTCTCCCTTGCCCCAGCGGCCTGCGTCGTAGTTGAAGTCCGGCCCGACGCCGATGCCGCGCTTCTGCCGGTAGTCGAGGTGCAGGTCCGTGCTGAAGTTCGTTGTGAACTGGTGGTGATAGGTGCCCAGCACATACGGGCCGTAGAGGCTGCGGTAGCCGGGCGTGACCACCCAGTAATCTCCGTGGGTCTTGAGGTTGCGGGAATACTTCGGCCAATACATCACCGGCACATCACCGATGTAGAGCGTCGCCTCCTCGGCCTCAAAGCTCTCGCCGGGGATGATGGTCAGCCTTCGGCAGCGGATGCGGTAGCCGGGCGACGCAACGTCGTCGGTGGTGACGAACGCATCGGTCGCGCTGTATGTGTGGTTGGTCTGGGACGCCGTCAGCGAAAGCCCGCCGAGCAGGAACAGCCCCGAGCCGGAGCGGAACTCGTCGGCCTTGAGCACCTTCGTCTTGAAGTTGTAGGCAAGCCGCTCGCCGACCCAGAGATGGCCGTCGCCGCGTAGAAAGACTGCGCCCTCGGCCTGCGCCTCGCCGGTGGCCTGGTTGAGCTGGATGCGGCTGGCCGTCAGCTCCACATCCTTGCCCTGCTCCGTCTCGTAGCGCACGCGCGCGCCGCCCTGCGCGGTCATCAGGCCGGTGTTGAGGTTGAGGGACTGCGAGGCGTCCTTGGAAAGCAGGTCGATCTTGAACTGCCCGCGAGGCTCCGCCGCGTCCGCGCCCAAGCCGGCCAGCAGAAACCAACAGACCAGCCAGTGGAGGGAAGCGCGACATTTCATGCGTGCGCCGAGTGAAACAAACAGCTGCGGCACTGCCAAGCGGATTCCCCCCTACACGCGGCCCAGCGTGAATTCCAACCCGAGCGTTGGCGAAGGATTGCTGGCGAAGAAATCTACTACAAAGGAATTCATTCCCTTGCCTCCAATCCCATGCCATCGCTTCGTGGATACGCCCTGGCGATTCCGGCACATCGCAGAATCGTTGGGTTCCTAAGCTCCTTGATAGCAAAGTGAATCGGGACGACAGGATTTCAAGGGCTGAATTCAAAGCGGTTTTGTTGGGGTTTTTGGTGGATTCTGATTTGCTGCCGTCCCGCTGCCGTCGCAGAGGTTGAATTCACGCGCCTGCGGCACTGATTCCAAGGGGGGACTTCGGCCAGCGGCACGGCCTCGCGCCGGGTTTCAGGGATTCACCGGGAGGGAGGTTTCCGACCCTCGCCGCACTGGCGAGGATTGAAAACCCGGCGCAGTGCGGAAGCTCGCAGTGGAAGGAAGGAATACCCGGAAACTGCGGGTTTCGTCGCAATTCACAGGCGGAACGCACGGAAAACCGCTTCCTGTTCGCTACCGGGGCTATCCGGGTTTGCCTTCGCCTTGGTTTCCGAGACGGAGTGGCGCGAGCGCGCAACCGCTGGCAGGCAAGGTTTCCGCCAAGGCGGACAATCAATTTCTAAGCGAGGTAGTTTTCAAAGTCTTGAAACCGGACATTCTCCCTTGGTTTTCAAACCACAGGCGGATTCCTCTCCCTCCTCTCCCCGGATTCGCTTCCGGCGTCCGGTCTAGTTCCGACGCGGGAGCTATCACGGGCGAGGCGTCCGCGTGAGCGCGTCCCGTGGTGGGTCGCGCCTGAACTCAATCCCCAAGAACACCTGTGGGACGAGCTGCGGGAAAAGGAATTTCCCAACCGGGTGTTTTCAGACATGGCCGGGTGGTGCGAACCTTGCAAGCAGGCCTGCCACGGCTGGCGGCGGACCGGAATCGCGTGCGCAGCATCTGCGCCTAGCCTTGGATAGTTAGTCTCACCTTGAACGCGAACTAGAATTAGCCGGGGAGCGGAGCCAAGCGCACGGCTAGCTTGGGCAACTGCCTGACGTGAATGGCGCGATTTGACAACGATTCTTGGGTGCCTGGCCCTTGGCTTGGCTGGTGAACAACTCCCGGTTGACGGATTCCATACTATGCTGCCTATTTGAGCAGCATGTCCGAGTTGACCAACCGCCAGCGCCAGATCGTCGAGTTCATCCAGCTCAGCCGGGAACGCTCCGGCATAGTTCCAACGCAGCAGGAGATTGCCGATCATTTCGCCTTCCGCAGCACCAACGCCGTTCGCCAGCACCTTCGACTGATCCGGCAGAAAGGTTTTCTCGAAGCCAGTGACGGGAAGGCCAGGGCGTTGAAGGTGGTTTCTCCGCTGCAACGGTTCCGCCAGCGCGTCGCAGATATCCCCGTATTTGGCTCCATCCCCGCCGGGTTGCCCCAAGAACGCACGCAGGAAGCGAAGGGCTGCGTGTCCATCGACATCGGCACGCTCAATTTCAAACCAACGCCCCGAACCTTCGCGTTGGAGGTGCGCGGGGATTCGATGGTCGGCAAACACATCATCGCTGGCGATCTCGTCGTGCTGGAGCATGGCGCCACCCCCAAGCCCGGCGATGTGGTCGCGGCGCTGATTGACGGGGAGAGCACGCTGAAGACATTTCTTTTGCGTGGCAAGAAGCCTTACCTCAAGGCCGAGAACCCGAAATACTCCGACCTCCTCCCCGCCCACGAACTCGTCATCCAAGGCGTGCTCAAGCTGGTCATTCGGCGAGCGAGGTGAGGCAGAGACAGCGGTTGTCCGACCCACCGTGCTATCCCGGTCTCCGCAATGCGCACCATCGTCCACTTGGACGCCGACGCTTTCTTCGCCTCCGTCGAGCAGGCGGCGGATGCGCGGTTGCGCGGGAAGGCGGTCGCGGTGGGCGGGGAGAAGCGGGGCATCATCGCCTCGGCCAGCTACGAGGCCCGCAAGTTCGGGGTGTTCACGCCGATGCCCACCGTCCGCGCGCGCAAGCTCTGTCCCAAGCTCATCGTGCTGCCGGGCGACTTCGAGAAGTATGAGGACTTTTCCCGCTGGATGTTCAGCTACGCCTACGACTTCACGCCGGACGTGGAGCAAAGTTCCATCGACGAGGGCTACTTCGACCTGACGGCGATCAGAAAACCCGCGGTGGAGGTGGCCGCCACCATCCGCGACGCCATCGGGCAGGCGCTCAAGATCAGCGTCAGCGAAGGCATCGGCGTCAACAAGTTGGTCAGCCAGATTGCCTCCAAGCTCAATAAACCGGCTGGGTTCACCCACATCCCGGCGGGTGAAGAAACCGCCTTCCTCCATCCGCTGGCAAACAAGTGGCTGCCCGGGGTGGGGCCGAAGAACGCGGAGCGGCTCAACGCCGCCGGTCTGGCGCGGGTGGGGCAGATTGCGCAGACCCCGCTCGACCTGCTGGAGCTGCTCATGGGCCGGCAGGGCATTGTGTTGCGGCAATATGCCAACGGGATTGATGACCGTCCGCTCCAACCGGCGAGCGTCGCAGCCAAGTCCTACGGCGAACAGCAAACGTTCGCGGCGGACCAGACAGATGAGGAGTTCATCGCGGCCACGCTGCGCCGGATGGCGGACCACCTGATGGCCAGCATCCGCGCCGAGGGCAAGACCATCCGCACGCTCACGGTGAAAGTGCGCTACAACGACTTCGCCGAGGACCAATGTGGCGAAAGCCTGCCCGAGCCGACCGACCTCGAAACGGACCTTTACGGCAAGCTGCACACGTTGCTCGGGAAGGCATGGCGGCGGCGGGTCAGCCTGCGAATGGTGTCGCTGAAGCTGTCGAACGTGTATGACGGGCTGTTTCGCGCCGAGCTGTCGCTGGACGGTTCGGTCCGGCAGCAGGAGGCGCGGCGCAAGCTCGCGGCGGCGGTGGATGAGTTGCGGCAGAAGAACGGCCCGGGCGTGCTGCTGCGCGGTCATGATTTCGTGCTCCGGGGCGTGAAGCGGGTCGCACCCGCCGCCGCGCCGCGCCCCACGCTCAACGTCGTCGTCCGCAAGCAAGTTGGCACCACCTGCATCCCGCTCCACGTCCACAGCCACTACTCGTTCCTCGATTCGACGCTGTCGCCCGAAGCCGTGGTGACGTTGGCGAAGGAACACGGCCTGCCTGCGGTCGCCCTCGCGGACCCGAACCTACATGGTGCAGTGGAGTTCTGCGCGCTGGCCAAGCAGTCGGGCATCCAACCGATCGTCGGCGCGGAACTGACGGTGGCCGGACAGCCGCTCTGGCTCTACGTGCAGAACCGCACTGGCTACACGAATCTCTGTCGCGTGCTGTCGCAGCCGGTGAGACGGCTGGAGGGTTTGACCGACGGGCTGCTCGCGGTGAGCGCGGACGAGTCCTTGGCGGCGCAGTTTCCCGAGCGATTCTATCGTGCCGTGACGGACCCGACGCGGCCGGTGCGCTCGGCGTTTCCCTGCGTGCCGCACCTGGCCGTTCATCACGCCACGCCGGGCGACCGGTGGAAGTTCGATGTGGTGCAGAGCATCCGCACGCTCACGCTGCTGAAGCAGGCCCATCCGGCGAAGCGCGCCGGCGGGCAGTTTCATTTCCACACGGGCCGGGAAGTGGCGCAGTGGTTCAGCCCGGAGCTGTTCCGCCATTCGCTGGAACTCGCGGAGCGGTGCGCGTTCACAGTGGAACCAGCCAAGCCGCAGTTCCCGGCGTTCAAAACCCCGGATGGCTCCCCGCCCCGTGAGTTCCTGCGCCGGTTGGTGCATGAGGGTCTGCGTCGTCGTTACGGGGAACGCCACGGGCTGCACCAGGCGCAGGTAGAGGAGGAGCTTCGCATCATCGCCGATGTGGGCTACGAGGAATACTTCCTCGTCGTTTGGGACATCTTGCAGGAGTGCCGGCGGCGCGGCATCGAGTGGATCACCCGGGGCAGCGCGGCCGACTCGCTGGTCTGCTACTGTCTGGGCATCTCGGACGTATGCCCGATCCGCTTCGACCTCTACTTCCCCCGCTTCCTGAACCAGGACCGGATGGCGCTGAACAAGCTGCCCGACATTGACGTGGATTTTCCGCATGACCGGAAGGATGACGTGGTGGACCTGATCTTTGCCAAGTATGGCGCGGAGCACTGTGCGGTGGTGGGCGGCTTCTCAACCTTCCAAGCCAGGAGTGCCTTCGCCGAGGTGGCGAAGGTGCTCGGTGTGGCGGAGCGCGAGGTGCGCAAGTTCACCGAGCATTTTCCGTGGGGCTTTGGTGGCGGCTGGGTGCCGGATGAACCCGCGCCCAAGAGCGGGGCCGGCCTCATCGAGTTGCTGCGTGCGAACCCGGAGACGCGGGAACTGCCGCTGGACGAGGAGCCTTACCGCTCGGCGATTGAAATGGCCGCCTGCCTAGATGGTGCGCCGCGCTACCCAAAGATGCACCCGTGCGGGGTGGTGCTCTCGCGTGAACCCATGCACGCGCTGACGCCGACGTTCACATCGGGCAAGGGTTATCCCACCACGCACTTCGACATGGACAGCGTGGAGGCCATCGGGCTGGTGAAGATGGACATCCTCGCGCAGGGCGGTCTGGCGGTGATGCGCGATGCGCTGGAGTCGTTGCGGCGGCGAGGCATCACGGTGGACCTCGGCACGTTGGAGCCGTGGGAGGATGCGGCGGTGTGGGAGATGATCGCGGGCGGCGGCGCACGGGCGGTGCATCACATCGAGTCGCCGGCGATGATCAACCTATGCCGCATGACCAACGTGCGGGAGATTGATGGGCTGGTGGCCATCGTGAGCGTCATCCGGCCCGGCGCAGCCAACGAGTCGAAGAAGCTGTCCTTCACGCGCCGTTATCAGGGCCTGGCGCCGGTGGTGTATCCGCACCCGTCGCTGGAGCCGTGCCTGCGCAGCACGTTTGGCCTCGTGGTGTATGAGGAGCACATCTTGCAAATCTGCGAGGCGTTCGCGGGCCTGCCGCCGGGCCGGGCGGACGTGTTGCGCCGGGCCTTGGTGAAGCAGAAGCGCGCCGTGGTGGCGGAGATCGCGCAGGAGTTTCGGGCGGCCGCGAAAGCGAAGGGCCACGACGACGCGAAGATCACCGAGGTATGGGAGCTGGTGACCGGGTTCAACGGCTACGCGTTCAACAAGGCGCACAGCACGGCCTATGGCGTGGAGGCGTATCAGGCGGCGTGGCTGAAGCGGTATCACCCGGCCGAGTTCATGACGGCGGTGCTCACCAACGGCAAGGGGTTCTACCAGCCGCTGGTCTATGTGCTGGAATGCCACCGGCTTGGGCTCACGTTCCTCCCGCCCTCGGTGAACGAGCCGGGCCCGGCGTTCGTGCCGCACGGGCAGTCCATCCGCGCGCCGGTGACGCGGGTGAAGGGGCTGACGGAGAAGACCACGGAGCGGCTCCTCGCCGCGCGGGCGCAAGGGCCGTTCACCTCGGTGGCGGACTTCTTCCGGCGTGTGGGACCAGGTGGCGAGGAGTTCGAGGCGATGATCCGGGCCGGGGCGTTCGATGAGTTTGGCGAGACCCGCACCCGCCAATACTGGCAGGCGCAGCATCTGGCCCGGACGTTCGGCGCGCCGACGGAGCCAGGCCAGGGCTGGCTGCTCCCGCCGCCGGGGTTGGAGCAGTTCCCCGGCGTCCCGCTCAACGAGCCGACGCGCTTGGAACGCCTGCGCTGGGAGACCGAGCTGTTTGGCTTCGCGGTCAGCGGACATCCACTGGAACTGTTTCCCGACATCGCGTGGGACACCTACTGCCCGGTGCGCCGGCTGGGTGAGTTTATCGGGCAGGAGGTGGTGATGTGCGGCCTCATCATCGAGCAGCGCACGCACCATCAAGTCACCGGCGAGCCGATGAAGTTTCTCACGCTGGCGGACCGGACGGGCATGGTGGAGACGGAGCTGTTCGCCGACACTTATCGGAGCCACGGACTGGCGACGGTGCGCTACCCAGTGCTGGAGGTGATGGCGACGGTGGAGCCGTTCGAGAACGGCCACGGGTTCACGCTGCGCGTGCACCGGGCCGGCAAGCCACGCACGACATGAGCAGCAACTGCGCCTGCTGCCAGCCCCGAGGCCGCTGACCGACCACCTCGGAGCCACGTTCTTTCGCAGCATCCCGCGAGCTCCCGGCGTGTATCGGATGTTCGATGAGGCGGGCTTTTTGCTCTACGTCGGCCAGTCCGCGAACCTGCACGAGCGGTTGGGCAGCTACCGGCACGTGCATCCCGACCGGGACTCGGGCAAGACGGTGCGCTTGGTGCATCTGGCGCGCCGCATCGAGTGGGAGGTGTGCGACACGGCGGCAGTGGTCCTCTCCGCCAGGTTTTCCACGCTTTGAGGGTGCCGCCGGGATGGACGCTTCAGCTACGCGGGAGTGACCGTCCTTCCGCGAAAAAATAGTGTTCATCCGCTCCCGGCTGTGGTTTAACTGCGCCTCTGAGCTGACCAGACCATGAAACCTTTGCTTCGCCGATATTGCGTCCTTCTCGCGCTGCTTATCCACTGGGTGCCCCAATCGCGCGCGCAGGTCGCCCCGCAGCGCGTGCAGCAGATCGAGATTCGAAATCTCGGCCCTGCCGCCGCAAGCGACGAGCTGATCCGCGCCAACATCCGCGTCAAGGTCGGCGACCCGCTGGCCAAGACGAGCGTGGATGACGACGTGCGGAACCTCTACAACACGGGGTATTTCTACAACATCCGCGTGGCCCAGGAACTCGCGGACGGCGGGGTGAAGCTGATCTACATCGTGCAGGGCAAGCCCTTGCTCACGGACATCAAGTTCACCGGCAACACCAAGTTCACCGCCACGAAGCTCACGCAGAAGCTGACCTCGAAGATCGGCCTGCCGCTCGACGAGCGGAAGCTCTTCGCCGACGCGCAGGAGATGCAGAAGAGCTACCAGAAGGCCGGCTACCAGCGCACGAAGGTCGAATACAAACTCAGCATCAACGAGAACGCCGGGCGTGGCACGGTGACCTTCGAGGTCACCGAGGCACCGAAGGTCAAGGTGGTTGACATCCAGTTCGTCGGCGCGACGGTCATCCCGGAGAAGGAGCTAGCCAAGCAGCTCAAGACGAAGGAGCACTGGATGTTTTCCTGGCTCACGGGCACGGACAAGTTCAAGGACGAGCAGTTCGACGACGACAAGGAGAAGCTGGCCGAGTTCTACCGCAACAAGGGCTACCTCGACTTCGAGATCAAGGGCGTGGACTTCGAGTATCCTCAGCCGAACTCGCTGGTCATCAAGTTCCAGCTCTTCGAGGGCAAGCAATACAAGGTCGGGGCCGTGGCCGTGAAGGGCAACAACCTCTACCCCAGCGCGGAGCTTGAGAAGGACATCAAGATGACCTCGGGCAAGACCTTCACGCCCGACGGCCAGCGCAAGGACGTAGATTCCATCCGCGATTTCTACGGCTCCAAGGGCTACATTGACTCCCGCATCACCGCCGTCCGCACGCCCAACACCGAGACGGGCAACATGGACGTGACCTATCAGGTGGACGAGAAGGACAAGTCCTTCGTCGAGAAGATCGAGATCAAGGGAAACGTGAAGACCAAGGACAAGGTCATCCGCCGCGAGTTGGCGATCTCGCCCGGCGAGACCTTCGACATGGTGCGCGTGCGCCTCTCCAGGCAGCGCCTCGAAAATCTGAACTACTTCGAGAAGGTGGACGCCCAGCCGGAGCCGACCGACGTGCCCAACCGCAAGAACCTCGTCGTCGGCGTCGAGGAGAAGAACACCGGCAACATGAGCGTCGGTGCGGGCTTCAGCTCGGTGGAAAGCGTCGTGGGCTTCGTCGAGGTGACCCAGGGTAACTTCGATCTGTTCAAGCCGCCCTACTTCACCGGCGGCGGCCAGAAGATGCGGCTGCGCGCCAGCTACGGCTCGCGCCGGCAGGATTATTTGTTGAGCTTCACGGAGCCGTGGCTCCTCGACCGCAAGCTCGCCTTCGGCGTGGACCTCTACCACCGCAACTCCAGCTTCCAAAGCTCGCTCTACGACGAGGTCCAGTCCGGCATGCGCCTCAGCCTTGAACGCGCTCTCTGGAGCGACTTCGTGCGCGGCAACGTCAGCTACACGATCGAGAACGTCGGCATCAAGAGCGTGGACCCGGCAGCCTCGCCGGAGCTGAAGGCCGAGACCGGCACGCAGATCGTTTCCAAGCTCGGCGCGGGCATCATCCACGACACTCGCAAGGGCGGCATGACCCCCACCGGCGGCCACCGCCTTGAGTTCCTCTCCGAACTGGCGGGTGGCCCGGTCGGCGGCGAGGCGGACTTCTACCGGCTGGAGATGCGCGGCTCGCAATACGTTCCAGGATTCTTCACGGGCCAGACTTGGGAGATCCTCGGTCGCATCGGCTCGATCCAGGGCTACAACGGCGACCGTGTCACGCTGTTCAACCGTTACTTCCTCGGCGGCCCGCGCACGCTGCGCGGCTTCAAGTATTCGCACGTCGCGCCGGTGGACTCGCTCAACGAGCCGTTCGGCGGCAGCACCTACTGGCTCGGCTCGGTGGAATACAACATCCCGCTGGTGCCGGATCGCCTGCGCTTCGCGATGTTCTACGACATCGGCAACGTTTACAGCAGCGCCTTCAGCTTCAACCCGAACCGCTCACGGGGTGAGACCATGTATCAGGACAACGTCGGCATGGGCTTCCGCATCAACATCCCGAACCTCGGGCCGCTGCGCCTGGACTACGGCATCCCCATCACGACCGACCGCAATCAGAACAAGAGCGGCCGGTTCAACTTCGACGTGGGCTTCACCCGCGACTTCTGACCCTGTGCGGGAGATTAGGATCAAGAGCAGGATCACGATTACGCAAATCGCATCCGCTCCAATCCGCGTCTCCCACTCCTGCTCCTGCTCTTAATCCTCCCCTCCCCATGAAACTCTCACCCGCCCTCCTCCTGCTCTCCCTAGTGCTGGCCCTCGTCCCGGCTGCTCAAGCCGCAGCCCCCGCCCCCGGCAGCATTGCCGTCGTGGACCTCAAGAAAATCTTCGACGCCTACTGGAAGACCAAGCAAGCAGATCTCGGCCTCAAGGAGCGCGCCGCCGAGTTGGACAAGAAGGCCAAGGAGATGGGTTCCGACCGGCAGAAGGCTATTGACGAATACAAGAAGCTCATCGAGAGCGCCACCGACTCCGTCGTGTCCGTCGAGGAGCGGGACAAGCGCAAGAAATCCGCCGAGCTCAAGCTCCGCGAAATCCAGGAAATCGAGCAGAGCATCAGGCAGTTCGACCGAAGCGCCCAGGCCCAGCTCGGCGAACAGCAGCGCAACATGAGGGACAAGATCGTCACCGAGATTCGCGAAGTCTTGAACAAGAAGGCCAGGACTGTCGGCTACGCAGCTGTGCTGGACAGCGCCGCCGAGAGTGCCGTGGGCACGCCCATCCTGCTCTTCAACGGCAGCCTGCCCGACCTCACCGAGGAGATCATCTCCCAGCTCAACGCCACGGCTCCCCCCGGCGCGTTGCAGCCCTCCGCTCCCGCGCCCGCGCCTGCGCCTGCACCGGTCAAGGCGAAGTGATCGGGGCGTGGCGTTCACGCCGCAGGATGGGACAGCAGGGCCCGCGCGTTCGATGGGACGCTGAACTTCGCACGATCCTGCGGGCTGAAGCCCGCGCCCCGGGGGATTGCGTTGACGCGCCGATTTCCTTCCCGCCACGATGCGCCCGCCACCGCAGCGCATGAGCCACGCAGAAAAAAATCTTTCCTCCGACCCCGGCCCGCCCAGGCTCGTCGGCCCGCTGCTCGGCGCGCTGGGCTTCCTCTCGCGCAAGACGCCTTATACCGAGTGTGGTTGAAATCCAGTAGAACGCGGCCCGGATGCTGGTGGATGCCTTCCCCCTCACCCCAGCCCTCTCCCTCTTGGAGAGGGAGCCAGTCATTCAGTCTCGGAGCAACAACGCCGGGCGGGTTGAAGATGCGCGGACGGCGATTCTCCCTCTCCTCGGGGAGAGGGCCGGGGTGAGGGGATACGCGTGCTGAGACTCGCCTCTCATTCGACCAATCTTCACCGAGAGTTGGTATTACTTCCGTGGCAAGTGGCGCGTGACCGGGTTCATCTTCGAGCGCTGGCTTCTGCCCACGCGCAAGCAGCAGGTCGTCAAGCTCGCGCGCGGCATGCGCATCAACTGCAAGCTCTGGGACGAGGTGCAGAACGCCATCTGGTGGAACGGCCCCAACTACGAGCGCAAGGAATCCAAGTTCATCGGCCGCTACCTCCAGCCCGGCATGGTCTTCTTCGATGTCGGCTCCAATGTTGGCTATTATACGTTGCTGGCTGCGCCGCTGGTCGGTAAGCACGGCCAGGTCCACGCCTTTGAGCCGGTTTCCCAGCAACACACTGACTTGCGGGCCAATGTGGAACGCAACCAATTGCAGAACGTCATCCCCAATCGCCTCATTGTCACCGACCACGCCGGCACCATGGAAATCAACCTCGGCTCCGTGGACAACGCCGGCACCGCGTCCGTGGAAATGGTCTATCGCGAGAACCGCCTCACCGAACGCGTGGACTGCACCACGCTGGACAGCTATCTGCTTGAGCGCAGCGTCAAGCAGGTGGACGTGCTCAAGATTGATGTGGAGGGCCACGAGCGGTTCGTCCTGCGCGGCATGACGGAGACGCTGCGCAAACTCCGTCCGCTGCTGCTCGTCGAAGTGCGCGGCGAGATGCTGACGGAGCTGGGTTCCAGCCGCGCGGCATCCAGCCGCGCGGCACTGTTCGCACAAATCACCCAGCACGGCTACCACGCCTACGCCCTCACCCGCAGCGGCTGGCCACGCCCGCTGGCCGTTCCCACCGACGGCAACCTGATCGTGTTCAGCCCGGACGAGAAGTTGCACGAGAAGCACCGGCCCTTCGCGAAGCTTCGGCGGAAGAAGAAAGCGGATTGAATGCCGCCGTTCGTCGCTTCACTCTCCCGCCGATGTCCTTCGTCCAGCGCCTGAAAATCGAAACGGAAGACACCCTCCGCTACAGCGACACCGTCCGCTCCGTCCTCTGCGAAGTGGAGCTGCTCAAGGACAATTCCCCGCCCGCCGCCGACCCGCAGGCCATCGCGCGCAGCATCGTCAAGCTCTGCTCCGCCGCGCGCCTCGCCGCGAGCATGCCGCAGCTCCTCAAGGTCGAGGCTCGCATCGCCGAGCGCATCCAGCTCCTCGGCAACCGCCACGTGGACTTCACCGAGTTCGAGCCGTCCTCGATGAAGAAGAAGGTCATTGACTACTTCGTCCCGCTGAAACCCTACGTCAGCGAACGCGAGAAAGGCGTTTGCTACATCGCCTTCGAGCACCGCTGGGCACGCTTCGTCCACCACTACCGTGACAAGCTCGAGGCCTTCGCCAAGCGCTACCTGCTCATCGTCCACCCCGTCTGGGCCACGCCGCACGGCCTCATCAACTACTACCTTCCCAGCATCTGGCCCGGCACCGACCCCGTCTTCGCCTGCGTCAGCGACCCCCACGATCTCGACACCCTCCCGCGCCAGTCGCCGCGCCACGCCGTCATCCCGCGCTATTGCTCGCACTGGGTCAACCCGGCGGTCTATCCGCAAGTGCCCTTCGAGCGGAAGGACATTGATATCGTGATGCTGGCGAACTTCGGGAAATACAAACGCCACTTCGCCCTCTTCAAGGCGCTGCGCGACATGCCGCGCACGGTGAAGGTCGTCTGCATGGGCCAGCACAACGACAAGCGCACGCGCGAAGTCCTGCTCGCCGAGGCCGCCGCGTTCGGCGTGGCCGACCGCTTCGAGCTGCGCGAGAACGCGCCGGACGCCGAGGTCTTCGACTGCATGGCTCGCGCGAAGGTAAACCTCATCATGTCCAAGCGCGAAGGCTCCTGCATCGCCATCGTCGAGGCCATGTTTGCCAGCACTCCGTCGGGCATGCTCAAGGACGCCGAGGTCGGCTCGCGCGTCTTCATCAACGAGCACACCGGCCGCTTCCTCACCGACGACAACCTCGGCGCGCAGCTCATGGACTTCATCGCCAACGCCGGGAAGTATTCGCCACGCAAGTGGATGATGGAGCAGAAGCACGATTGCCACGGCAGCAGCGCCGTGATGAACGAGGTCATCAAGCAAACCATGCTCGCGCGCGGCCAGGCCTGGACCACCGACCTCTGCCCGCTCCACTGGCGGCCCGACCCGCAAGTCCTCCGCCCCGAGGACCGCGCGCTGATGCAGGCGACCTACGACGACATCCGCAACAGTGTCGGCATCGAGATTGAGCTGCCGAGGAAGAGCTAGGCTTCGGCGAAGCCGCAAGCGTCGCCGTTCTCCACTTGGAGTTCGGGGTCAGCGCCTGGCCTCGGGGAAGCCCGGCGGAAGGGGCGGCAACCCTGCTCCCGGCGGCAGCGGGGGAAACTCAATCACGACCTTGCGCCACGCGGCGCGTTCCGACTCGGGCATCTTCTGCCACTGCTCCGCGTTCGCGTAGAACTGTGCCTGCTCGGCCTGCGGCATCTGGCCGAGCCTCTTGAGCGCGGTGAGGCAGGCGGCGCGTTCTCCGGCAGGAAGCTGCTCGAACTGGTCCAGCGTGCGCGTGGCCTCCGCGCGCTTCGGCTCCGGCAGCGCAGCGACCACCCGCATCTTCGCACGGTCATCCAGGCGGAAATAGTGCGTGAAGTTGTCGAGCAACTGCTCGCGCTGGCGGGCATCGAGATTCTGCCACTGCGAGACATTGTCGGGCACTGCTGGCACCAGGCCCGGAGGCAATGGTGGAAACGCGCCGGCAGCCGAGGGCCGCGTCATGGCCTGGAGCAACTTTTCGTTCGTGAAAATCTCGCGCTGAATCTCAGCAGGCAACTTGTCCCATGCCGCGAGCCGCTCCGTGACGAGCGGACGCAAGCTGTCCGGCACTGCGGCAAGCTGCGTGGCCCGGGTCGCGGGAATCGTCGTGAGCAGCGGGTTCAAGTAATAGCGCAGCTCCGTCGCGCGCAGCCGCGCCTCGCGTTCGGCGGGCGTGAGCGTGTCGTATTCGCGGAGCCGGATGGTGAGCACCTCACGCAGGCGCGTGGGCTTGGCGGCCAGCTCAGTGCTGCGCGCGTCCGTCCGCATCGCCAGCAACGTGCGGAAGACGGCGACTGGATTGCGCTCGCCAGGGCCAGCGGGTTCCGCCGCGTGGGCGAACGCCACTGCCAGCAGCAGGACGACGAGTTGGAGGACGAGTCGCATGGTTCAACGCTCCCGCTCAAACGCCGCCAGCAGTTCCAAATCTGCGCCGGACTGGTTCAAGCGGCTGATGGCCTCGAAATCCTTGAGCATCGCGACATTGGGCAAGTGCGCGAGCGTCGCGATCTGCTCGATGCTCCGGGCCACCTGCGACGGCGAACGCGCGCGGCGACCTTGGAAAACAACAACCGCCGCCAGCATCAGCACCGCGAGCGCGAACTGCTGCGCCAGCGACGGCCACCGAACCCAAGCGCGCCAGCCTGAGGGCGCGCGAACTTCGCGCCGCTCCTCCGCCTCAATGTCCTGCCAGACGCGGGCCATGAAGTTCGAGGGCACGGGCGGCGAGGGCAGCCGAAGGAGCACAGCACTGAGAGCGGTTTCCTCCGTCCAGCGCCGTTGGTCGGCAGGGTGCGCAGCCAGCCAGCCATCGAGGCGTGCTTCCTCGTCCGGCGTCAGCGGGCGCTTGTGCCGGAGGGCGAAGAGCTCTTCAAACATCGCGTTGTTCATGTTTGCCGTTCAGTTCATACCCGCGTCGCGTGCAAAGTTTCGCCTTCACCGAGAGATGGCTTCCGACGAAGCCATTCGTCCGCCTGTAGCGGCGGTCTGCGGCCGCCGACGGACGCTCTTGGCATCCAAAAACACGGCGGTCGCAGACCGCCGCTACATCTGTGTTCATCTGTGTTCATCTGTGGCCGAAGTCGGATCCCATTCGCCCGTTCGGAGATACGGCTTGAGCCGCGCCTTGAGCGTCTCGCGGGCGCGGTGGATGAGGGATTTCACAGCCGAGAGTGAGCACCCCAGCACCTCGGCGATGTCCTCGTAACCCATCTCGTCTCGCTGCCAGAGCAGGAGCGCGGCACGCTGGTTCTCCGGCAGCGCGGCGACGGCTTCGGCAACCTTGGCCTCCAGTTCGCCTGTCAACAGCTTGTCCGGTGCAGCGGACACGCGCTTGTCCTCGACGCTGTGGCCGCGCGGCTCATCGGTGCCCGAGTGGGCGGGGGCGTCGAGTGAATCGGCGGGGTGACGCGAGCGGCGGCGGAATTCGTTCAGGCAGAGGTTGCGGGCGATGGTGAAGAGCCAGGTGGAAAACTTCGCCGAAGGTTTGTAGCGCGCGGCGGACTTCCAGACCTGGACGAAAGTGCCTTGCGTCAAGTCCTCCGCCTCCGCCACGTCCGGCAGTGTGCGATAGATGAAGTTCAACACCGGCTGCTGGTAGCGCGCGACCAGCTCCTCGAACGCCGCGCGATCTCCGCGCTTCACGCGGAGCATGAGCGCGGCATCAGGGTCGGTGGCAGCGGACACGTTGCGAGCGTAGCAAACCCCGGCGCGGGCGGAAAGATGCGAGCGTCGCTGGATTGCCCGCTCATGATCTTCCTGCCCAACGCAGTTGATTCGATGGTGTTGGAGCAGTCGTCTGTCAGCGCCGCTCCGCCAGCGCCTCAAACAACACGCGGCCCTCGGCGTTTTCCATCTTCAAACCCAGCAGCGCGGCCACAGTCGGGGCCACGTCCACGTTGCGGATTTCGCCGAGCTGCGCGCCGCGCTTCACGCCGTGGCCCCACGCGATGAACATGCCGTTGAGCTTCGGGTCGCTGGCGAGGTAGCCGTGGTGGCCGGGGTAAACCTCCGGCGTCAAGTCGGTGACCGCCTCGTCGCCCATGGGTTGATGCGTGAAGGCGTAGCCGTCCTTCGCCACGACGAAGAGGTCGGCCATCTGGTCGTTCTGCGCTGGCGTGGGCAGGCCGAGCGACGCGTATTCCGCCGGCTCGTAGATGCGCTCGACACCCTCGAGCTTGCCGAGCAAGTCCTTCAACTTCGGCGTGAGCGCCGCGAGCTTCGATTTGTCCGGCACGTAAATCATCGCCGAGCCGCCGAGCGTGTTCGCCACGGCCTCGCACGTCGTGATGGTCGGGCCTTGCGCGCGGAGCAGGCCGGCCTGCCGCAGCGCGACGTTGGGGCGGATGACGCGCTTGGCAGTTTTGAAGCCGTGGTCCGTGGTGATGACGAACGTGGCCTTGTCCGCAAAGCCCGCCGCCTGCACTGCGTCAAACATCTCGCGCAGGCATGTGTCCGCGAAGGCGAAGGCGGACATGCTGGCCCACGTGCCGGGGCCGGAGCGGTGATTGATGGCGTCGGTGTTCAGCAGGTGGAAGAGCAGCAAGTTCGGCTTGTGCTGCTTCACGATGTGGACGCCCGCACGAGTCCAGAAGACATCGCGCCACGGGGGGTTGCGCTGGTTGAACTCCGCAAGCTCCGTCGCGTTGATGAGTCCGGCGGCGAGCATCTCGCGCTCGATGGGATTCGCCGCGTTGGGCCGCTCGCCGAACTCGAAGTGCAACGTCCCGGCATTGGTCGTGGGCACCCAGTCCACCTGCGCGGTCTTGAGGCCGGCCTTGAACGCGAGGTCATACACCGTCGGCACGCGGATGAGTTCGTTCTTGTTCTTCCACGGCTCCAGCTTGAGCGGCATGCCCGGCCCTTGCCGCACCATCATGCCGTTGAAGAGCACGCCGTGCCGCGCAGGCGTGACGCCGGTGACGAGCGTGGTGTGGTTCGGCCAGGTGATGGAGGGGTTGGCGATGGTCATCGCCTTGGCCACCGCGCCCTCGCGCGCGAGCTTTTGGAGGAAGGGCATCGGCAGCGCCGGGTCGTCCCAAATCCAGGACGGGAAGCCGTCAATCGTCACCAGCACGACGATGCGGCCCTTGGCGGGAATCTCGGCGGCGAAGGCGGGGACGAGCGAAGCCAGTAGGGCGAGGAAAAGAGAGGCGTGGCGCACTATTTTAAGTTCGTCTTTTCAGCGGGCGAGCGCTTCCTCGGCGACCTGCTCAGCCCGTTCTGAAACCACAGCTTCCACACCATGAAGAGCGCTTCCTTCACGATGCCCTTGGACATCTTCGAGTTCCCCTGGAAGCGGTCGGTGAAGATGATGGGCACCTCGGCGATGGCCATGCCCTGCCGCCAGATGCGGTGCGACATCTCGATCTGGAAGCTGTAGCCGTTGGACTGCACGGCATCGAGGTCGAGCGATTGCAGCGTGGCGCGGCGGAAGCATTTGTAGCCGCCGGTCGGGTCGCTCAGGGGCAGGCCGGTGATGATCTGCACATACTTCGCCGCGCCGAGGGAGAGCACGAGGCGGTTGAGCGGCCAGTTGATGACGCGGATGCCGTTGCAGTAGCGCGAGCCAATGACGAGGTCGGCGGTCTGCGCGGCGGCGAGAAGCTTCGGGATGTCGTCCGGGTTGTGCGAGAAGTCGCCGTCCATCTCCATGATGAACTCGTAGTCGCGGGCGAGCGCCCACTTGAAGCCGGCGAGGTAGGCGCGGCCTAGGCCGTTCTTCTCCGCGCGGTGCAGGACGTGGATGGACGGGTGCTGCGCGGCGAGTTCGTCGGCCAGCTTGCCGGTGCCGTCGGGAGAGTTGTCGTCCACCACGAGCAAGTCCACGGGCACGGGCACGGGCAGTTTGAGAATGTGCGCGGCGAGCGGGGGAAGGTTCTCCCGCTCGTTGTAGGTCGGCACGATGACAAGGGCGCGCTGGCTCATGAATGCGGTTTGGAGCGTCGGGGAACGGCGGGTTGAACTCAAGTCGGGATTCCCCGTGGTCGCGCTTCCCAAGGCGAATCTCGGTGACTGGTCTACGTCTGACACCGTGATGCCCGACGTGAATCGAAGCTCCCAGCTCCCAGCTCCCAGCTCCAAAGAAGCTCCCGATCTCAAGCTCCAAAGCATCCGCGCACGCCTTGGCTTGGGGCTTGGGGCTGGGTGTTTTTTTGGGATTTTGAGTTTGGGACTGGGAGCTTCCTCGCCGACCGAGTTCGACTTCTTCGAGCGCCGCATCCGGCCGGTGCTGGCGCAACATTGCTACGAGTGTCACAGCGCGCAGAGCAAGTCGCTCAAGGCTGGTCTGCGCGTGGACACGCGTGATGGCTTGCGCCTCGGTGGCAAGTCCGGCGAGCCATCTGTCGTCCCCGGTGAGCCGGAGAAAAGTCTTTTGCTGAAGGCCATGCGCCACACGAGCGCGGACTTGCAGATGCCGCCGAAGAAGAAGCTTTCGCCGCAGCAAATCGCCGACTTCGAGCAGTGGATTCGCACCGGTGCGCCGGACCCACGCGAAGACAAGCCGACAGCAGTCAGCGGTCAGCGGTCAGCGAAGACGCACTGGGCGTTCGTGCCGCCGAAGGACCAGCCCTTGCCCAAGGTGAAGGACAAGGCTTGGGCGCAGTCGCCGGTGGACCACTTCATCCTCGCGAAGCTGGAGGCCAACGGCCTGAAGCCCTCACCGCCCGCTGACCCGCGCACGTTGATTCGCCGCATGACCTACGACCTCACCGGCCTCCCGCCGACTCCGGAGGAGGTCGAAGCGTTCGCGAAGGCGTGCTCAATCGGCAATCGCCAACCAGCAATCGCAAAGCTCGCCGACCGTCTCCTCGCCTCGCCGCATTACGGTGAGCGTTGGGCGCGGCACTGGCTGGACGTCGCGCGCTACGCGGACACGAAGGGCTACGTCTATGCCCGCGAGGAACGCTTCTTCACCCACAGCCATGCCTACCGTGACTGGGTCGTCCGCGCGCTGAACAACGATTTGCCCTACGACAGATTCCTGATGCTTCAAATAGCCGGAGACCAGCTAACGCCGTTTCGCGTTTCAGGTTTGGAGTTTCGGGTTGGCCAAACGTCTCCGAACGCCGATGCCAACGCGAAACCCCAAACTCCAAACCAGAAACTGGACGACTTGGCCGCCCTCGGCTTCCTCACCACCGGCCGCCGCTTCATCGGCGTGACGCACGAGATTATTGACGACCGCATTGACGTGGTGACGCGCGGCACGATGGGCCTGACCGTCCAGTGCGCCCGCTGCCACGACCACAAATACGACCCCATCCCGACCGCCGATTACTACTCGCTCTACGGCATCTTCCAGGCGAGCGCGGACGAGTTGGTGCAAATCGAGTTCCCGCAAAAGTCCGACGCGCTGGCCGCCTTCGAGAAGGAATACCAGACCCGCCTCGACAAGTTGAACTCCACGCTGGCCACGCGCCGCGCCGAGACCGCCGTCCGTGTCCGCGCCCGCGTGACCGACTACCTGCTCGCGCAGTTCGAGCTGCACAAATATCCGGAGGAGGGCTTCGACCAAATCCTCACCGACCAAGACCTCATCCCCACGACCGTCCGCCGCTGGCAGGCGTATCTGGACCAGGCGAAGAAACGCGGCGACCCCGTGTGGGCGCTGTGGCACGCCAACGCGCAACTGCCGGAGAAAACCTTCGCGACGGCCAGCGCCCAACTCAAAACTCAAAACCCAAAACTCGAACCCGTCCTAACCCCGCCGCCGAAGTCCATGCGCGAAGTCGCCGAGCGTTATGGCAAGGTGCTTTCCGACATCGAGACGCAGTGGCAGGCCGCGCTGGCGCTGGCGAAGACGAACCATTCTCCGCCACCCACCGCGCTCGCGGACCCGCACGCCGAGGCGCTGCGCCAAGTGCTTTACGCCGCCGACTCACCCGCCGTGGTCCCGAACGACGGCATCGTGAACACCGAGCTGCTCTTCATCTCCAAATACACGGAGGAACTCTGGAAGCTTCAGGGCGAGGTGGACCGCCACCTCATCCGCACGCCCGTCTCGCCGGCCCACGCGCTCATCGTCACCGATCGCGAGCCGAACGGAAACCCGCGCGTCTTCCTGCGCGGCGACCCGAAGAACAAGGGGCCGGAAGTGCCGCGCCAGTTCCTGCAAGCCCTCGCCGGCCCGAAGCGCGAGCCCTTCACGCACGGCAGCGGACGCCTCGAACTCGCCCGTGCCATCGCGAGCGCGGACAACCCGCTCACCGCGCGCGTGATGGTGAACCGGCTTTGGCTGCACCACTTCGGCGCGGGCCTCGTGAAGACGCCCAGCGACTTCGGCCTGCGCGCTGAGACCCCGAGCCACCCGGAGATGCTCGACTGGCTCGCGCGGCGATTCGTGGACGCGGGGTGGAGCTTGAAGGCGATGCACCGGGTGATGCTCACGAGCGCGGCGTATCAGCAGGCGGCGCAAATTCCGAATTCCGAATTCCGAATTCCAAATTTGAAGGACCCCGACAACCGCCTGCTCTGGCGCGCAAACCGCCAACGGCTCGACTTCGAGGAGTTGCGCGATTCGCTGCTCATGGCCAGCGGGGAACTCGACCGCCTCGCCGGCGGCAAGCCAGTGGACATCTTGAGCAGCAAGCGTCGCAGCCTCTACGGACTCGTGGACCGGCAGTATCTCCCCGGCGTCTTCCGCGTTTTCGACTTCGCCAACCCCGACCTCCACATCCCGCAGCGCCACGAGACGACTGTTTCTCAGCAGGCGTTGTTCTTCCTCAATCACCCGTTCGTCGCCGCCCGGGGCAAGGCGCTCGCGTCGCGAACAGACTTCGCCAGCCTCAGCTCGCCGGAGGAAAAGGTGCGCCTCCTCTACCGCGCACTTTATCAGCGCGAGCCGTCGCCCATGCAAGCCGCCGCCGCCGTGCGCTTCATCGCGGACGCGGAGGCGAACCATCCGCAGACCCCGAAGCCACCGCCGGAAAACCAGTGGCGCTACGGCTGGGGCGAATTCGACGAGACTGCGCGCAAGCTCAAGAGCTTCGCCGCGCTGCCGCACTTCACAGGCAAGTCCTGGCAGGGTGGACCGCAGTGGCCCGATGCGAAGCTCGGCTGGGCGCAGCTCACCGCCGACGGTGGTCACACCGGCGACAATCTTCAGCACGCCGTCATCCGTCGCTGGGTCGCGCCGCGCGATTGCGTGGTGAGCATCGCCGGCCGCATCGCGCATGAGACCAGCGCGGGCGACGGCGTCCGCGCGTTCATTGTCAGCAGCGCTGCCGGCCAGTTCCGCACCGTGACTGTCCATAACTCAGCGGAGGACATGCGCGTGGCCAGCACCGCCGTGAAGGCCGGCGACACGCTTGACTTCATCGTGGACTTCCGCGCGAACCTGAACAGCGACCAGTTCATCTGGGCTCCGGTGATCACGGAGTTGAACACCTCAGTGGCAGCTGCCGGAGCCGCTGTGCTCGTGAAGGAGTGGGACGCGAAGAAGGACTTCCGTGGCGTGGACGTGCCGGCGCTGCCTGCTCTCAAGCCGTGGGAACAGCTCGTCCAGGTGTTGCTCTCGGCGAACGAGTTCCTCTTCGTGGACTAGCCGGGACTCAGGTCGGCAGGCCTTTGCCCTTGAGATACTCGGCGCGCTCGCCGCAGGCGCGGAAGCCCTTGAACATCGCAAAGAGCGCGTAGTCGTGGATCACGACCCCGACCAGGGCGAAGGCGAGGAGTTGGAACAGGCCGCCGAACGCGAGCAGAACCCCTCGTGGTTGCCGGGGCGCTTCGTTCGCTCGCAGCCTTCTGCGCGGGCTGGACTTTCCGGCGCGTTCTCCGTCTCCTCTCCGCACACGCTCATGCAACCCTGGCCGCAAAACTACGACCCGCTCGGCAACGCCTTTCTCTCCACGCTCATCGCCGCGCTGCCGGTCGTCGTGCTGCTCGGAGCCATCGCGTGGTTGGAAATCAAAATCCACCTCGCCGCACTGCTCGGCCTCGGCGTCGCGCTGGCGGTGGCACTGTTCGCCTTCCACATGCCGGTGGACGCCGCGCTCGCGACGGCTGGCTACGGTGCGGCTTACGGGCTGTTCCCCATCGGCTGGATCATCCTGAACCTCATCTTCCTCTACCAGCTCACGGTGGATAAAGGCCTCTTCGCCGTGCTGCGCGGGAGCCTGGCAAACCTAGCGCCGGACCCGCGCGTGCAGCTCGTGCTCATCGCGTTCAGCGTCGGTGCGTTCTTCGCGGGCGCGGCGGGCTTCGGCACGCCGGTCGCGGTGACGGCGGCGATCCTCATGCAACTCGGCTTCAAGCCGCTGCAAGCCGCTGGCCTCTCGCTCATCGCGAACACCGAATGCGCGATGCCTTCCCATGGGTTTCGTCATCAAGCTCAACCGCCGCGACGATGGTTGAATCCTTGAGGCACACAAGGAAATCCAGGCTCATGCGATTTATTCGGTTGTTCCATTCGTGGAAGTTG